>Ga0209156_10003191_pt1 | contig 12463 bp, 6 predicted proteins | sample GraSoiAngelo_124_FD_185881 | JGI IMG/M metagenome (GOLD analysis project Ga0209156, IMG submission 185881) | Grasslands soil microbial communities from the Angelo Coastal Reserve, California, USA - 14_0927_05_20cm (SPAdes) (version 2) | ecosystem: Environmental > Terrestrial > Soil > Grasslands ...
CCACGCCGTTCGCGAGAAATAAGTCTAGCGCTTCCCCGCCGGTCGCTTGGTGATGCGAGTGCATGTCCCAGAGGCCCGGAATGAGGAACTTCCCCGCGCCGTCCACTCGCACCATTTCGCGTGGGATGGAGATTCCCCGACCAATGTCCGCGATCAAACCAGCCTTGGTCACGACTGTCACGGCAGTCTCTCGTGCGCCGCTCGCCACATCAACGAGCGTCACATTGGTAATGGCGATGGAGCCGTCAGCCGGGAGCGAAACGCGAGATTGCTCGCCTGTCACCTGAGCCGTGGGAGTGTGCCCGCAGCCCACCACGAAAAGGCTGAGAACCGCCAGGATGTTCAAGCGCCGATCGGCTACCGTGCCATCCATAGGCTCTCTCCAGTCCCCGCCGTCGGCAGTTCCCCGCATGGCCCATCCATTTGCTGGCTGTCAAGCACGCCCAACGCCTCCGGTTTTGAAGACGCTAACCTGAAATCTGCACGGCTATTTGCTGGCGGCGACTCCGTTGTGAGACGCGAGGTAAGGGCGCGCATGAGCGAGTTGCGGAAGACCGGAATCGGCGGATTTCCACGCCGCCAAAAAGTCCTCGTACCCTGCCGTGGCCGCCTTGATGTCGCCAGCCAGCTCGCTGGCCATCGCCATACCGTACAGCGGGAAGCCCGAGCGCGGCCGCTCGACGAGCGCCTCTCTGTAAGCCGCCTTTGCGTCGGTCCAATCCGAAGCAGCCATGAACGCTGCCGCCTCGGTTTCGCCAACGGGACGAATGTAGGCCGGAGGCTCGCGGTATCCGAGCGCTCTTTCTTCTTGCGCGGCTTGTGCATAAAGTTTTTTCGCATCGCCCGTGAGCTTCTTGGCCATGAACAAACCGCCGCGCAGTTCCAGAGACAGGATGGATAAGTTGTTCAATAGCGGCTTCGGCAGCGCGTCTGGCATCACTTGCAGTTTTGGCGGAGCTGTGTCCGCGGTCTTTGTGTCTTTGTCTTTTTCATTGGCCTGGGCGTCCGCTTCGTCTTTCAAGCGATTAGAAAGTCGCCATAGCTCCGCATCGAACTCTGCCGAGGCTGCTTCGGCGCGAGGCAGATCATGCTCCTCGAGGGCCTGCATGCCCACAGCGAATTGAGTTAGCTGGCGCGCCAGAAACTGGAGATTCGGGAGGGCCGGCGGCGGATCGCTGGACTTCAGCAGCCCGAGAGCCGCGGCCCAATCTGCAGCACGCAGGGCGACCAGGAGGCGGGGGTCGAGGCGCGCCATGGCATCACGCGGCGACCACGGATAGAGAGTATTTGCAAGCTGGCCGCGCGCGTCTCGCAACTTGCCGGAGAGCGCCGTCGCTTCGCTCAATTGGCCGGCTTCCATCAGGTTCGCGATGGCATACATCAAATTGTGCACGTAGTTCCAGTAATCCCAAAAGTCGTGCAGCAAATTCAAGCCGTGATCAAACCACATCTGCGCCTCGGGAGTCGCGGTGATGTGTATGTGGGCATTTCCAATTCCGGTGAGTTTCAGCGGGGGCGGCAGTTTTTCCGGAGGGACCGCCTCTCGCATGTCCATGGAGTGACCGCTCATGCCGCCCTGCGCGGTGATCGGCTGCGCGTAGCCAACCATCAGACCGACCGCGATCAGGGCAAAGGCAGCCATCTTTCGCGATGACAAAATTGGACACCACCGAGACAGGGTCATGGGGCCTCTGGCAAACCTGGTCGAAGACGCTTCCATTCTAGGCGAAAACCGGCGCTGGTTCGAATGGCTGCGACAGCGCCGTTTGGGGACGGCCACCTAGGTCTGTGGCAATCGAATGCGCACACGGCCCATAAAAAGGGGGCTCGGGAAACCATCGAGTTATCAAGGGGCGAGGGGGATGCGGGAGGTTTTAGCCCCCTACGGTCTAGTTTCGTAGGGCCGTTCCGGCATGGAAACCCAGAACTAGCCTCGACGGAAGCATCGGATGTATGCTCTGTCGCAACTAGGGCGCCCATGTGGACGCGCCGGTTCAGCAGGCGTGCGGATCGGGGCCGTCGATGGTTGGCTCGAAAAAGCGCAGACACGGGGTCCTTAGTGAGGGTGAAAATCCGTGTTCGACCAAGTTTAGTTGTCAACTATGTCCAAAATATTCAAAAGCAGAATTTTACTCTGGTTCCTGTTTTGCCTTGGGGTATCCGAGCTAAATGTGAGAGCTACATTTGCGCAGATCGGAACCGGCACGGTCACCGGTATTGTCTTTGACGCCAGCGGCGCGGTGCTTCCTGACGCCGAGGTCACGGTAACCAATGTCGATCGCAACACACGCCACGTTACGCGCACCACCAGCACCGGCGATCATACGGTCACGGCTCTGGAGCCGGGCCGCTATTCCGTTACCGTGAAGCATGTCAGCTTCCGCACGGCTACGGTATCCTCGTTTGAATTGCCCAACCCGTTCGTGGACGCCGGCGGCTCGTTCAACACCATCACCAGCACCGCCGCCAACAACCGCGAACTTCAGTTCGCGCTAAAGCTGATTTCTAAATTGGGTACGGGGCTCTATTATTTGCGCCGCCGGTAGGCCCTCAGAAATGGAGCGATGGAAATGAAGGATCGAGTGTCACGAAGAAAGTTTCTTGGCACCGCCAGCGCCGCCGCAGTTATGCCCCAGTTATGGGCTTCCCGGCAGGCCGTTCCGTCCCAGGCGTTCTTGCCGGACCAGGCCGCGCCGCACGTCTACCCAGCTCGCATCGTCGATATGCATGTGCATTTTGACGAAAAGAAGCCCAATTTCATTTCCGACCTTTTGAAGCTCTCGGACCGCTTGAATCTAACAGCATGTTTGCTCACTCCCTTTCGAAATCGCAAGGTTGTTGCCGAAGCCGCAAAACAGCATCCCAGACAGATTGTTCCCTTCGGCTTCGTTGACCTCGACGCTCCGGACGTGGTCCAGCAGGCAGAAGAGCTGCATGCCATGGGCTATCGAGGCCTGGGCGAACTGGAATTTGTGAAGAAGCCGTACAATGATCTCTCGTATTTTCCCTTGTACGAGCTGGCAAATCGGTACGGCTGGATCGTCCTGTTTCACACTGGCATCGTGTTGCGAGCAAATTTTGACACTCCGGAAGATGTAGCGTCGGGCCGGATGCGTCCGATTTATCTGGAGGAGATTGCCCGGCGTTTTCCGAGGATCACCGTGCTCGGCGCACACTGTGGCAATCCCGAATACGAATGGGCGGCGGAGATCGCGCGCTGGAATCCGAACGTATTTTTCGACCTGAGTGGTTCGACCTTGACCAAGATGCATGGACGGCTGGCGGAATTTCAGAAGATCTTTTGGTGGTCGTCCACAGAATGGCACAGTGCGGAATGGAGTGTAAAAACGCCGAACAACGATCCGAACGCCTTCATCAAGATCGTTTTTGGATCAGATACGGACCTGAATGAGATCGAATCCGTGGCCAACCAATACCACGCTATGTTCGATGCCTGTGATGTTCCGGAGCGTACGCGCAAGATGATTATGGGCGGAACGCTGAGCAAAATGCTGGGACTGCCTGATTGACCTTCCCTTAGAAAGCGGAGTAGGTTGGTGGTCATAATCGAACCACAGAGGAGGAGCCCATGGACAGCTCAGACCCTAAAATCAACCGGAGGGAGTTTCTGCACAAGGGCGCGGTTGTGGCAGCCGGAGGTGCGGCATGGAGTAGCACGGCGCTGTCCTACACGCGCATCGCGGGGGCCAACGACCGGATCTCGCTCGGGCATATCGGGGTCGGCAATCGCGGCAGCGAACTCGATGGCATTGTGGCGTCTCTCAAAGATCAAAAGAATGTGGAGATGACGGCAGTCTGCGATTTGTGGACTCACAATGTCGAACGAGCGATGGCCGCCAATCAACAGTTCTATGGCAAAGCACCCCGGGCGCTTCGGCATCCGCAGGAGTTGCTGGCGCTAAAGGATGTGGACGCAGTGCTGATCTCCACGCCCGAGCACTCGCACTCACCGCTGCTGAAGATGAGTGCCGGGGCCGGAAAAGATACCTACTGCGAAAAGCCTATGGGCAACGTTCTCGAAGAGGTCAAAGCAGCCCGCGATGCGGTGCTGCTGAAGAATCTCATTGTTCAGATTGGCACGCAGCATCGCAGCGAACGCTATCAGATTGCCGTGCGCGACTTGGTTCGCTCCAAAGTTCTCGGTGAAGCTACCAAATATGAGATTGAGTGGAACTATCACGGACCACGCTGGCGCGGGCGTCCCGAAGTGAAGATGATCCGCGAGCAGGATACCGACTGGCAAACCTGGTTGATGGGCAAGCCGTCCCGGCCGTTTGATCCTCAGCTATACTTCGAATTTCGTCTTTACAAGGATTTTTCGAGCGGCATCCCCGACCAGTGGATGAGTCATGGCATCGACTTGTGCCACTTTTTTCTGGACGAAAGGTATCCGGCCTCAGTCGTGGCCAATGGCGGCGTTTTTGCCTGGCACGATGGGCGGGAGAACCCCGACACCTTCCAAGCGCTGTTCACCTATTCGAGCGGCTTGCTGGTGAGCTACGCGACGAGTTTTGGCAATGACGCGCCCAGTTTTACGCGGATCATGGGAAAGAATGCCACCCTCATCAATCACGGAGGCGAAGGCAGTCCGCGATGGCAGATGGTCGAAGAGAAAGGAAATCACGAAGACGATCCCGCCGTTGACAGCCGGCGAGCGGTGAAGGACGTTACCCTGGGCGACGATAAGTCACTTCCGCCAACGTTCATAGGGGACGAGGATCCCTCGCACATGACCAACTGGCTGGATTGCTTGCGAAGCCGCAAACAACCGAACGCCACGGTACACCACGGATATGCGCATTCCGTGGCCTGCATCATGGCGGCACAATCCTATTGGTCCGGCAAGAAGCTCTATTGGGATCCCCGGGCGGAGGCAATTCTCGACCATGCGCCCTAGCTGACCCCGCGAGTGGCGCAAGCCTCGGACTTCAGGCCGGGGTAAGCCACGACTAAAGCGGGTCGGCCGCAGGCAAGTTCAGCACAGGAACAGCGAGGATTCCACTCCATTCCAACTCGATGGCTAGGTCATCACCAGCCTCGAGGATGGGTGCGCGAGACGTTGGATGATGTCATTGTTCCTTCTGCCTGTTGTATACCGGATCGAAACCTCAACATCCGTCGCTCACTGCACGGGGTTACCGTCTGCGTCAATCTTGTGCACTTCACCGACGTTCAACTCGCGGATACCAGTTTCAACTTTGCTCATGTCACCCACCACCACCCAGACGAGGTGGCTCGGCTGAATGTACTTCTTGGCGACTTGGTTTGCTTTGTCCGGCGTAATGGCCAACACTTGCTGTGTGTACGTGTTGTAGTAATCCTCAGGCAGGTTGTACTGCAGGATCGTGCTGTAAGCGCCGGAGAGTTGCTGCACCGTCTCGAACGATCCCGGTAGACCCAACGTCGCGTTAGACTGCTCGTCCTTGAGTTCCGCCTCCGAAATTGGCTTGCCGCCCACGATGTTGTTGTACTCAGCCACCAGTTCGGCCAAAGACTCCTTGGTCTTGTCGGTCTGCACAGGCGACACACTGAAAAACGGCCGCTCGCCGCGCGCCGGCAGCAGACGCGAGCCCACCCCATAAGACCAGTGTTTGTCCTCGCGCAGGTTCATGTTGATGCGTGAACTGAAGGTCCCTCCGAACATGTCATTCACCAAGTCCAACGATACTTCGTCGGGATCGTTATAGGGCGGCGCGAGTTGCGCGGCGATGATCAAACTCTGTCCTGAGCCCGGCCGGTCGATCAGGTAGACCACATCTTTTTCCGGTTCTGGCACTGTCGGAATGGTTCGTTTCGCAACTTCGCCGGGCTTCCACAAACTGAACAGCTTTTCCAGTTTCGGCGTGATCTCCGCCAACGTCGTATCGCCAACGATCAGCAACGTGGCTTTGTTCGGCTTGTACCAGGTGTCGTGGAATTTCGCCAGATCCTGGCGAGTCATTTTGCTCACACTGGATTCGCTGCCGGTGCTCGCGAAAGCGCCTGCATACGGATGCCCTTTGCCGTAAAGCAGAGGCGGCACGACACGCAGGGCCATGGTGTTGGGCGTCACCTTCTCGCGCTGTATGGCCGCCAGCCGGTCCTTTTGCAACCGCTCGAACTCCTTCTCCGGGAACGCCGGATGAAGAATCAGGTCGGCATAAATCTGCAGGGCTTGATCCACATTGACCTTGAGCGCGTTGAGATTGACGGTTGCCCAATCTAGATTGGCGCCCGCCGAAAATTCTGCGCTCAGCGCTTGCAGTTCTTCGCTGATTTTCAGCGAATCGCGCGTGGGCGTGCCTTCTTCCAGCATGCGCTGCGCGAAACTACACGTGCCCGGCGCGTCTGCTGGGTCCGACGCGTAACCACTCTCCACCAGAAGCGAGAAGTTCACCACCGGCGCGGAGTGGCGTTCCGCGAGCACGATTTTCAATCCGTTCGAGAGCGTCGCCTTCTGCATCGCCGGAAGGTTCAGTGACATCGCAGAACCGAGTCCCGGCTCCTTTGAGCGGTCAAGCGGGGCGCCAGCTTTCAAGGTGGGGGGATACGGCTGCACTTCCAGAATGTAATCTCCGTCAGTCAGCCAGTCGTTCGCGGCCTTCTTCACCGTGGCCGGTGTCGCTGCCTGCACCCGCTTCAGGTACTCCTTGTAACAATCAGGATTTCCCGCGAACGTCTGGCAGCGCGCGAGGAGGTCACTCTTGCCGCCGAAGCCTCCGATACGCTCCATGATCCGCGCGTACTGCCCGAAGATCTGCGTCTTGGCGAGTTGCAATTCGGATTCGGTGGGTCCGTTCTTCAGGAAATTCCGCAACTCTTCATCCGCGGCTATTTCCACTTTCTTCAGCTCGACCCCCGGTTTCGCTGTCAGGGTGATGAAGAATTGCCCGGCGATCTCGTTGTTGCTGTCGTCTGCACTCGCGCTCGTCGCGATCTGATCCTTGTAAACAAGCCGCTTGTAGAGCCGCGAGGTTTTTCCCTGGCCCACAACAAGTGCCACCAGATCGAGCATGGCCTCTTCCGGTGAAAATGCCTGCGGCACGTTCCATACCCGATACAGACGTGCCTGCGGAACGCGATCCTGCACCCAGCCGCGGTGTGACCCGCTCCTTTTGGCCACCCACACCTCGTTCTTGGCGATGGGGGGACCCGGCGGGATCTCGCCGTAATATTTCTCCACTTTTTGACGCGCTACTTCCGGGGTGATGTCGCCCGCGATGACCAGCGTGACGTTGTTTGGCCCGTAATAGGTCTTGAACCACTCCTGCACGTCACTCATCGAAGCCGCATCAAGGTCCTTCATCGCACCGATCACCGTCCAGGAATAAGGATGGCCCACCGGGTAGGTGTTCTCCGTCAGCAGCTGGCGGGTCACGCCGTAAGGTTGGTTTTCGCCCTGCCGTTTTTCGTTCTGCACCACCCCACGCTGCAAGTCCAGTTTCTTTTGGTCAAGCACGCCGAGCAAATGGCCCATGCGGTCGCTCTCCGCAAACAGCACATAGTCGAGCATCGAGGTCGGTACGTTTTCGAAATAATTCGTCCGGTCGTTGTTGGTCGTCCCGTTCAGATTCGTCGCGCCGATGCGTTCCATCGCGTTGATGTACGTGTAATTGAAGTTGTCACTCCCGCTGAACATCAGGTGCTCAAACAGGTGCGCGAAGCCCGTTTTTCCCGGCTTCTCGTTCTTCGATCCCACGTGATACCACGTGTTCACCGCCACGATGGGAGCCTTGTGGTCCTCGTGAACCAGCACGGTCAAGCCATTCGCCAGCATGAACTTCGAGTACGAGATGTCCGGGATGGGAATTTTCGTGCCGGCCGCAGCGGCCACCTTCGGAACAGAGTCGGACTGCGCGTATGCCCGAACGCAACCCAAGCTCGCCGGCCCCCACACGATGAAGAAACTCACCAGCACACGCAGACTCCTGATTTTCATGGTTTGCCTCCAGGTGCAGTATCCAGAGCCCACCGCAGCCAATCGGAAAGCAGCATAGGGTCTATTTTTCTGCCAGTGCATGATCGCAGCCGCGCGGTATTCTACATTCGCCCCCGGACGAATCAAAGCCACTGGCCAATGCAAGTTCTCCGATAAATGTCTATCGGGACTATTGATTGATTTTCGCATACCTCTAAGGCTGGTTTTCAAAATACGCAAGTGTAAAGAGCTTCCGGAAATAGCTGTGCCTGCATTTGGGCGCAAGCGGTCGAGGAGCAAGCCTTCGGAATCGCAAGCGGCCAGGCGATCGAATCCCCGGATGCGCACTGCATCGCTGGGCGGAATTTCAGGCGCAGAAGTCTGTGCAAAGACCACCGCTGCCAGCAGGAGAGGGGCGAAGAGGTTTGCCAAGCTGACGCTAGAGCACTCAAGTCGGAGCCGCTTTGCCGGCCATCAACTTAAATCTTACCATGTGGGCTGACTAGCCTCGGGGGCTTAGGTTGGGAGACGCTCTTGAGACGCCTTGTCAATCTGCGCCAGTGGCGCGTTTCGCCTTGAAATAGGTTATTGACAAGAGCAATTCGTAAGACTATGTTACTCTACGCCTAGTAGTGACAAGTGTAGGACGAAAGCCGACCGGCCAAATTATGAGCAAGGACAAACGGCCAGACCGCTTTCCCGGCGCGCTGCAGATGATGGTTCTTCGAACGCTCAAACGACAGCCCCTGCACGGCTACACCGTCAAACGAACCTCCAGCGATTTGCCGCAGATCGAAGAGCACCTCCGAAAGGGAGGTGTCGAGTTTCAAGCGAATGCTCGAAGGAATGACGCGAGTCTCGGTGCCGGGTGAATCATGAACTGGCTCAAGCAACTGATCTCGCGGCGAAAGCTCTATGGCGAACTCTCGGAAGAGATTCGAGAACACCTGGAGGAAAAGATCGAGGAGCTGGTTGCCTGCGGCGTGTCTAGGAAGGAAGCCGCAGCGGCTGCTCGTCGCGAGTTTGGAAACGTAACTTTGATTGAAGAGGACAGCCACAAGGTCTGGCGATGGCCATTCGTCGAGGAATTTCTCAGCGATGGTCGCTACGGTCTGCGGATGCTGCGCAAGAATCCGAGCTTCACGGCCATCGCTATCCTCACTCTGGCGCTCGGCATCGGCGCCAACACCGCGATTTTCTCCGTCGTCAATGTCGTCCTGCTTCAGCGCCTGCCCTATCCCGACGCCGATCGTCTGGTAATGGTGTGGGAAAAAGTTCGCCTGCCGTTCTATGAAAAGGACCAAAACGAGCCCGCGCCCGGGAATTTCGCCGACTGGCAGACCCAGAACTCCGTTTTTGAGGCTATGAGCGCCATCCAAGACCGCAGTTTCAATCTGACTGGCGGCAGCGAACCGGCGCGCGTCGAGGGCGAAGCCGTTTCGGCAAATCTGTTTTCCCTGCTGCAGGTCAATGCTGCTCTCGGACGCGTGTTCACCGCCGACGAGGACATCCCCGGCCGTGCGCATGTGGTCGTAATGGGCCACGGCCTGTGGGTCAGCCGCTTTGGCGCAGACCCCGAAATCATGAACAAGAAGATTCTTCTCGATGGGGTCAGCTACACCGTCGTCGGCGTTATGCCCCGCGATTTCCTGTTCCCAGATCCCGCCAACTTTCATGTCTCTGGTCCGGAAGACCAGCTCTGGGTTCCACTGGCGCTCAGCCCGTCACAGCTTGCCAATCACGGGAGCCACAATCTGAGCGTCATCGCTCGACTGAAATCTCGTGTGACGCTGGCGCAGGCCCAGACCCAAATGGATGGGGTAGCGCGCCACCTCGCCGACGAGTATCCACAGTCAAACACGGGTGTTGGTGTCAATCTGGTTTCGCTGCACGATCAGATGGTCGGGAACGTGCGCACTCCTCTTTTAGTTCTTCTTGGTGCGGTCGGCTTTGTCCTTCTCATGGTTTGCGCCAACGTCGCGAATCTGTTGATGGCCCGCGCTTCCGCGCGCAGCCGTGAAATTGCCGTGCGTGTGGCGCTCGGGGCCCACCGTATGCGCATTCTCCGCCAGCTGCTGACGGAAAACATGCTTCTTGCGTTCCTAGGTGGTGGCTCGGGCCTGCTCCTAGCGCTCTGGGGCATGAAGGCGCTGCAGGCCATCAGCCCGCATGACCTTCCTCTGTTCGGCGATATCGGCGTCAATGGACGAGTGCTTGCGTTTACCCTGGCGATTTCGCTCTTCGCCGCCTTGCTCTTTGGAATCGCGCCCGCCCTCGCCGCGACGCGGAGTAATCTGCGCGACTCATTAAAAGAGGGAGCCCGCGAATCCCCAGCCGGTTCGCCCCTGAGGGTACGCCACCTGCTGATCGTAGCGGAAACCGCGCTGGGTGTTGTCGTATTGGTCGGCGGCGGGCTTCTTCTCCGCAGCTTCCTGGCTCTTGAGCGAGTCCCGTTGGGATTCCAGCCAGAGGGTCTGCTGACGTTCCGCGTCATTCCGCGAGGCGAAAAGTACACCCAATTGTCGCAACGAGTGGCTTACTACCAGCTGGCTTTGGACAAAATTGGAACTATCCCCGGCGTGCAACACGCCGCTGCCATCTCATTTTTGCCCCTGACTCTTTATCGGGCGAGCAAGGGTTTCCGCATCGACGGCCGTCCCGTGGCACTACCCGGGGAACTACCTATGGCCGACTATGACATCGTTTCTCCCGGATACTTCGAAACGATGGCGATTCCCTTGATTGCGGGAAGGGACGTCTCCTGGGGCGACACGCCAGGAACCCAGCAGGTGGTGGTAATCAATCAGAGCATGGCGCGTACTTACTGGCCGAACGAAGATCCGCTCGGCAAGCGCATCAACCAGGGCTCGCCCGATGGACACACGCCCTGGCTGGAAGTCGTGGGAGTCATCGGAGACCTTCGTGAATTCGACGTCGCCAGTCGTCCCCGGCCAACGATGTATTTCTCGGTCTCGCAATTCGAGGGGAACGGTTTGTTGCGTGACTGGGTGGTCCGCTCAGCGGGCAACCCTGTTTCCGTGTCCTCGGAGGTGCGCGATGCTATTTGGAGCATCGACAAGGATCTGCCAATTTCGCGGATGCGGACCATGTCGCAGGTACGTTCCGCTTCAGTGGCCGCGCAGGCGTTCAACGTCCTCCTGCTTGGCCTCTTCGCGGGTCTCGCTCTTACCTTGGCCACCGTGGGGCTCTACGGAGTCACCGCCTATTCCGTAACCCAGCGCACACGCGAGATTGGAATTCGCATCGCGCTCGGTGCACAACACCAAGACGTGCTAAGCCTGGTGCTGCGCCAGGGAACTACGCTGGCCTTTGGCGGGGTGGCCATCGGCGTGGTCGCAGCTCTGGGGTTGACACGGCTGATGACCGACCTGCTCTACGGCGTTCCGGCAAACGACCCGCTGACCTTCGCGGGCGTCACGATTCTTTTGTTGCTCGTGGCCCTTGCCGCGTCCTACGTGCCGGCACGCCGCGCCATGCGTGTCGACCCCATGGTGGCCCTTCGTCACGAATAAATCATGGTTCTTCGAACGCCAAGCGAACCATGAAAATAGCCGCGAAGGTGCCTATTGAAACTAAAGTGGTTATGGCTATTTTCTAAGGAATAGCTTATGGGTGCGCAGGATTAAACCGCCATGCAGTAGAGAATAAAAGAGTCTGACAGGAAAGGAGAAAGCGATCCATCCTGGCCCTGAGTTTTGCTGCTGGTCGTGAGGTCAGCGGCGGGTCAATTCGCTCAAAGCCGTCTCGCATGCTCCGGCAGGAGCGACCTGAATTAGCGCGCCGCTATTGGCAAGGCGTCCTGTGGTCACCTTCCTATTTCGCCGCCAGTTGCGGCAGCGCCCCCGCAACATTCTGAAGAATTATATCGAGCAGCAGAAGGAGCCGCGCTGACGCCTTCTATCCCGGCCTGAAGTCCGGGGCTTTACGGCCCCAGGGGTAGGAAAACCATTTGACTTGCGCACGAGAAGGGCATACAAAGGCAGGTAAACTCGCTTTTGCTACCGACGAGTTGATGTTCCCGGTAGCGCTTTCCTGCTGACGAACGATTTGCCAGGTCATCGCAGACTGTCCGCCAGGCCGTAACGACGCTGCCTCCGATCAGTCAGGAGGACACTTGATTCGCAATATACCCAGGTCTCACCTCGGTCTTTTTCTGTTACTTCGCCGGCGAAGTGCCGGGGCGATTACTCGGAGCGCAATGCTGACGCTGATTGTGGCCCTTCTCGCTGCTAGTCCCCTACCGGTGTCGGCGGCCACGCCTGACCCGGTACTGGAGTGGATCGGGGTCATGAACACAGCCGTCCTTGCGGGCGGTACCAGTCCGCTGGTAGCCACTCGCGTGGTCGCGCTCGTGTCCGCGTCGGTTTTCGACGCCGTTAACGGCATTGAGCCACGCTTTCAACCGCTGCATGTGAAGCCAAACGCACCGCACCATGCTTCGCAACACGCCGCGGCGATTCAAGCAGCGTACGCGATCTTGCTTAAAATGTATCAGGCGCAGACCGCAACTCTTACTGCACAACG
>Ga0209156_10003194_pt1 | contig 12459 bp, 9 predicted proteins | sample GraSoiAngelo_124_FD_185881 | JGI IMG/M metagenome (GOLD analysis project Ga0209156, IMG submission 185881) | Grasslands soil microbial communities from the Angelo Coastal Reserve, California, USA - 14_0927_05_20cm (SPAdes) (version 2) | ecosystem: Environmental > Terrestrial > Soil > Grasslands ...
CCCCCGCCACCTCCACCACCGCCCCCTCCACCACCCCCGCCCCCGCCCCCGCTCCCGCCCCCGCTCCCGCCCTTGCCCTTGCTTCCCGAACCCAACAGCGCATCGAAGTGGCAGGCGGCGCCCAGCACGTAGAGAGCCAAGAAGGCCGCCACGACTGCTGCCGCGCGCTCTCTTCCCTTTCTGTTGCGCATGGTATAGACCCTCTTGCGCGTGTTCTACCCTTCAACCGGCACGCACGTTCTATCCCTTGCAAAAACCACGCAAGGCAAAAACCGCGCAAGACACGTGACGCCGGCTACGCCCGCGCGCGTTGCGCCGCCGCGACACCTGCAGCGTTCGCGTCGGAGGCATGCTCGACATGGGCGGAGACCAAACCGAGATTGCGGCATGACGCCCATCACATACGACGACTTCGCCAAGGTCGACATCCGCGTAGGTCGGATCGTTCACGTCGCCGACTTCCCCAAGGCGAAGAAGCCCGCCTACCAGCTGCGCATCGACTTCGGCGGGCTCGGCGTGAAAAGCTCGAGCGCGCAGATCACGAAGTACTACGACACGGCCGATCTGGTGGGGAAGCTGGTGCTGGCGGTGGTAAACTTCCCGCCGCGCCAGATTGCGAACTTTTTCTCCGAAGTGCTGACGCTCGGCGTGGTGCTGGGCGACGGGGACATCGTGCTGGTGCACCCGGAGCGGGACGTGCCGCCAGGAAGCCGAATCGGTTAGCCCGGTACCAGTTTGTCGGCCGTCCCCCCTCTCCGCATCGCGGAGAGGGGGACAGGGGGTGAGGCCCCGTACCGGTTGTCGACGTACTCCTCGAGTATTCTCAGGAAGTCACCGACGATCGAATCGCCTTTGAGCGTCACCCTGAGCTTGCCGTCCACATAGACGGGGGCCTTGGGCTCCTCGAACGTCCCCGGCAGCGAGATGCCGATGTCCGCGTGCTTCGATTCGCCGGGGCCGTTCACGACGCACCCCATCACGGCGACGCGGAGCGCCTCCACCCCCGGATACCGCTCGCGCCATGCGGCCATCTGCGCTTTCAGATGCGTCTGAATGTCCTCGGCCATTTCCTGGAAAAACGTGGAGGTGGTGCGACCGCAGCCCGGACACGCGGAGACTTGCGGCGTAAAGCTCCGCAGGCCCAGCGACTGGAGCACCTGCTGCGCCACCTGCACCTCCTCGGTCCGGTCTCCGCCCGGCCGCGGCGTGAGGGACACCCGGATCGTATCGCCGATTCCCTCCTGCAGCAGGATCGACAGACCCGCCGTGCTGGCGATGATGCCCTTCGCGCCCATCCCGGCCTCGGTCAGTCCGAGGTGCAGCGGGTAGTCGGAGCGCCGCGCCAGCCGCCGGTACACGTCCACCAGATCCTGTACGCCCGACACTTTGGCCGAGAGGATGATGCGGTCATGGGGCAGCCCGCATTCCTCGGCCAGCTCGGCCGAGCGCAGCGCGCTCGCCAACATGGCTTCGATCATCACCGCGCGCGCGTCCAGCGGATCCGACCGACGGGCGTTGGCGTCCATCAGCTCGGTGAGGAGCTGCTGGTCGAGACTCCCCCAGTTGACCCCGATGCGCACCGGTTTGCCGTGCGCGAGTGCGATCTCGATGATGGTGCGGAAGTTCTCGTCGCGCCGCTTGGCGCCCACGTTTCCGGGATTGATGCGGTACTTGGCGAGCGCTGCCGCGCACTTCGGGAACCGCGCGAGCAGCAGGTGGCCGTTGTAGTGGAAGTCGCCGATCACCGGCACGGCCACGCGGGCCACGATGTCCGGCACCGCCTTGGCAGCGGCTTCGTTGTTGACCGTCACCCGGACCAGCTCGCTGCCCGCCTCGTGCAACGCGCGCACCTGCGACGCCGTCGCATCCACGTCGGCGGTATCGGTGTTGGTCATCGACTGAACGACGATCGGGTGGGTGCCGCCTACCCTCACGCCGCCTACATCGACGACGACGGTCTGTCTGCGCTGATGCTCGGTCACGCGTCCAATATAAAGCCAAAGACGTCACGCAGAGACGTCGCGCGAAACCGTCAAGCAAAGGCGACGCCTTCGTGCAACGTCTCTGCGTGACGTTTTTGTGCTACGCCTTAGAAAATCTTGTCTTGTATGACGATTCTCGCCCGCAGCGCGGTGAGCTTCGCGGTTCCCTGTATCGTGCCGGTGGCGGAGGCCCTGATGCCCACGTACACCGTCGAGGCGAGGAAGAACGGCTTCAGGGCGTCCGGGAGATTCGGAATGTCGAACGGGCTGGTGGTCGTCGCACCGGGAGTGACCGCGCCGCTCACGCTGAACGCCGGCGCTCCGGTGTACACCGTGCTCTTGACCGTGTCGAAATAGACCTGGAAGCTCACACTGCCCGTGCCGGTGGCGTTCTCGAAGTCGACGGTGCCGGTCAGCCGAACCGTGTCCACGATGGACGAGCCACCGATTCCGAGCGAGTTCACGGTCTGCACCGGGATCGTGTCCGGGACGCCGGGGGGCAGCGGCCCGAAATACGGCAGCGAGGCCGCGTTCGCGGCGCTGAGGAAGCTGAAGACGTCGATGTCGAAGATCGCACGCCCTTCCCCGCAGCCGGCCGCCGCCGCGCTCAGCGCCACGACCCAGAGCCACTTCGCTCGCATCCTACCTCCTAATAAATCGAGAGCGACGTCGCCATCGTGATGCCGCGCTCGTTGGACAACGAGTTGGTGTGCGTCCAGAAGCCTACGTCGAGACCGAGCCCGCCGAATCGCAACCCTCCGCCAAACCCGAACTCGATCCGTTTCCGCTGGTCGCGCGCCACCCCGCCGCGCACCGCGAACAGGCCGATCCGCTGCTCGCCGCCCACGTGGACGACGCCGCCGCGCCCGGTGTTCAGCAGGTCCGCTCCGAGTGTCGTGTTGCCGACCGTATACGCCACGTTCGCGATATAGGCCACGGGCAATTTGGTCTTCGTCTCCCGATGATTCGCGATGGGCACCGAGTAGCTGACGATAGAGCCGTTCCCCGCGGCGGTCGAATCCCTGTAGTAGGCGCTATCCTGGCGCGTGTCGGGCCAGGTGATCGTCGCGCCGATGTCGTTCACCCCGACGCCGAGCTCGATCGGCCCGGAGACCCAGGCGACGCCGATGTCGCCACCGACGCCGTGGCCGAAGGTGTTCCCCGGCTTCGAGTACTGCGTCAGGGCCCGCCCGTCGGGCGTCACGGGGTTCGAGCCGCCGAAAATCGTGTTTCCGGTGATGAAGCCCGCGTCGCCGTCGGTCCGCGCGTAGCCCACGCCCACATAGTAGTGGACCGCGCCGCCCACGTAGAACCCCTGCGTCGAGTCGCCTGCGATCCGCCCGGCATAGCTGACGGTCGGGGCGAAGCCCCCTTCCACCAGGCCGTGCACCAACGCGCTGTACCGCGTGTTGTGTCGCGCGGGCTGCGAATCTCGCAGGAAGCCGAGCAGCGTGTCACCGAGCTGAAATTCGACGTCGTCGTGCACCCACCCCATGACCCCCACCCGCACACCCTTGAATCCGAAACCCGGGGCGAACGGGCGACTGGAGCCGCTGATGCCGAACTGATCCTCCGGAACGAGGCTCGCCGCGAGGCCCAGGTTCACCATCAATGAGTCCTCGCCGATGACGAAGGCGACGTCGTTGGTCGGCGTCGGGGCCTTTTTCACTTCGAGATAGAGCGGCAGGTTGAGTATCGTATTCACCACGAGGATCGGATTGAAACCCCGCGACTTCGGATCGAAGGCCGGGTCACTGGAGAGATGCGGGTGGTCGTGGAGAAACTGAATGATCCCGAGCGGGATCGGGATCGTCACCTTCGGCTGGCCCCGGCGGTCCGCCCGGGCCTGCACCGCCCGATACGCCGGATTGTAGCGGACGAGGCTGCCGGAGCGACCGAGGCTCAGCCCGCCCATCCCGATCCGGCGCGCGTCGGTCACGAGCCACTGCGCCGTCGCCGGCGCCGCGGCGCCGCAGACCAGAACCACCAGCCCCAAGCCCACGACGAGTATGCGCACGATGCTCCCCGTGAAGTGGGTGAATGATCGACATTTCCGCCCGGGGCGGACGTGAGCCCCGTCACGTACCGGGGCGGGACGGCGACCCCCGGAACCGGATCGTGACCGTCGTGCCCCGCCCCTGCACGCTCGTCAAGCCGATGGTCCCGCCCCAGCTCTCGACCAGCCGCCGCGCGATCGCGAGCCCCAGGCCGGATCCGCTCGACGTGGTGGAAAACGCCGGATCGAAGACGCGCGGGAGGATGTCGGGGGCGATGCCGCGGCCGTCGTCCTCCACGGCGAGCCCGCACCCGTCCTCCGAGACACGTACCGTCACGCGCCGGGCGCCCGCATTGCGGGCGTTCTCGAGCAGGTTGATGAGGACCTCCTTCACTTCGTCTCGCCGGGCGGACGCGGGCGCGCCGGGCGCACCCATGAGCTCGATCGTGGTCTCCGCCACGGCACCGCCGAGCGTGTACAGGTGCACGACCTCGCGCGCCACGGCATGGACGTCGACGGGCTCGAGCGGGAGCGCCTCCGCCGCCGGCGATGCGAAGCGAGAGAACGCGCGCGCGATCGCGTCCAGCCGGTCGATTTCGGCCAGGATCCGGCCGGCCGTCTCCGCCAGCGTCGCGTCGAAATCCCGGCCGTCCTTCTTGTCGCGCGCGCGCTGGAGGTGCTGGATGCCGAGCCGGATCGGGGTGAGGGGATTCTTGATCTCGTGTGCCACCTGCCGCGCCATCTCGCCCCAGGCGAGCACGCGGGCCGCGCGGGTGAGGGCGGTCGCGTCGTCGAGCGCCACGACGCAGCCGTCGGGCGCCGGACCCAAGGACGCGAGCTGCACGCGGATCTGACGCGCGCCCACGGCGAACTCGCGCTCCACGATGCCTTCGGTCGCACCGTCGAGGAACTCCCGCACGGCGCTCCATACGGAGAGCCACTCCGCCGGCGCGGCTTGCGCCAGGAGGTCGCCGGGGGAGAGGGGCGCCCCCAACAACTCGGCCGCGCGAGGGTTTGCCATGGTGACGCGAAGCCCGTCGTCCACCGCGATGACCCCGGTGGCGACGTTGGCGAGCACCTGCGCGGTGCGGTGGCGGGCTTCCTCGAGCGCGCTCTGGCTGCGCGTCACATCCGCCGCCATGCGCTCGAACGCCGAAATCACGGGCTCGAACTCGCGTGGCGCCCCCGGCGGGAACGACGGCAGCGGAGCGCCGCGCCCGACCGCGCCCGCGGCGTCGCGCAGCGCGGCGACCGGGCGCGCGAGTCCACGCGCCGCGAGTCCCGCCAGATATACGGCGGCCACGAGCCCCGCCAGCGTCGCGAGGATGAGCGCGAGCGCGAGGTCCTCCTGCTGCTGCCGGACGCGCTCGTCGTCCAGCAGCTGCGGGGCGGCCAGGATCTCCTGGCCCTGCGGTGACTCCGAGCGGACGACCAGGTACCCGACGCGAATCGAGCGGCCGGCCGTACGGCCGTCAGCGGTGAGCTCGAGGTCGTCCCGGAGCGCCAGGCGCACAAACGCGTCCGGTGCGAGAAACGGATCGACCAGGCCGAGCTCCCCCAGCACGGGCGCGCTCGTGCCGGCGAGCACCCCGTCGCGGAACAACCACAGGTCGGCGTCGAGCCGCTCGCCGAGCTCCGCAATGGATCGCGCGACCGCGCCGGGGCGGTCCGAGACCAACGTCCCCGCGGTAGCCGCCGCATCGCGCAGCGTCTGGCTGATGAGCAGATCGCCCGCCCGCCGCGCCTCGTCGCCCAGCCGGGCGAAGCTCCACAGGGCGAACAGCAGCACCGGCAGCACGACGAAGGCGCTGAGCGCCGCGGCGAGTCGCACGCGATAGCTGGTGCGCAGCGCGGCCATGACCGGCGGCAGACGCGGCCGCCACCCGCCGGCGAGGAGGAGGCTCACGAGCCAGCAGGCGGCGAGGGCGCCCGCGTCCCCGACGACGACCAGAACGCCGCGGACCAGCAACGCCCACGGATCCCGCAGGTCGACCGTCAGATGCACGTGGTGTACGCCGTCCGGCAACTCGAGGCGGCGCTCCCCCCGCGTCGACCAGCCGGTCCGCGTCCAGATCACCCGGGCGCTCGCGGTGGCCGGCGCCGGCACGGGCGGCGACAGCGTGATTTGGTAGGGGGGCTGGACGCTGGCCGCCCCCTGCAGGAACCGGGCGACGCGCGCCGCCGGGATGAGTCGGGTGCGCGGCCCCACACCCACCGTCAGCACCTCGGCGCCTCCCCCGAGCGGCAGCACGAGCACGTAGTGAACGCCGTAGTTCCGATCCAACCGTTCGACCCGCGGGCCGCGCGCGGTCTCGGGCGAGCGGACGAGCGCCGCCATCAGCGACGGCGGGAGGTCCACGCTCGCCAAGCGGATCTCCGCTTCCGGCTCCCCCGCGGGAGTCCAGAGCGCGAGGCTCGCCGGATAGTCGTCTTCGGCGAGCGGCGACGCCAGCCACCACGCGTACAGCTCACCCGGAGTCCGTGGCGCCTCGGCGGGCGGGTCCCGCCCGAGCCGCTCGAGCAACGACACGGCGCGGGGATCGGCCGCGCGGCCCAGTCCCTGAACGTCCCGCTCGGCGAGCCCGAGGCGACCTTCCACCGCGGCACCCCACGTGACGAGGGCGGCGGCGGTGCCGGCCACGGTCGCGATGCCCAGCACGGCCCAGCGACGCGGCGCCGGCACGAGCACGCCGACTAGTGCGGGAAGCCACGCGAAGGTGTACCAGTCGGGCCAGGCACCGTACGGACTCCACAGCCACAGCCCCGCCAGCCCGGCGGCGGCCGCCCACGCGCACGCCGCGGGGAGGGTCCAGGGGACGCGATGCGGGTCGCGCGCGCCGCGGACTAGCGCCGCGGCGGTGAGCACCAGCGCCATCGCGGCGGTTGCGACGGCCGCCTCCCACGACATCCACAACGCGAACCCCACGCCGCCCGCCGGCGGCGCGATGCCGCGGCCGAGATAGCGCACGAGGAACGGCGCCGCGAGCACCAGCCCGGCCGCGCCGACGACGTTCCACCAGCGCCGCGCGAGCCCCCGCCGCCACAGCACGCTGGCGGCGCAGAGCGCCACCACGCCGAGCACCGTGAGGGCGCCGGCCGACGCGCTGAACACCCCGAGCATGGAGCGGTAGAACAGCGCGGGGGAGAACTGCTCCGCCATGTGCAGGGAGTAGCCGATCGGCGCGCGGGCCATGCACCACGCGGCCACGAGCACGACGAGCCAGCGCCAGCGGCCGCGTGGCGCGACAAGGCACGCCAGCAGCAGCGCGGCGACGAGGGCGATCGCGGCCCGCTCGGTCGCGCCCCGCAGCGCGGCGAGCTTCGCGTCACCCTGGGCGGGCGCCACGGGCTGGACGCTGAACAGGGTGTCGCCGTGCTCGCAGGAGATCGGGCAGTAGTCGAACACATCCGGGTCGTCCGGCGCGAGGCCGGGTGTGTAGAAGCGCAGGGCCACGCCGTAGGCGTCCTCGAGCCGGGCGCTCACCGCGCGGCTCCGATCCGGCGCCGCCGGCACCGCATCCAGCAGTACCGTTCCGACCGCGCTGCCGCCGCCCTGCGTCTGGCGGCGGGCCTCCAGCGACACGTAGAATGGTGTGATGACGGCGCGCAGCTCCGCGGTGTCCCGCGCGGGAACGAACCGGTGGCGACCCGCCCAGGCGACGGGCTCGCCGTCGGGCGCGAGGATCACCACGCCCCGCTCCACGCCCGGTGTCCGCGACCCGGAGTGCATGGCGTCCCGCACGCGCTCGAAGGCGGCCTCGCGGGGCAGCAACGCCGCCGTCACGCCGCGCTCCGCGAGCCGCCGCGCCTCGGCGACGGCGGCGGCCAGTGCACCCTTCAGCTCGGAGGAGTCCCGCGGCAGCCGCCCTTCCCGCACCTCAGGCCAGCAGCACTCGATGCGCTGCACCTGCAGCACCCCGCGCACCAGCGTGGCGCCGAGGCTCAGGCAGGCGAGCGCCAGGGCCGCCAGGCCCGCCAGCCGGAGGGCGGGAGGCCGGTGGGACGTCCTGATCGCGAGCAGCGTGACCGCGATGCTGGCCGCGCCCGCCGCCCACGCCCAGCCCGGCGCGCTCCCGTGCAGCCACTCGGCGGCGGCGATGGTGGTCGCGCAGCCGGCGAGCGCGACGTGAGCGCGCCGCTGCACTTGAAGACCCTCGTCCCCGACGAGGTGCGTTTCATTCTCGAGCGCGATGCCCGCCTCCTCGTCCCGGTGGGAACGTGCGAGCAGCACGGCCCCCACCTCCCGCTCGGTTGCGACACCATCATCGTCGAGCGCCTGGCCGACGACCTCTCCGGGGCGCTCGAGATCCTGCGCGCCCCGACGATCGAATATGGGGTCAACACGGTCACCAGGCGGCCCTTCCCCGGCAACGCCTCGGTCCGCCGCAAGACGCTGCACCGCTGGATGAACGACCTGCTCGGATCGTGGGAGGAGGCGGGGGTCGAAAGCTTCATCATCCTGACCGCCCACGGCCACGACCCCCACCAGGAGGCGCTCTCCACCCTGCGCACCCGCCAGGCCCGCATCTTCACGGTCGACGTATTCGCCCTCGACTTCTCGGACGACCTCGAGGACGCCGACGGGCCGATGCACGGCAGCGAGCTCGACACGTCCCTGCTGCTCTACCTCGCGCCAGACCTCGTCCGCATGGAGCGCGCCCAGGACTTCGTGCTCCCGGAGAAGCAGCGCACCCGCTTCCTACGCACGAGCGCCGGGGCGCTCCCCAAGCGCTCTCCCGGATCGCTGGGACGGCCATCGATCGCGACGCGGGACAAGGGCGAACGGCTCTATAAGATGATTTACGACCGCGTCGCGACGCGAGTGCTCGGAGTGCCCGTCCCGTGACCGCGCTCCTGCTCGCGCTGCTCCTGCTCCAGAGCCCGGTGGACGAAGGCACCCTCGTCGTCCGTGAGGACACGGTCGAGATCGCGCGTGAGGCGTTCCGCCTCACGGCGGTGCGCACCGGCACCGGGGTGACCCGCTGGACGCTCGCCACGACCATCCGCTACGATCGCAGCCGCCCGGTGGTGGTGCTCGATCCGATCCTCGAGCTCGGCCCCGATTCGAGCCCGGTCAGCCTGGAATACACGGTCGCCGACCCGCGCGAGCCCATGCGGATCCTCGGGCAGCTCACGCGCGGGCGGTTGGTCGTCCGGCTCCTGGGCCGCCGCACCGAGCGGGCCCGCGAGTTTCCTGTTCCGCCTCCCGCGGCGGTGGTCGACGACTCGGTGTTCGCGCTCTACCTTCCCGTCGCCTGGCAGGGACGCCCCCGGCCGGTGACGGTCACGGCCGTCTTCCCGCGCGCCGGGCGGCGGGAGCTCCTGACCGTGCAGGACCTCGGCATCCAGTCCACGACCTTGAACCACGACCCGGCGGCCCTGCGGCACATCACGGTAACGGGCGGTGAGAACCGCCTGGTGCATCTCTGGCTCGGGGCCGACGGTCGGCTCGCGAAGGTCGAAGTGCCGTCGCGACGGCTCGTCGCCGAGCGGGCCCCTGCGTCCTGAGGTTACATTCGTCGCGTCTCGAAACCAGCAGCGGGCGCGCCGCGTATGAGGAAGCTCATGAAGCCTTTGCTCTTGTCCGTCGGGCTCGTCGTCTGCCCAACCCTCGCCTTCTGCCAGCAACCCGTCCCTGCAACCCTCTCTCTCGCCGACGCCATCGCGCTCGCCCGGCAGCATAACCCCGCCTACCAGCAGACCATACACGACCGGTCGCCGGCGGCGTGGGGCGTACGGAACGCCTGGTCGAGTCTGTGGCTCCCCAGCGTGACCGCATCGGGCGGCGTCGCCTACGCCGGCCCCGGCGAGCAGAACTTCCTGACCTCGAGCTTCTCGCAGAGCGTTTCGACGTGGTCCTCGAACTACAACTTCTTCCTCGACTGGACGCTGAACGGACAGACGCTCAGTCAGCCGGGGCTCAAGAAGGCGGAGTTGAACGCGGCGCAGGCGGACGTCGTCGGCGCCGAGACGAATCTCGTGACGGCCGTACGCCAGCAGTACCTGACGGTGCTGCAGGCGCGGGACAACGCCGAGGTGGCTCAGCAGCAGCTGCAGCACGACGAGCAGTTCCTGAAGCTCGCGCAGGCGCGCTACGACGTTGGGCGCGCGTCCCTCATCGACGTGCGGCAGGCCCAGGTGGCGCGCGGCGCGGCGGAGGTATCGCTGCTGCGCGCGCGCACCGCGGTGCAGGTCGAGAAGCTGCGGCTGTTCCAGCAGATCGGCGTGTCGGCGCCGGTGGACCTCGGGACGGTGCAGCTCACCGACACGTTCAGTGTTCAGACCCCGACCTGGCAGTTGAGCGACCTGCTCCGGATGGCCGAGCAGCAGAACCCCTCGCTCAAGGCGCTGCGGGAGCGCGAGCGTGCCGCGGGGTGGGGCGTGAAGGCGGCTTCCTCGAGCTGGGGTCCGTCGGTGGCGCTGTCGGCCGGCTGGTCCGGGTTTACGCAGAAGCTGTCCGACATCAATCCCACCATCGCGGGAGCGCGCGCCAGTGCGGCGGCGGACTCGGCCACGTGCGCATACGCGAACAGCGCCTGGTTCAACACCGGGTCCGGGCAGCCGCTGCTCGACTGCACGCAGTACGCCTTCAGTCCCGGCACGGAGCAGGCGCTCCGCGACCAGAACGGCCGCTATCCCTTCCATTTCACCCCGCAGCCGTTCCAGGCGCGGCTCACCGTCACGATCCCCCTGTGGGGCAATTTTCACCAACCGCTGCTGGTTTCGCAGGCCAAGGCCCAGCAGCAGGACCTCCAGGAATCGGTGCGGGCGCGCGGGCTCCAAGTGCAGACCGACGTGAGCCAGGCGTACCTGACCCTCGAGACGGCGTTTCAGACGATCGCCATTCAGGATACCAACCGCACGGCGGCGCGCGAGCAGCTGCAGCTCGCCACGGAGCGCTACCGCGTCGGCTCGGGGACGTTCTTCGAGCTGCTCGATGCCCAGGTCGCGGCGCTGCGGGCCGAGACCGATTACATCAACGCCGTGTACGACTATCACAAGGCGCTGGCCGCGCTCGAAGCCGCGGTCGGCCGGCCGCTGCGGTAACCGGAGGATCCGACCGCCATGTCCAAACGGAGCAAAGTGCTGGTGGGTGCGGGTGCCGCGGTCCTCATCGTCGCGATCGTGGCGATCAGCGCCGCCGCGCGACGGGACCGCGGCCAGGAGGTGCGGTTCGAGACCGCGGGCCGGCGCGACCTCGTCGCCGCCGTGACCGCGAGCGGCAAGATCCAGCCCAAGAAGAAGGTCGACGTCTCGGCCGACATCACGGGACGCATCACGAAGATCGCGGTGCGCGAAGGCGACCCGGTGAAGCAGGGCCAGTTCCTGATCCAGATCGACCCGACGATCTACGAGGCGAACCTGCAGCAGGCCGCGGCCACAATGGCGTCGGCGCAAGCGGCGGCGGTACAGGCCAAGGCGAACCTGGACCAGTCCGAGCGCGCCCTGCGGCGCACCAAGGAGCTCCACACTCAGAGCCCGAACCTGATCTCCACGGAGCAGCTCGAGCAGGCGCAGACGGCGTTCGACGTCGCCGAGGCCAACCTGAATGCCGCGCAGCACCAGGTGGACCAGGCGCGGGCCGCGGTGCAATCGGCGCGCGACAATCTCCGCAAGACGACGCTCATCGCTCCGATGACGGGCCGGGTGACGCGGCTGGCGGTGGAGGAAGGTGAGGTGGCGGTGCCGAGCACCTTTTCCAAGGACATCGGCCTGCTGTTGACCGTGTCCGACCTGTCCGTGATCCAGGCCAAGGTGAAGGTGGACGAGACGGACGTGGTCCGGGTGCACCTCGGCGACTCCGTCGAGGTCTCGATCGACGCGTTTCCGGATACGGCCTTCATCGGCCGCGTGACCAAGGTCTCCAACTCGAGCGTGCGTGACGCAACCACGGCCGCGACCGGCCAAAGCGACCGAGCGGTGGATTACGAGGTCGAGATCACGCTCGACAAGCCGCCCGCCGACATCCGCCCCGATCTGTCCGCTACGGCGCGGATCGTCACCGATACGCGCAAACAGGCGTTGTCGATCCCGATCATCTCGCTGACGGTGCGCGAGAGCAAGCCGGGGGCGCCCGAGCGTCGCCCGGCGGACACGACCGCCGCCCGGAAGAAGAAGGAGACCGAGGGCGTATTCGTCGTGAAGGACGGGATGGCGACCTTCCGGCCGGTGAAGGTCGGGATCGCCGGGGACGAATACTTCGAGGTGACCGACGGCCTCAAGCCCGGCGAGACGATCGTCGCGGGACCCTACCAGGCGATCCGCGATCTCAAGGAAGGCGCACGGGTGCGCGCCATGAAGCAGTCGGCCGACTCGGCGAAAAAGAAGGCCACGCCATGACGGCGCCCGCGCTCCAGGCGTTCCGGACCGGGGACACACCGCTGCCCGACATCGTCATCCTGACGCACAAGCTGACGCGGGCATACGACATGGGGGGCGAGGTGGTACGCGCGCTGCAGGGCGTGAGCCTGCAGATCAGGA
>Ga0209156_10003195_pt1 | contig 12454 bp, 12 predicted proteins | sample GraSoiAngelo_124_FD_185881 | JGI IMG/M metagenome (GOLD analysis project Ga0209156, IMG submission 185881) | Grasslands soil microbial communities from the Angelo Coastal Reserve, California, USA - 14_0927_05_20cm (SPAdes) (version 2) | ecosystem: Environmental > Terrestrial > Soil > Grasslands...
GAGACAAAGGACAAGAACTGCGAATCCCAGGCTAAGACAGATCCTTGGTTTTGTTAAGTTGCCGATGATCTGCTTAGCGGAACGGCCCTGCACGATCGATGATGCTGCCGTTACTTTGTCATGTCGAGCGAAGTCGAGACATCTCTAGTTACTGTCCGAAAGTACCAAACAGGAGCGGTTTCCAGCCGCCGTTTGATTAAAGGCGGCGGCTTGGAAGAGGCCGCTCCTTGGTAAATACAAATAGCTGGAGATTCCTGGACTTCGCTCGGAATGACAAAAAGGGGCCGCTTACAACGGGATCGCTACTGCGAGAACGCTACGAACCCTTTCGGCGACGAGGGCGTCGCTGCTACGGGTCACGAGATCGCGATCCATTCGTTGCGGGCACGGGAGTCGGCTACGGCTTGGACTACGCGCATGTAACGCAAACCATCTTCAAAGGTCGGGTACGGTCGCTCTCCGCTGCCTGATTTCACGGCATCGAGGAAATCATTCTCGACCGTCCATTCTTTGGCGAGTTCCTTCGGCACTTTCACTTCCTCCAAGGCGCTGTCGCCGACTCGGCCCGTCTTAATCGCATCGGCAGTGAAGTCGTAGATCAACGTTCCGGCTGAGCCGTAAACTTCGAGCCGGTCGCCGGTGGCTTGGGCGTGGATGCCGCTGAATTCAAGCACGCCTTCCGCACCGTTTGCGAAGTGGCAAAGCACCGAGAGCGCGTCGGGGATAATGACATTGTAGCCCTGGCGATCGGGATACAAAATTTTCCCGCGGGCGAACAAGCCGTCGATATCGCCGAACCAACGCTGCAATACTTCGACATAAATCCCAAGCGTCATGACATTGAGCCCGCTGATTTCGATGCGTTGCCGCCAGTGGGCCGGCGCATTCGGGTTCAAATAATTCCCATGAAAACTTTGCAGCCGAATAGTATGCAGTTGCCCGAGAAAATTTTCCGCGAGCAATTTTTTAACAACAAGATCGCCGCCCAAACCGTAGGGGGGCGGGCAGAGCATGGTGACTTGTTTGGGAAAGCGCCGCGAGGCCCCCAGCATTTCTTCTGCTTCCGCGCGATCGTTTGCCATTCGGGCCTGACAAAAAACATGTTTGCCCGCTTCGAGCGCGGAAATGGTGACGGCGGAATGCATGTACGGGGGCGTCCCAATCCAGACGATATCGATGTCTGGCAAGGCGACGAGGTCGGGCCAGTTCGCGATGGGGACGGCGGTCGGAACATTTTCCTGACAAAACTTTTCCGCGCTTTCATAAGTGGAATTTGAAATCGCGACGATTTCCAGATCGGACCGGCGTTTAAAGGCGGGCAGATGTCGTTGTTTTACGATCCCGCCCGCGCCGATGATTCCGATCCGTAATTTGCGATTGCCGTTTCGACTCATTGTATGTGGTTGGTAGAAGAATCTTTGACCACAGTGCGGCTCTGCTGTTCAACCCTGAAATTCCGTTTCTGTTCAAGCGATCAGGCAGTGCGGGCAGGACATGCAGAAACATGTCCCTCCACAGCGTGCTGGAGGCGCCGCGGCGAGTCCCTTCAAACCCCTGCGCGTTTGCTCCGCCAGGTAAGATGCGTTGTGTGCCACACGGGCCGGTAGCCTGTGCCACGAAGAATCGCTTGACCAGCACAGGGCGACAATGCACTTTACGTTCTCGTTTTTATATCCGGGCGATTGCGTCAATCGCCCTACCTCTTGCCATGTCTAAAGTTTGCAGCATCACTGGATCCCGCGTCACACGCGGCAGCGTCATTCATCGCCGTGGTATGGCGAAAAAGAAAGGCGGCGTCGGTCGCCACGTCACGAAAAATGTGCGGCGCGAATTTTATCCGAATTTGCACGAACACCGGATCTGGGTGCCGGAGCTGAAGAAATTCGTGCGCATCCGGGTGACGGCGCGAGGACTCAAGACGATCAACAAGAACGGCGCGTATCGGGCGTTAAAAAAGGCCGGCGTCATCGCGGGCTAGGGCTTGGGGAGCGGCGGGCAGGTCAGGCCAAATGCAATTGACCATTTTGAAATCGAAGATTCATCGCGCCACGGTGACGGGCGCGAGTTTGCATTATGAAGGCAGCCTCACTGTTTCGTCCGATCTGGCTGAGCTGGTGGATCTGCGCGAATACGAGAAGATTCTCATTGGCAACTTGAGCAACGGCGAACGCTTTGAGACTTACGTGATTTACGGCGAACCGAACAAAGGTTTGATCGAACTCAACGGCGCGACCGCGCATCTCGGGAAAATCGGCGACCGCATCACGATCATGAATTTCGGGAGTTATTCGGCCGAGGAAGCAGCCAGGCATCAGCCGCGTATTCTCGTGCTCGATGAGAAAAACCGGGTCGTGCGGCAGGAAGGCGGCATCGAGCCGTCACTCAAAGTGGTCGGAGAGTAGTTTTTCTTTGTCATCCCGAGCAAATGCGAGGGTCCTCACATTTGCTCAGGCGCATTCAGACGCTCGTGAGGTCCCTCGGTTCGACCCGGACTGGCAGTGTCTTCGTGGCTCGGGAGGACGGAGAAATTATCAGCACTGCCGCCAGCGACGGCGGCAGCTACATCGCTTTCTTCAGTTGTCGCTCCGGGCGCAGTTGCTGTCGCTTCCCTTGTAGCTGGCGCCGTCACTGGCGGCAGGTCCGCTGTAACTTCGCCCGGTTCCTTTTTCGGCAGCCTTGCCCTCGGCAAATCAAGCGAGCCGTCATTGAATTCGATGACGTGTCCCTGGCGAATCATCCAGTGCAAATCGGACGCGAGCGCCAGTTTCCTTTTCTCGGCTTCGGCCACCTCAGTATCCGGGCCAATTAATTTTTCCGCGAGTTCCTTGCGATTAATTCGTGGCGAGGCTTTGAGTGCTTCCAAAATCTGACGCACCGAATCGGAAACTGCGACTTCGTCAATCGCTTTCAGCCGAATGGGCGAGACGAAAAGCATTCCTTTGCGATGCCGGAAAATTTGCAGGCCCGCACCGCGGAAACGGCCGGCCAGCTCCTGCATTATATTAGAGGGCGAACGGACCTCTGCTGACCAGGCATCTTCAATCAGGCGCGCAATCCCGCGATCCTGTAATTTGCGACTGGTAACGCCGTCAATCTCTGCCTCAACCGATTCCGAAATCAGAGAGGGAAGATATTTCTCGCGAAAATGCCGTTCCGCTTCCGTTTCCGCATTAAAAGTTTGGGGCGGTTCCTCTTGCTGCGTGGTGAACGTGATCACTTTGCGCGCTTCTTCCTTCCATTGCTCGACCAGCGCGGGGTCGCTCACGATTTCGATTTGCCGTTGAAAATCAGTGAAGCTCATGCGCCGGCTGAAACGCTGTTCATAAAGACGGCGAAGCTGCGGCTGGTAACCATGGTGATTGGTTGGTCCCAGCAAAGTTCCGGTCGTCCGTTCGCGCGCGACGCTGCTGAAATCGCCCTTAATCGGATCGTTCAACGTGACATTGGCGGTATAAAACTTCTCCCGGAGCAGGCGAAAGGCGGAGTCTTCGAGAACGTTGCGATTGGTCGCGATGGCGTTCGATTCGCCCAGGCGAAAAAGTGGGCTCGCGTTCTTCGTTTTTACCCGGACGTGATAGCGCTCCGGTTTCTGCAGAAAAAGACGCGCCAGCGCATAAACCGAATACGCCGCGGTGCCGGTTTTGATCTGGGCTGCGACATTTTCAAACGCTGCAGCTTGCGGAAGAAAATGGACGTCAAGTGCCGGTAACGGACTTGGCGCTTCGCGTCGCGCCGGAAAATCGCGGGAGCGTTTCCGATCCCTGCGATCGAGCGGCTTGCGATCGTCTCGTTCTCCTCGGTCACGCCGAGGATGATTCTTCTCGTCGGAACGCCGTTGACGCGGTGGACGAGGGCGTCGCTCCGGGCCCTCGCGCGACCAGCGCTCCTGCACTTCTTCTCCTTCAAATCCGGCATGACGCGCCGCGGACCAGTCTTCCTTCACCCACGCGGGAAGAAATTTCAGGTCGATCAAATCGAGCGGCTCGCCGGGCGATGGCATATTCTCATGTACTGCATCAGTTTGAGAAGTAAAACCGGAGCGCGTTAAACGCGTGCCACAGCCTAGACGCGTTATCATCCTGAACGAAATGAAGGATCTCTTCCAGAGCTTGAGTCTCACAAACTTTTTTGTGCGACCATTCATTTCATTGGCGTGATCCCACTTGTCTTCGCATCGAGCTAGTTCCCCTGCGCTGCCGCATCATCGCGAATCGCGCGGACGATGAATGATCTCTCAAGCGACTGGTGCGTTTTCGAGCTATGAGGATCCTTCGCCGTCTTCGCGGCTCAGGATGACGACGCTGGAATATAGGCCTTTGGCCTGTGCGCCCAGCAGCTTTGCAACCCGCTGCATGCCAACACAAAACGCACGGTTTACTCGGATTCACGATCAGTGGACTGCAACTCCGCTGCGCGCACAGAAGGCAAGTCTGTGTTCCCCTCGTCGGAGTAGTCTCCCGCTGCGCCGTCGCCCACGCTGGAAATTCATTGACAAGAATTTGAATTGATTTACTTGCCATCCTGTTCAGCCCGCGTTATCGCGGGCGGACAGAACAACCGAATTTTATGGCCGACAAATCAATCGAAGAGAAGGTTAAGGACATCATCGTCGAACAACTGGGCGTTAACCCGGAACAGGTAACGCCACAGGCTTCGTTCATCGAGGATTTGGGGGCAGACTCGCTCGACATCGTGGAGCTAGTGATGGCGTTCGAGGAGGAATTTTCGGTGGAAGTGCCCGATGAAGACGCCGAGAAATTGCAGACCGTCGGCGACGTTATTAAATATATCCAGGAACGAGCGAAACCGAAGGAATAGCGTAGGGGAGCCACGCCGGGACCTTACTGAAAGCGGTATCTATTTTTAGCCGCCTAAGGCACTATTACGGTTTGCTGGCGAGATGCCGGCCCACTGCGGGCCTTTCCGACTCCTTGCGGTGGCAGGCGCGCAGCCGGCAAATTCTCTCCTGCTGCGGCCGACCCGCCGCCCTCTAGGGAGAAAGATCGCGACGCCGGTTGCCCTTCTACGTTTTTGGTTGCACCGCGCAATTGGAATCACAGTGTAGAGGGTGCAGTACTTCGATGAGCCCTTATTTCGCATCGGCGGCAATTACGTCACCGCCAAGGGTCTGATTGCGTTCGCTATCTTTTTCGGAGTTGGCTTGTCGCTGGCCAAGATTTTTCAAAGCGAACAATTCCGGCGCTTGCTCACCCGACTCAAGCTCGGGAAAAATTTCGCGTCGATTATCCCGACGATTTTCGGTCTCGCCACCCTCATCTTTTTCACGGTCACCGCCATCAATGCTGCGGGTATTCCGCTGGCGTGGAATCAGCCGCTGCCCGGCATTTCACTCACTCTCGTTCAAATTTTCCTGCTCGTTGCCCTGCTCCTCGGTGTTTTTTGGGTATCGGCGCGCACCAAATCATTTCTGTTTAACCGCTTCCTGGTAAACAGCGGGCTGGATCGCTCGCTGCAATACGCCATTTCGCAAATCATCAGCAACGTTGTCCTGGTCGTTGGCGTTTTTATCGTGCTGGACAATGCCGGCATCCATCTCGGGACGCTCACGGTTTTTGCTGGCGCGGTCGGCGTCGGCATCGGATTCGGATTGCAAAACATCGCCAGCAATTTCATTAGCGGCCTGGTCATTCTGGCGGAGCGCCCGATCACGATCGGCGATCGGGTGGAAGTGGCCGGTGTTGCCGGTCAGGTGCAGCAAATTCGTGCGCGCAGCACCGTTATTCTGACCAACGACAACATCACCATGATCGTGCCGAACACGAAGTTCATCGATTCGCCGGTGACAAACTGGACCTATGGCGATCCGCGCGTCCGTTTTCGCATTCCGATTGGTGTTGCCTACGGCAGCGACCTGGAGAAAGTACGGAATGCCTTGCTGGAAGTAGCGCGAGAAAATTCGCACGTGCTGACACAGCCCGAGCCAACGGTATTTTTGGAAACGTTCGGCGAAAGCTCGATCAATCTCGAATTGGTGGTGTGGAGTAAGGAAATGAGTTATCGGCCGCGCCGCTTCCGGAGCGATTTGAATTTCGCCATTGCACGAAAGTTGCGCGAAACTGGTATTGAAATTCCGTACCCGCAGCGCGACCTCCATTTCCGCGACGGGCTTGCGCGCGTCGAAATCACGGCTCCGGAAAAAACGCCGGAGCGCGCGGTTGCGGACGGGGCGTGAGAGATGCCAACGTTTTCTTTTAAAGACGGCACCGCTGCCGTCGTCTTGCCCGACGAGCTTCGGCAATACGAAGACTGGCCCAGCGCCTTTCACGACTGCTGCAAAGACCATCGGTTCTACGAAATCATCGAGGAAACACTGGCCAATGATTTCGAATATCGATACCTGATTCTGCGCGATCTCACCGGCAAGATGCGCGGCATTCAGCCCTTCTTTTTTGTACAGCAAAATCTGGCAGAAGGAATTCCGGGCGGAGCAAGGCGGCTGGTGGATTCTATTCGTAAAAAATTTCCGCGGTTTCTCACCATGCGTGTGCTGATGGTCGGCTGCGCCGCCGGTGAAGGTCATCTCGGTGCGCTCGCTTCCGCCGATTCAATCTGGATTGCCGAAGCGCTGCATGAGTGTCTACCTCAAATCGCGCGCGCCGCTAAAGCATCACTGGTCGTTTTGAAGGATTTTTCCTCGAAGTACCGCGACACTCTCGCCGGGTTTTCCCACAACGGTTTCACCCGCGTTCCGAGCATGCCGATGACGCGACTAGCGCTCAACTTTCGTGATTTTGACGATTACCTCGCGCATTTGAGCTATGGCACGCGCAAGAGTTTGCGACGGAAATTTCGCAAAACCGAGCGCGCAGCCAAAATCGAGCTCGAAATCGTTAGCGACATCACCCCGCATCTGGAGGAGGTCTATCCCCTTTACCTGGCGGTGCACGAGCGTTCGCCAATGAAATTCGAAAAGCTGACCAAGCAATATCTTTCCAAGCTGGGCCAGCTCATGCCGGAACGGGTCCGCTTTTTCATCTGGCGACTCGATTATCGCATCATCGCCTTCAGCATTTGCATGGTGCACGACGGCACGGTTTACGACGAATATCTCGGCCTGGATTATTCGGTCGCGCTCGATCTCCACCTTTATTTCTACACGCTGCGCGATATTCTGCGCTGGGCCATCGAGAACCGTCTGACCTTCTACTGTAGCAGCCCACTCAATTACGACCCGAAGCTGCATCTTGGTTGCGATCTCGCGCCACTCGATCTTTACGTGAAACATACCCAACCCCTTTTGAATCCGATTTTTGGACGAGTGGTTAGATTGCTGGAGCCAACGCGACACGATCCGGTGCTGCCGAAGTTCTCCAACGCGGCCGAGCTTTACGAATGACGCTGCAGATTGCGTGCGCGCCCGCCAAAGCGCGCGTCGCGGAAATACAGCTTTCGGGCGGTCATGCGCTTGTCTTCGAGCATGCTCGCGATGTTCCAATGGAATTTTGGGCGCGCGGTTTTTCGGACACACCAAAAGATTTTCAATATTACGAATTGATCGAGCAGACGATGGGCTCGACCTTCGAATATCGTTACCTCGCGGTGTTCGATCAGGCCGATCGACCGGTCGCTTTGCAACCGCTTGTCCTTACCACCCAGGACCTGGCCGTCTGCGCAAGCCAAGCCCTCGTGCGATTTGTCGCCAAATTGCGTACGCTCTGGCCGCATTTTTGCCAAAGCCGCATGGCCCTCGCCGGCTGTCTCGTGGGTGAAGGGGAAACCGGCGCGATCGAGTCTGTCGAAGTCGCAATTCCGCTGATCGCCGAGGCACTGGAAAAATATTCGCGGGGTCAGGGCATCTCCCTGGTGGCGTTCAAGGATTTTCCGACGAAAATGCGCCGCGCCTTTTCCTACCTAAGCCGCTGGGGCTACGCTCGTGTCGCTGGTTTTCCGCCGGTAACTCTCGAGCTCAATTTCGCGTCGTTCGATGAATATATGGCCATGCAATTGAGCAGGGCGACTCGAAAAAATTTGCGCCGGAAATTTCGCGCGGCCGCGGACGCATCGCCTCCACTTGCGCTCGAGGTTTGGACGGATGCGGAGCAGATCATTGATGAAATTTATCCGCTTTATCTCGCCGTCGCTCAGACCAGCGCGATTCAGTTCGAGGTTTTCACACGCGAATATTTTCTCGAGGCGGGGCGATGCGCGCCGGGAAAATTCCGCTATTTCATTTGGCGACAAGGTTGTCGCGCAGTCGCATTTAGTTTTTGCACGATCTGGAATGGAACACTCTACGATAACGATATCGGTCTGGATTACACGGTCGCGTACGAGCTGAATCTTTATTACGTCACGTTTCGCGATCTGCTGAATTGGGCGCTGGCCAACGGGCTCCGACGTTATGCCAGCGCGCCACTCAGTTATGACCCGAAGCTGCGCCTGCGCCTTCAACTGCAACCGGTAGATGTTTACGTGAAACATATTTCGCCCTGGCTCAATCCTTTGATCAAAGTATTGGCTCTGCTTTTCGAACCGGCACGCACCGATCCGGTGCTGCGGCGCCAGCGTCATCGTCTCCGATGATTCAAAAAACGAAAAAACTTTTGCTCAACCCGTGGTTTCAGCTCGTTCTGAGCGTGCTCTTTGTCACCACTTCGGAAGTGTTTCTTAAACGTGGCGCGGTGGAAGCACCGCGCTTGCCGGCCGAAGTGAACTGGACCGGCGTTTCCGGTCTGGCCACGCTCGATGTCTGGTGCGGAATCCTCTTCGTCATCGCGAGTTTCATCAGCTGGCTCTATGTCCTGCGCTTCATTCCGCTCACGATTGCCTTCCCTCTCTCCAACTTCGTTCACGTGCTCGTGCCGTTGGCCTCCTGGTTTTTTCTCAACGAACATATTTCGGTCCAGCGCTGGTGCGGAATCGCGCTCGTCCTGCTCGGCGTTCTAATCGTGGCCAGGCCAGTCGCACGAATGGAGGAAAAATTGTGACGCTATTTTCTGCGCTTCTCATTTTCGTCGCACTGATTCTTTTTGTTCTTGCCCAACTCTTTCTCAAACACGCGATGGAAGACGACCTTCACAGCGCGCGTTTCAAAAAAAATTTCGCTGTCGGTCTCTCGACCATGACTGTTTCATTTTTTATTACCCTCGGACTGCTCCAGCATTTCGAGCTTAGTTATCTCTATCCCTTTCAGGGATTGAGTGTCGTCATCATCAGCCTTCTGGCCGCGGCGATTTTGCGGGAAAAATTAACGCCGCGTCTTTTCTACGGCGCCGCGTCGATCAGCGCCGGCGTCGTGCTGGTCTCATTGAGTTAATGCGGGCCAGAGAGCCTCGAAAGCCCGTCGGTTGATCGCACGAATCGTATCGGCCGACGGAAAATTAAATTTGGGATGATCGATTTCCGAAGCGAATCGTTGTTTCCGCCGCGCATAGGACGGCAGGGAGTAAGCGCCGCATATGTCTCCGGCCAAAACCCGTGCATGCTGCTGTAAGATCGCCAAACCCCAGCGAACATCCTCGAAATCAAACCTTCCATTTTCCCAGTTGGTCCACGCCAAATCCGGCGCTAAGCAATCCAGATCGATGGACACGTAAATATTTGAGCCGGTCAGGCTGCCGGCGAAATTTTCAAATTGTTGCCGCCAATTTTCGCGTAAGATCGCTCCGCGCCGTTTCCGCGCGCGCGGCGGCCGATCATCCGCCCATGGGTGGACCACAAGTGTGCCGGCGCGTTCCGCTTTGCGATTTCCGAAAAGTTGATGCGGCCACCAACACTCGAAATTCCCGCAACCCCAAATCGCGACTTGCCGAACACGCGGCAACTCCAACGCGCGATTGATCCAGCCGCCGCAAGACCAGCGCGGCGGACGGACATCCCAATCGGGATGATTATCGAAGGAAACGAGCGTTACTGGTTCGCGCATGGATCGAAGCCACAATCCGGTCAAATGATGGAAGTCACCCGAGCCGTAGAGGACAAATTTGCCAAGTTGCGGCCCGATCTCGCGATAAAATTGCTCGACCGCCCGCGACGAAGTAGAAAAACGAAGGTGCGGTCCCCACTTCGTCGCGTCGATGGTGGGCAAGCCGTGCGGGACCTCGTGCCAGGCGGCGTCGAGATCAAGATGAACGGCCGAACTGGCCGGGCTGTTCACGGCTTGGGCCGGGATTGGAAACGCGATTCGCTCGCGCGCGCGATGCGCAAATTTTCTGCTGCCTCAGCGAGGTCCGGCTTGAGTTCGAGCGCCCGATCGAACTGGACGATGGCCTGCGAAGTCTGACCTTGCCGCAGAAAGGTTAGTCCAAGGCCATTGACGGCGTCAGCGTGATCTGGCGCTTGCTTGATCACGGTCTCAAATTCGGAACGTGCCGCACTTAAATCACCGCGGGCCAGGAGAGCTCTGGCAAGGGCGAAGCGCGCTTCGATAAAAGTGGGCTGGTTCTCCACCGCCTTGCGCAAATCCGAAATTGCATTGTCTAATTTTCCCTGCACCAGCAAAGAAAAACTGCGCCGGTAAAGTGCTCGCGGTAAATTTGGATTGATCTCGAGCGCGGCCGCAATTTGCCTGGCTGCTTCCTCCCCACGACCCAAACGTTCCAACGTGTAAGAGTAGTCGTAACGCAAGTCGGGGTTTTTCGGATCCAGCAGCAGCGCCGCTTCGTACTGTTCAGCGGCAGCCTCAAATTTCGTTTGGTCCTGCCGCAGCAAAGCCAAGGCATAATGCGCGCTCGCATGTTTCGGATCGAACTTTAGAGTGGCATCAAATTCGCGGGCGGCGGCGTCAAGCTGGCCACTCTGGTGAAGGCTTTTGGCGTACTCGTAATGCTGGCGCGCGCCTACCGGTAAATCTTGGACTATCCAGCCGGTGCGCTGCAAAGCCGGCACCGAACTATGTACTTGCCACATCCATAGTGCCCCGAGCGGGACGACGAATGCCGCCACCCATTTCGCGCCGTGCAAGACCCAGCCGTGAAAAATTCCGTGCGGGGAAACTTCGGCCGTTCCGCCGCTCAGCCCCAGTGCTTGCCGGGTGGAACTCTCCCGCACTTTCCAAATGAAACCGTCATAATAAAAATGAAGGAGCGTGGAAGCAGAAACAACCCCGGTCAGCACGCGCTTAATCGTTTCAATTTGTAATTGGGAATTGAAATAGGCAAGCGAGCCGTAGGCAAAAATGAGGCCGAGATAAAGGCCAACCAGCGAACCACTGCGACGGAAAATGAAGCGCATGAATCCGCCGATGTTCTGATCCTTTTCGACGCGGTTGCGATTATAAATCCAGACCAAAGAAAGGTACTGCACGTCGTGAAAGACTTCGAACAACGCGATCCCGACGAGAAGGTTTGAAACGAGGTTGTTGCAGTACCACCAAAAGCTGATGCTGGTGATTAACAGCACGAGCTTGACCGGATTAGGTCGCTTCCCCTGCGTCCACATCCAGACAAAATTCGCAACGAACAAGACGGAGACGGCGAGCGTGAGCAAAACAAAGCCACGTTGCACCGCGTGCAAGATCCACGGCTGAATGAACGGTCCGCCGCTGGAATAGAACACGTCCAATGTGGACGTCATTCGCATTGGCGACAACACGACCGCCGTCGCAAACCAGATTGCGCAAAGCCAGAAGTCGAGCCGGCGATTAATGGTCGCGAAAGAGCCTGTTTTCGCATCGTAAATGCGACAAAAACCGTAGGTCTGCATCATCCCATGCCAGACGCCCCAGAAAAAAACAACCAGGATGATTCCCTTCAGATCCCACCAGTAAAAGGCGACACAGGTCACGAGGAGAAAGAGCGGGGCAAAAATGAAGCGCCAGCGAAAGCGCTCGAATAAGGCGCGGTCGCCGTATGCTCGGATCATTCCCGGGAGGTGATGTCCCATCGCGCCGAAAGCGGCGACGAAAAGGTAAATGTCCTGTGGGCTCCAGCGCGATTGCGCGAGCGCGAACACCGGCAGAATGAGGAGCGGCGTGCCGACGTAAAGAATCAGGTCGCGCCAACTATTCAGGATCCAAAGGTTCGGGCGCGACCGCGCGGCGGGAACTGCCGGAACGGTTTGTGGCCGCGAAAAGGCGGTGACGTGTTGCATGTGGAGAAGCGCGCTAATTATTCCCTAGAAGCGGTGAAAATCAACGTTCCACGCACTCTCAGCGATCTGGGAAGACGCGCAAACGTGGTTGCCGCTGCGATGAAAAGAGGAACCATGCCATTGAATAACAGCGAAAAACCGCGGGAGCGGGATGTTTTTTGTCGGGTGCGGGATGGCTTCCGTCACTTTGCGCACAAGTCTGCCGCGGTGCTCGGATCGGCCTGGGCCTTTATCGGCGCGATTTTTATCATTGCCGTATGGGGTTTAACCGGACCTGCCTTCCACTTTTCCGATACCTGGCAACTGATTATTAATACTGGCACCACTATCGTCACTTTTCTCATGGTTTTCCTCATTCAAAACACGCAGAACCGCGACGCCAAAGCGATGCACCTAAAGCTCG
>Ga0209156_10003198_pt1 | contig 12448 bp, 13 predicted proteins | sample GraSoiAngelo_124_FD_185881 | JGI IMG/M metagenome (GOLD analysis project Ga0209156, IMG submission 185881) | Grasslands soil microbial communities from the Angelo Coastal Reserve, California, USA - 14_0927_05_20cm (SPAdes) (version 2) | ecosystem: Environmental > Terrestrial > Soil > Grasslands...
GTGCAAAAGGCCGGCGCAGCCCTAAATTTTTCGCGCACGTGCGCAGACTGCGCCATCCCTCGTTCGAGAGACCGGCGCTTGCGGCGCCAGGTGGCACTCCTGCGCCGGTGGTGCACCGCGGCATGAAATCGCGGGATGAAAGGCCGGCTTCCCTGCGGAAAGCCGGCCCCGTGTGACCCCGGTCGTGCGCCAGAGGCGCCGCCCGCGGACCTCAGAAGATGTAGCTTCCGTACACTCCGATGGTGCGCGGCTGGTTCGTCAGGTAGCCGACGCGCGCGCTGCGGCCGCGCTCGTAGTCGAGCGCCAGCTGCGCGTTCTTGTCGGCGATGTTGTTGATGTAGGCGGCCGCCTGCCAACGGTCGGTCTTAAGTCCCAGGCGGAAGTTGGCGAGTGTGTAGCTCGGCAGCTCCGGATTGAAGTTGATCTGCGACACGGTCAGAGGACCGCCGTACTGCCGTAGGTTGGCCGCATTGGGGTTGGTGATCGGATCGGGGCAGGTGGTGCAGATGACGCCGAATCCGGGCTCCTCGTTCTCGAACTGCGAGAAGGACGAGCCGACGTACTGCACGGTGAAGTTCGCGAAGAAATCAGTCGACCCGTGCACCGGCAGCGTGTACCCGACGCTGGCGACTCCCTGGAACCGGGGCGCGGTCGGCAGCCGGGCGCCGTCCTGCAGCCCGCCGACCACCTGGCCGAGGGCCGAGATCACCGACGACGTGAGCTTGGCATCCACCCAGGTTGCCGACAACCCGAAATCCCAGTTCAAGGTGGGCCGGGCAAACAGCTCCGCCTCGATGCCCTCACTGCGCGCGGTGGGCACGTTGAACACGACACGCGACGAGCAGGTGCCCGCGGTGGTGTTGGCCTGCAGGTCCTTGATGTCGGAGTAGAACGCCGACACATTGAGGGTCACTCGGCGGTCCATCAGGCGCATCTTCGCGCCGATCTCGTAATTCCAGTTCTTCTCGTCCTTCCACTTTGGATTCTGGCCGAAGGTAACGAAGTCGGTCGGGTCCGAGCACAGCGGCCTGTTGATGGGGTCATTGAGGCCTCCGAGCCGGAAGCCGCGCGCGGCCTGAAGGTTGAACTGCGCGTCCTCGCTCAGCTTGTAGGTCAGAATCGCGCGCGGCGAGACGCCGTTGGAGTCGGTCGACTGATTGACGCCTTCGGTAAAGCCCGGTACCGGCGTGCCGACGAAAACACCACCGAACAGCAGCGTCTTGTCTTCCTTGAAGTGGTAGTAGCGCAGGCCGCCGGTCACCGCCCATTGATCGGTGAAATGCCACGTGGCCTCGCCGAAGGCCGCATACTGCTTGAGGCTGTAACCGAGATCCGAATAGAAGGGCGTATTGGGCGGCGCGTTGTACTGCGCGCCGTTGGTGCTGTCACCAACGAGCGCGTCGTAGCCGGCTGTGGGCAGGCTCTGCCCATACTTGCGACCCGCGTGCTGGAAGAACCCGCCCACCAGCCACTGCAGCTGTTCGTTGCCGTTGGAGGCCAGCCGTACTTCCTCGCTCAGCACGTTTATCCGGCTGCGGTCGTAAAGCGGCGAATTGAGCCGCACCTGCGGGATGGGGCCGAATATGTCGAAGGTGATACTGCCGGTGAGCTGCGAGGCGTCGCGCAGCACCAGCACCTTGCGGTGCGTGAAGGACGTGATCGCGCTCAGCGTAGTCGGGCCGAAGTTGTAATCGAGCTTCAGATCCCCGAGCGTGAAATCATCGGTAAGCCCGTCATGCTGCTGCGTGAACTGCTCGCGGCTGCCGATGGCTATGGCCGGTTGCGTGGTGGTGTAGGGGTTGGCGAGAATGTTGTACAGATCGACACGCGGATAACCGTTGGTCTCAAGCTTCTGGAACATGAGGCGCGGGGTGATCGACAGCGCGTCACTGGGCTTGATGAGGAAGGCCAGCCGTGCGCCGCTGCGGTCGCCATCGTTGACGTCCTTCTTGACGCTACCGCCCGGCTGAATCTCGTCGATGAAGCCCGGCAGATGGTGCCAGTAGGCGACCACTCGAGCCGCGACGTTCTCACCGAAGGGCAGATTCACCGCCATCCGGGCAAAGCCACCTTCACTCCCGTCCGCGACCGTCTCCAGGGCTGCATCGGTAAGAATTTCCGTCTTGCCGAGGTCCGGCTGGCGGGTGATGTAGCGCACGGTGCCGGATTCAGATCCCGCGCCGAAGAGGGTCCCCTGCGGACCGCGCAGCACCTCGAACCGATCAAGATCAAACAGCTCGAGATCGGGCGTGAACAGGGCCACGGAGATCGGCGACTCATCGAGATAGACGCCCACCTGTTCCTTGACGCCGGGCTGGTCGCGGATGACCTGACCGGAGCTGATGCCGCGGATGGCGATCTGGCTCTGTCCCGGACCCAAGTCGGCGATCGTGAAGCCGGCAACGTTGCGCGCGAGATCGATCAGACTTTCCGAGCCCGAATTGCGGATCTGGTCCTGGCTGGTCGCCGACACGGAGAACGGCACGTCCTGCAGGTTCGCCTCGCGCTTCTGTGCCGTGACGATGATCTCCTGAATACCCTGATCGGTCTGTTGCGCGCCAGCTACAAAAGGTAAGCCCGCGAAGCCGGCAACCGCGATGGATATTGTCAGGCTCTTGATAAAGCTGGCTTGAGTGCGCGCCATGTGGATTTCCCTCCCGAAGAATGCGAGTCGTCAGCCGTGTCGGCCGGCGTCTCTTGTTTGTTGTTTGGCTCCGCCGGACCGTCGGCGGATCTCAGATCCGGTCATAATACACACGAACGTGTCTTTGCTGCCACAGGCGTCGCAGGCTCAGGCGTCCTCTTGTACGTGGGCGACAGGGACCTTGAATACTTCAACTCCGCGCGCCCGCAACGCGTGGTGCAGGGGAATGAACAGGTAGTAGGCGGCGAGAAACCACACCACGCGCGCAGGTGTGGGCGTGCTCAGCGCGGCTGGCCAGAGGGCGCGCCCCGCCGCGGGGGCGACGAGCGAACCCAACACGAGTACGCCCAGGAGCACTCCAAAGTAGATACGGCCCGCGCGGGTGAGCAGCAATCGCTCGCGCCCGCGCGGGTACTGCATGCGGGTGCGCAGCCACACCATCCCCACGATGAACAACGCCGTGCCCGCGGTAAGCCAATCCAGAGGCGTCATGGCGCGCGAAAACCTACGCCCGCGTTCCTGCGTCCAGGCAGCCGCGCACCTCAGGTCATGGCCGCGCGGTCGAGTCGATGAACGCGTCGAGGTCGCGCTTCATCTTGGCCATCGACGGCGGATGCACGTACATCATGTGCCCGGCCTCGTAGTACTTCATCTCGATGCGCGCGCCGAGGCCAGGCGGCAGGCCCAGGTGCGCCATGACGTACTCGGTCGCCGAGAACGGCGTGGCGAGATCGTAATAGCCGTTCAGCACCAGCACGCGCAGGTTGGCATCCTTCACCAGCGCCTCGGCGAGGTCGACGCCTGAATTGACCATGGGCTGCTCGCCTCGTTCGGTTTTGTGCACCCACTTCCAGTGCTCGCCGATGCCGAAATTGGTGGTGCGGTAGGTGCTGCCCTGGCCGAACTTGAGATCCCCGTGATAGTAGTCGAGGAACGCCGCCGCGAAGGCGGCGCTGATCGCGGATGACTGCGGGTCATAGTCGGTGTTCTTTTCCAGCAGATCCATGGTCGGTCCGACAAAGCGCCCGTCGAGGCGGCCGAGGGTCTTGCGCTGCGCCTTCAGGAGCTCGTGCGCGAACGCAACCTCCGACACGCGCAGGTTGGCGGCCTTCAGATACTCGACCGACAACCCGGTGTACTCGTGCATCTTCTGCGCCGCGGCCTCGCGGTCGGCATCGCCGAGCGCATCACCCTTGAGGAGCGCTGCGGTGAAGGGGCCCATGGCGTAGGCGCGCACTTCGCTGAGGAACGGCTCGAGCGCGGCGGGCTGGTTGGGCAGCATGTGGTGATACCAGGCCACGGCCGCGTACCCCGGCAGGTATACGGCGTAGGGCCGCTCGTTCCCCGGCAGCTCGGCGAATATCGCCTCGATGTCGGTGGCGACGGAGACGAGTATCAGGCCGTTGAAGGCGAACGAGCGCCGTGCCCGCAGGTAGTTGACGATCGCCGCCCCGCGCGTGGTGCCGTAACTCTCGCCCAGCAGATACTTCGGCGAAGTCCAGCGATTGTTGTCGCTCACGTACTGCGCGATGAAACGGCTGACTGAGTCGATGTCAGGATCGACCGCCCAGAACTCGTCGTCGCGGTGATCGCAGACCGCGTGGCTCAGGCCCGTACCGACAGGATCGATCATCACCAGGTCGCTCTTGTCGAGCACGCCGAACTCGTTGTCCACGGTGCGATACGGGCCCGCCGGCGTCGGACCCGGATCGGACACCACGACGCGCCTGGGCCCCAACACGCCCATGTGCAGCCACAGCGAGGAGGATCCCGGTCCGCCGTTGAAGGCGAACATCAGCGGCCGCGCGCCTTTGAGGTCGTGCCGCGTATAGGCGATGTAGCCCATGCTGGCGGTCGGCTTGTCCTCGTCGTCGCGGATGATCAGCGTGCCGGCGGTGGCGGTGTAATCGAACGACTTGGCGCCGACGTTCAGGCGATGCTGCGTGACCGAGCTCTCCGCCTTCGGCAGCCGCATCCACTGGTCTTTCTTGTCGCCCTTGATGTCGATCCTGCACAGCTGCGAGGTGAGACCCGCCGCGGGGCCGGGTTGCTCGCCCGCACGGGCGCTCTGCTCGATCGCATGGGATGGTTGCTCCGCTCGCGGGTGCTGCTGCGCGAGCGCCGCGCCGCACACACCCGACAGGGCAATGATGCCCGCCGACCGCCACTTCGACATTGCCCGACTCCCTTGTGCCGCGGGCCGCTCCCGCACCGCGCGGGCTTATACCATGATCGCGCCAGGGAAGCGTCCGTCACGCGGCGGGCGGGGGGACACGCCTGCCGCGCTGTAAGATCCGGTGAACACATGACTGCGACCGAACACCCACGCTCGATCCGCTCCTTCGTGACCCGCGGCGGCCGGATCACGGCGGCGCAGGAACGCGCGCTGAGCTGCCTGTGGCCCAAATACGGCGTCGCGTTCGCGACGCAGGTGCTCGACACCCAAGCGCTGTTTGGGCGCGACGCACCGTGCACCATCGAGATCGGCTTCGGCAACGGCGAGAACCTGCTGTCGCTCGCGGCGGCGCATCCCGGGCGGGATTTCCTGGGCGTCGAGGTGCATCGACCGGGCGTCGGCCGGCTGCTCCTCGGGCTCGAGGAGCGGCGGCTCGGGAACGTGCGCGTCATCTGTCACGACGCGGTCGAGGTGTTCGAGCGGCAGATCGCCCCGAACTCGGTGCACGAGATCCTGGTGCTGTTTCCGGATCCCTGGCCGAAGAAGCGCCATCACAAGCGGCGTCTGATCCAGCGCCCGTTCGTTGACCTCGCGGTGAGCCGCCTCGTGCACGGCGGCGTGCTGCGCCTAGCCACCGACTGGCAGCCGTACGCGCTCGAGATGCTCTCGACCCTGATGGCAACACCGGAGCTCGAGAATCTCGCGCCCGCCGGCGCCTTCGTGCCACGGCCGGCGGAACGCGCAGCCACGCGCTTCGAGCGGCGCGGCGAGCGCCTGGGCCACAAAGTCTGGGACCTCGCCTTCCGGCGAACCTGAGAACAACGGCACTCCTTCAGCCGACGCCGAACGCCTGGCGCAGCCCGTCGAGCACGAACTGCACGGCGAGCGCGCCCAGGATCACCCCCAGGAGCCGGCCGGCAACATTGGCGCCGGTCACGCCGATCACGCGCATCAGCGGATCGGCCAGCAGCATCAGCGCGAGTGCGATCGCGAGCACCACCGCCACCGCGGCCAGCAGTGCGCCAAAGAGCGCCGCCTGGCCGGCAAGGTGCAGCGGCCCGAACCACAGCAGAATGGTGGCGAGCGCCCCGGGACCTGCGATGAACGGAAACGCCAGCGGAAAGACCGAGATGTCCGCGCGCCGGCGGCTCTCGGCCGCCTCGCTGCTGGAGGTGCGCGCGCCGGACTCGCGCGCAAACACCATCTCGAGCGCGAGCAGAAACAACAGCAGGCCGCCGAATATGCGGAACGCCTCGAGGCTGATGCCCATGAGCGTGAGGAACCCCGCCCCGCCGAGCGCGAACAGCAGCAGGATCACGGCGGACACGCTGACGGCTTTCAGCGCCATGCGGCGCTTGTACTGCCCGGTGGCGCCGGCGGTGAGCCCGGTGAACAACGGAATCAGCGATACCGGCTCGACCACCACGAAGAATACGACAAAGAACTTGAGTGGCTGCTCGAGCATTGCTCACGCGTCACCGGCGGGCCCCGCGGCGAAATCCCCCGATAGCTCTTGAAAGCGTCAAGAACGAAGCGCAACATCGATTGTAGAGCGCACTGGTATCCCAAGTACCAAGAAATGTCTTCGCGGGAGGTGGGCGGCGATGGCGACTCCTCAACCGGCTATCGGCGATTGGTATCGGTCAAGCGGCGGCGCGTTGTTCGAGGTAGTGGCCCTTGACGATGACGACGGCACCATCGAGATCCAGTATTTCGACGGCACGGTCGAGGAAATGGACATTGAGGACTGGGTGGCGCAGTGGGAGGACGGCGCGCTCGAAGCCGCCGAAGCTCCCGAGGACTGGAGCGGCTCGGTCGATGTCGAGGCCACGGACGAGGGCCGCGGCTCGGACTCGCTGGGGGAGGACCGGGACCTGCGCGCGGGCTCGCTCGACGGCATCGATCTGTTCGAGTGATCCGCCGCCCGCACGCCGCCCGCAACGCTAACAGGTCGCCTGCGCCAGAGCGCGCACGTCCACGCTGTCGGCCAGCAGGACGTATCCGTATCTGATCTCGAGCGCCACGGGGGTGAGCGCGCGCCCGGCGCATGGGCCTGCCACGCAGTAGCCGCTACTCTTCTCGAACAGCGCGCCGTGCGAGGAGCACAGGATAAGCGCGCCGTCGGAGGTGAGGAACCGGTCCGGCAGGAGATTGAGCGGATGACCGGCGTGGGGACAGCGGTTCACGTAGCCGCGCACCGCATCCCCCACCCGCACCACAAAGCCCCTGAGCGGCCAGTCGCCGGCACCGATGGCGAAGGCACGTGCGCCCTGGCGCTCGATCTCCGTGAGGCGGCACACGACCCTCTCCAGGTCGAATGCCGGTGCACCCTTCAGACAATCGCCCGTGCTCACGGCCGTTCTTCCGAGCGCAGCCGGTCGAGCGCATCGATCTTGCGCCGCGTCAGGTACACCATCGCCAGCCCCGGCAGGGCGAGGACGAAACTCATCACGTAGTAGGCATACCAGCCGCCGTGGTCGGCAATCCAGCCGGCCGGGTACCCGAGGCTGTAGCGCGGCAGCAGTGCGAGTGCCGACAGCAGGGCGTACTGAAATGCGCTGTAGCGCACATCGCACAGCGCCATGATGAGGGCGACCAGCGCAATGCCGCCCATCGCGCCGGCGACGTGCTCGATGACCACGGCGCCGACCATGATGGGATAGCTCTTGCCGGCGAGCGCGAGCGCGCAGTAGAGCAGGTTGGTCGCGGCCTGCAGCACGCCGAAAGCGAGCATCGAGCGCAGCAGCCCGAGTTTCACCATGAGCATGCCGCCCAGCACCGAGCCGACGAGCGTGCTCGCCGTGAACAGGGCTTTCACGATGAGCCCGATTTCGGTCTTCGAGAACCCGACGTCCATCATGAACGGCGTGAACAGCTTGTTGGCAAAGGCATCGCCCACCTTGAACAGCAGCACCACCACGATCAGCGTCGCCGCGCTCGGAGTGCCCAGCAGTTCCGTGAGCGGCATCACCACCGATTCGCGCAGCGAGCGCGGCTGATGGGCATAGGGGAGTTCCGGAGCCAGTGCCGTCGCCGCGCCGAATGCCAGCATGAGGGCGGCGAGAACCAGGAACGCAAGCCGCCAGCCGAAGTGATCGGCGATGATGAGCGCGCCGGCCGAGGCGAACCAGGCGGCCGAGCGGTAGCCGAGGTTGGTGGCCGCTGCGGCGAGTCCGCGCTCGCTCGGCAGCGACACGTCGGTGCGGTACGCATCGAAGGCGATGTCCTGGGTCGCCGAGAAGAATACGATCGCCACGGCGCAGGCGGTGATCGGCGCCAGCGCCAGCGCGGGGTTCTGCAGCGCAAACAGCGCGATGGTGGCCCCGAGCGCGGCCTGCATCGCCAGTATCCAGCCGCGGCGCCGCCCGAGCAGCGGCAGCGGGTAACGATCGATGAACGGCGCCCACAGGAATTTCAACAGATACGGCAGCGCCACGTAGGACATCACCCCGATGGTGATGTTGGTGGCTCCGGCGTCCTTCAGCCAGGCCTGCAGCGCGCTCTCGGTGATCTGGTTGGGAAAGCCGGAAGCGGCCCCGAGGAACAGGATCGCCAGCATCTTGGGGCTCGCGAGCACCTCGCGCAGCCGCGGCCTGGCGCGCGGCGCGCTCAAAGATCGTAGTCCATGAGGAGCGGTGCGTGATCCGAGAAGCGCCGCTCCTTGTATATCGAGGCGGCGCGCGCCTTGCCGGCGAGCGAGCCGCTCACCACCTGGTAGTCGATGCGCCAGCCGACGTTGTTGGCGCGCGCCCGCCCGCGGTTCGACCACCAGGTATACAGATCCGGCTCGGGTCGCACCTCGCGGAACGCGTCCACGTACCCGCCCCGGCCGAACACATGGTCCATCCAGGCGCGCTCCTCGGGCAGGAACCCGGAGTTCTTCTGGTTCGACCTCCAGTTCTTCAGATCGATGGCGCGGTGCGCGATGTTCCAGTCGCCGCCCAGGATGTAGTGGCGGCGCCGCCGGCGCAGGCGCGCGAGGTGGGGCGTAAAGGCCTCGAGAAAGCGGAATTTCGCGGCCTGCCGCGCCGGGCCCGCGGAGCCCGAGGGCAGGTAGAGCGATACCACCGAGAGGTCCCCGAACTGCGCTTCCAGGTAGCGTCCTTCGCGGTCGAACTCGGCGACGCCGAAGCCGCGCACCACGCGATCCGGGGTGTGGCGCGTGTAGAGCGCAACGCCGGCGTAACCCTTGCGCTCGGCGTCGCAGAAGAAGCTGTGATAGCCGGGCAGCGTCACGGCATGGCCTGCGAGCTGGGGCTCCTGGCTGCGGGTCTCCTGCAGGCAGACGAAGTCCGCGTCCTGGCGGCGCAGCCAGCGGAACAGGCCCTTCGCCGCGGCGGAGCGGATTCCGCAGACATTGACGGTGATGACGCGCATCAGGCAATGATAGGGCATGCGCCAATACCAGCTCACGTTCATCGACCTGGCTCTGAAGCGCGCTGCGCTGCGCTTCGGGAACTTCGCGCTCAAGTCCGGGCGCGCGAGCCCGTACTTCTTCAACGCCGGCCTGTTCAGCGACGGCGAGGCGCTCGCGACACTCGGGAACTGTTATGCCGCGGCCATCGTCCACTCCGGGATCCACTTCGACATGATCTTCGGCCCGGCCTACAAGGGCATTGCGCTGGCGGTCGCGACGGTGATGGCGCTGGCCAGCGAGCACGGCCGCAGCGTCCCCTGCGCCTTCAACCGCAAGGAAGCCAAGGACCACGGCGAGGGCGGTAACGTCGTCGGGGCGCCGCTCAAGGGGCGCGTGCTGATCGTGGACGATGTGATTACGGCGGGCACCGCGGTGCGCGAATCGCTCGAGATCATTCGCGCCGCGGGCGCGCAGCCGGCGGGCGTGGCGCTGGCGCTCGACCGCCAGGAACGCGGGCGGGGCGCCGCGAGCGCCGTGCAGGAGCTCGAGCAGCAGCAGGGCCTTCAGTGTGTGAGCATCGTCACACTCGCCGAGCTCATCGAGGCCCTGTCGCGGCCGCCGGACGGACAGGCGCGCGTTTCTGTCGAGCAGCTCACGGCCCTGCGTGCCTATCAGGAGCGCTACGGCGCCGCGTGACTTGCCAGCCGTGCATCTGCCGCAGGAATATACTCGTATGTCCCCCCGCGCCCCGCGCCCCCGGTCTCGCTGGCTGCTCGCCGCTGCGGCGCTCGCGTGTGCCGGCGCCTGCGCCGCCGCCGCGCCGAGCAAGTCCTCGTCCAAGCAGGGCGTCGCCTACCGCTGGGTCGATGAGCAGGGCGTGGTGCACTACGGTGACCACATTCCGCCCCAGTACGCCTCCAAGGAACGCGCCGTCCTCAACAGTCAGGGCGTGGAGGTCGGGCGCCTCGAGGCGCAGAAGTCTCCGGAGCAGGCCACCGTGGAGGCGCGCGAGCGCGAGGCGCAGTTGAGGCAGCGCCAGCATGACGCCTTCCTGATCACCACCTACACCTCGGTCAAGGATATCGAGGCGCTGCGGGACTTGCGGCTGGACCAGCTCCGAGGTCAGCGCGCCGCGGCCGAGCAGTACACGGAGAGTCTGCGCACGCGCCTCGCCACCCTGCAGACGCGGGCGCTGAACTTCCAGCCCTACAACTCACGTCCCGACGCGCGGCGCATGCCGGATGATCTGGCGGAGACTCTGGTGCGCACCGTGAGTCAGCTGCACGCGCAGGACCACGAGCTCGCCGTCAAGACCCAGGAAGAAGTGACGCTGCGCGCGCAGTTCCAGGCCGACATCGAGCGCTACCGGGCGCTGCACACCATCCACTCGCAATAGCGCGCGGCGGGCGCTCCTACAACGGGCTCCAGGTGAGGGCGAGCGACAGCAGATCCGGGTCGCCGCTGCTCGAGTGGATGCGCTGGTACTCGGCTCGCACCGCCAGCGAGGCGAGCTTCACCTGCAACCCGGCACCGTACGCGAAACGCGTGCTGCTGCTGCCGGCGGAGTAAGGCGGAATGAGGATCGGAATGCAAGGCAGGCCGATCGGGCAGGTCGCCTGCGCACTGGCATTCACGCTGGATTTCAGTTCGGCCACGCCCGCCTTGGCGAAAATATCCAGATAGGGCAGCGGAATCGGCAGGTAGCCCATCGCAAAGATCGCCGGCGCCTTCGGGTGGGAGTCTCCCGTCGCGTTGAGTCCGCCCGTCGTCACCGTCGCCGGGATGCTGGCGGAGCCTGAAGCGCTGCCGAAGTCGAGGTACTCCGCTTCGGCGCCGATGATGGAAAGAGGCCGAATGCCCAGGATCGCCTTCCAGCCGGTCGCGCCCTCGGAGAGGCCAAGAGGTCCGAGGATGGGCGCGCCGGAGGCTCCGACGAATTGCACGTCGTTGCGCACCTGCGAGTGTCCGATGCCCGCGCCCACGTAGAACCCCAGGGGGTCAGCGGCGTACGCCGAGCCACACGCCGCGCCCATGAGGATTCCGAGAACTGCGTACCCTGCCCTGCGGGTGTGCGTCATAAAAGCCTCTCTGACCCTAAAGCCCTCCTGACCCCGCTCAAACGTCGAGCCGTGGCGGGTCGTTGACCGAAGGCTGCGGCGCTTTCAGCGCTGGCCGGAGTGACCGAAGCCGCCCGCCCCGCGCGCCGACGCGGCGAAGTCCGCCACGACCTCCAGCTCCACCTGCACCACCGGCACCACGACCAGTTGCGCAATGCGCTCGCCGGGCCGGATGGTGAACGGCTGCGCGCTGCGGTTCCAACACGACACCATCAGCTGCCCCTGGTAGTCCGAGTCGATCAGGCCCACCAGGTTGCCGAGCACGATGCCGTGCTTATGACCCAGTCCCGATCGCGGCAGGATGAGAGCTGCGAGTGCCGGATCGTCCACATGGATGGCGATCCCGGTGGGGATCAGCTCGGCCCGGCCGGCCTCGAGCACCAGGGGGGCGGCGAGGCAGGCGCGCAGATCGAGGCCCGCAGAACCCCCGGTAGCGTAGGCAGGGAGCGGGAATTCCGTGCCCATGCGCGCGTCCAGGATGCGCACCTTGAGCGCACGGCGTTCGGCAGAGCGGGTGCTCAAGCGCGCGCCGTGCCGCGCGTGCGGGCGCCGGCGCGCGCCGCGAGATCTTCGGCGATCAGGCTGACGAGCCCACGGGCGAGCGTGAGCTTGCCGGCCCGGCCGAGCTCGTGGCGCCCGTTGCGGGACAACACGATCAGCTGGTTGTCCTCGCAGTCGAAGGCTTTGTCGTGGCCGACTTCGTTGGCCGCGATCATGTCGAGATTCTTCTTCATGAGCTTGGTGCGGGCGTTCTGCTCCACCGCTTCGGTCTCGGCGGCGAACCCCACCACGAACGGCCGGTCGGCCCGGGCCGCCACGGTGGCGAGCACGTCCGTGGTGCGCTGCATCGCCAGCTCCATGGTTTCGCCGGTCTTCTTGATCTTCTGCTCGGCGGCGCGCGCCGGCCGGTAGTCCGCGACCGCGGCGGTGGAGATGAAGACGTCGGTTCCGGGCAGCTCGGTGAGCACCGCGGCCAGCATGTCGGCGGCGCTTTCGACGTCCACGCGCCGCACGCCGGCGGGTGTCGGCAGGCTCACGGGCCCCGCGACCAGCACCACCGCAGCGCCCGCCTCGTGCGCCGCCTGCGCGACCGCGAAGCCCATCTTGCCGGAGCTGCGGTTGCTGATGAAACGCACCGGGTCGATGCGCTCGCG
>Ga0209156_10003200_pt1 | contig 12441 bp, 10 predicted proteins | sample GraSoiAngelo_124_FD_185881 | JGI IMG/M metagenome (GOLD analysis project Ga0209156, IMG submission 185881) | Grasslands soil microbial communities from the Angelo Coastal Reserve, California, USA - 14_0927_05_20cm (SPAdes) (version 2) | ecosystem: Environmental > Terrestrial > Soil > Grasslands...
CACGAAGTCGCCGACATCAACGGCCCGGACGGTCTCGCCGCGCTCGGCGCCATCCAGCCCGACGTCGCGTTTGTGATCGGTTGGAGCCAGATCGTCCGCCCCCCCGCGCTGCGGCTGGCCCGCATCGGCATGATCGGCGCGCATGCGTCGCATCTGCCGCGCTACCGCGGCAGCGCGCCGGTGAATTGGGCGCTGATCAAGGGAGAGACCGAGACCGGTAACTCGCTCATCTGGCTCGCCGAGGGGGTGGATCGCGGCGCCGTGATCGACCAGGTCGCCTTCAGCATCACGCCGTACGACACCGTCGCGTCGCTCTACGACCGGGTCGCCGCGTCCAATCGCGACATGCTGCTCCGGCTGCTGCCTCGGCTGCTCGCCGGCGAGCGGCCGGGCCGGCCGCAGCCCGCGAGCGAGCACGCGGAGCTGCCGCGCCGCCGCCCCGCCGACGGCGTGATCGACTGGGCCCGACCGAGCCGTGAGGTCTACGATTTCATTCGCGCGCTCACGCGACCCTACCCGGGTGCGTTCAGCTGGCTCGACGGGACGCGCTGGACCGTGTGGCAGAGCGCGCTCCTCTTGAGCGGCAACGGCACCACGGCTCCCGTCGAGCCCGGGACCGTGCTGGGGCCGCTGGTGAGTCCCGTCCCGGAGGCCTGCGGGCAGATGGTCGCCTGCGGCGAGGAGGAAGACGGCGGGAAAGGTGTGGTCGTGCTGCTCGAGCTCGAGCAGGAGGATGGCACGATCCTGCGGGGCCGCGACTTGAGCGACCAGCTGTGGACCGGGCGGATGTGGACCAACGTCGATGAGCACGCGCTCACCTAGTCGAGTCCTGGTAATCGCCGCCCATCCCGACGACGAGGTCCTGGGGTGCGGCGGCACGGTCGCGCTGCACGTCCGCGCGGGGGACGAGGTGCACACGGCCATCGCCTGCGAAGGCGAGTCGCTCCGGTACGGACCCGAAGGCATCGGTCAGGCGGAGCACGTTTGTCGCGCGGCCCGCACGCTCGGCGTGCGCGACGTCCGCATGCTCGGGTTCCCCGACCAGCGGCTCGACACGATGACGCTCACGGACGTCATCGCGCCGCTCGAGAGTCTGGTGCGGGAGCTGCATCCCGACATCGTGTATTGCCAGCACGGCGGGGACGTGAACCGCGACCACGAACTGTTGTTCAAGGCCGCGCTCGTCGCCACGCGTCCCACCGAGCACTGCATCGGCGCGGTGTACGCGTTCGATACCGCGAGCAGCACGGAATGGGCCTACCCACGCAGCTTCGTGCCCGACACGTGGGTGGACATCTCCGAGACGCTCGAGACCAAGATCGCCGCCATGGCGTGCTACGAGAGCGAGGTCCGGCCCTATCCGCACCCGCGCTCGCTCGATGCACTTCGTAACCGGGCCAGGGCCTGGGGCAATCAGACCTGCCTCGAGGCGGCGGAGGTGTTTCTCACCGTGCGCCGGACGCGCCGCAATGGTGAAACGCCTGCTTGACATCGTGCTCGCGGCCGTCGGCCTCGCGCTGGTCGCGCCTGTGCTCGCCTTCGCGGCGCTGGCCATCCGGCTCGCGAGCCCGGGGCCCGTGTTCTACCGAGCCCGCCGGGTGGGCCGTGCGGGAGCCTGTTTCACCATGTTCAAGCTCCGGACCATGCATCAGCGCCAGCCCGGACGACCGAGCCGCATCACGGGACAGGACGACCCCCGGGTCTTCCCGCTGGGAGCCCTGTTGCGCCGCACCAAGATCGACGAGCTGCCGCAGCTCTTCAACGTGCTGCGCGGCGACATGTCGATCGTGGGCCCCCGGCCCGAAGATCCCGACATCGTCGAGCGGCACTACACGCCGCTCTTGCGTGAGACGCTCGCCGTCCGGCCCGGGCTCGCGAGTCCGGGCAGCCTGTACCACTATACGCACGGCGACGCGCTGCTCGCGGGCGGCGACCCGGAGACCGCGTACGTCGAGCGCCTGCTGCCGCTCAAGGTCGCGCTCGACGTGGTGTACGTGCGCCACGCTTCGTTGCCGTTGGACGTGCGGATCATCGGTCGCACCCTCTCGACCATCGCGGCTTGCCTCGGTGGCCGGAGACGGTTTCGCGACCCCCCCGAGGCTCCCGCAGCCCGAGCCTTGATGGACCTGGAAAGGACGACATGCGATACGAACGCGTAGTCATGCTGGCCGTCGTGGGAACGCTCGGGGTGTGGGCCGTCACGTGTAAGAGCGACAACGGTGGTGGCCCGCCGAGCGGCGGCACACCGTCCGTCGACGTCGGCGCCGACTTGAGCATTCAACCGAGCCAGACCGTTTCGTTCACCGGGCGCATCGCCCTTCCCAACGGAGCCAACGCGAGCGATTACCACTGGACGCTCACCTGGGGCGACGGGACCACGGACACCGGGACCCTCGGGTCCGATGGCTTCGTGACCGCGGCGCACAGCTACGGCAGCGTGGGAGAGTATCCGCTGCACCTCGCCGCGCAGGGGCCCAACGCAGCGGACACGGCCTCGGACACGAGCAGGGTCTTCGTGGACGCGCCGGGGACCCCGCAGGTGTTCATCGGTGCCGGCGACGTCGCCGAGTGCGGCAAACCCGGCAACTGGCCTGTAAAGACGGCTCAGCTGATCGACACCACTGCCCGCAGCACAGTCTTCACCCTGGGCGACAATGCGTATCCGTACGGCAGGGCGGAAGACTACAATAATTGCTATGACCCCACCTGGGGCCGGTTCAGGAAGCGCACCCACCCCACGGCCGGTAACCACGAGTACCAAGAAAACGTCCCCGTCATGAGAAAGGACTCCACGGGCGACGGCTACTTCGGCTACTTCGGCGTCGCCGCCGGCCAGCAGCCCAGGGGCTGGTACAGCTACAATCTTGGCGCGTGGCACGTAATTGTGTTGAACTCCAATTTCCTCGAGTCAGAGGCGCTCGGTAGAGCTATCCCCCTCCAGGCTCAGCTGGCTTGGCTGAGCAGCGACCTCGCCGCACACCCGGCGACCTGCACCATCGCCATGTGGCATCACCCGCATTTCAGCTCTGGGACGACGCACGGAAATAAACCGTCAGAGACGCAGCCGACCAAACCGTTCTGGGACACACTGTACGCGCACGGCGCGGACGTGATTCTGGCGGGTCACGAGCATAACTACGAACGCTTCGCGCCCCAGACCCCCGACGGCGCCGCCGACCCCGCGACCGGGATCCGGGAGTTCGTGGTCGGCACCGGTGGTGGCGGCTACGACTCGCTCGACGTCACCAAGGTGGGCCAACTGGGAAACAGCGAGGTGGGGAGCGTGGATCACGGCGTGCTCAAGCTTACGCTCTTGCCCGGCTCGTATCAGTGGGAGTTCATCCCGGTCGGTTACACGCTCCCAGTGGACGCCACGCCGCCCCAGTATAGTCACACCGACTCCGGCAGCGGGTCGTGTCACTGATGAGTCCCGCGTACCAAGCCACCGCTCCCCCGGCGGTCGGCGCGGCCCCGACAATGTGGCCCACGCCCGCGCGCACCGAAAGCGGCCTGGCGCGCGTGCGCGAGGCGACCCCGGGCGAGTTGGACCACTGGGACGACCTGATCGCGCGCTTCTGGAACCACCGCGTGACCCATCGACGCAGCTGGATCGAGTCGTTGGCCGGCTCCGGGTGCGGCGAGCCGCTCTACCTGGTGTGGGAGAAGGGCGGCGAGGTGGTGGGCTGCATGCCCGGCCTGCTCGCGCGCGTCGGCGTGTGGCGCGGCTTCGGCTCGCCGTTGCCGGGCTGGCAGACCGTGAGCCTCGGTCCCGCGTGGGACCGGCGCCGGGTCTCGGCCCGCGAGCTGCTGGCGCTGCTGATGCCCTATCTCCAGTTGGTGCACCGGGTGAGCTACATCGAGCTCATGACGTCCGACCTGGCACCGGCCCTGATGCGGGCGCTGGGGTTCCGCGGGGAGCCGGCGCCCACGTTCCGGGCGCCGCTCTATCCCGACGACGAGACGCGCACGTTCCGCGGCTTGAAAGACAGCGCCCGCCGCAACGTGCGGCGCGCCGAGCGGCTCGGGCTCGTCGTACGCAGCGAAGAAGATGAATCGTTCGTGGACGAGCACTACGATCAGCTGCGCGAGGTCTATCTGCGGGGCGGCAACGCGGTGCCGTTCAGCCGCAGGCGTATCCACCAGTGCTTCGTCCACATGAAGCAGGCGGGCCGCCTGGTCGCCGTGTCGGTGCGGATGCCCGACGGCACCTGCATCGCGACCGGCACGTTCTTCGTCGACCCTCCCGAGCTGCACCTGTGGATGTGGGCGCACCGCACGCGGTACCGCTGGTATCGCCCCACGGAGCTGATGACCTGGACGGTGATGCAGCGCGCCCTGCGGGCGGGGTGCCTGACCTTCGACCTGAACGGCGAGGGCGCGTTCAAGGAAAAGTTCGGCGCCGTGCCCGACCTCACGAAGCATCGCTGGGTGCTGGGCAACCCGCCCTGGCTCACCTCGTTGCGGTTCTGGGCGGAGCGAGGCTATCGCGTGCAACAGGCCATTCGCGGGCACGTGGCGCGATTCGTGCGGCTCGGGAGCTAGCATCGCCATGACGACCGCCGAGCAGCTGCGCACCGCAACGGTCCGGCAGGCGCCGGCGACGCTCGTCGAGCGGCTCGCCGCCGCGCTCGAGAGCGCCGGCATCTCGTACTGCCAGTGGAAGGGCCACTCCAAACGCAACCGCTGGTTGACCGGTGCCGGTGACCTGGATCTGCTGGTTGACCCGGCGGCGTGGTCCGCGCTGGTCGAAGTGCTGCTGCAGCTCGGCTTCAAGCGCGCCGTCGCGCCGCCCTGGCTGCAGCTCCCCGGCGTGGACAGCTACCTGGGCTACGAGCAGGGGGGCGGTCCACTGGTGCACGTGCATGCCTATCACCGGATCGTCATCGGCCTCCCCTGGCGGACGACGTACACGGTGCCGCTCGCGGCGACGGTGCTCGCCGGTGCGACGCCGAGCTTCGTGGTGCGCGCGCCGGCCCCCGAGCACGAGCTGCTGCTGATGCTGCTCCAGGCGGCGCAGCGATCGACCGTACGGGACGTCGTGCAGCGCGGCCGCTCCGATTGGCTCGCCACCACGCGGCGGGAGCTGCAGCGGCTGGAGCCGCGCGCCGAGTGGTCCGAGCTGGTGGCCACGCTCGAGCGAGATCTTCCCTCGGTTTCGGTCCGGCTGTTCGAGCGCTGTCTCGACGCCTTCCTGTCCGGCGCCTCGCGCTGGCACACCTGCGTGCTGGCGCGGGCGCTCACCTGGGGGCTGCGGCCGTTCGCGCGCCCGCCCGCGCTCGGCGCCACGCCGCGGGCGATCGCGGCGCGCGTGGCGAGCGCCGTCGGCCTACCCGCACCCGTCGAGGGCAAGGGACTCGTCACGGGTGGACGGGTGCTCGCCCTCGTGGGCGGCGACGGCGCGGGCAAGACGACCTGCGCCACGGAGCTCACGGCCTGGCTGGGGCGCGAGCTCGCCACGCTGCGGGTGCACCTCGGCCGCCCGCCGCGCGCGCTCGCCACGCTCGCGGTCGGTGCCGCCTTGAAGGTCGCGCGCTGGCTCAACCGGGGCCTTGCGGACCATCTCGAGCTGCTGCGCTGCGTGTGTACCGCCCGCGACCGCTATCGGCTGTACCGGCGCGCCTGGCGCTTCGCCGCGCGCGGCGGCGTGGTGATCGCCGAGCGCTACCCGATTCCCGCCAATTACGCCCTCTGCGGGCCGAGCGAGGAGCAGGGAGTCCAGACGAGTCTCGACACCTGGGTGGCCCGGCTACTGCGCCGCGTCGAGTGGACGTACTACGAGTGGATGCGAGCGCCCGACGCGACCATCGTGCTGCAGCTCGACCCGGAGCTCGCCGTGCGCCGCAAGACCGACGAGCCGGAGGACTACGTCCGCGCGCGGGTCCAAATCGTGTGGGACACCGACTGGGCGGGCATCGACGGTGTCTACATCGTCGACGCCGGACGGGCCCTTCCGGAGGTGCTGAGTGATCTCAAGTCGCTGGTCTGGTCGCTCATCTGACGCCGCCGCGCTGAGCGCGCCCGAGCGGGGCGAGCGCCCGCTCGTGATCGAACTGGTCGGGCCGGCGGGGGCGGGCAAGAGCACCCTGGCCCACCAGCTGGGCCATCGCCTCGGCGCGCCCGGCGCGCCGCTCGGCCTGTGGGGCCTGCCGCTGCCTCGCCTCGCGACGCACGCCGCCCGCCTGCTCCCGACATTCTGGGGATTCGTGCGCGACGGGCAGCAGCCCCTGTGGGCGGAGCAGACCCAACTCGTCCGGCTCGAGACCCTGAGCGAGCTGGTGGAGCGCCGGCGCGCCGCGGGTCGGTCCGTCGTGCTCGACGAAGGCCCGGTGTTCGCACTCAGCTGGATGGAGGTGTTCTATCCGCGGCGCGAGGGCCCGCGTCGCGCCGCCTGGCGCCGTCGCGTCCTGGCCCGCTGGGCCCGGCTGCTGGATCTCATCGTCCTCGTGGACGCCCCCGATCCGGTGTTGACCTACCGCGTGCGCACCCGCACCAAGGGGCACCCCCTGAAGCGGAGTCCCGATGCGGTGATCCATGCGTTCGCCGCGCGCTACCGCACGGCGTTCAGCCACGTCGGCGCCGAGTTGCGCGCGGCCTCCGGCCCCCGGCTCGTCACGCTGTATACGGGCGAGGAGCCGAGCGGGCGCACGGTGGAGCGGCTGATGGCCACCGTAGAGCGCAACATCGATGTCGACTGAGGCCGCCGCACTCTCCGCGCCGCGCGCGCCCACGCTGACCGGGCGGGCGTCGCTCAACGCCGTCCAGTCGCTGCTCGACTACGGCGCCAAGCTCGGCGTGGGGCTCGTCGTCACCCCCATCGTGCTGACCGGGCTGGGGCGCTCGCTGTTCGGCGTGTGGGAGATGCTCAACCGGCTCGTCACATACATGAGCGCGGCCGACGGGCGGCCCACCGAAGCGCTCCGGCTCATCGTGTCGAGCCGTCAGGCGGTGGAGGACGACGCGCTGCAGCGTCGTTCCGTCGGCGCCGCGCTGCTCATCTGGGTGCTGTTCCTGCCCCTCATCGCCGCCGTCGGCGCGATCCTCATCTGGATCGCCCCGACGATCACCCACGTCGGGCCCGAGCTGCACGGCGGCGTCCGCGCCGTGACGGCGCTGCTGCTGTTGAGCTTCTTCCTCACCCTGGTCGCCGGCGTCCCTGAATCGGTGCTGCGCGGCATGAACCTCGGCTACCGGCGCATGGGGCTGCAGGCGAGCCTGAACGTGCTGGCCGGGCTCCTCACCGTCGTAGCGGTACGGGCGGGCCTGGGGCTCGCGGGGCTGGGGGGCGCGCAGGTGGGCGTCGCCACCGTCACCGGCGTGCTCTTCTGGTTGCTCGCCCGGCGCTACGTGCACTGGTTCGGCGTGGCGCGTCCCAAGCGCGCGGACGTCATGCCGCTCCTCTCGATGAGCGCGTGGCTCACCGTGGGTGAAGCGGTCGCCAAGCTGCTGCTCGCGTGCGACGTGATCATTCTCGGCTGGGTCGTGTCCCCCGCGGTCGTCACGACCTACGTGCTCACCGGCTACGCCGCGCGCACGGCCACCGGCATTCACGTGTTCGCGGCGGGAGCCGCGATGCCGGGCCTGGGCGGCCTGATCGGCCGCGGTGACCACGAGCGGGCTCGCGCGGTGCGGCGCGAGCTCTTGACGCTCACCTGGCTGTTCGCCACCACGGTCGGCGTCACGATCCTGTGCTGGAACCGCTCGTTCCTCGGGCTCTGGGTGGGGCAGCAGCATTACGGCGGGCCGGGGCTGGACCTGCTCATCGTCCTCGCGACGGTGCAGACCGTCTTCATCCGCACCGACGCCTACGTCATCGACGCCGCACTGCGGCCGCGCCCGCGCGTGCTCGCGGGCGCGGGCGCGGCGCTCGTGACCATCGCGCTGGCGGTGCCGCTCACACGCCTGTTCGGCGCCGTCGGCCTGTGCATCGGCCTGCTCGGCGGCCGCGCCGTGCAGTCGGCGGCCTATCCGCTGCTGGTGCGGGACTCGCTGGGCGACCGGAGCGGACCCCGCTGGCGCGAGCCGGCCCGCCTCGCCGTCGTCACCCTGCTGCTGTTCGCCGCCGCGCTGTGGATCGGCCAGCAGCTGCGGACGTCGCACTGGGTGCTCTGGGGAGCGGGAGCGGCGCTCACGGCCGGGCTCGCGTTCGTCATCGCGCTCGCCGCCGGTCCGTCGAGCGAGGGGCGTCGTCTGGTGCTGACACGGCTGCGGGCCCTGCGGCCCGCGCCGGGCTGGTGAGCGTGCAGCCCGTTCTGTCGCTTCCGCCCGGTGCGCGCCCCGCCGAGCCATGGCCGCGCGGCCCGCAGCCCGTGGCCGCCGCCCGGCCTCTCGTCCAGCCGGTGGTGCGGTGGGCGCTGTACGCGTACATCTGCTCGATCCCGTTCGAGATGCCGCAGCGGTCCATCCCGATCGAGATCCCGACGCTCGTGGGCTGCGTCTTCCTCCTGGCGACGCTGCTCGACCGCCGCACGGCGTACGGCCGCATCGACCTCCCGCTGGTAGCGTTTACGGGATACCTGTGGATGTTCGCGCTCGCCGCGCTCGTCAACCTCACCGCCCACGAGCCCTACGTCCTGAAGTTCTTCCTCGAGCTGCTTCAGGTGCTCTTGCTGTTCTGGACCGGCGCCAACGTGATGCGGGAGGAGCCGGTGCGCGTCGCCGCGCTGCGCGCGTTTGCCCTGGCCTGCGGGCTGCGTGCGGCGCTCCAGGTGTTCGGGATCGCCCGCAACGAGAAGATCCTCTGGACGGGAGGCGAGCGCATGTCGGCGTTGGGACAGAACGCCAACCTCAGCGCCCTGATCCTCTCGTGCGGGTTGCTGGCGGCCCTGGCGCTCGCGAACCGGCAGGGGCGCCGCTGGCCCGCGGCGGTGCGCTGGCCGATCGTGGTCCTGATCGCGATCGCCGTCGTCCAGACGGGGTCGCGCGGCGGGCTGCTCGCGCTCAGCGCCGGCCTCCTGGCGATCCTCTGCGGAGAGCCGACGCTGTGGGCCCGGGTGCGTAACGGCGTGGCCGCCCTCGCGGCCCTCGCCGTGCTCGGCTTCACTGCGTACAACTCCGAGGGGATGCGGAACCGGCTGTTCGCGGCGGCGGAAAGCGGCCAGCTCGCCGGACGCGAGCGGATTTATCCAGCCCTCCTCGTGATGATCCGCGAGCGACCGGTCCTTGGCTGGGGTCCCGTCGAAAACCAGGTGGAGCTCGAGCGGCGCCTGCAGGATCCCGGGTACGTCAAGCGCGACGCCCACAATCTGCTCCTCGAGCTGCTCACGAGCACGGGCGTGGCGGGCACGATCCCGTTCCTCATCGGGCTCGTGGCCTGTGTCCGATCCGCCTGGCGGTCGCGCCACGGCCCGGCGGGCGGCCTGCCGTCCGCGATGCTCGTCACCATGCTGACCGGTACCATGAGCGGGACTTGGATTGCCTCCAAGATCCTGTGGCTCGTGCTGGCGCACGCCCACGCGGCCGGGCGCGGGCGAGTTCGCTGACCATGTGCGGCCTCGCCGGTCGGTTCCATCCGCAGGCCCTGGCGCCCGACCCCGCGTGGGCGGGGCGGGCCGACGAGCTGCTGCGTCACCGGGGCCCCGACGGCGCCGGCCGCTACGCCGACCCGCATTGCGAGATGGTCCACCGCCGTCTGGCGCTCATCGACCTCTCGCCCCGTGGGGCGCAGCCGATGACCAACGAGGACGGCAGCGTCCAGGTCGTCTACAACGGCGAGATCTACAACCACGCCGACCTGCGCGTCGCCCTGGCGCGCCGCGGGCACGTCTTCAAGAGCAGCTCCGACACCGAGGTCCTCGTCCACCTGTACGAGGAGCAGGGCGCCAATCTCGTGCGGGCACTGCGGGGGATTTTCGCGTTCGCGATCTACGACCGGCCCCGGCGCCGCCTCCTGTTGGCCCGCGACCGTTACGGCGTGAAGCCGTTGTTCTACGCGGAGCTGGACGGTGAGTGGCTGTTCGCGAGCGAGATCAAGGCGATCGTCGCACGCCACGGCTTCGTCCCGCGCCTCGACCGCCAGGCATGCTACGACTTCCTCGGCCTGGGATACGTGCCGGAGCCGGCCACCGGGTTCGCGAACGTCCGCGCGGTGCCGCCGGGAAGCGTCCTCACCATCGCCCCGGAGGGCGAGCGCCTCGAGTCGTACGACAGCGTGGTCGCCGCGCCCCGGCCCGAGCGCCGGCTCGAGGACACCGTCGAGGCGCTCGCCGACCGCCTGCTCACCGCCGTCCGGCGGCAATCCGTGGCCGACGTGCCGGTCGCCGCGCTCCTGTCCGGGGGGATCGACTCCTCGCTCGTCGTCGCGACCCACGAGCGGGCCGGGCTGGGCCCGACGTCCACCTTCAACGTGCGCTTCCCGGACAAGGGGCACGACGAGACCGACGCGGCGCTCGCCGCGGCAACCCATTGCCGCACCCGGCACCACACGATCGATCTCGCCGACTCGGCGCTGTCCCCGGAGGCGCTGTTCGGCCTGCTGCGACACTTCGATCAGCCGTTCGCCGACACCAGCCTGTTCCCGATGTACTGGATCTCCCGCGCGGTCCGGGAGCGGGGGATCATCTGCACCCTGTCGGGGGACGGCGGCGACGAGGTGTTCGGCGGATACCCCTGCTTCTGGCGGGCCAACCACCTCATGCGCGCGTCGGCGTTGCCGGCCTGGCTGCGTCGGGCCACGCGCCGCACCACCCGCGCCCTCACGCGTTGGACCGAGAACTGGGGCCGGCAGGTGACCAAGGCGCTCACGCTCGCCGAAGCCGGCCTCAACGACTCGAGCGTGCTGCTCGCCGGGCTGGCGAACTACCTGAGCGAAGACCAGAAGGCCGCCCTGGTGCGGGCCGAGGCGCGCGACGGGCTCGCCCCCGTGTACCGCCTGTACGACGGCTACGCCCCCGCGGCCGCCGGCGATCTGGAAGAGCTGTCGCGCCGCATGACGGAGACCTGGTTCCGCGTCAGCCTGCCGTCGGACATGCTCAGAAAGGTGGACATGATGAGCATGCGGGCGAGCATCGAGGTGCGGGTGCCGCTGCTCGATGAGGACATCGTCGCCCTCGGACTCACCCTGCCCCACCGGCTCAAGACCGACGGGCGCTCCGGCAAGCTCGTGCTCCGCACCCTGGCGCGTCGCTGGCTGCCTCACCGTGTGGCCCGGCACCCGAAGCACGGGTTCTCGATCCCACTCGACGTGATGGTGGGGCGCGAGGTACATGCGGCCCTCGACGACGTGCTGCTTTCAGCGCGAGCCCGCACCCGGTGTGTGGTCGACGCCGCGCTGGTGCGCGCCTGGCTCGACGCGTTCCGGCACCCCCGCCCCGAGAACGGGAGTGGCGGCGGCAGTATCAGTCGCGGGGGCTTGTATCAGCGCGTCTTCACGCTGCTGGCCCTGGAGCTCTGGCTCGGGGACCACCACCTGACGTGGTGAGCCGATGCTGATCACGTTTTCCGGTCTCGATGGCGCCGGCAAATCCACCTTGGTGCGCTGGCTGCAGCAGACGCTCGAGCGCGAGCACCGCCGCGTGGTCGTATTCCACATGAACGACCACGTCGGCGTGTACGCCTACCTGCGGCGGCTGCGCAACCAACTGGGCGGGGGCCCCCCCCCACCCCGCAACGGCGGTGCGGACGGGGTGAGGACAGCGACCCCGCTGCGCCGCGTGCGGGACGCGCTGCTCTGGGGCAAGCTCCTGAGACGCGTGATCTACCCGCTCGACCTCATGCTCTTCCTCGTCTATCGCCTGTATCACGAGTCCATTCGCCGACGCGTGGTGATCATGGACCGATATTTTTACGACACGCTCGTGGACGTCGCCGACGGCCGGCACTGGGGCCTGCTGCGAATGCTCCAGCGGCTCACGCCCACACCAGACGTGGCCGTGCTGCTCGACGTGGGCCCCGAGGAATCGTACGCCCGCAAGCGCGACTATCCCGTCGAGTATCTCCGCGACCGCTGGCTGGCCTATCGTACCGTGTTCCCCTGGGTGCGGGGTGCCCTGGTCATCAAGAACGACGACCTGCACGCCGCCCAGCAGGCGGTCGCCCGCCTGGTGGGCGAGAGGTTGGCCGCATGAGCGCCCTGGCGGTCGAGGAGCGGCTCGCCGGCCTTGCGCTCGAGTTGCTGCTCGGCGACCGCGTCTCCACGCATCGCCTCGCCGATGTCGACTGGACTCTCCTCGCGGGGCTGGCGGAGCAGAACGCCGTCCTGGTGCGCCTCGCCGACCGGCTCGCCGCCGACGGCGTGCACCCGCCGGGCCGCTTCGCCGCGCCCCTGGAGCGGGAGCGGGCGCGCGCCCGCGTCGCGCTCGAAGTGCTCGCCCAGATCCACGCGGCCGGCGTGCGTCATGGCGTCGAATGGCTGCTCCCCAAGGCCTGCGATCGCTATCCGGACGTCGGGGACGATCTCGATCTCCTGACCCTGGCCGATACCGATGCGGTCGACCGGTCGCTGCT
>Ga0209156_10003202_pt1 | contig 12435 bp, 12 predicted proteins | sample GraSoiAngelo_124_FD_185881 | JGI IMG/M metagenome (GOLD analysis project Ga0209156, IMG submission 185881) | Grasslands soil microbial communities from the Angelo Coastal Reserve, California, USA - 14_0927_05_20cm (SPAdes) (version 2) | ecosystem: Environmental > Terrestrial > Soil > Grasslands...
CGGCGGCCGGGTCGAGCTGATCGACGTGCAGGACGCCGTCGTGATGGTCCGCATGGCGGGCGGGTGCCAGGGATGCGGCATGGCCGACGTCACGCTGCGCCAGGGGATCGAGGCGATGCTGCAGCAGCACGTCCCCGATGTGAAAGGCGTCGTCGACATCACCGATCACGCCGCCGGCTCGAACCCGTACTTCGCGGCGGCTAAGAAGTAGGGGCGCGGCATGCTGCGCCCTTCCACACACAGGCTCCTCCTCCTCCTCCCCACGGCGACCTACCGCACGGCCGCGTTCGTCGAGGCCGCGCGCCGGCTGGGGGTCGGCCTCACCGTCGCCTCCGAGCGCCCCAGCACGTTCCAGCACGCGAATCCCGGCGGCCTCGTCACCCTCGACCTGTCCGATCCGGACCGTGCCGCTGCGCAAGCACGGGCGTTCGCGCGCGAGCATCCGCTGCAGGGGGTGGTCGGCGTAGACGACGACACGGCGGTCGTGGCCGCCGCGATCGCCGGCGCGCTCGGCCTGCGGGGCAACGACGTCGCCGCGGCCCGCGCGGCACGCGACAAGCACGAGCAGCGGACATCGCTTGCCGCCGCGGGCGTGGCCGTGCCCCATTTCCGGCTGGTCCGCGTGGACGAAGATCCCCGGCGGCTGGCCGCGGGCGTGCCCTACCCGTGCGTGCTCAAGCCGCTGCGCCTGGCCGCCAGTCGCGGCGTGATTCGCGCGGACACTCCGGAAGGGTTCGTGGCGGCGTTCGAGCGGGTGAAGAGAATTCTCGAGCAGGCGGGATGCGAGAAGCGGGATGAGGCAAGCGTCGAGTGGCACGCATACCGCTCGATCCTCGTCGAGGACTTCGTTCCTGGCCGCGAGGTTGCGCTCGAGGGGCTGCTCGTCGCCGGCGAGCTTCGGGTGCTGGCGTTGTTCGACAAGCCCGACCCGCTCGACGGCCCGTACTTCGAGGAGACGATCTATGTCACCCCATCACGTCTCCCGGCGGACGAGCAGCGCGCGGTCGCCGCGTGCGCGGAACGGGCGGCTGCGGCGCTCGGGCTCCGGGAAGGACCGGTGCACGCCGAGCTGCGGGTGAACGGAAGCGGTCCCTGGCTGATCGAGCTCGCGGCTCGGCCGATCGGGGGGCAGTGCAGCGGGGCGTTGAGATTCGAAATCCGGGAAACGGGAAAGGGGAAAGAGGAAACGTTGTCCCTCGAGGAGATCGTCATCCGGCATGCCCTGGGAATGAACCTACCCGCGCTCGAGCGCGAACCACAGGCGTCCGGCGTGATGATGATCCCGGTGCCGGGCGCGGGCGTGTTACGGGAAGTGAGGGGGTTGGATCAAGCTCGGGGCCAACCGCTGGTCGAGGAGATCATCATCACCGCGCATCCGGGGCAGGAGCTCGTGCCGTGGCCCGAGGGTGCCCGCTATCCCGGATTCATCTTCGCACGCGGGCGCACGCCTGAGGCGGTGGAGGCCGCGCTGCGCGCCGCGCACCGCCAGCTGCAGTTCGTGATCGCTTCCGACTAGGCCGCCGTCGCCACGCACTCCAGCCAGTTGCGCGGCACGTGGTCCATGCCCGTCTCGTCGATCGTGCGGCGGAGCCCTTCGTTCAACGCGCTCGAACCTTCCTCGAGCGGGACCCCCGGAAGCGCGCCCTCGATGAACAACGAGAAGCGCCCGATGTCTTCGAGCGCCTCGGGGGTCATCTCGATGCGCACCAGGTCGACCGCGGGGCGCGTAAAGCCGGCCTGAACGCACAACTCGCCGTATTCCTCGGCCGAGAGGAACTGCCGCGCGACCGCGTGGGCCTTGTGCTGGACCTCGAGCCCGCGCTCCCGCAGCACCTGCACCGCGCGTACCACCCAGCGGCGCCAGAATCCCGCCGTGCCATCGACGTACGCGCCGTTGAAGAAGGTCGTGTTGAACGCGAACACGCCGTCCTGTTTCAGCACCTTGCGGATCTCCGCGAGCACCTGCGGTTTGTCGGGAACGAGGTGGATGGCGTTCAGGAACACGACGGCGTCGGCCGACGAGACGAGACGCGACGCCCACTCGGCGCTGCCTTCGATGAACTCGACGACCTTGGAGTGGATGGCGGCTCGGGCCTTGGACAGCGCTGATGCGGATGGATCGATCCCGATGACCTTGGCATTGCGCGCGTCATCCAGCCGCTCCAAGATCAGCTTCGTGACGGCTCCGGGACCGCAGCCCAGATCGACGATCTTGCGCCGACCGGGGCAGATCACCCGCTCGACGATCCAGCGATTGACCTCGGTGAAAAACGGGTGCCGGGTGAACGCCTCGAAGGAAAAGCGTTCGTCGCCGCCCTCTTCGTGAGCTGCCATGGGCCCCTCCCCGCTCTCAGACTTGTGAATCGCGGCCGCACCGCGTCGATTCCCGTCGTTCCAAGATACATCCTTGGGGCTGGCTTCGCGCCCATGCGCGATCTACTGTAGGCATCTAAGTGACCCCGCCACGACGTCTCAGTCAAGAGGAAGAACGCTCTCTGGTGCGGCGCCTCAAGGCGCGGGACGAGCACGCGCTGCAAGAGTTATACGACGCGCTCGCACCCTGGGTCCTCGGCCTCGCCTATCGCATCCTGCACGACGAAGACGCGGCCGAAGAAGTCGTCGGTGATGTCTTCGTGAAAGTGTGGCGTCACGTCCACAAGCACGATCCGAGTCGCGGTCCGCTGGTGCCCTGGATCCTGTCCATCGCGCGTAACCGGGCGCTCGACGAACTGCGGCGGCGCCAGCGGTGGTGGCGCAAAGCGGACCGGTGGGGGCGTGCGCAGGGGGCGGGGGCGGGAGAGGAAGTCGCGAACCCGGGGCCGCACGAAGCCGCCGTCCCCGGGTGGCCGCTGCACCGCGAGGTGCACGCCGCGCTCGCGACGCTGCCGGACGATCTGCGGCGCGTGGTGACGCTCGCGTATTTCGAGGGGCTGTCGCACAGTCAGATCGCGCGCCGCCTGCAGCAGCCGTTGGGTACGGTCAAGACGCGGCTGCGGGCCGCGCATCACAAGCTGGCGGACCAGCTGGCGCATCTCAAGGATTGGCTCGAATGACGGACTGGTTGGGGATGTCGGTGCCTCCGCGAACGCCGCGCCCCGAGCTCAAGGGGCGGGTGCTGGCGCGCGCTCTGGCGCGCGGGCGGCGCTGGCCGCTCGCGCTGGCGGCGGCGCTCGTGGTGGTGGCGGGAGGAGTGGGGAGTGCGTGGTGGGCGTACCGCCAGATCGACGCGCTCGGGGCGGAGCGCGATCGGCTCGCGGCGCGCGTCGCAGCCCTCGAGGACACGGTCTCGAGTTTCATCCACGACCCCGCGACGCGACTCATCCAGGTCTCCGTCTCCACCGGCGGCCGTGTCGGGTCGGTGACGATTTTCGCCGACAGCACGCGGCACCGCTGGCTGGTGCGCTGCGACGGCCTGGCCCCGAACGCCCGGGACCAGGCCTACCAGCTGTGGTTCGTCACCGACAAGGGGATGCAGCCCGCGGCCCTGATGGCGATGGATCGGGACCAGCCCATGGTGATGGGGTTGCCGCTGCCGCAGGCGGGGGAGCGCGTGATGGGAGCGGCGATGAGCATCGAGCCGCGGGCCGGCTCGGCGAGTCCGAGCGGGCCGATCGTCTTCCGCGTGGAGCTTTAGGGTCGCTTCCCCGCCAGGTCGTGCACGGTCTCGAGCTCCACGACCTTGAAGCGCCGCTGCCCCATGGGAAGGGCGGTGGTCACCGACTGTCCGACCTTGGCGCCCAGCAGCGCCTTGCCGAGGGGGGAAGCCATCGACACCGGCGTTTCGTCTCCGTCGTCGTCACCCTCGATGAACTCGCCCAGGGTGAGCGCGTACGTCTCGCGCTGCTTGGTGTCGACGTCCTGCACCGTCACGCGGGAGCCGAACCCCACGCGGTCGCGCGGGATGTCGGACTCCTGGACGCTCGAGAGCTTCGAGAGGCGCAGGCGCAAGTGGCTCAAACGCGAGGTCACGAACTGCTGGCGCTCCAGCGCCGCCTTGTATTCGGAATTCTCGCGCAGGTCGCCGTGCGCGCGCGCCCGCTCGATCTCCTTCGGCAGCACGAAGTTGATCTCGTGATTCAGGCGCTCGACCTCGGCCTGGAGGCGGCTCTTCAGCTCGTCGATCATGGATGCGAAAAATAGCGTTGTACGACGCCACGACGCTACGTTCCACGAACCCCCTTGCAACGTGGCGTCCTGGCGTCGTACGACGCATTTTTCCGCATGCCCCTCAACATCCGCACCTATCACGAGCTGACCGAGCCGGATCGCTCCGGGCTCCCGGGCCAGATCGCGGCCCAGCGGCGTCGGGTGGCGGCGCGGCTCGCGGGCGTGGGGCGGGTAGTCGCCCTGATGAGCGGCAAGGGGGGCGTGGGGAAGAGCTTCGCCACTGCGGGCCTCGCCCGGGCGCTGGCGCGCGGGGGTTGGGCCGCGGGGGTGCTCGACGCCGATTTCAACGGACCGACCATCCCCGCACTCCTCCGCATCCCCGTCACAGGTTGCACGTTGCACGAGAACGGCGTCGAACCCCCGGTCAGTCCGGAGGGCGTGCGCTGCTTCTCGATGGCGCTGCTGCTCCAGGACGGCCGCCCGCTGGGGTTCCGGGGGCCGGAGGCCGAGAGTCACGTGTGGCGGGAGACGCTCGAGGCCGCGGCGCTGCGGGAGTTCCTGGCCGATGTGGCCTGGGGCGCGCTCGATCGGCTGTTGGTCGACCTGCCGCCGGGGATCCAGCGGTTCCAGGAGCTCGTCGAGCTGTTGCCGGCGCCACCGGCCGTGCTCACCGTGACGATTCCCACGACGGAATCGCGCGATGCGGTGCGGCGCGCGATGCAGTTCGCCCGGGAGCGCGGCGCGGAGCTGCTCGGCGTGGTGGAGAACATGGTGGACGGTCCGTTCACCGGAGACGCGGGCGAGGCCCTGGCGCGCGAATTCGGGGTGCCACTACTCGCGCGGATCCCGTGGCACCCGACGCAGGACGTGTGGGATGAGGTGGCGCGAAGAATGGAAGGCGTCGCATGAGAGTTCACACGCTGAAGCGTGCGCCCGAGACCGCACTGCCCTTAAGGGCAGCGCATCACCGGGCCCAGGCTTCAGCCTGGGAATCACGGGGGCGCGCATGAAGTTTCTTTGCGTCGACTGCGACCGGCAGATGCTGTTCGAGGAGCGTCAACTCCCCGGGGACGGCACGCTCGCGGCGGCGTTCCGGTGCCCGCAGTGCGGCCGCGCCGTCGGCCTGTTGACGAATCCGATGGAAACGCAGCTCGTGGCGTCGCTGGGCGTGAAGATCGGCGGGACGACGATCGACCCGCAGCCGCTCGAGACGGTGCGGGGAATGGTCACCACGGGGAGAGACGAAGCCTTCGCGGAGGGGACGGGGGACGGGGGACGAGGGACGAGTGTCACCTGGTCGGTCGAGGCGCAGGAGCGCCTGGCCCGCGTGCCCAACTTCGTGCGCGGGATGGTGAAGAAGATCTACGCCGACTATGCGAGGGACCGCGGCCTCGCGGAGATCACCCCGGCCGTGATGGACACCGCGCGGAGCGAGCTCGGGCTCGAGGGCATGTGAGCCGGGAGGAGCGGACAGTCCACGGGCTGCGCATCGTGATCGACCGCGAGCAGTGCGTCGGGTTCGGCGACTGTGCGACGGCGGCCCCCGAGGGTTTCAAATTGGACACCGACACGATCGCGACCTTCCTCGAGCCGGAGCGGGTGGAGCGCGAGCGCCTGCTGCGCGCGTGTGACGCCTGTCCGGTGGACGCGATTACCGTGTGGGATTCAGAGGGTAAGCAACTGGTGCCCCCGCTTACTTGACAGCCTGTCTCGTCGTTCACATACTCGCCCCGCCCAAAGGGGGAGGTGCTGGTGTACCGCGAGATCTTCGTCCCGGTCGACAACTCGAGTCCTTCGGACTGGGCCGTCGACCGGGCCATCGAGTTGTGCCGTAAGTCCGACGGTCGCATCACCGGAAACCACGTCTACGCCGCCCGCCTCCACGATGTCCGCTTTCGTCAGCTCGAAACCGGGCTCCCGGCCCGGTTCCAGACTCCCGACGAGATCAAGAAGCAGCGCAAGATCCACGACAAGCTGATCGAAAAAGGCCTGCAGCTGATCGCGGACAGCTTTCTCGACCAGCTGGGGAAGCGGTGCGAGGCGGCCGGCGTGCGTCTGACTCGCCAGCTCCTGGAAGGCATCAACTACGAAGAGATCGTCAACGAGGTCAACCGCGGCGCCGGCCGGCTCCCCGGGCTGATCGGCTTCGACCCCGACCGCGCGGCGGGCTACGACGGGGGCGATAAGGCCCGCTCGGACGTAAAGCTGGGTGAGAACGGGCGGCTCATCGCCGAAGACGAGGACAGCGCCGCGCGGCTCGCGGGCTCGTCGGGCCGCCAGTACGACCTGCTCGCGATCGGAGCGCACGGCCTGGGGCGCCAGCCGTACTCGCAGCTCGGCGGCGTGGTGTCGCGCGTGCTGCGCGGCATCGAGAAGGACTTGCTGCTGGTGCGCGACGAGCGGCCGTTCGCGGGCGGGCGGTTCCTGGTAGGCGTGGACGGGTCGTCGTACGGCTACCGGGCGATGCGCCTCGCGCTCGAGCTGGCCCAGGCGTTCGGCGGGTCGCTGTTCGTGTGCAGCGCGTTCGACGTCGAGTACCACCACGTCGTGTTTCACAACATCAAGGATGTGCTCTCCTATCAGGCTTCCAAAGTCTTCAAGTTCGAGGAGCAGGAGGAGCTGCACAACAACATCATCGACAAGGGACTCCTGAAGCTGTGCCAGGCGAACCTGAAGCGCGCCGAGGTGATGGCGCAGGAGTTCCCCGGCGTCCCCCTCACGACCCAGATCCTGATCGGCAAGCCGTTCCAGGTGATCATGCAGTGGGCCGAGGAGCTCAAGCCGTCGCTGCTGGTGCTGGCGCGGCACGGTGCCCATCGGATCGAAGGCACCGAGCTCGGCAGCCAGGCGGAGAACCTCCTGCGGCTGGCGCCGTGCAACGTGCTCCTCGCGGGGACGGGCGGGGTCCGGCCGGAAGACATCCCCTGGATCGAGGAAGACGGGGTGGCGGGGCTACCCTGGGCGCCCGAGGCCGAGGTGCGGATTCTCCGGGTGCCGCCATTCGCGCAGGGGATCGCGCGCCGGGCGGTCGAAGAGTACGTACTCGAGCAGACCCAGGGAGAGCCTGCGACGGTCACCAACAAATGGCTGGACGAGGCGATCCGGAAGCTCCTTCCCACGCACATGCAGCTCATCATGGGGATCGGCACGGCGGAGGAGATCGCGTTGGCGGAAGTGAAGGCGCAAGACCAGATGAAGGGCACGAAAGTACAGGGGCATGATTCCGACCCCCAACCCCTGATCCCTGACGTGGAGGTCCGGTGTCCGGTGACCGGGGCGATCAGTCGGCGCCCGCGCGTCGCAACCGATCCCGTCGTCTGGACCGAAGAAGCCTGGGCCCGGCTGCAGCTCGTGCCGCTCATCGCCCGGCCGCTGGCGCGCAACACGGTGGAGCGGTTCGCGCGGGGCCACGACATCTGGCGCGTGACCACGCGCGTAATGGACGAGAACAAGCAGGCGATGATCGCGGCCGACGAGTTCGACGTCGACACCATGATGGTCATGTTCCAGGAGCTGCGCGCCAAGCAGATCCGCGCGGAGGCGGAAGGAGGGGGCCGGGACGCCCTCTCACCCGAGATGCGGGCGTTCATCGAGGAGGCCAAGGCGCAGGGGGTGACGCGCTGCCCGATCCGTGACATCGACGCTCAGATGGGGAAGTGCCCCGTGGACTTGAAGACCATGAAGCCCGAGGAGGCGAAGGCGGCCATGGAGCGGCTGCTGGCGGAGCAAGCCGGAGACTGACGTGGATTACGTCCCTCACGTGGTCGCGTGGAATCTGACCAAGCGCTGCAACCTGGAATGCGCGCACTGCTACATCGCGGCGGGGCCGAGCGAGAGCGCCGCCGCCGAGCTCGACACGGCGGCGTGCCTCGACATCGTGGACCAGCTGCTCGCCGTCAATCCCGCCCCGCTGCTCATCCTGTCGGGAGGCGAGCCGCTGTTGCGGCGGGATCTGGGCGAGATCGCCCACTACGCGTCCGCCAACGGCGCGACGGTCGTGGTCGGGACCAACGGCACGCTGCTCACCGCGGAGCGCATCGCGGCGCTCACGGACGCCGGCGTGCGGGGGGTCGCGGTCAGCGTGGACTCGCTGCGTCCGTCGTATCACGACAAGTTCCGTCACGGCAGAGGCGCGCTCGCCGAGGTGCAAGGCGCATTGGCGCGGCTGCGCGCGGCGCGGCTCGACTTCATCGTGCAGACGACGGTGACCAAGGGGAACCGCTCCGAGCTCGGAGCCTTGGTGGCGTGGTCGGCGGACGAGGGGGCCGTCTCGTTCAACTGCTACTTCCTCGTCCCGACCGGCCGTGGCGCGGCGCTCTCGGACCTGACGCCGGCGGACTACGAGGTGGTGCTCGCGGACCTCGCCCGCTGGGAGCGCGCCTATCGGGGCCGCATGCTGGTGCGGGCGAAATGCGCGCCGCACTTCATGCGGGTGGTGCATCAGACCGACCCCGGGTCGCCGGTCCTGAACTACGAGACCCGCTGTCCCTGCGGCACGCAGTACTGCCGCATCACGCCGGACGGCAAGGTCACCCCGTGCCCGTACCTGCCCGAGGTGGCCGGCGATCTCAAGTCGCAGCGCTTCGCCGACGTGTGGCGCTCGTCGCCCCTGTTCCGGCGCCTGCGGGAGGGCCCGCTCGAGGGGAAGTGCGGGGCGTGCGAGTACCGCGCGCTGTGCGGCGGGTGCCGCGCGCGCGGGTTCGCGCTCGAGGGAGACGTGCTCGCCGCCGATCCGTCGTGCGTGTATCAGCCGACGGGCGACATGGCCCCCATCGAGCCGGCCCGCGCGCTGCGCTACGGTGGCGACTTCCAACCGGCGCTCGCGTGGACCCCGGCGGCGCGCGAGCGGGTGGCCCGGATCCCCTCGTTCGTGCGTGGGGTCGTGATGGAGCGCGTGGAGGCGTGGGCGCGCCGTCAGGGACGCCGTGAGGTGACGCCGGAGCTGCTCGCCGAGGTGCGGAGCGCCCTGCCGATCGATTTCGCCAAGAAGCGACCGTTCTTCGTGGCCGACGGCCGATGACCGCCGACGTCCTCGTGCTGCTGCAAGCCGCGGCCGACAGCAGTCACGCCTACGGAGAATTTCCGCTCATCGGCGCCCGCGCCGCGGTGTGGATCGCGGCGGAGGTGCACCTGATGTTCGCCGCGTTCGTGCTGGGCGTCCCGATGTTCGCCGTGGTGGCGGAGGCGATCGGCATCTTCGGCAAGGACCAGCGCTACGACCGGCTCGCCAAGGAGTTCACGCGTCTGCTGCTCGTGGCGTACAGCGCCACGGCGATCTGGGGCGCGGTCCTCGTGTTCATCCTCGCGACGCTGTGGGCGAAGCCATGGTCGTACCTGACCGCCGTCTTCGGTCCGTCGATGTGGGCGTACGCCGCGCTGTTCTTCTGCGAGTCGTTCACGCTGTACCTCTATTACTACGGCTGGGACCGGTGGAAGTACGGGCGGCCGAAGTGGGGCCACTGGACCCTGGGCCTGCTCTTGAACCTGTGGGGCACGATCGTGATGTTCATCGCGAATTCGTGGCTCACCTACATGATGACCCCGCCGCGGGACATCACTCCGACCACCGATCCGGCGACGATCAAGCTGTGGCACGCGATCGCCAACGCGACGTGGATGCCGATCAACGTGCACCGACTGATCGCCAACGTGGTGTTCGGCGGCGCGATCGTCGCCGCGTACGCGAGCTACCGCTTCCTCGCCGCCCAGACCGACGAGGAGCGCGCCCACTACGACTGGATGGGTTACGTCGGCAACTTCATCGCCATCTCGGCCTTGATCGTGCTGCCGTTCGCCGGCTACTGGCTGGGCCGCGAGATCTACCAGTACGACCAGTCGATGGGCATCACGATGATGGGCGGCTTCATGAGCTGGCTGTGGGTCATTCAGGCGTTCCTGATCGCCGTGCTGTTCCTCACGGGGAACTACTACCTGTGGATCGGCATGGGTCGCATTCCCGGCGCGGAGCGGTTCCGGCCCTACACCAAGTACCTCCTGATCGTGCTGGTGCTCGGCGCGATCGTGTGGGGCACACCCCACACGATGATCGCCGACTCGAAGGAGCTGGCGGCGATGGGCGGCTCGCACCACCCGTTCCTGGGCGCGCTGGGCGTGATGAGCGCCAAGAACACCGCCGTGAACCTGATGATCCTCACGACGTTCCTGTCGTTCCTCCTGTACCGGCGCGCCAACACACGCCCGGTGGTGCCGTGGGCGAAGGGCGGCACGATGATCCAGGCGGCGATGTTCGCCCTCGCGGCCGGCGTCGTGCTGTTCTACGGCATCCGCGGCTATTTCGTCGAGGCCATCGTGCGGATCGGCTTCAGCGTGTATCAGGTGCTCGCCGTGCTGGGGTGCATCCTGTTCGTGACGGTGATCGACGTGCTGATGGGACGCGGTGCGCAGTCGTTGGGCGCGATCCAGTGGGGCAAGATGCCGCCGCGCTCACAGTACGCCCTGTTCGTCCTCGCGGTCACGTTCACGTGGCTCATGGGGCTCATGGGATTCGCGCGCTCCGGCATCCGCCAGTACTGGCACGTGTGGCAGGTGGTGCAGGATACGAGCAAGTACGCCGCCACCCCGGCGCTCGGCTACGCGTCCAAGATGATCAGCCTGTGCGTGCTGATCTTCCTCACGCTCGTCGCGTTCGTGTTCTGGCTCGGCGGCCTGGCGGAGAAGTCCACGTTCGTCGCCCCGGGCGACCGCGAGGGAGGGGGAGGGGGCCGCCATGTGGGCCACTAACCTCAAGGTCGTCGGGATCGTGCTCGGGACCCTGGCGCTCTATACGCTCATCGCCAACAAGATCCCCCAGGTGCAGTCCGAGGTGCCGCAGACCCTCACCCTGGGGGCGAACGTCACGCCCGAGCAGCTGGTGGCGGCGGGAGAGAAGGTGTTCAACGGCATCGGCGGCTGCACCACCTGCCACGGCCTCGGCACGCGCGCGCCCAATCTCCTCACCGACGAGAAGGGCACCGGACCGATCGGCGCCCGCTGCGGCAAGCGGGAAGCGGGCAAGAGCTGCAAGCAGTACCTGTACGAATCCCTCGACAATCCGACTGCCTACGTGGTGACGGGCTATCAGCCGATCATGCCGGTAATGACCAAACAGCTCTCGCCGGCACAAGTGTGGTCCGTGATCGCGTTCCTCGAATCACAGGGCGGCACGGTCGATGTGACCGCTTCGGACATCCCCGCAACCTCCAGCACCTCCACAACCTCGACAACGGCCGGTGGTGGAGGTGGTGGAGGTTCTGGAGGTTTTGCAGGGGGGAGCGCAGATCCCAAGGCGATCATCCAGGCGGCGGGGTGCCTCGCCTGCCACAAGCTCGACGGTCAGGGACAGGTGATCGCGCCCGATCTCACGCATGTCGGATCGCGCCGGGACGCGGAATCGATCCGCAAGAAAATCCTGGACCCGGCGTCTTCGATCGCGAAGGGCTACGAAAAGCTCGCCGGAATCATGCCCAAGACGTTCGGCACCATGATGAACGCCGCGCAGCTCGAAGCCCTGGTGCAATACCTGGGGGCGCACAAATGACCGCCACGCCCGCCGTGCGGCGCTACGCGGCGCACCCGTTCTGGCAGGCGGTGGCGATCATGGTCGGCGCCTACGTCGTGGTCGTATGGGTCGTTCCCTTGCTCCCGGGCAGCGCCATCGTCCCGAAGAGCGTGGTGCTCCAGTACATGGTCACAGTGCTGGTCGGCGTGCTCATCTACGTGAGCGACAACGAGGAGCGCTGGGCCCGCTTCAAGGAGCCGATCGTGGCCGTGCTGGTCGAGCCGCGGCTCCGCGTCGCGCGGGCGGCGCTCCTGGTGGTGGTCACGGCGCTGGTCGGGCTGATCGCGTACGGGCAGGTGGCCACGACCGTCGCCGCCCCGCCCAACCTCCGCTCGATCCACCCGGCTCCACCCGCGGAAATCACCTTCCGGGGCAGGTCGATCACGCTGACGGGCCTCGAGAATCCGCTGCGCGCGCATCCCGATTCGCTTGCGGTCTATCTGGCGGAGGGCAAGAGCGTCTACTACCGGAACTGTCTGCCCTGTCACGGGGACCACCTCGACGGCCAGGGGCATTTCGCCTCCGGCTTCAATCCGCTCCCGGCCAACTTCCAGGACAACGGCACCATCGCGCAGCTCACGGAGAGCTTCGTGTTCTGGCGCGTGGCCAAGGGCGGGCCGGGTCTGCCGCGCGAGGGCACGCCGTGGAACTCGGCGATGCCGAAGTGGGAGGACTTTCTCACGGAGCGCGAGATCTGGGCGGTCATCCTCTTCCTCTACGATCAAACCGGGTGGACTCCACGAACCTGGGAAAAAACGGGGGAAGTGGGA
>Ga0209156_10003204_pt1 | contig 12426 bp, 10 predicted proteins | sample GraSoiAngelo_124_FD_185881 | JGI IMG/M metagenome (GOLD analysis project Ga0209156, IMG submission 185881) | Grasslands soil microbial communities from the Angelo Coastal Reserve, California, USA - 14_0927_05_20cm (SPAdes) (version 2) | ecosystem: Environmental > Terrestrial > Soil > Grasslands...
GCCATTCATCGTCTTGATGAAGGTGCTTTTCCCCGATCCGGACGGCCCGCAGATCACCACGACCTCGCCCCGTGCGATAGAGGAGTTGCAGTTTTTCAGGACCTGAAACGCGCCGTAGAACTTCGAAACGTTCCTGATCTCGATCATCAGCGCGCCCCATAGGAAAGCCGACCCTGCAGCTGCTTCACGAGCTGCGAGGCAGCGTAGCAGATGATGAAATAAATCGCGCCGACGGTCAGATACATCTCGACAAGCCGGCCGTCGCGCTGCGCGATCTTGGTCGCCGCGCCCAACAAGTCGGTCGCCGAAATGACGTAGACCAGCGATGTATCCTGAAACAGGATGATGGTCTGGGTCAGCAGGATCGGCAGCACGTTGCGGATCGCCTGCGGAAACAGGATATAGATGTAGGAATGAAATTTGGAGAGGCCGAGCGCCTCGCATGCCGAATACTGCCCCGCCGAGATTGAGCGAAACCCTGCGCGTACGATCTCGGCGTAGTAAGCCGCCTCGAACAGTACGAAGGTCACAAATATCGTCAGCGATGCGCCGACCGCCACCGGGCGTCCGTGGTTGGTAAACCAGCCGATCGCCCAGGGGACCAGAAAGAACACCCAGAAGATCACGAGGATCAGCGGGATCGACCGCATCAGATTGACATAGGCGGTCGCAAAGCCCGACAGCAGTCGGTTCCGCGACAGCCGCGCCACCGCCAGCAGGCTTCCGAAAATGATGCCGCCGGCGACGCCGACGACCGTGATCTGCAGCGTGAACCACAGGCCCGTCATCAGGAACGGCCAGGCCGAGACGAGTGCTGCGAGATCGACCCTCATCGTTCAAGCCTTCCCGCTCGCAATACCCGGCAGCCGCGCAGCTTGCTCGATCCGGTGCATCACCTGCCAGGCGATCAGCGCGATCAGGAGATAGATGATCGTCACCACACCGAAGGCCTCAAAGGTGCGAAACGTGTTCTCGTTGATCTCGCGTGCGGTCGCCGTCAGCTCGACAAGTCCGATCGTCAGCGCTACCGACGTGTTCTTGAAGATTGTCATGAACTCGTTGGTGAGCGTCGGCAGGATGATGCGGAACGCTTGCGGCAGCAGGATCAGGCGGTACATACCGCTCGCATCGAAGCCCAGCGCATTGGCCGCTTGAGCTTGCCCTTTGGGAAGGGCCTGCAACCCGGCCCGCACCTGTTCGGCAATGCGCGCGGCCGTAAAAAGGCCGAGACAGATCAACGCCGGGACAAAACTTCCCCACGGCGGGTCCATCTGCTTGATCGCCATGCCGATGCGCGCGGGCAAAAGCTCCGGCAGCACGAAGTACCAGAAGAACATTTGCACCAGCAGCGGAATGTTGCGGAAGGTTTCCACATAGACCCGCCCGATCCTGGGCAGAATGCCATCCGGAAATGTCCTGATCACGCCGACCAGCGTGCCGACGACAAGCGCGATGGTCCAGGCGCCGAGCGCAAGACAAAGCGTCCAGGCAAGACCGCTGATGATCCAGTCGAGATATCGCCCTGCCCCGTCCGGCGTTGCTTCGAACAGTAACGACATGCGCGACCCTCTTTTCTCGGACCGGATCGCCTAGGTTTCCGCCACGCTGCTTGCCTTGGTCACTGGCCGATCGCCTTGTCGCTCGGAGCCTTGACCAGCTCCCTGAGTTTCTCCGATTGCGGGAAATGCAGGTTGATGTTCTTGGGCGGGATCGGGCTCTCGAACCATTTGGTGTAGAGCTTGTCATAGGCACCGGACTGCATGGTCTCGCGAAGCGTTTCATCGACAATCTGCTTGAAGCCGGCGTCGGCTTTGGACACGACAAGGCCGTAAGGATCGCTGGGGAACGAGTCGGCGAGGAACGCTAAATCATCGGGCGCGTTCGCGGTCGCCTTCAACCCGGCGAGCAGGATGTCGTCCTCCATGAAGGCCACCGCCCGTCCGGTCTGCACCAGCAGGAAGGATTCCGCGTGATCCTTGGCTTGCAGGATTTTCATCCCGAGCCCCTTATCCGCGTTGAGCTTGGCGACGAACTGCGCCGTGTTGGTGCCCTGGGTCACCACCACGGGTTTGCCCTTGAGATCATCGGTAGTCTTCAGGCCTGAGGATTTCAGCGCGATCCATTTGAACTGCGGTGCATAGAAGATCAGCGAGAACGAAACCTCGTTCTGGCGCGTGACGGTGTTCGCGGTTGAGCCGCATTCGATATCGACCGTGCCGTTCTTGACCAGCGGGATGCGGTTGGAGGAATTAACGGCCTGATAGGCGACCTTGAGATCGGACAGACCGAGTTTTGCCTTAACCTTTGCGACCACGAGGCTGCAAAGCTCGACCGAAAAGCCGATCGGCTTCTGGTTGTCGTCGAGATAGGAGAACGGCACCGAGGCTTCACGATGGCCGATGGTGATGGTGCCCGCGTCCTTTATTCGCTGAAGCGTTGGACCGAGCCCCTCAGCGGAGCTGGCCGGCGGTGCCCATACGAGTGCAAGACTTAAGGCCGCAACGACGCTGTAAAATTTCACCATGACAGACTCCCATCTCTTGCAAATGCCGGACCCTCGGCCGACCCGAATTGCACATCAACCTGATGTGACCGACGCGATCGCCGCATCGATCGCATCGCCGAGGCGATCGACGATGACATCCACTTGTCCCTCATTGACGATAAACGGGGGCGCCAGCAGAACGTGGTCCCCGTTCAGGCCGTCGATGGTGCCGCCCATCGGGTAGACCATCAGGCCGCGCGCCATCGCCTCGCCCTTGACTTGAGCGTGCAGCTTCGACCGTGGGGCAAAGGGCTCTCTGGTATCGCGATCTCTGACCAATTCGACACCGCGAAACAGGCCGCGTCCGCGGATATCGCCGACATGATGGTGGTTGGCAAACCGCTCTTCCATCCTGCGCTGCAGATGGTTGCCCATGGCGACGACGTTATTGAGCAGGTTATCGCGGCGAATGACTTCCTGCACGGCAAAGCCGGCCGCAGCGGCCATCGGATGGCCCATATAGGTGTGGCCATGCTGGAAGAAGCCCGAGCCCTTCGAGAATGAATCGAAGATTCGCCCGCTGAGCAGCACCGCGCCGACCGGCTGATAACCGCCGCCCAGCCCCTTGGCGATCGCCATCAAGTCGGGCGAAATCCCCTCCTGTTCGCAGGCATGCAGCGTACCGGTGCGGCCCATGCCGCACATCACTTCGTCCAGGATGAGCAGCACGCCATAGCGGTCGCAGATCGCGCGAATCCGCTTGAAATAGTCGGCGACCGGCGGCACCGCGCCAAGCGTCGCACCGACAACGGTCTCCGCCACGAAGGCAATGACCTGATCGCCTCCGAGCTCGAGGATCTTGTCTTCCAGCGCCTGCGCCGAACGCGCCGCATAGTCGGCATCGCTCTCGCCCACATCCTGCAACCGATAGGCATAGCAGGGATCGACATGGTGGGTTTCGATCAACAGAGGCCGGAACTGGGCGCGGCGCCACTCGTTGCCGCCCGTCGCCAGCGCCCCCAGAGTGTTGCCGTGATAGCTCTGATGCCGCGCGATGACATGCCGGCGCTGACTTTCACCTTTTTCGACAAAATATTGCCGCGCCATCTTGATGGCGGCCTCGATTGCTTCCGATCCGCCGCTCACAAGATAGACGTGATCGATGCCTTCTGGCGCGTCCTCGACCAGGCGATCCGCCAGCTTCTCGGCAATTTCTGTCGTGAAAAAGCCGGTGTGGGCATAAGCGAGCGTGTCGAGCTGCTTGTGCAGGGCCGCAAGGATATCCGGATGACCATGTCCAAGACACGAGACGGCGGCGCCGCCCGAGGCATCGATGTACCCTTTGCCGTTCCGGTCGAACAGCTCGATGCCCTTGCCGCCGACGGCAACCGGCATCACCGCATTCGCCGCGCGATGAAGAATATGGGTCATGAGGTCTTCTTGTTGGCCCTTGGTTTCAAATGCGTGTTGAGCGCCGCGAGATGCTCATCGGTGTGGCGCAGCGTGGCAAGCGCGTCGTCGCCGCCGCGGCCTGCGATGATTGCGCCCAAGATTTCGGCGACCGCGAATGCCGGCGACATCGCGTGGAAAAACGACGGGCTGTCGGTCGCCACGATCACGGCATGCTGCGCGATCTGCGCCAGCGGCGCCACCTCGCTGTCGGTGATCGCAACCACGGCCATCCCCTGCTCCACGGCATATTCCGCAAGTTCCACCGTCAGCCGTGTGTAAGGCAGCACGCTTGCGACCAAGAGAACGTCCCTGCTGGTGGCGCGCGCCAAGGCGTCGGCGCCGGTAGCGGCGATGCCGTCGATGTGGGTGGAACGTTCGCCGACAAGCGAGAGCACGTAATGAAGATGCCAGGCTATCGAGTGGCTTGAGCGCAGGCCCAGACAATAGATCCGGCGCGCCGAAGCTAGCGCCCTCGCCGCCAGGACCAGCCGCTCAAGCCGGTCGGGCGCGGCAAGGCGCTCGATCTGCCTGCCGATCGAGCGCAGCATTTCCGCGGCCAACGCCTTGTCTCCCTTGAGCTTCTGGCTCGCGACCTGGGCGCCGGCCTTGCCGGCGAAGCCGATTTCGCCGTCACGCACCGCCGCCGCGTAAAGTTCGCGCACGCCGTCGTAACCGTCCATGCCGAGGTGCTTGGCGAGCCGGGTCATCGTTGCCGGCTGGACACCGGCCTGGCGCGCCTGCTCGCGCATCGACAGCAGCGCCACGTCGCGGGGTCGTTCCAACACATATCGGGCGCCGGCCTGAAGCTGGCCGGACATGGTGTCAAACGCCTTGATGATCCGGTCGGCTAGCGGGCCATGATCCATGGCGGGAGCCTAATCCACTCCCTGGCTATTGCAACACATGTTTCATATCATCCAGATGTAATTCAGTTGAATCATTTTCGCCCGGACCCTCAAATGTTGATGCGGCCCAGCCGGCGCCCAATCACCCGGTATTGCCGGGATTGTGATCGCTGAAGGGCTCAAAAGGCCGAAGACTGCTTTGTCCGATGGCATCGCGACCACATCTTCACACAAAGTCTATTCGGACGATTGGGACAGCCAACATAGATCCCCCACCAAACCTGAATCGCTCAAGCCTTGCTAATTTTTTCTCAACATGAACCTGCAGACAAAGATCAACCTCGCGGCATGTGATCGCGACCTCCGGCTCGACTTCGCGCGCGGCATCGCGATCTGGTTTCTCTTTCTCGACCACATTCCCAATAACGTGGTCAGCCTTCTGACCGTCCGCAATTTCGGGTTTAGCGGCGCGACCGACCTGTTCGTGTTTGCGGCGGGTTACGCCGCCGCGATTTTCTATGGAAAAATGATGCTGGAGCGCGGGCTCCTTGTCACGGTAACCCGCATCTTCAAGCGCGTATGGCAACTTTATGCAGCCTACGTCGTTCTATTCGTGATTTATGTCGATACCATCGGCCATGTGGCGGCCCAGTATGCCGCGCCGGAGATCATCGCTGAATTCAACGTCAGCGGGATCATCGACCATCCGATCCGGATCCTGATCCATGGCCTGCTGCTGCAGGCCAAGCCGCTTAACCTTGACGTGCTGCAATTGTTCATCGCCCTGATGGCGCTGTTCCCGCTCGCGCTGTGGGGAATGTTTCGCTGGCCGACCCTGACCATGATCGCCTCGATCACCCTGTACCTCGCTGCGCGCGCGCTCGACTGGAATCTGGCTTCGTTTCCGGATGGCCGCTGGTACTTCAATCCATTTTGCTGGCAGCTGCTTTTTGTGCTCGGCACCTGGTGCGCGCTGGTCGGTGCGGGACTGGCGCGTTCGGTCTCGAAGTTTCCGCCGCTGCGCATTGCTGCCCTGTTTTATCTGCTGTTCGCTTTGATCATCACGATCGCGGGCAAGAACCCTGCGCTTGCAAGCTTGATCCCAGACTGGTTGATCGGCTCCTTCCTGCCCAACGACAAAGAGAACATTGCGCCCTATCGCGTGCTTCATCTCCTTGCCTTGGCTTTCCTGTTCACGCGAGTCGTCCCGAACAACGCGCGTTGGTTCGGCTGGAAGGTCCTGCAGCCCGTTCTCATCTGCGGCGAGGAGTGGCTCGCGGCCTTCTGCGCCGGCGTCTTTTTGTCATTTGCCGGGCACCTGCTCCTGATCACCGGACCGAACTCGCTTGCGATGCAGATCATTGTAAGCGCCGCCGGAATCTCGATCATGACAGGTGTGGCCTACTACGTGTCCTGGTCGAAACGGCAGGACTACAAATCGGCCTACGGCGCGCGATCCTGACGGGGTCGCTGCATCCGGATTCCCTGACCACCCCCCAGAATGACGATCTTCACGCGCGGGAAGCCGCCATCGGGCGCGAATCGGCGCGTGGCGGCGCCGAATACTAATATGGCTTGGGTCGCGGACCGCGTCGTCGATAGCGGCGCGCAAGCGGTCGCAACAGGCGCTCGATCAGCACCCCCGCGCCGAGCCCCACGACGACGTCGCTCGCCCAGTGCGCCAGCACAATGATACGCGTTGCAGCCAGCGCGCCGCCTACCGTCCAGGCCAACTTCTGCCATTCCGGATATATCCAGGATATCGCCGATGCCAGCGCGCCGACATGCAAGGCGTGCCCCGACGGAAAGGCGTCATAGGGCTTGCCGGAACGGGGAATTCCGCGCCGCCGCCCGTGCACCATGCAACGATCAGGACGCTCCTGGTCGATGAAACTCTTCAAAAGGTGCGGCAGGATACTGCTGGCGAGCACGCAGGCCAGCATGTGGTCGGCACCCGCGCGCTGGCGCGGTCCGCCGCGCAGGCTTCCAAGCCACAGGCCGATCGACAACGCATAGAGCAGATGTTCGTCTGCCGCCCATGTCAGCATGCGCGAGGTCCGCTCGAGCTGCGGCGTGGTATTGTCAGCGACAAAGCGGGCGACGGCCCGGTCTGCGGCCAGCGGTTCGACATGCACACGGCGCATGCGGAAAAAATCCATCGCGGCCGGCATTGTTCCCAAGCCACGGTCGGACCAGGAAACACAATCCTTTCTGAATGTTAATGCGACAAGACAGTGGGGAACCGTTCAAAATGTCGCGCCAGCGAATGTCCCAAAGGCTGCAGAACAGGTAAACTTATGGAACGTTGCAAGAGCGCTTCCCGCGCCGCTCTGAAGGCAGGTTCATGGACCAACCCGTAAAGCCCCCGACCAAAGCGCCTCCCAATGAGGCTTCGCCAAAGGACAAGCCGCGGCCGCGCCGAAGTTTCGTTCTGCCCGCTCTGGTGGTTTTGCTGATGGTCGCCGGCGTCGTGTGGTGGACCCGGCAAGGTAGTGCTCCGCAGCAGGGCGCAGGCGGTGGCGCCGGCCGGAGCGCCGCGCCGATGTCGATCGTCCCGGAAACGGTCAGCAAGGGCGATATTGGCATCAATCTCAACGCGCTGGGAACCGTCACGTCGCTGGCCACCGTCACCATCAGGAGCCAGATCAGCGGCTATTTGATCAAGATCGATTTCAAGGAAGGCGAGGAAGTCAAAAAAGGCGACCTCATTGCCGAGATCGATTCGCGCCCGTATGAAGCGACGCTGGCCCAGGCCAAGGGTCAGCTTGCGCGCGACGAAGCGATTCTCAAAGGAGCGCAGGTCGATCTCACGCGCTATCAGGGGCTGGCGGCACAGAATGCGGTGCCGCACCAAACGCTGGATACGCAGATCGCGCTTGTCGCCCAGGACCAGGGCACGGTCGAAGCCGACCGCGCCGCGGTCAAGTCGGCCGAGGTGAATCTGAATTATTGCCGGATCCTCTCGCCGATCGACGGTCGCGTCGGATTGCGCCAGGTCGACCTGGGTAATTATGTCACGCCGGGCGACACCAACGGCATTGTCGTGATTACGCAGCTTAAGCCGATCAGCGTGCTGTTCACGGTGCCCGAGGACAATTTGCAGGCGATCGCAAAGCGCCTGCATGCGGGCGCCATGCTGCCCGCGACCGCTTTCGACCGCAGCGGCGCCAACAAGGTTGCCGACGGCACGCTGCAGACCTTCGACAGCCAGATCGATCCGACCACCGGCACGATCAAGCTGCGCGCGACATTCCCGAACGAGGCGGAAGCGCTCTATCCGAACCAGTTCGTCAATATCCGCCTGTTGCTGGACACGCACAAGGACGTGACCACGATGTCCACGGCCGGCATCCAGCGCGGCGTGCCGGGAACGTTTGTCTACCTGGTCAATGCCGACAGCACGGTATCGGTCCGCCCGGTAAAACTCGGCGTGACCGAAGGCGATCGCGTGGAGGTGCTCTCAGGGCTGATACCGGGCGATCGCGTCGTGATCGATGGCGCCGACAAGCTGCGCGATGGCGCCAAGATCAATGTGCGAGCGGCGGCAGAGACCAACGCACTACCAGGCCCAACCAAGTCACCGGATCAGACGACGGGCCCGGGAAAAACCGACGGCGGCAAGAAGCGGCGCTCGGATGACGGGCCGAAACAATGAACCCGTCACAGCCGTTCATCATGCGGCCGGTGGCAACGACGTTGCTGATGATCGCCATCATGCTGTCGGGCATGCTGGCGTTCCGCTTCCTTCCCGTGGCCGCCTTGCCGGAAGTCGATTATCCGACCATTCAGGTCCAGACCTTCTATCCCGGTGCCAGTCCCGATGTGATGACCTCCTCCATCACCGCCCCGCTGGAGGTGCAGTTCGGCCAGATGCCAAACCTCAACCAGATGAGCTCGGTGAGCTCCGCCGGCGCATCGGTCATCACGCTGCAATTCGGACTGAGTATTTCGCTCGATGTCGCCGAGCAGGAGGTGCAGGCCGCCATCAATGCCGCGGGCAACCTCTTGCCCTCCGACCTGCCGGCGCCGCCGATCTACGCCAAGGTGAATCCGGCGGACGCGCCGATCCTGACGATGGGCTTGACGTCCAAGACTATGCCGCTCACACAGGTGGAGGATTTCGTCGACACCCGGCTGGCGCAAAAAATCTCCCAGCTTCCAGGCGTTGGCCTCGTCAGCATCAGCGGCGGCCAGCGGCCCGCGGTGCGGATCCGTGCCGATATCCGCAAGCTCGCCGCCTACGGGCTCAACATCGATGACCTGCGCACCACCCTTGCCAACGCCAACGTCAACACGCCGAAGGGAAACTTCGACGGGGGGATGCGCGCCTACACGATCAATGCCAATGACCAGATCCGCAACGCCGGCGATTACAAATCCCTGATCGTCGCCTACAAGAACGGCTCGCCCGTCCGTCTCGGCGACGTCGGGGACGTCGTCGATGGCGCGCAGAACGAAAAGCTCGGCGCCTGGATGAACGAGACCCCGGCGATCATCCTCAATATCCAGCGGCAACCCGGCGCCAACGTCATTTCCGTGGTCGAGGGCATCAAGGCGCTGTTGCCGCAATTGCAGGCCACGCTGCCGGCGGCGATCGACCTCAACATCCTGACCGACCGGACCGTCACCATCCGCGCCTCGGTGCGCGACGTCGAGTACGAATTCTTTCCGTTCCGCTGTCGCTGGTCGGCACGCTCGGGGCCATGTATCTGTTCGGTTTCAGCCTCAACAATCTTTCGCTGATGGCGCTGACCATTGCCACCGGCTTCGTGGTCGACGACGCCATCGTCGTGATCGAGAACATCTCCCGCTACATCGAGGAAGGCGATCCGCCCCTGCAAGCCGCGCTTCGCGGCTCCGAGCAGATCGGCTTCACCATCATCTCGCTGACGGTGTCGCTGATCGCCGTTCTGATTCCGCTATTGTTCATGGGCGACGTTGTCGGCCGCCTGTTCCGCGAATTCGCGATTACGCTGTCGGTGACCATCCTGATTTCGGCGATCGTCTCACTGACGCTGGTGCCGATGGCCTGCGCCAAGCTTTTGAAGCCGGAGACCGAAGCGCACGAAAATGCGTTTCAGCGTTACAGTCGCGAAGGCTTCGAACGGGTGATCGAGATCTACGGCGACATGCTCAACTGGGTACTCGACCGGCAGACTTTCGTGCTCTTGATCGCGCTCGCGACCTTCGGCCTCACCGCGCTGCTCTACGTCGTCATCCCCAAGGGATTCTTCCCGCTGCAGGACACCGGCGTCATTCAAGCGATTTCCGAAGCGCCGCAGTCGGTCTCCTACGCCGCGATGGCGGAACGGCAGCAGCAATTGGCGAGCGTCATCTTGCGGGATCCCGAAGTCGACAGCCTTTCGTCGTTCATCGGCGTGGACGGCACCAACACCACGCTCAACAGCGGCCGCGTATTGATCAACCTGAAACCGCACGACCAGCGCAAGTCCGACGTTGCGACAGTGATGCAGCGTATCAAGAATGCTACGGCCTCGCTCACCGGCATCACACTCTATATGCAACCGGTGCAGGACCTGACCATCGAGGGCACCGTCAGCCGGACGCAATACCAGTTCATCCTGCAGGATGCCGATCCGCTGCAGCTTGCCGAGTGGACGCCCAAGCTGGTCGACCAGCTGAGGACGCTTCCGGAGCTTGGCGACGTCACCAGCGATATTTCGGCGCAGGGGCTTTCCGTGTTCGTGGAGATCGATCGCGACCAGGCGGCGCGTTTCGGGATCACGCCGGCCACCATCGACAATGCGCTTTACGACTCCTACGGCCAGCGCATCGTTTCCACCGTCTTCACCAATTCGAACCAGTACCGCGTCATTCTCGAGGCCGACCCGGCCCTGCAAAATTCGCTCGAGGCCCTGTCCAAGATCTACCTGCCGTCGTCGATCGGCACCACGCCGGTACCGCTCGCGGTGATGGCGAAGATGCGCGAGGAAACTGCGCCGCTGCAGATCTCCCATCTCGGACAATTCCCCTCCGCCACCGTGTCTTTCAATCTGGCGCCGGGCGCAGCCCTCGGCGAGGCCGTCACCGCGATCAAGCAAGCGCAAGTCGATATCGGCGTGCCGCTCGGCATTATCACCAGCTTTCAGGGTGCGGCGCTTGCGTTCCAGTCATCGCTCTCCAACCAGCTCTTCCTGATCCTGGCTGCGATCGTCACCGTCTATATCGTGCTCGGCGTGCTCTATGAGAGCTTCATCCATCCCCTCACTATTCTCTCGACACTGCCCTCGGCTGGTATCGGCGCGCTGCTGGCGCTGATGATCGCCGGCGACGACCTGACGATCGTCGCGATCATCGGTATCATTCTGTTGATTGGCATCGTGAAGAAGAACGCGATCATGATGATCGACTTCGCGCTCGATGCCGAGCGCAACGAGGGCAGGCCGCCGCGGGAAGCGATCTATCAGGCCTGCCTGCTGCGTTTCAGGCCGATCATCATGACGACGATGGCTGCCGTGCTGGGCGCCCTGCCCTTGATGGTCGGCACCGGCGCGGGTTCGGAACTGCGGCATCCGCTCGGCATTTCCATCGTCGGCGGTCTTCTGGTCAGCCAGATGTTGACGCTGTTTACGACGCCGGTGATCTATCTCTGGTTCGACCGCCTGGCGTCGCGGTTTTCCGCACGGCCCGATACTGCCGGCCAGACCAGCGGATCGAGCTGAGCCATGGATCCGTCAACACCCTTCATTCGCCGGCCGGTCGCAACGACGTTGCTGACGTTCGGGCTCGCCGCAGCAGGAGCGGTAGCGTTCTTCAAGCTGCCGGTCGCGCCGCTGCCGCAGGTGGATTTCCCGACGATTTCGGTGCAAGCGAGCTTGCCGGGCGCGAGCCCACAAGATGTCGCAACGACGGTTGCAAGCCCGCTCGAGCGTCATCTCGGACAGATTGCAGATGTAACCGAGATGACCTCCTCGAGCACGGTAGGCAGCACGCGCATTACGCTGCAGTTCGGGTTGAATCGCGACATCAACGGCGCGGCGCGCGACGTGCAGGCCGCAATCAATGCGGCCCGTGCCGACCTTCCGACCAGCCTGCGGACCAACCCGACCTACCGCAAGGTCAATCCCGCCGACGCGCCGATCCTGGTCCTGACCTTGACCTCCGATACCGCGACACGCGGCGAACTCTATGATGCCGCCTCGACCGTGCTCGCGCAGAAACTCTCGCAGGTCGAAGGAATCGGCGAAGTCGTCGTAAGCGGCAGTTCGCTGCCGGCGGTCCGGGTCGACCTGATTCCGCAAGCCCTCTACAAATACGGCATCGGCCTTGAGGACGTGCGAGCGGCGCTCGCCAGCGCCAATGCGCACAGCCCGAAAGGCGGCATCGACGTCGGCGATCAGCGATACCAGATCTACGCCAACGACCAGGCCAACAAGGCCATCGACTACCAATCGCTGATCGTGGCTTACCGCAACGGCGCGGCGGTGCATCTTTCTGATGTCGGCGAAGTCACCGATGGGGTGGAGAATCTCCGCAACTCCGGGCTTGCCAATGGCAAGGCGGCAGTTCTGGTCATCCTGTACCGGCAGCCAGGCGCCAACATCATCTCTACCGTCGATCTCGTAAAGGCACTGCTGCCTCAGCTCCGGGCATCCATTTCGCCTGCCATCGATATCGCATTGG
>Ga0209156_10003205_pt1 | contig 12426 bp, 5 predicted proteins | sample GraSoiAngelo_124_FD_185881 | JGI IMG/M metagenome (GOLD analysis project Ga0209156, IMG submission 185881) | Grasslands soil microbial communities from the Angelo Coastal Reserve, California, USA - 14_0927_05_20cm (SPAdes) (version 2) | ecosystem: Environmental > Terrestrial > Soil > Grasslands ...
TCCGTCGCCGTTGTTCTGCGCCAGCGCGGTCGCGAACGTGCGCGCCTGCTTGAAGACCGCGCCCTTCAAGTCGGCCGCCGAGAAGATATCCGACACGGTCTGGCGGGCGTAGTCTTCGTAGCGGGGGTAGCGCGCCTTCAGCTCGGGTAGCGCCGCGACCAGCTCGTCCCGCAGCGCGATCGGGTAGCTCGTGCCCTGGTTGTACGCGGAGATGATCTGCTTGGCGACGCCGCTCCCATCGAAATCCTTCACGTACATCGTCACGGGCTCTCGTTCGGAAGCCTGGAGCCGGGTGTTCAACCCCAGGTTGCCGACGATGAAGTCCACCCGGCCGCGACCCGTGAAATCGCCGGCCACGATGCGATTCCACCACCCCTCGCTCTTCTCGAAGCCCCGCGTGAGCGCCCGCACCAGCCTCCCGCCACCGGCATTGTGAAATACGGTGATCGGCATCCACTCGCCCACCACCACCAGGTCCAGCCGGCCGTCGCCGTCCACGTCGCGCCACACGGCGTCGGTGACCATGCCGACGCGCTCCAGCTCGGGTGCGAGCCGTTTGGTCACGTTGCTGAAGTGACCGTGCCCGTCGTTCTGGAGCAGCATGCTCTGTGGGTCGGCGCCATAGTGCCACGGGGCGACGCGCCCCCCGACGAAGAGGTCGACATCGCCGTCACCGTCGTAATCGGCGGCCACAACGCGGGAGCCGCTCACGTCCTCGGGCGGCAGACTCCCGACGGCCTTGCGGAAGTTGCCGCGACCGTCGTTCAGGTACAGCCGGTCCTGGAGGGCCGGCGATCCCGGCGAGAACTCGCTGCCGCCGCTCACGACGTACAAGTCGGGGTGCCCGTCGCCGTCCGTGTCGAAGAACACCGCCCCCAGGTCTTCCGATGTGGCGTCCGCCGCGAACAGCTTCTCGTTAGTGCTCACGAACCGTCCGTCGGGCCGCTGGATCAGCAGTTTCCCGGCCTGACCCTTGGCGCCGCCGATGAACATGTCGTCCAACCCGTCGCCGTTCACATCGGCGACAGCCACCATCGGCCCTTCGGTGGAGAGCAGCTTCGGGATCAGGGGCTCGCGGTCAAAGTCAATGAAATCGTTTTCGTGGTGGGTGTAGGGGAGTCCGATCTGGTCTGTGACGTCGTTGAGGAGAGGGGTCGGGGGTCGGGGGCCAGGGGCCGGGGTCGCCAGAGCCTCTACCTGGCGGATGGTAAGACGCTGATTCACCGCCACGTGTCTCATCACACTTACGCGCGCTTCGCGGTCCGGCCACTCGACCTGCACCGAGTCGAGCGTGTCGCGCGGCCCGACGCCGAACGTGAGGACGTAGTCCACGCTCGACTGGAAGCCGCGCGTCGGCTCCTCTTCCTGATAGAACTGCCGGCCGCCGCTCCACAGCGTGACCTTCGCGCCGATGGCGAACCGGTTGACGCCCGTGCCCTCGAGCCGCACTTGAAGGAAGTGGTTCGTCCCGAGCGTCCTGGCGTTGTTCCGGTAGACGAGCGCCTCCTGGTTAACGTTGTTCACGACCAGGTCGAGCGCCCCGTCGCCGTCCAGGTCCCCGTAGGCAGCGCCGTTGGAAAAGCCGGGCGCGTCGAGGCCCCACGCCGCGCTCGCGTTCGCGAAGGTCGAGTCACCCCGGTTGCGGAACGCGTAGTTCGGCAGCTTGGTCGAGGTCATCGCGTCGACGAGCCGCCGGAAATCCACGCGCGTGCCGCGCGTGGCCTCGACCATGGTCTCGCGGTTTCCCAGAAACGCGATGTAGTCCTGGGACGTGACGTCTTTCGCGAGGCCGTTCGTGACGTAGATGTCCTTGTAGCCGTCGAGATCGAGATCCGCAATGAGCGCGCTCCAGCTCCAGTCGGTGCGGGCTACGCCCGCCATCTGGCCGATGTCCGAGAACGTGCCGTTGCCGTTGTTGAGATGGAGCATGTTGCGCGTGAACTGGTAATGAAAGCCGTTGCGTAGCTCCGTCTGCAGCCGGTTCCAGTCCTCGAAGGACGCCGTCGTCTTGAGCCGGTGCTCGTCGTCCGGCAGCATGTCCACGACGTAGACATCCGGCCAGCCGTCGTTGTTCACGTCCGCGATGTCGAGCCCCATCGACGAGAGGCTGATGTACGGCATCTGCTGCTCGAGCCGCTCGGCGAACGTGCCGTCGCCCTGGTTGATGTAGAGATAGTCGCGCTCGAAAAAGTCGTTCGCCACGTAGATGTCGGGCCAGCCGTCGCGGTTCACGTCGCTCACGCCGACTCCCAGACCGAGACCGATCTCGCTCCCGTAGATGCCGGCCTGCGCGCTCACGTCGACGAAGTGCCCGCCGTCGTTGCGATAGAGCTGTGCGCCACCCAGGGGATCCCGGACGTTGCGCGTGTTTTTCAGCTCGAAGCTCGCCACCGGGCGCGGTGAGTTGTTGATCACGAACAGGTCGAGGTCGCCGTCGCGGTCATAGTCGAAGAACACCGCCTGCGTGGAGTACCCGCTATCGGCGACGCCGTACGCCGCCGCCTGTTCTGCGAAAGTGGGAACGCCGTGCGCGTCGAGCCCCTGATTGATGTACAGCTCGTTGGCCCGCAGCTTGGCGTCGAGCCCGGCGTGGCAGACGTAGATGTCGAGCAACCCGTCGCCGTTTACGTCGGCCAGAGTGACGCCGGTGGTCCATCCCCGGCTGTGCAGCCCGGCCTCGGCGGTGACATCGCGAAAGCGGAACTTGCCCTCGTTCAGATAGATCCGGGTGCCGCCCTGATTCGAGGTGAGTACGATCTCGGGCAGGCCGTCGCCCGTCAGGTCGCCGAGGGCGACGCCGCCGCCGTTGTAGTAGTTGCGATACGTGAAGACGTTCAGGTCGTGGGTGTCGCTGAGGCGATTCTCGAAGCGGACGCCGGTGTAGCTCGATGGCAGGAGCGTGAACAACTGGTGGCCCGGTGGCGGCGGCGTGGGATCGGCGGCCGCCGAACAGCCGGCCAACAGCCACAGCGTGGACACGAAAACATGTAGGGGCGCAGCATGCTGCGCCCCTACTCGATCGCTCACAACGTCCAGAACCTCCAGAACCTTCCCGCTCAGTACCCTGGGTTCTGCGTCAGCAGGGGGTTGGCGTCGATCTGCGACTGTGGCACCGGCATCAGCACGTAGTAATCCGGCCGGGTCTGCTTGCCCCCGATCAGCGACGGGTCGTCCACCCGGGTGGTGTACTGACCGAACCGGATCAGGTCCTGGCGTCGCTTCCCCTCACCCAACAATTCGAATAGCCGCTCCTTGAGGATCACGGACCGATCGACGCTGACGAGCGGAGGTGCAACGGTGTCGCGACGGGCCCGGAGGCTGTCGAGCAGCGCCAGCGCCCCGGCCGCGTTCCCCAGCTCGTTCTGCACCTCGGCCTTGATGAGATAGATCTCACCCAGGCGGAACCAAGCGTAGTCGTTGCCGCTGTTCTGCTGCACGTGCCTCGGGTCGACCGGCCACTTGTAGATCCGGCCCCCTTCCCCCTCCGTCGCCGAGCGGATGTTGTGAATCGTGTCTGTGAAGACCAAGCGGGGGGCCCCCTGGGCGCACCCCGGCCGTACACACGCCGGGGCGCCGGTCAGCACGTCGCTCTGGGGTCCGATCAGCACCACCTGCCGGCGCTTGTCCGCCGCGTCGAACGCGTTGTAGGTCTGCGCTTGGATCGCGAATCCGTTCCAGGGCGTGAGCGGAGCGTACTGGTTGTAGTGCAGAATCGCCATGGCGTAGTTGAGCCCCAGGCCGTCCGCGGCGATGAACTTCACCACGAAGATGTTCTCGGGCGACTTGGAGTTGTCGGCGCGGAAGTTCTGGGGAAACGAGTCGGCCAGGCGGTACACACCCGAATTCAGGATGCGATTCGCCGCCGCGAGAGCGGCCTGGCACGCATCCACGCCCCCGCTGACCAAGACGCCCGTGCAGGAGTTGTACGCCGTGGCGTTGATGCCACCGGCTCCGGCGCTATCCTTGGTGAACACGCCGGCGTTCACATACATGTTGGCCAGAATCGCATCCGCGCCGCCCTGCGTGAAACGCCCGTTATCCTCCGGCCCACGCGTGGCGGGGAGCCCCGAGTCGCGCGCCGCGATCAGCTCTTTCTCGATGAAGTCGAACACCTCGCGGCGCGTGTTGCGCGGACGCTTCGCGATCTCGGTGGTGGTGACGATCGGCACGCCGCCGAAGAAGTCCATCAGGAGATAGTAATAGAAGGCCCGGAGCGCCCTGACCTCCGCGATGATAGACGCCTTGTTCGCGAAGGTCGTCTTCTGGACCGCGCTCAGGAACAAATTGGCCCGCGCGATGCCGATGTAGGGGTTGCTCCATATCGGGTTGAAGAAGTTACTGGTGGCGATGCTGGTCGGCGTCCACGTCATGTTGTGCAAGTCGATCCACTGGCCGTTGTCGTTCCAGTCCTGACCGCGGATCGGCACGACGACCTCGTCGGTGGTGACCACGTTCACGTCGTACAGGCTGCCCTCCGGCGTGGTGGTCCGCAGCTGCGCGTACACACCGGCGAGTGCCGCCAGCACCTCCGCCTCGTTGGTGAAGAAGTTGCTGGTCGAGATGAGACTCGGCGGCGTCTCATCCAGGTTGGTGCACCCCTGCAGCGGCACCAAGAGCGCCAAGAGCCCTGCCGCTCCGATTGACGCTTTCACAAAGAATCGCTTCATGGACCAGAGCCTCCTCAGAACATGAGACGCAGGCCACCCGTAATCGTGCGGGGCCGCGGATACGTGAGATAGTCGATGCCGCGCACTGCCGTTCCGGTGCCGGAGAACACCTCGGGGTCGAGCCCCGAATACCCGGTCAAGAGCACCAGATTGTCGGCCGAGACGTACAGCCGGGCGCTGCGCGCCGACCGCGTCAGCACCGGCAGGTCGAGGTCATACGACACCGTGATGTTCTGGAGGCGCGCGAAGGTGCCGCTCTCGATCCAGCGCGACGAGAAGATCGCCGGCTCGTGGATCCCGGTCGGATCTGTCACCGCCTCCCGCAGGAAGTTCTTGTCCTGCAGCGCGTTCCCCTGCGTGGCGTAGACCAGCGCCGTGTTGTTGAACACTTTCGCGCCCACCGACGCCCGCACCAGGAAGGAGACGTCGAACTTGCCCCAATTCAGCTGATTGTGGAACCCCAGGGTGAAGTCGGGATTGGCATTGCCGATCTCGCGGTAGTCTGCGGCATTGGGCGCGAGCCCCGTTGTCGTGCGCCCGTTGGAGCAGGTCGGCGTCGCCCCGGTGCAGAAGAACACCTGCTTGCCCGTGCTATCCACGCCCAGGAAGACGGGGCCGAAGAACGTGCCGAGCGGAGACCCTGGGAAGAGGCGCTCGGCGTTCTGACCGCTCTGCCCCTGCCCGCTGACGGGTCCAGTCGCGAAGCCCGTGGAGGTGGCCAGCTCGGTCACCTTGTTGCGCTCCGCGGCGAACACGAGGCCGGCCCGCCAGACCAGACCCGGGTGCGAGACCAAGACCGCGTCGAGCGAGACCTCGACGCCGTTGTTGTGCAGCCTGCCTACGTTGATGAGCTGCTGAGACGCGAGCGCCGGTGGGGGCACGTCGACCGTGAGCAGCAGGTCCTTGGTGTTCTTGACGTAGTACTCGACGCTCCCCGACAGCCGGTTATTCAAAAGACCGAAGTCCACGGCCGCGTTGACCTGCGCCGTCTGCTCCCACTTGAGGTTCGGGTTGCCGTTGCTGTTCGCTGTGACCCCGCCATGCGGCACATCGCCCCACGGGTACGTGGCGCCGCTGCCACTCGTCAGCGTGATCTGCGATGTATACGGATCGACACCTGGGTTCCCCTGCAGTCCCCAGCCGAGCCGCAGCCGCAGGTCCGAGAACGGTCCGCCCTGGAGGAACTTCTCCTGGCTGAGGCGCCACGAGGCAGAGATCGCCGGGAACAGCCCCCACTTGTGCCCGACCGCGAACTTGGACGAGCCATCGTAGCGCACCACGCCCGTGAGGAAGTAGCGGTCCTTGAACCCGACGTTGGCCCGCCCGAAAAACGACGCGAGCTTACTCTCATAGACGCTGTCGCGAGCGCTTCTCGTGGTGGCGGCCTCGATTTTGTTGAAGCCGTACGCGTCCGTGAAGAACCCGATACCCTCGGCCTGCACCCAGCTGCTCCTGAACTTGCTGTATTCGTACCCGCCTACCACGTCGAGGCTGTTCGCATCACCGAACTGGCGCTGGTACGTGAGCTGCATCTGCAGCGTCCGCGTGGCGTTATCGAGGTTCTGTTGCTGCGCCAGCCCGTTCCCCAACGACACGCCCACCGGGTTCGCGTTGGGATAGTACTCCTGCCGGTCACCGCCCGAGTGGTCCAGCCCGACGTTGACCCGCGCCGTCAGGCCGCTCGCGACGTCCAGATCGGCGCTGGCGTTGGCCAGGGTGCGGGTGGTGTGGCCGATGTCGATGAGTTGATTCGCCAGCGCCACCGGGTTGTGCACCGAGCCCACGGGGTCGTAGTAGTGCGTCCCGAGCGAATCGGTGTACGTGATCGGCTGGGTGGGGTTGAAGACGGCCATGTTCTGGAACACGCCGCCCTGAAAGCCACCCTGGTTCTCGTAGGTGAGGTAGGTGTTGTTGACGCGCGAGGTCGTGACATTCACCCCGATCCGCAGCCGGTTGTTCAGATCGGAGTGGGTGGCGCTCAAGCGGCCCTGAATCCGCTCGAGACCGGTGGACAACGTCACGCCCTCCTCCTTCGCATAGTTCATGGAGGCGCGATAGCGCGTGGCTTCGTCCCCGCCGGAGAACGCCAGGTTGTGATTGTGCGTCACGCTGGTCCGTGTGATGGCGGACGACCAGTCGGTGTTGGCCGGGCCGAACGTCGCGAGGTGTGAGGGATCCAGGGCGTTGAAGGTGGCCGCCGAGTCCGGGAAGTGAATTGTGAACACGGTGTCGGCGCCGGGATGTCTCGTCCTGAAAGCGGTCGAGTCCCCTCGCCAAGAAACCACACTGTTCTGGACGAACTGGCGGAACTCCGCGCCGTTGAGCAAGTCGTAGCGCTTCGCGGGACTCGCCGCCGCCACGTAGCCGTCGTACTCGAAGGCCGGGCCGCCGCTCGTTTGCCCGCGCTTCGTCTCGATCAGGATCACGCCGTTCGACGCGCGGCTGCCGTAAATGGCCGACGCTGCCGCATCCTTCAGGATGGTGATTGACGAGATGTCGGCCGGATTGAGCAGGTTCAGCGGGTTGCGGGCGAGCATCGGGTCGCCGAAAATCCCCATCGCCTGCGGCTCGGTCGCTACGTTGTTGATCGGAACCCCGTCGACGACGTACAGCGGCTCGTTGGTCGCGCCGCCCACGCCGATGGAGCTGCCGCCGCGGATTAGCACCTGCCGCCCGGCCCCGGGCTCCCCGTTGTTCTGGCTGATGTCTACGCCTGCTGCACGACCCTGAATCAGCTGGTCAACGTTAGTCTGCACACCTTTGTTGGCCGCATCGGCGTTGACCATGGAGACCGAACCCGTAATGGCCTCCCGGCGCTGCGTCCCGTACCCCGTCACCACCACCGGCTCGAGAATCGCGGCCGCCGGGACCAGGGTGAGCTCCACGCTGCTCGCCCCGCCCGCCGTGACGGTCACGGCCTGGAATTGGGAACCGTACCCAATGCGGGTCGCGCGCAGCCGCTGCGGTCCCGCGTGCACGCCGGTCAGCCGGAAGGTGCCGTCGTTCTTGCTGAGGTCTCGAAGCGGCGTGCCGGCGACGGCCACTTCGACGTTGGCGAGGGGTTGCTGGGTCGTCTGATCGACGACTTTCCCCGTGATGACGCCCGTAGAGTCCTGCGCGCTGAGTGGCACCGCCAGGAACAGACCAGCGACCAGCGCGGGAGCGAGGTGACGGACAAGTGTCATACGTCTATGCCCTCTACCGAAGAGAGTGAAGTGCCGCCGTCGCTTGATTTTCTCCCCCTATCCTTCCCCCGAACGGCGCGTTGTCAAGGACCCTCATTTCGCGTCGTACCCGGCGAAATCCCCCCGCTGGTACACGTTGCCCTTGTAGTGCTGGTCGGCGTGGATCCCGACTTTGGAGGTGTAGTACGCCCGCACCGTCCAGCCCTTCAGCTGCTGGAAGAAGTGCTCCGCCGGCGTCTTGGGGTCCTTCTCTCCGGCCGCCATTTTCGTGAGCACGGCCAGCCGCTGCTCCGGCGTTCCCTGCAGGAACGCTTTCCCGTGCAGCTCCTGCGACAGGGTCTCGACCGCCGCGAGCCCGGAGTGCCACTTCGCCTGTTGGTCGGTGTCGAGGGACTCCGCAAGACGAAAGTCGATGTAGGTCGCGACGCCCGCTACGCGCGCTCCGGGAGACTGGGCGTCCGCCGGAATGATCAGCTCCGCCAGCTCGTCGACGAGCGCGAACTCGGGCGCCGTGAAGAACTTCGGCACGACCGTTGCCGCCTCTGCCGCCTGTGCCGCCTCTGGAGCTGCCAGCGGTGCCGCCAGGGCGGCCGCGGTGGCCGCGGTGGCCGCGAGCATTTCGCGACGCGTGACTGTCATAGGTTCCCCTTCTTGAATTCGCCCGCCAGGTATTCGCAGGAGCGCCACGCCAGCGCCATGATGGTCCACGTGGGGTTCTGACACGACGCGCTCACATGAGTGGACCCGTCGACGACGAACAGATTCTTCACGTCGTGCGACTGCTGGAACTGGTTCACCACCGACGTCTTGGGGTCGTTCCCCATGCGTGCCGTGCCCAGCTCGTGAATCGACCACCCCTCGGTGAGCATCTTGTCGTCCGTGCCCACGACCTCGATCCCCGCCTGCTCGAACATCTCCCGCCCGGCGACCACCATGTCCTCGCACATTTTCTTCTCGTTGTCACCGAACTGATAATGGAAGCGCAGCGTGGGGATCCCCCACGCATCCTTCTCCTCGGGGTCCAAGTCCATGTAATTCTCGTAGCGCGCCAGCACCTCGCCGAAGCCGCCCATCCCGATGAACGCCCCGGCGTGGTCGCGCACGTCTTTCTTGAAGTTTGCGCCGAAGCCCGCGGTCCCGAAGGCATTCCCCGGGAAGATCGAGAAGCCTCCGCCGCCCTCGAAGCCGTAGCCGCGCACGAATCCCGGCTGCTTGTCCTTCAAGTTGCGGAACCGCGGAATGTAGAACCCGCCCGGCCGGCCGTCGTCGAGCGTGGGCGGCTTGCCGATCATGTCCTTCACGAGCCCCGTGACGCCGGGCCCCATCACGTGCTCGCAGAAATTATGGCCCACGTGCCCGCTCGAGTTGCCGATGCCGTTGGGATGCTGCGGCGAGCGCGACAAGAGCAGCAGCCGCGCCGACTCGAGCGTGGACGCGGCCACGATCACCACCTTGGCCTTGGCTTCATACGACTTGCGCGTGGTGGTATCGATGAACCCGATCCCGCGCGCCTTGCCGGTGTTCTTGTCGACCAGCACTTCGTGCGCAATCGAATTGGTGCGGATCGTCAGGTGCCCGGTGTCCATGGCCGGGTAGATCAGACCGGTCGGTGAATCGAACGCGGCGTGGATGTCGCACCCGCCGGGCCGGCGGTCGCACGCCCCGCGGCCGTAGCACTTGCTGCGGTACTTGTTGTGCTTCAACCCATCGGTCGTGACGCCGGCGCGGTACGGCGTCAGCACGCGGCCCATCTTCTTCAGGCCTTCGCGCAGCTTCACCTCGCCGAACGTCAGCTTGTTGGGCCGTTGAAACAGGCTGTCGGGCAGGTGCGGCAGGTTCTCCTTGACGCCGGAGATGCCCAAGTAGAGATCGACCTTGTCGTAGTAGGGTTGGATGTCGGCGTAGGAGATCGGCCAGTCCTCGCCGTAGCCGTCATGCGTCTTGCCCTTGAAATCGTAGTCGGAGAGCCGCAGGGCGAGACGCCCCCAAATGTTCGTCTTGCCGCCGAGCGCGCGTGCGCGCACCCAGGCGTATTTCGTGCCGGTGTAGGGATGATCCTTCTCGTCCACGAGGATGTTCTTGACGTAGTCCGACCCGCCCCATCCGCCGACGTACGACATCACGTGCTTGAACGTGCTCCCTTTGGCGTAGGGAGGCGTGCGGATGGTGTACTCGTTGAACGACAGCGAATGGTATCCCGGAGGCGCGTCGCCCCGCCGGGGGTGATCGTACGGCCACTGCATCGAGCGCAGCTCCTGCTCGATCGGCAGCTTCTTGCCCGCCTCGAGCATGAGCACGTTCATGCCTTGTTCGGTGAGGACGTGGGCGGCCATGCCGCCGGCCGCGCCCGAGCCGACGACCACGGCGTCGTACGTCTTGGACAGGTCGACTTCCTGGGACAGCGGCGGAGGGGTCTTCACCAAGGTCATCTGAGCCTTCCTTCTGTACCTGTCTGGAGGGGTGTAGGATGGTGCCCAAACTGCGGGCGATCGGCTCACCGGCGCAAGGCCACGCCGCTGCGTACCTTTTGCACGATATGAAACGCCGGACCCTCGGAGCGTTCGTCCTGTTGTGCGCCCCCCTGCGGCTTCCCGCGCAGACCCGTACGTTCACGCACGCAGATACCCTGCGCGGCTCCTACACGACCCTCGCACGGGCGTGGTGGGACGTAACCTTCTACGATCTCCGCGTCGCCATCAGCCCCACCGACTCGAGCATCAGGGGATCGAACGGCATCTCGTACCGTGTGCTACAACCCTCGAGCGAGATGCAGATCGACCTCATGATCCCGCTCGAGGTCGACAGCATGGTGCAGGACGGCCGCGCCGTGCCGGTCCGGCGCGACGGGAACGCGTTCTTCGCCCAGCTCGCCGCGCCGCAGCCTGCCGGCGCGACCAAGACTGTGACGGTTTTCTATCACGGGAACCCCCAGCCCGCCAGGCGACCGCCCTGGGACGGCGGCTTCACCTGGACCAGCGACAGCCTGGGCCGACCCTGGGTCGTGACCACCGACCAGGGGCTCGGCGCGAGCGTCTGGTGGCCCAACAAGGACACGCAGGCGGACGAGCCGGACAGCCAACGCATCGCCCTCACGGTGCCGGCTGGCCTGATCGACGTATCGAACGGGCGGCTGCGCCAGACCATTCACAATGCCGACGGCACGACCACGTACGAGTGGTTCGTAGTGAATCCGATCAACAACTACGCGATTGCCGTAGCGGCCGGTAACTACGCGCATTTCAGCGACACGTTGCAGGGGGAGCGCGGGCCGCTGACGCTCGACTTCTGGCCGCTCGACTATCACGTGGACCCTGCGCGGCGTCAGTTCGCCCAGGCCCGGTCGATGCTGCAGTGCTTCGAGCACTGGTTCGGGCCGTATCCCTGGTACGAAGACGGCTACAAGCTCATCGAAGTCCCGCACACGGGGATGGAGCATCAGAGCGCGGTGGCGTACGGCAACTGGTACGCCAACGGCTATCGCGGGCGCGACCTGTCGGGGACAGGACTGGGCCTCAAGTGGGACTTCATCATCGTGCACGAGAGCGCGCACGAATGGTTCGGCAACAACATCACCGCCAAAGACGAGGCCGACATCTGGGTGCATGAGAGCTTCGCGAACTACGCCGAGAATCTCTATACGGAATGCCTGTTCGGCCGGGACTCGGGGGCCGCGTACGTCATCGGCACACGACGCGGGATCAAGAACGACATCCCGATCATCGGCCCCTACGGCGTCAATGCCGACGGTTCGGGTGACCGCTATCCCAAGGGCGGCAATCTACTGCACACCATCCGCCAGATCGTGGGGGACGACGAGAAGTGGCGCGGCATTCTGCGCGGGCTGAATGAGACGTTTTGGCACCAGACGGTGACGGGCGCGCAGATCGAGGCCTACATCGGCGAGCACTCGGGGACCGATCTCACCAAGGTGTTCGACCAGTACTTGCGGACCACCATGGTACCGGTGCTCGAGTACCGGATCGCGGGGAGCACGCTGCACTACCGCTGGGCGAACGTCGTACCGGGATTCGCCATGCCCGTCCGGGTCACGCTCGCCGAGTCGAGGTTCAGTCTGATTCGGCCGACGGAGGCGTGGAAGACGGCCCGGCTGCGACTCGCCGACATCGCGGCGTTCCGGGTGGATTCCAATTACTACGTGAGCGCACGCGACGTCGGGCCGGCGTCCGCTGCGACCGGCACGGCGCGGCCGTAGGCCGCCGTTCACGCGTCAACCGGTCCGCCTGGCCCACCAGTACACCGGCACCCCAACTGCCAACAAGGCCGTCCCGATCAACGCGTTCTTCGGATTCGCCACGATCGAGCTCACCACGACATACGCCGCCGCGAGCACGAACAGGGCCGGCGTCCACGGATAGCCGGGCACCCGGAAACCGATCTCGCCTGTTCGTTCCCCCTCTCCGCCATGCGGAGAGGGGGACAGGGGGTGCGGACGTCTATAGATGAAGAGCGTCGCCACTGTCAGCCCGAAGAAAATCCAGTCCCCAAAGACGACATAGTCGAGCAGCTGGGCATACGTCCCCGACAACGCCAGCACGATGGACCACGCCCCCATG
>Ga0209156_10003207_pt1 | contig 12415 bp, 20 predicted proteins | sample GraSoiAngelo_124_FD_185881 | JGI IMG/M metagenome (GOLD analysis project Ga0209156, IMG submission 185881) | Grasslands soil microbial communities from the Angelo Coastal Reserve, California, USA - 14_0927_05_20cm (SPAdes) (version 2) | ecosystem: Environmental > Terrestrial > Soil > Grasslands...
CAGTTTCCGCCCGGAACAGCCGTGAAAGATCCGTTCACGGGGAAGGTTTTTCGGACGCCCTGATTGCTAAAGGATCGGCAACAACGCTGAGGCGCTAACGCCTCGCCGATTCAAGCTCCATAAACGCGGTCAGCTTTTCATTGGCACGCACAACGAGACGCTTCCCGTCGCCGCGATGTGCGTCAGCAACGAAGATCGTTCGCCCAGAAGAATCGAATGCTGAGACGCAGCCCCAACTGAAAGCGGCTTTGCTGAGATTGTCGGCGATGATTTCCCAGTACTTCACGAACCGAATTGTGCGGACTCCCAATAAGAATGTGCGCCCCGAAGATGCTGCGAGACTTGGGCGAACTGATGCGCCACAGCCGACCTCAGTCGCGCCGGCGAAGCCCACGCCATGAGAGATGTCTCACAATACTGGCCGTGCTTGCGCTTCCGATCGGATTGCCATTGATCTCGGTGTAGTGGGAAGAACGGCAAGCAGGCCACAAATTCGGTGCTTGGGGAATGATTCAGTCTGCGCGATCAGCCGGTGGCAAATTAATTGCACCGGAATCGCGCCACAAATCTCCCTCCACCGTGAAGACGTTGCGTTCGACTGGACTGATCGGAACATTTTGCTTTCTAACGGAAGCGTTTTTCACGCCGACCGGAAGTTGCTGATTTAAGGCGATGATGTTGGGCACGGAGGCGTGGATTGCGCCGTAAAAAAAGGGGCGCTTGCGATGCTTAAGTGCTGTGCGGCTTTGTTTGACGACCAACGTTGTTGGAGCAGGCAACGGTGAAATCTCGATAGGTGAAGCACACAGCAACTGAGTGCTGACCAAGACTGCGAGAATGCTCCCGAGTTTCACGTGAAAATGTTATCTCCCCAGTCAAGCGGTGACAGTTTCACCTCGGCGGTTATCGTTAGGGGCCGTGTACTTCCCTATAACTTTGCAGCCGATCATTCGGACGCCAGGACTGAGTAGTGGCTGCGCCTAATTGCATAAACGCAGCCGGAAATCGAGGCGGCTTCACGCGTTCGGAGGTTTGGTGGTAAGGCGGGGTCGGTCTGAGCCTGCTTTTTATAAATAGATGACCGGCGCGCGCTCGAATTGCGTATTGACGTCTAACGGCATTTCTGTCGGAATCGCCGCATAATGAAAACTCGAATTGCAGTAGTGGCTGTGGCCGCCTTTGCCTGAGGGTCTGTATAGGGGTAGGGGTGGGTCGGTCTCGAAAAATAATTCCTGTGCTTTGCTTAGACCCGCATAGGACGACAGGGCCGACGCCTCATTGCAACCCTGATACATAGCCCGCAATCATGATTCAGCGTTCGGGGCCTTAGTTCGCGCAGAATCAGCGTGTTTCCGTGGCCGTCGGGCGCTCTCTTGGCTCAGACGGCGACGACGTCGTCTCTAGGTTCTTTTTGATCAAGTACCAAAGCATTGTCGCCAAAATGAGGGAGATTAACTTGGCGCGCCAGTTGTTCAGGGTCAGTCTGGCGAACAGGAGAGAGATGAACGTCGCGCGCCACTTTTTCGGAATCAGTCTCTTCATAAATTACCGTCCGATAAAATTTCCGCGATCCGTTGGTGAAATGTTTCGGGAGTGAGATTGCGCTTTTCGACTCGATGTTCTGAAAAAGCTTGGCGAGTAGATGAACCTCTGAATAAATACGCCGACGAAAGTTTAACTCAACCGAAAGGAATACCCATGCTCTGGACTATAATTGTCATTTTGGTCATTCTCTGGCTTCTTGGCTTCATCGGCCACGTTGGCGGCAGCTTGATCCACCTCCTGCTGGTAGTCGCCGTCGTTGTCCTGATTATTAACCTGATTCAAGGCAGGCGAGGGCTTTAGGCTTGTGTGGGGCCGGCGCGCACCCCTTCATACGCCCTCGGACCCCGCCATCTGTGTGCAACTCTGTACCCCTGCAACCATGATTCAGGGCGTTCGGTGCGGTAGGGTTGCCAAGTCGCGACCCAGCACTGCGACCTGCACCGGGTGGCAACGCTTCTCCTTGCTCCTCTTGCTGCCCGATTATTTCTGTTTGTCCCAGTAATTCTTGTCGATCGAGAAACATTCGTATCGTTTCGATTTTTGGGCGTTTGCCGTGGAAGAGGATAAACCGTCGAACCCAATTCGTGTACGCTTCTTCGGTGCGAATGCTGGAATGCTTACACCGGATCACATCTTTGCGGCTCCTAAACGTATAAGACTAAAGTCCCATATACAGCTGGCGGGAGTGCTGGTAAAATCGTCTTCGATTACGTCATCCGACGTCTCAACGCACTTTCGGCCGGTTCTGAAAGCCGGTTGCTGGGCTTAACCTTCGCTGAGGCACCCCTTAGCGCGATCTCCAGATTCAACTGGAGCCCCGAGTCGACCAAAGCGAGGCCGCTGTTCGAAGCGCCTCGTCAGGATGATTCTTCGTTCCGCGCGGATTTGGAGCAGTCAACCTCAAATGAAAGGGCGTTTATGAAATTCGTTAGTCTTGCTAAGCCAATAGCCGAGCCTCACCAAATCCACACCTACACCGAGCTCCAGCAACAGATTCACGACGATTTGCGGATCCAACATCCCGAATGGGTCCAGCCAAATGGCGAATCCCCCATGTGTGATTCTTACGAGACGCGTCTCATGGAACTGCTCGGCACTTGACGCGAAGGGGATCCAACGAGTCTATCGCTGCTCCTCATCGCGCGCTCGAACAGGGACTAACTTTCCTGACAAGATGCAGTGTCTTGGTTTGCGATTTGCTTCGGAAGCGCTTGACTCGATAAACACCCGCTTCCTTTATGAACAAGAAGCATACGATGAAAGCAATAACGATCCTGTGGATCGGTGCGCTGGCAGCGATCAGCGCGGGCTGTTTAAACACTGAGCACAGTGCCTCAGCCACAGGAGAGCGTTATCCGTGGAAGAAAAATATTGTGACAACTATCTTTTGGATCGGTGAGCGGCCGAGCGGAAACAATCCGGTGCCGAACCGCAGAAGCTCATGGGACAAAGATTGGAGCAGAAGTTACGGCGGATTTGACGATCCAAATCCCGCGCATCGCAGCAATTACATTCCGGTAAAGTTCACGCCTCTACAGAACCCGTTTTACTGCGCCCTCCCGTACAACGATAAGTCAGCCAATGGTCACCGGCCGGAAGCGCCCCGCGTTGTTCCGTGGTTCAAGGAAGCGTACCAAGGCCCCGGCGTTTCCACCTGCAAGGATCGATGGGTCGCGATTCGCAAAGGGACTCGAACGGTTTATGCGCAATGGGAAGACGCCGGACCTTTCCGCACCGATTATTGGCAATATGTCTTTGGCAACGAACGTCCGAAACTCAATCTGAACAAAGGCGCGGGTCTCGATGTCTCTCCCGCTGTGCGTGACTATCTCGGATTAAACGAAACAGACCTGACCGATTGGAGGTTTGTGGAGTTTAGCGAAGTACCGCGCGGGCCGTGGTCGACGCTCGGAGAAAACAACACTTTTGTGATTAGCGATCGCAAAACAGGCACGGAATTGGCCGAGGCGTCAAAGCGCGCTGAAGGCGGTGCAGTTGTGCGATAAGCTTTTTCTGTCACACGATTTTGATCGCGATATGTTCGGCATTCTCCGCTAACGCGCCTGCGATGTGAACGAACGTCCGCGTAATCGCTGATCGCCTGTAACCTTGCAGCCGGTGATTCAGTGCATTTGGGATGCGAGGCGAGGATGCAACCCCTTTACCATCAGTTCAGCAACCCGCGCAGGTTCACGGCTGCTTTCCCTCGCAAAGTTTTTGGAAAGCGGGATCGGCGCGCAATGGGTCACAGATCGCTGACCAGCTGTTACTTGTTAGGTCCGATCTGCTCCGGACCTGAGAGCAGCTGCTGGAAATCGAGACGATTACGGAGCGGATCCCAGACGGGGTCAATCTTCAAACGTGCTATGGAAACTACCTGGCCCGCCGGGATGGAAAGCAATCGTCGAAGCCCAACCTGAGGACAGAAGCCGAATCGATGTCGATAAATTGGAAGGATGCGCAGCAGAAAGCTGCGCTCCACCTCACCGCCGCACGCGCCCCGGACAGCTAGCCGTCTAGCAACTCGTCAACCTCATCTCGCTGGTAAGCCCGCCGTTGCGCCTCGCGCCAATCAGCGCGCTCGACGACGGTCGTTGGCGGCTTCTCGCGCAAGCGCTCAGGCTCAGAAACGGGCGGCGCCGGTAGCTGTAGGGCGCGCTCCGCCTCTAGCGCGACGTCTCGTGCGTCACTACTAGCTCCGCCCTTATCCGTTAGCTGTAGCGGAACAACCGGCTTATCGGCTAGCGCTCTAGCTCGCGTTTCCTCGAGCACTTTGTTACGCTTCAGAATTAAGTCTGCGCGGTCCGGGTCGTAAACCTCCATGTTCTGTTGAATGGCTACATTTACTTGCTGCGAGTTACTAAATCGGTATTCAGCGAACGCGAGGCGTAAGAACTCGACGTGCGCGCGCCAGTCTTTTGCACCGGCGGCTTTGATCTTGGCGAGCACCTTGCTGCGCATAATCTCGCGCGCTGCTTCGATCTTGTCGGCGAAGCCAGGATGAGACTTACGCCAGACTAGCAAGCTGGTTTCGCTGATCCCTGCTGCTTGGCAGGCTTGCTTGTTATTCAAGCCGCTTTCGATGTAGCGGCAGATTCTGTCTACGACTGCCTTCGAGTATTTTGTTTTCTTTCCCATTAGTTTTGTTTCCTGTAACTGGTCCATCGGAACGCTCGCGGCCAGCGCCCTTCGAGTAGCTCGCCGACAAGATCGCTGCGTAGAAAATCGAGGTCGGCGGTCGTTAGGTCGGGGTCGTCTGGAAGCAGGATGAGCCGTAATGCGGCTTCGTGCGCGTCGGCGAGGGTGTGAGGTTTGGGTTTCATAAATGTTTAGAATATCGATTCCTCGTCGTCGTCGCTTTCGAGCTTGTAACAATTAGCCTGACTCCCTTTGCCCTTACGAGCCTGCTTGATGAAAGGAATGCTGAGTAAGTCCCTAATCGTTCTGCGGGCTTCCTCCTTGGCGCAATCGAGCAGGTGCGCGACCGCGCTCATCGGCGTTGGGAGTGACTTCTTTCTGCTTCGCTTGGCCCGTAGCTCGAATAGGGCCGCAGCGCGGCGGGTATCTTCGTCGAATGCTGGCAGCGGCAGCGCTTCGAGCGGCATCTTCTTTACTTCGTCGATTATCTCGTTGAAATTCGCTGCACTGTCGCGCGCCCGGATTAGTTTTCTCATTAGGTTTTTGTCTTTCGCTACTGACTCTTCTTGTGACAGTTTGCGGAACTGTGCTTGCACCTTTGGAAGCTGTTTAATCTCGATTAGCGCTTCAGCTAACGTGTAGCCGCGAACAAAGAAGCTCTGCATCCATCTGAACTCCGACTGCTCAATATCATGCTGTCCGTCTTCGCTCTCCTCCTTAACGTTATACAGTGCTTCCGAACTCCACGGTCGCGACTCAGCACTCTTAACTCTATCACTCACCACTCTTGACTCTTCACTCTTAACGCTAACTTGTGACGGTAAGTTGTTACGCAAAGTTGTGACGCAAACTTGTGACGCAACGTGATCTTTTGTGTCAGACTTGCTGACCTTCAATAGCTTCTCGACTTGAATACATATCCCTCTCTCAAGAACACTCGCAGCCCTGAACAGGTTTACACCCTCCCCTGCCGCAACGATATTAATTGCCGACCGATAAGAGTTAACGCCTCCCAAGTCGCGGGCAACCTGCGGCGACGCTCCGCTTGCGCCTTGCGTCGGCTCCGACGCGGCGGCGTATGCGCCACTAGCGGGGATGACGCGTCCAACGAGTAATGGGTGTGTTGCTCCGGTGTTCATTTAGCGCCGCCTTTCATGTTTGTTTTTCCTCTCTGAATGGTCACAGCCGCTTCGCCTGTTCGATCGCGTGCCCCAGGTCGTGTTGCGCTCCGACAGATAACGCGGACCGTCCGAAAGCAGCCGCGCCCGGATAGACTTCGCGCTCCGGGTAATCTTTGCCGAATATGCGCCGCGCCGGTTCACGCTTAATTTTTATCGCCTCCCAGCCGATGTATTGCCCGAATGCCCCGAAATGCTTGTAAACCGCGTGGCTAGAATCTCGCCATACCTGTTCAAGTCGATGGTCGGAGTGGCCCAATGAGGCAGGAAGAGCCTTAAATCCTTTACGTATTAGCGTTTTGTGCGTTTGCGGGCCATCCTGGTGCGTGTTTTGCGGTAGCTTAGCTTTACCGAGTAGCCGTTTGCCCATTGCTGCTAACTTGGGTTGGTTTGTATTCATAATTTCTTTTTCTTTTTATCCGAAGACGTTGAAAGGTGTGTCAGGCCGAATTGGTCGAGCTGGCCCGCTAGCGCCCAGAATCGCAATCTGCCGCGCCGTAAACCAGTTCGACGCCGCTTCCCGCTCGCATCTGCGGCAAACGGACTCCGCGCCTACTGGTTCGCATTTCGTGCGTCGCGCGCAAACGCAGCAGGTAGTGATGCTTTTATCCTGGATGGGTGGTGTCAGCTCGTTAGCTGACGGATGGCTGGCTCCGTTCAAGATCGGGGAAGCACAGGCTACCATGCGTATAACGCCGCCGAAGGCACTTTTTGAGTCATTTATTTTCATGTTTTTATAACTTTTTTTCCATATCTCTGGCGTTGGTCCGTCGACCAAGCCGAACCGGCGAAACATCCGCTTTAACTCAGACGGCAAGCTATAGCCCTTGCGCCTAAGCTCCCCCGGATTAAATCGCACGCTCATGTCTACGCCCCGCGCGTGGAAGCTCACGTCGACAACTTCCCCGCTTTCGCTAGCATCGCCGTCGTCGCTAGCGCTATCGCCCGCCTTTATCGCAACTGTGCCCATGCTACCCTGCTTGCTAACGTGCCAGAGGTCGTTACGCTCCCGCTCGCGGTTATAGCGCCTTATTTCGTCGAGCAGCACGTTTTTGGCTATCGCGAATAGCCAGTTCGCGAACCGGCCCTTCGCAATATAGCTCGGTGCTTTCCTTGCGACCTTATCGAAGACCAGCCCTGCTAGGTGTTCAAAGTCTAAGGTCAGATACGTTCTATTCCTGAAGTATCCGATCACGGCTTTACGGTAGCGCGCGATCAGCTCGCCTAGCGCGGCTTTGTCGCCCATAGCGAGTCGGCCAACAAGGTAGTCGTCGTCCGATGCTTTCATTGTGCTTAACCGTCGCGTAAGAATCGTTCTAGCTCCGCAACCGGAAATAACAGATGCCGTGTTGCACGGTTCGGCTTCAAAAGCCCGCGCTTGACTAGTCGATGAACGGTTAGCAATGATAGCCCACCGAGATAGGCTGCCGCTGCCTTAGTTTTCAACGCGCCTTTTAAAGGCAAGGCGGTGCCAGATGGTTCAATTTTCATACAAAATGCTCCTAACTTTTCCTGAAGCGATGCTTAGCCCGGCATCACCTTTACTTGCCGACTACTACTCCGGCGTCGGCTATCCGTTGCCCGTTGAGTGCGGGCGCACTTAGTAATCAGCCCCGCTACGGGGAACCGTCCGGGGCTGTGCAACTACGTGCTGTTATGTTATCTCTTCCCTATACATACCACGTAATCTCAAAACGCGCTGCTGTGCGCAACTAAACGGCGCATTTACCTATGAAAAACGATGACAACTAAACGGGCGTCTTGCGTGGCCTTTTATGGAACTTGGAGGCGTGTTTGCGCGGTCTTCCTTTCGTTCATCTGTGTCTACCTAGCTAGTCGAACTAGCGGGCGCAGCTAGCGAGCTAGCCGTTGCGCTAGCTAGCGGCGCGTTGCGTGCGTGCGCGTGCGCGACGCTGCGTATGCGTGCGAGGGGAGCCTCGCCGGATGGGACCCGTCGGCGCGGGGGGTGTGCCGGGGTGTGCCGGGGGGTGCTTGGAAAAACAATTCCAAGCGCGCGCGCCGTGCGATTCGCCGCCGACGTAGGCCGCGCGGCGCTCAGGATGCCCGCCAGCGCGCTTCTTGCTTCGCTTCGCTCGCTCTACTCACTACTGCGCGATTGGCATCGCCATCGGAATCACGTTCCCCGGCTGCTCCGGTTGTCATCAGAGCCGCCATACGGTTCGAGTGTTCCGGCCTAACGTGCGAGTAAGTCTGCAGAATCAACCGTCCGCCGTCGCGATGGCCTTGCCATTCCGCAATCACCTTCACGTCCACGCCGCGCTCGATTGCGCGCGTAATGAACATGCGACGCAGCGCTCGGTGCGTAAAGCTCGGGAAGCCGAGACGCACGCACGCATTGCTAAGCGCCTTGCGCGCTTCGGCGATCGTAAACAAACGCGCATTGTGCGCCTTGCCCTTGCAGAGTTTCTCAATCAGTAAGCGTGCCTGCGGATAGATCGGGATAGCGAAACCTTGATCAGTTTTGTGCCTGTAAATGATGATGCGCCCGGCATCCAGATCGACATCGCTCCGTTTGATTGACGCAGCCTCAGCTTGCCCTAATCCAGCGAGACCTAGAAACTCAACAAAGTTGGAGCTTTGCTCAGCGTCAGCATTGAATCGCTGACTACGAATATCGTCCACGATCTGCTCGAATTGCTCGAAGGTTGGCGTTGTCCGAATTGGCTTCTTGCGCTTGCGATACGTCAAATCGGCTGCGGGATTCTCCATGATGACGTGATCTTGGACGGCCATATCCAGCGCATCGCGAATCACGGTTAAGGCTGAGTTGTAATAGCTCGCGGATAAGTCGCCGTAGTGTTTCGCCAGCCACGCCGTAACTTGCGAGGGCTTTACCGTGCGCAATGGCAACGTGTCGATGCCGAACCACGTCGCTTTCAGCTTGTCGATAATGACGCGCTTGTCCGCTTTGGTCGTCTCAACTCCGGTGAGCGTCGCGGAATAATCGTCGAGCACCTTCTCAAAGCTCGTGTTGCCCTTAGTTGCGTCAGTGCGCTCCAAGCCATCTTTGAATGCGCGTAGCTTGCGCTTGGCCAAGTCTAGATCGGCGGTGTCGAGCTTCCGGCGATATAGCTTGCCGTGGAAACGCACTCGTGCGAAGTATTGGCCGGATGGGTTATAACGATACAGGCCATGCTCTCTTTTTATCTTTGTCCAGATGTTCTGTTTCATAGCAGAAACAGTATCGCAGTATCCTAAAGGAGTGCCAAGAACAAGATTGAGAGCGGGACAAAATAGTTTATAAATTGTTGTTACTCAATTAGTTCGGGCTGTAGCGAAGCTTGGTATCGCGCCTGGTTCGGGACCAGGAGGCCGTGGGTTCAAATCCCACCAGCCCGACGTGAATTAGCATACTCCGCTTGTGCTGCTCTCGCGTATGAGGCTCGTGCGTTGACCGAGGCAACCGAGCGCCTTTTAAGCCTGCTGGATGAGTTTAGTCTTTTGCCAGTCGAAGGTTTGATTCCGGTTTTCGCTGGAATCTCGTTTCGCGGCCTAACGAAAAGCGATTGCTTCTAAGCGTGTCTTGGAAGTGACGTTCCGAGGCTGAAAAAGCGGCCCGCCCCAGTAATCTTTACCCTCCCGGCGAATAAAAACCACGCCTGCACAGCCCTGCACACGCGCGGGGGTGTTCCGCGATGCGGCTTGAATTGCATATTCAGCGTCCTATTATCGGGCCGAAATGGAGTTCAAGGACTGGGTGACGATTGCAGCGCTATTGTGCGGGCCGGTGTTAGCGGTCCAAGCACAAAAATGGATCGAAACTGCACGAGAAAAAAGAAACCGCCGCCTAAATGTCTTTAAGAAACTGATGGCTACGCGCGGTGCGCAATTGTCTCCTGGCCACGTGGAGGCGCTGAACATGATTGATTTGGAATTTGCAGGGCGAGGAAAGAAAAATGAAGCGGTAAGGACGAGATGGAAGGAATATCTTGATCATCTCTGCAGTCTCCCTCCCGACCCAGAGCAACAGAAGCAGCTGCTGCCTACCTGGATTCAGCGCAAAGACGATCTGTTGGCTGAACTCCTTTGTGAGATGGGGTCTGCTGTAGGATACAAATTTGATAAGGTGCAGGTTCTTCGCGGGATTTATGCGCCACAAGGTCATGCTAATTGGGAATTAGAAACACAGTTGCTGCGGCGATTCTTGATTGAGCTTTTGGCTGGCCAGAGAACCTTGCCGCTGGATGTTCGTTCTTTGCCTGTGCCTCCATCAGAACAGCAGCACGAGAGAATACCCGCTTCAGAAAGCACTGGTCGCCCAATTCAGCCGCGAGATGGCGGCTAACGACAAAGGTAAAAATCGGTCACCAGCCCATTTCAGATGAACAAAGAAGAAATAATTCAACAATTGAAGCACGCGGCGCGAGCAAGGAGATCATCGACAAGATCAAAAACGCCGCCACCGAAGAAGAAGCCCGTGACCTCGCATGGAAGCAACTAGGTTGGTTTGAACGGATGTGGGGACGCGCGTTCTGGAGCATCGTGCTGTTTCTAGTTTCTTTATTTGTCGGGCTAATCTGGCTATTTGTGGGGCTAATCCGGCAAATGAGCTGGGTATGGATTATTGCTATCATTGCAGCCCTGGTCGTCGTCGTCTTGGTTTCACCAATCCTATGGAGAATGATCCTTGCCACATGGGTAGCATTAATTGCGACACACGCGCAGAAAGAAGGTGAACGCTTAAGCAACGAAATGGATCGCCTGCGTGCGCAAGGTTTCACAGGCAATGAGTTAATTGCCGAAGTGCAGAAGAAATTCCCACTTACACGTCGTCGCCCTTGGTATGTAGAACTTTACGCGCTGCTTATTGGGCGCTGAGATTTTTTCACCGGCTCCGCACAGAAAGTAAAGAAAAATGAAAACACTAATGTTTATTATTGGGATTGGAGAAACGTATGAACGTGTTCATTAGCTGGTCTGGATCGTTATCAAAAGCATTTGGTGAGCTGCTCGTTACCTGGCTTCCAGATGTAATCCAACGCGTGAAGCCGTGGCTCTCAAGCCAGAATATCGATAAAGGCTCACTATGGCCTCGCGAAATAAACGAGGCGTTAACGACTACCCTTGGCATATTGTGTGTGACTCAAGAGAACAAACATGCACCATGGCTGTGGTTTGAGGCGGGTGCCTTGCAAAAAGGACTGACCGAAGCCCGAGTCTGCCCGTTGTTGATTGATCTAGAAAAGAAAGATTTGGAACCTCCTCTTTCGCTCTTTAATCTGACGATTCTCGACGAGGAAGACATGTGGCAACTTGTGAAATCTATTGACGCGGCTGATCCCGAAAATGCGTTGCCTGAAGCCCGACTGAAAAAGGCGTTCGATCAGCGATGGTCTGATTTTGAAAACCAATCTAAGAGCATCAGCGAAAAGCATAAATCAGTCGCGAAAGCACCCGAGCGTACTGAAAAGGAAATGATTGTTGAAGTGCTTGAGATTAGCAGGGCAATACAACGAACCGTAGCGCGCGTTGAATCTAAGGAAACTATTGGGTTTTCGACCGGCCTCTCCGGCGTCACTCCGCCCCACGGCCCTCAGTCTGGCTATTCCGGCTTCTATGGGCCGGTCGGTCCTATGTCTAGCATTACTTCGGACGTCCAACTCTCTCCAGAAACATTAGAGGCGATAAGGAAGTCTCTAGAAAGAAAACAAGAGGGAGACGCTAAGTAGCGAACGTGGAACTGTTCACGGGTCTTTCTACGGGTCTGTCGCCCCGTTCTCGAACGATCTCAACCGTTCCCTACGATGGAACAACGAATCTTCGCTCTGAGTGTTCGTTCGTCCCGAACCAGGCGCTCTACCAAGCTGAGCCACAGCCCGAAATGGATTAAGCATGCCACCATGCCCAACCGACGCGCCCGTTACTTCGCGTACGTTGCGGCATATAGCAAGGAAATCGAGCCAAGTCGGTGTAAACAGGTGTAGCGGTGCTTGTATCAAGCACCGAAATCAATTAAACAGGCGTTTGCCACAAACGCCTCTACAAAATGGCCGTCCAAAATCCTTCGATGCACTTTTCTGTCGCAATTGTTGGTGCGCTGATCGGCATCGTAATTCTGTTATTCGGCCGAAAGTTGTTCTGGCTCTGCGTCGCTGCAGTCGGGTTCGCAGCGGGCGTCGAGATCGCGCCGCACCTTGTGAATGAGCCGTCGCCACTGCTAGCGCTGACCGTTGCGCTGGTTCTTGGTTTAATTGGGGCTTTGCTCGCGTTGTTCCTTCAGAAAATTGCGATTGCCGTTCTGGGTTTCCTCGCAGGCGGCAAACTTGCCGGCGCGATCGCCGCCGCGTTTTTTGTTCACTACGCGCAATACTCCACCTTCATCTTTCTGGTGGGCGGAGTTATTGGCGCAATACTGCTGCTCGTTTTATTTGATTGGGCGCTGATCGTTGTCTCCTCTCTCATCGGCGCGCACCTGATTCAAAGCGCGATCGTACTTCCGGCGTCCGGATCGACCATCGTATTCATCGCGCTTACGATCATTGGTATCGTGATTCAAGCAGCGTCCCTGCGGAGAAGCGAGGTATAGGCGCGTA
>Ga0209156_10003211_pt1 | contig 12402 bp, 10 predicted proteins | sample GraSoiAngelo_124_FD_185881 | JGI IMG/M metagenome (GOLD analysis project Ga0209156, IMG submission 185881) | Grasslands soil microbial communities from the Angelo Coastal Reserve, California, USA - 14_0927_05_20cm (SPAdes) (version 2) | ecosystem: Environmental > Terrestrial > Soil > Grasslands...
CCATCCGATGATCGTCGCTTTCGGAGTGGAGATGAACGGCGATTGGTTTCCCTGGTCGGGAACATTTTATGGCGGCGACGATTGGGATGATGACGCCGATAACTGGAAAGGTCCGGAAACGTTCCGGCGCGCATATCGCCACGTGGTCGATCGCGTTCGTGCGCGGGGCGCGACCAACATCAAATGGATGTTTCACGCCAATAACTATTCCTCTCCGCTCGATACCTGGAATTTCGCGCCCGCTTATTATCCGGGCTCGGATTATGTCGATTGGTTGGGCCTGAGCGTTTACGGCCAGCAATTCAAAGACGAACCGAATCCGGATATTACTTCACTGCTCGACTGGCCGTATCAGGAATTAAGCGGCCTCGATCCGAACAAGCCGATCATGATTGCGGAATGGGCGACCGGCGAATTTCCCTACCAGCCCGGTGAACCCGGAATCCATAAACCGGAATGGATCAAGCAAGCTTTGGAACTTTTTCGGACACGCTATCCGCGGGTGAAGGCAGCAGTCTACTGGCACGAGCGTTGGCAAAATGTTGATCAAACCTACAGCAATCTGCGGGTTAACTCGTCGGTCGAATCGCTGCAAGCGTACCGCGAGGGCGTGGCAAATCCGGATTGGTTGGGTAACCTAACTCTACGTGCGCTGCCGAAATCTGAACCGAAGTGACGATGTCGATCTAATCGACGAAGCGGTGCTGCTATTTGTCATGTCGAGCGAAGTCGAGACATCTCCAGATATTTCCGGTTCTCAGAAACAGTAAGAGATTGAACTCGTTCGTCTCCCGACTCTCTCGCCGCTACCCTCGCGGCGCAAACCGTCCATGTCGCTCGTCCCACTCGCTCCATTCCTCGATGGAGTTTATCCTGAGCGAAGTCGAAGGACTCGAAATGACAGTTATCGCCAGACGGCGAGAATTCCGCCGAGCGCGATGCAGCCGAAAAAGTGATGACTCGCGTCGATTAACCAGACCTTAAACGGTTTCGATTCCCACAGATATTGGATCGTCAGGGCCGTTCCGGAAAATCCAAGGCCCACACCGGCGCCGAGTTTTAATCCGTGGCCGGCATCGATGATGCCCGTCCTCGAAATTAACCGCGCCATGATCACGGCGGCGACAAGGTTGCAGATGAAATTGCCGATCATCTTCGGGCCCATGCCGCTGCGCTCGAGCTTCACTCCGTGTTGCTCGATGCCCGCCGCCCAAATTTTTCCGAACAGGGCCATGTACCAGATGGCGCCGATGACCCAGTAGACCGCTGCCGCACAGATTATTGCTATCCAGTTCATACCGGCGGTTGTCTCAACGGCCGGTCTCCAAAGCAAGACAAAATCCGACCGAGCTAGACAAAAACAGGATTTGGCGGCGTCTCGATTATAAAAGACCGTGAATAGGTCATGGAGAATGTCGCCACTGATGAAAATTGGAAAACTTGCTTTTCCCAACTCGCACCCGGCCTCGTGCTATTCGCGCGGCAATGGGCGCGATCGTCGGCCGACGCCGAGGACATTGTCCAGGAAGCTTTCGTCCGTTTTTGGCGAAAACAACATGACATCGCAAACCGCGGCCTCCTCTACGCGGCGGTGCGATCCATTGCGCTCGATTTTCTCCGGCGCGACAACCGGCGCGCTCGCCGCGAATCCACTGCCGCTTCTGAAACTGATCAAACTGTCCAGCCAATGTTCGAGATTGAGGACGAATCGCAACGCGCGCTGGTGGCCGCGCTCGATCTTTTGCCTGCCGAGCAACGGGAGGTGCTGGTCATGAAAATCTGGAACGACCTCACTTTTGCCGAAATCGCGAGTGCTCTCGAAATTTCGCAGAACACAGCCGCGTCCCGGTATCGATACGCGCTCGCCAATTTGAAAAAGAATTTGCCCCCTGTATGAACGATTTTTCCGAGTTCGAAGACAAACTCCGCAAACTTCGGCCGGTTCCGCCGTCCGCAGATTTAATGACGCGAGTCGAGCGGGCCCTGGCCGAAGCTCGCCCCGGCGAGTCTCTCCATAGGGAGAAAGGATCGACATCTACTGCCGGCCTGCTTCCGCGCGAACACCGGTTTCATTTCAACTGGGTGTCGCTTGGTCTTGGGTTGGCGGCTGCGGCTGCGCTGGTGTTGTTCGCGCGTTTCCAACTTGAACTACCGGTTAAAAAAACGCCAGCGCTGGCGTCGAATACACCGCTACCGCAATTTTCGTCGACAAATTCGACCGCGCAGTTTGTTCCGGCCGGTTTAACGCAGGTTGTTTATCACACCCGCGACGAAGGGCTTCATTTCCCGAACAATTCCGAACAACCGATGCGCCGCGTTCGCTCGCACACTCGCGAGACGTTGCGGTGGCGAAATCCAACCACCGGCGCGTCCCTGCGCATTTCTTATCCGAGCGAAGAGGTTTCGCTCACTCCCGTTTCAGGACAATGACTACAACTATGAAAACAAAATCCATCATCACCATCGCAGCGATCGCGCTTTTGCCGGTCGCCGCGTTCACGCAACCTAATCCGCCAAATCCGCCGCCTCCACCGCCCGGTTCGCCCCCAACCGCCCCTGTCGGTCCAGGCGCAGAGCGCGATCGGCACGAGAAAAAAGTGCCGGTCACGTTTCTCGGGGTCGAGACTTCGGAAGTTCCGAACGTGGTCAGTGAACAACTCGGATTGGCTAAAGGATTCGGTTTAGTCGTCGACTACGTCGTTCCGGACGGGCCCGCAGCCGCGGCCGGCGTTCAGCAAAACGACATTATCAAAATGCTGAATGACCAGATCCTCACCGAGCCGGACCAGCTTTCAAAGCTCGTCCGCAGTTATTCGGAAGGCACGACAGTCACATTGACTGTCTTGCGCAAGGGCAAGGAGGAAAAGATCGGCGCGAAGTTGTCGAAAAAGGAAGTCCCGCAGGAACGAGAATTCGGGCCCGGCCGCCACCGCCACAATTTCAACTTTAATGGAATGGATATGGGCGATTTCGGCATGAACGATCTGAAAGAACAGATGGATCATTTGAAGGAACAACTCGGAAACGAAAAACAGGGGATGATCCATGACGCGGTGATGACGGCGCAAGCCGAGGCCCAGCGCGTCCGTGAGGAAGCGCAACGCCGTCGTGAAGAAGCGCAACGGGTGCGCGATCAAGCCCAGCGCATCCGCGACCAGTCGCAGCGCGCGCGCGATGAAGCACGCCGTGCCGCGGGAAATATCACTGTCACCAAGGATCAAGACGGTGGGTTGAAGACAACCAGGATCGACATCGGCAAAGCGCAGATTGTTTATTCGGACGACAAGGGCGAACTGCGGGTTGAGAAAGTTGACGGGAAAAAAGTGCTGACTGCGAAAGATCCGCAGGGACTGCTTTTATTTAGCGGCCCGGTCGAAACCAAAGAAGAGTTGGACAAAATTCCGGCCGAAGTGCGCCAACGTTACGAGAAACTGCAGCAAAACGATTTGCCGGCGGTCATCTCCGCGCAGCAATCCGAGCTCGATAGCGACACCGACATCGATGAAGAGGACAGCGACGAGTCCGAGATTCAATCGATGAATCAGATTTCGACTCAGCCTTCCAGTGGCAGGTTGAATTCCTTCGTGATTCAGCTCTAATTCTGGCAGAGAGAGACTCCGCCGAGCGTTTCAAAAGCCGCTCTTTTCCAGCGGCCGGTATCCTCAATGGGCCACCCAGTAGGGTTTCGTCTGACAGGAAGCAAGAAAAATTGGGGCTTGACCAGCTTTTGGCAATTCGTTAGACCTGCGACCGCCTTGACTGCTCCATTTGAAAATAGAACCGTCGCAGTGGCGACGAATACTCTCAAACGTTGCCTCTTGTTTGCAGCATTTGTCGGCGCACCGATCGCAATTTACGCACAAAGTGTGGACACTATGGTCGAAGTTCCCACGAACGCACACAAGTCTGCGATCATCGAGATCCCGAACGCCCGGCAAAATGTTGCGGACAATTCCGACGATAATGTCCCCATGGCCGGTGAGTACAAATCGACCAAGAATGTGGTCGAGGAACAAAAGCCGGTTTGCTGGAATTGGGCTGTAGATTTCGCCTATTCCTCCGAGTACAACTTTCGCGGCACGGATTTGACCCCTGGCACCGGCGCCCTCTTCATGAATGCGGAGGTCAGCAAGTGGAATTTCACCGCTGGAATAACTGAAATTCGGCAGGTCGGCACAGCCCGCGCAGATAGTTGGTCAATGGGCGAAGGCGGTGGTGGCGGAGGTCAGTCACGAGGAGGAGGAGCATTTGCCGGCCTGTTTAATATGTTCCCCGAAACAACCCAGAGAATGTTCAATGAGATCGACGTCTTCCTCAATTATCACATATCGTTGCGGTGGGTCGACCTGGCCGTTGGCAATGTCGGCTTCTTTATTCACCGAGAGGCCGTAACTAAGGTGGAATCGACTTTTCTGGGACTCCCATTCTTGAATTTTCCAGCGCCCACCGTAGGTGACGAACAGTTCGACCGGTTGTTCGCGCGGCTCTCCACCTCCAAAATTCCTTACGTTGTGCCGTCAATCACCTATTACCAAACGATTTACAACGATGGCTCGGACGGCCATGCGCTATTGGGGCTTCACAAAAAACTCTTCGAGTTAACTGGCGTCAAATTCCCGTTTTTCATTGGTCCATTACATCGCAACACTGAGCTGGGCGGTTATTTTGAAGGCCAGTTGCGCGGCGATTTCCGGGTAAGTGATTGGCTCACCATTAATCCGTATGGGAAAATCTCATACAGCCTCGACGATCGAGTCGAGCCGATCGACAATCCGCAAACTTTTCATGAGCTCATTAGAGGTCACAGCTTATCAGACTGGAATGTGGTCCAGGCCGGACTCGAGTTGCCGATCCATTTGCTTCATTTCGTCGGCACGTCGTCGGTCCCTTGTGCGCCGCCAGACGTAAACGTGTATCTCGTGCCGTTCGGATGGTATTCCCATCACATCTCGGAACCAACCCCTGGCACGGATCGGGACGAAGAGTGGGGCGGCGTGAAACTTACGGTGACGTTTTGATCGGCCGTCGCAGATGCGGCGGTAATCCGACTAAATTCTGGCCGCGTTGCAAGCTGGCTAGTCCCCGGGCGCGTTCGGGAACCACGGGCTAACCTTCGCCCGAGCGCAGTACGAATCGCGGCAATAACCGTCCACGCCCGACCGTGTTTGCCCAACATGCTTGTGCCGAATTGGCTTCGCACTGCGAGTTACGGCAGCGCTGGAAGTTTTCAAAGTCTGCCGCTCTTCAGGCCCGGCTCCTGCCTGACAGAAGAAGCAAGGCGCCAGCACTACCAGCCCGAACAGTGAACCCACAATGAAACGTTTCATGTTGACACTCCAGTATATGATGTCGAGTTGGATCCGGCAAATCAAGATATCACTAACCGCCCGGCACTCCTCCTTCAAATGCACGCTGAGGTTTTTGTGACGGCGTTGATGCCGGTTTCGGGGTGGGCTTCGGTGGCGGCAGCGCTACGGCAGTCGCAGCCTGCCGCGTTGCAGTCGAGCCCGGCTTTTGAGTTACCGGCGACGCCGGTGGTTTAACGCGAGTCGGTTTTTTTGAAACTGCGACCTCTTCGTCCGTTTCCTTCCGCGTTGGCTTAATCGCCCCGTCTGCTGTCACTTTTGTAGCCGCTACCATCTCCGGTGGAGTTATCGGTCGAAGGGCAATGGGTCCTTGAGATATAGTTTCGCCGTCTCTGATGTCTACGTCCCTTTCTTCCGTCTGATAATCGGGCAGCGCGATTTGAAGGTGATGTTTCCCAACGGAAAGATTGGAAATCGATGCCGGACTCATTCTCACGATCGAACCATCGACGATTACTTTCGCGCCGGACGGGGCAGTCGCGATCGACAAACCACCTTGAGGCGGCGGCGGGGGTTTTGATTCGGTGACGGGTGGCTGAACTGGTGCTGCCGGCTTAGTGACCCCTGGTTCGACCCAGGCCATGCTCGGTTGCGTTTGCGGCAATTGATTGAGCTGCGGCGCGGGTTTCTGCTGAGTGATTGTTCGCGGTGGTGGCGGCGTCCGGATTGCGAAAAACCAAATACCCAGCGCGACGGCGGCAGCAGGAATCAGTGTGATCGCACTGCCGCGGAGTGTTTCTTTGCTCACCGCGAATATCGCATTGCCCACGCCGCGGGCGATGGTTTCGCTACCAGCGCTGATCGCGACGCCGGCGCGTTTCATCGCCGGAACCGCGGCGGCAATACCGCGAGTGATTCCTCTCGCTGGTAGGATGATCGCAAGTGCAATCCCGCGCGCCAGCATTGTGAGGGCTGCGCCAATGCCAAAGATAAGAGCCCGAATGCCCCGAATCACTGCAGACGCCAAGGCGCCAACGTCGCGAGCTATCAGCCGACCGGGAACGATAAAGGCGAGAGCGATCCCGCGAACTATTGCTTTGGCTGTCGTGGAAAGAGCCGCGGAAATCGCGATACCGGCACGACGAAACGTGTGTTTGCTCTCGCGTTTCGGCCGCGTCGCTATTGTCGGCGGCCGAGCTTTTGTCGGCGGTCGAGTCTTAGCCGGCGGAGTCGTCGCGCGCGTTTTTGTTTTGTAATCAGTTTTGACCGGCGCTTTGGTAGAGGGAAACTGGAGCCAGCTGCTGAATCTGGAAGCGGTCTTGGCCGCCGGCGCCGTCAGCAGCGTAACGATATCGAGCGCGGACTGGGGGCGAAGAGCCGGATCTTTTTGCAAGCAAGCGGCCACCGCTTCCTCCCACAACGGGTCGATTGGCTCGCCGCCCACGACGTCGAGTTCTTCGCGGCGATAGACCATAGGCGGAGGTACTCTTTCGTGTATCTGCCGGTCAATGTTTCCGGAATAAAACGGCGGCTTACTAGTGAGCAGTTCGTATATGGTCGCGCCCACCGAATAGATATCGTCCAGAGGTGTACCTCGCGCGCCATCGAGTTGCTGAGGGCTCATGTAAACTAACGTGCCGCTGGTGTGTTCGCCTACGGTCATCATGCTCACGGAATCGCTCAGGCTGCGGGCAATGCCGAAGTCGGTCACCTTCAGTTCGCCGCGAAGGTTCACCATCAAGTTCGATGGCTTGAGATCGCGGTGAACTACGAGCGCGTGTTTATGGGCGTAATCAAGCGCGTCGCAGAGTTGTTTAGTCCAATCGCCCAGCTCCCAGCACTCAAAGATTTTACTGGGACGGTCGGCGCGAATGTTCGAAAGCGTGTCGCCGTCCACGTATTCCATCGAGATGCAACCCGAAGTTTCGTTGTGAACAAAATCGTTGATCCGCACGATGTTTTTATGAGTGAGCTCGAGACTGCGATTTGTCTCCCGCTTTAGATCGTTAAGCATCGATCGGTCGTAAAAGACCACTTCAGGCAAAAATTTCAGCGCGACCTCACGCTCCAGCACATCGTCGCGCGCCAACCAAACGACACCCATCCCGCCCCGCCCCAGAATCCGTTTCAGGGTGTAGCGATTGAACAGCTTTTGTCCGGCGACAAAGTCTCGGAGGGTCGCGTCCAGCCCAGGGCCGGAAGGCATATGCTTCACCGCGGCTAGGCTAACCAAACCCACTCCAGAAATAAAGCTCTAAATGAAAGGCCGGCTGGGAGCGGGAGGTTTTTCTTGTCGATCTTGCTGACATGAACCAATACAATGCTTAATCATGGCGGCAGACGAGCCAACACCGCGCGGCGGTCAACCAACGACTCGCATTAAAGTGGAAGAAATGCATGGAGCCTGGCTGGAAACGGCTGGCGAAAGGTTTCCCATTATCGGTAATTGTTCTATTGGCAGGGGGCCGAAAAGCACGGTCGTGCTGGACTCGCCAAAAGTGTCGCGTCGGCACGCCATCATCAATGTCCAGAATATCGGCGAATTTTGGCTGATTGACCTCGGCAGCAGTAACGGCACGTTCGTGAACCACCGCCGCCTTCAGCAACCGGTCCGGCTGACCGATCAAGACCAGGTCGTCATCGGCGACCGTATATTCATTTTCCATCAGCCGGAGGCAATTTCGGATGAATATCGGACCACGTTTGCCGAACGCACTATTCGCGAGATAGCCAATGTTCCGTGTTGGTTGCTCGTGGCCGACATCGAGAATTTTACGCCGTTAAGCCGGACTCTAACAACCGACCAACTCGCAGTTCTGTTCGGTAGTTGGGTAGCGACGTGCAAAGAAATCATCGAAGGCAGTAACGGTACAATTGATAAATACCTAGGGGACGGATATCTGGCCTATTGGCGGGATGGTCCAGGTGCGACGAAGAATGTTGCCAGCGCGCTCACGCAGATGAAAGACGTTCAGGCACGTAACGAACCGATCTTTCGGATTGCTCTGCACTTTGGATTTGTCGCGGTTGGGGGTATGCCCTCGATGGGTGAGGAAAGCTTGATGGGCAAGGAAGTGAATTTTGTTTTTCGGATGGAAAGGCTTGCTGGTCAACTTGGTGTTTACCGGCTGCTAAGCGACGCCGCCAAAGTTAAACTGGCAAAACTGGTTAGCGCTGAAGCTCTCGGCGGCCACGAACTAAAAGGATTCGAAGGCAAATACGAGTTTTCGAGCTGCTGAATGTTTGTGACACGCGATTGATTTCATCGCGCCGCATTCAACTTCTGAGAAAAATCGGCGAAGGCCTTAGAGACTGCTTTCGGGAACTGAGTACTGAAATTCGAGTACGGGATTATAGAAGATCCTGAAGCTGATATTGTTTGAATCGTCCGTTGGCCGGCCACCAATTCGCGTGTCGTCGCATCAGAGCCGTTGCCGGGAGCGTCGTTACTCACGACCTCCAAGACTAACGACTTCATCTGCGCTTATAAAGTAAAAAGTCCAGCCACTCGCCGGAGTTTTCCTTGTCGATCTTAAGCCAGCGGCTCTATTAACTTTGGTCGGCTCGCCACAGGACGAGTCCGTCCGAGGCGGACAAGATCGAATGTTCATTCGCGTTTTAATTTTCGGCGCGGTTTTGCTTTTCGCGAACGTTTCGCATTCGCAAAACGCGATGGTAGCGCCGAGCGCGTCTCCATCGCTCGAGCAGCGAGTGGCTGATCTCGAAGCTTACATTAATAACGGAGCCCGCGGTTCCGATTCGGCGAACGCGAAAACTGCTTCCAACATTTCCGGTTCCGGTCCTGGTCACAACGGTTGGATGATGACCGCGTCCGCGCTGGTTCTATCTATGACGCTTCCCGGGCTGGCGCTGTTTTACGGCGGGCTCGTCCGGCAAAAAAATGTGCTGTCGGTCCTGGCGCAATGTCTCGGCATCGCGGGATTGGTGGCAATTCTTTGGTGGGCGGTCGGCTATTCGCTCGTTTTTTCACGCGGTTCACCATTCATCGGCGGATTGAAGTTTGCGTTTCTTCGCGGAGTCGACGCCCAGCCCAACGGCGATTACTCCTTTTGGGTTTCGCAAAACATTTTCGCGATGTATCAGCTGATGTTTGCGATCATCACGCCGGCCTTGATCATCGGTGCGGTTGCTGAACGAATCAGATTCATCGCCGTCCTCGTCTTCGTCGGCGTCTGGATGTTCGTCGTTTATTTTCCTCTCGCCCACATGGTCTGGGGAATCGACGGATGGATGAACGGCGTTTGGAATCCGCGCGCGAAAGTTACTGCGATCGATTTCGCCGGCGGCACAGTGGTCCACATGTCGTCCGGCTGGTCGGCGCTTGTCCTTTGCGCGCTGCTCGGGCCGCGCCTCGGTTTTCGCAAAGAAATCATGGCGCCGCACAGCATGGTGCTTTGCATGGTTGGAGCCGGAATGCTTTGGGTCGGTTGGTACGGTTTTAATGCGGGCAGCGCACTCGGCGCCGATGCCATCGCGGCGAACGCGTTCATGACTACAACACTCGCGACCGCAGTCGCGTCTTTTACCTGGGCGATGTTGGAGTACGGATTGCGTGGGAAAGCGAGCGTGCTCGGATTTTGTTCCGGCGCGGTCGCCGGCTTGGTCGTAATCACGCCGGCATGTGGATTTGTCGACCCGACCGGTGCCGTCCTAATCGGCGTGGCCGCAGGCGTCGTCCCATTTTTTGCCTGTACGAAATTAAAATCGTGGTTCCACTACGATGACGCGCTCGACACGTTCGGCGTCCATGCGGTCGGCGGAACAATCGGCGCGTTTCTGACTGGATTACTTGCAACTGCCCGAGTGAATCCAAATCTTTCCGCCGATGCGTCCACCCAGAACGGTCTTGCAAGAGTTGTGGGCCGTCTCCTTTGGCTCGAACAGCTGAAGGCGATCGCGCTCACAATTTTACTCGCGGTAGCGGCGACCGTGATCGTCGGCGCGATCGTGAAAACATTTATCGGGCTCCGAATCGCTCCGGAAATTGAGCGCCAAGGGCTCGACATCAACGAGCACGGCGAAGAAGGCTACATCGTTTCAGGGTAGAAACGCCTTCGGGAAAAAAACGCACGGCCGCAAACTGGCGCACGTTCAAAATTTGTCTTGTACTATGGCCCGCCCGCCGGGTTTACATTCCCCATTCCGCCGCTGTTGTTCTGGAACCCCTTTATTGTGGCGCTACCACCTTTTTTCAAATTGGCTGACCCGGCAAAGATGGCAGCATTGTCGCCATTGTCATCGACTTCGACCCATCGGCCGCTCAAATTACTGCCAGTTTCCGCTGGCACGTAGACCATGTGCGTGTGTTTCTTGGCAGGTTTATTAGTGGCGTATTGACCGGTCAACTTGAAGTCGAGCTGCGTCGGCTTGTCGGCGAAGGTCTTGGTATTGTTGATCGTTGCTTTGATTGCGCCGTTAACAAAGAGGACAACTTCGTAGTCGGTGTTTGGCAGCTTGCTCACAACATAATGCCCGTTCGCGTCTGTCCGGACGATCTTTTGAAGATTGCTTCCATCTTTGGCTTGGATGTGCACTTCAGCACCGGCGACTACTTGCCCCTTCGAGTCCTTCACATCGCCCTGTAGCGTGGCAGGGCCGACGGGGGAAGCCCACGCAGCGGTAGCGGAAATTGTTAATCCAGCAAAAGCAATCCGGAGAGACTTAGTAAACATAGGGGCGCAGACTTACACACAAAAGCAAAGCCCGCAAGTGCTGTCGGAACTAATCCGACATCTCGCAGTCGGAGGTAAATTTCTCTTAGTGGGTGGTTCCGCCGTTTAGTCCCGACTCCTGGATATGTCTAGCCAACACGTTGCCCTGGTTGTTCAACCGTTCGGCCATTCCTGAAGGCATCGTTTTGCCATCATTCTCGACTTCCATCCAGTCGCCGAGATGGGTCCCGGTTTGCTTCGGCACCCAAACGTAATGTTTGCCCGCGGCGAACGGTCTGGCCATTGATCCTTTTACAAACTCGAAGTTAAGCGTTTCGGTAGCCCCCGCTTTCGTTCTGACGTTGGTGATGGATGCTTTAGTTACGCCATCGACGAGCAGCGTGACGGCGTATGTCCCATCCTCCAACGCTGGATAGCTATAATGGCCATCACCCTTTGTATGAATCTTTCCAATTTTGTTCGCGTCACTGCCTTGGATGCGAATCTCTGCACCTTGGATCGGCTTGCCGCTGGAATCTCTCACAAAACCGCTTAGCCCGGCTGATCCTTGCGCATTCACTTTCAGCATTAAGCAGAATGAAACGAACCCGATCGCGACGACACGAATGAGCATTTTCATGCTCCCAAAATACGACGTTGGCCGCATTTTGTAAAACCCGATCCGACACGGGACATTTGCCGGCGGAGGGACTTGAACCCACACGATCTTGCGATCACTGGATTTTGAGTCCAGCGCGTCTGCCATTCCGCCACGCCGGCGTGTTGGAAAGGGAGCGGAAGGATACGAGTTTCGCGACGAAGCTCAAACGCTTCCCACTAAATCGAGCGGCTGCAGACTGCGCGGCGGTCCAAAAATCTCGCGCAAAATAATCGCGTTCCGCAGGCCGGATGTCGATCTTAGCAACGTTGCGATGTCGTAAGTCCTGGAACTCGTTTGTGGCGCTACCGGCTGAAAGGCCGCTCTGACTTCCGCCTCTGAAATAGCCTCGAGCGGCGACGGCCCTTGTTGAACTTCGAACACCGGCGCCTCGGCGACTTTCGATTCAAGAGTTCTCGCTTCGCGCGTTGGCGTTATTTGGCCGGGCAATTCGATTTCGCGCGGCAACGCTGGCGGCCGAGTTTTCAGTGGCGGAAGCGGCGATTTCATTGGCGGCGTAACATGTGGCAAAACGGTTGGCCTTTGATACGCCGGTCGCGGCCGAACCGGCGCCGGAGGCTTCGATGTGGTCGGCTGCCCAAGCGCTTCCAAAAATTTCCGAATACGCTGTTCATCTGTTTCGTCGGCATCGCCCGAGATCGGTCGAGACATTTGCGATGGAGATGTCGATCTTCGCGTTGTATCGCCCGGGCGCCTGCGGCTTTTAGTCGCGGCTCGGGTCAGGATCTGAAAGAAAATCGCGATC
>Ga0209156_10003217_pt1 | contig 12388 bp, 14 predicted proteins | sample GraSoiAngelo_124_FD_185881 | JGI IMG/M metagenome (GOLD analysis project Ga0209156, IMG submission 185881) | Grasslands soil microbial communities from the Angelo Coastal Reserve, California, USA - 14_0927_05_20cm (SPAdes) (version 2) | ecosystem: Environmental > Terrestrial > Soil > Grasslands...
GCCTCAGAAAATTCCACAGAGGGATCGAAGTTTGGAGGGACGAGCACAAAGACCGCTTCTGCTCTCTGAAAGGCGACGCTGAGAGAGGCCCGATCCTCTATTGTGGCAACAGCCACCTCGCAACCTCGGTTCCTCCAAACTTGACCTTTGTCGGGATTCCGCACGACAGCCCGCACCGAATGGCCGCCTGCCAAGAGTGCGCGAGCGGCTGCGCCGCCAACTTTACCGGTTACTCCCGTGATAACATACATGTTGAGTTTCCTGTTACTGTCGCCGTCCCGCACTACTCCGCGGACCTGTTGCTGTCGGTGTCACCGGCCTTCCGACATCCATTTCAATGTCGCCAACCAGAGGTCGTGGCCTCTGTGCATCAGGCTCTCGTCGGTCTCGCGCAGATGCGCGGCGTCCTTGCCTATCCCGACTTCATCGGTAACGACACTGCAGCCATCGCCGGTCTGCGTCAGAAACCAGGTATGGTAGAAGCTCGGCTCGGCACCGGGCGCGTAGCCATACCAACCAATTCGCGTGTAGGGAACAAACTCGTTGACCTTGCTTTCGATCGGCAGTCCGAACGTGGTCCATCGGAATACGGTGCCTTGGCCAAGCACGGTGCCATCCATTACTTCGACAGCCTTCGCGTTCGGATACCACTCAGGCCATTTGGTCGCATCGATGATGTTCTGCCAGACACGTTCGCAAGATGCATGGATGACGAGTTCGTTGTGCGCGAACAGGTCAGCCTTCGCCGGATCGAATCCGGTCGGCCAATGAATATCGCGTGTGCGGTTTGCGAGATCGTCTTTCATGGTCATGGTGGTCTTCCTTTCAGCTTGAGGGTTGGCTTTGACGGTCTGGCTCCAAGCCGATTCACTTGTGAGCAGCAATCCGACAGCGGCGGTGATTCTTAGCGCGCGCCGCCAATTTTTCCCTTGGCCCGTGCTCATTTTCATGCCCCCGGATGATCGGCGATCGGCAGGTCAGCGGCCATGGCGCGTCCGTCGGATTTTGTCGTGCCACCTACGAAGTATTGCTCGTCCCCTCTTTCGACGCATTGTTTTCCTCCTGTTTGATTCGCCTTTCACGTGCGACGACTAGGCCGCGCTTTGCAATTCGACGGCTACGTCCCGCGGTGTCAGCAGGTCGCCCAGCCCAATCCGACGAAGAAGCTCAGCGCGGACACGGTCCGAAACCATATTGACCACTTCCGCGCCATCCTGCGTCGGATCGATGTGCACGCGGAAAGGCCGCTTGCCAAATGGCGTATCGACCACCTTCACGATGGCGTCCGCGACGGCGGCTACGTCCGCATCGGCCGGCACAATGGACGCAAAGCCCTCGCGCACTCGGTCGGCGAAACCCTTGTAAGGACCTGCCTCGTATTCGGCGACTCGTGCCTTGTCTGCCGGAGAACCGGCATGTGCGAAATGATTGGTGCCACCGGTGAAGGCGCCTGGAACAATGATGGAGGTCTCGATTCCCCACCGAGTCAGTTCACGCGCGTAGACGACGGCCAAAGCATCAATCCCGGCCTTGGCCGCGAAGTACGGCGCCAGATAGGGTGGCGTTCCGCCAGCGGAGCTGCTGCTCGACACCCAAACTACAAGACCCCTTCTTTGCTTGCGCAACTGAGGCAATGCCGCACGGTTCACGCGCTGCGTGCTTAGGACGTTGACGTCATGCAACTCAGCGAGTTGTTCGGGCGTGAAAGCTTCGGCCGGACCAAAAACCATGTGTCCGGCGTTGTGAATGACCACGTCGAGGCGACCGTTCTTGGTAATGATCTCCTGGATGGCTGCATCACAAGATTCCTGCGACGAAACGTCCAGTTCGATAGCACGTAGATCGACGTCGTTATCCTTGGCGAACTTTTTCGCCTCTTCCACCTGTGGCAGATTACGGCCCTTGGTCTCGCGCATGCTCGCATAGACAGTGTGATCTGCCTTTGCCAAAGCACGTGCAGTTAAAGCGCCAAACCCACTCGAGGCGCCGGTAATGATGATGATCTTCTTCATGATGAATTTTTCTTTCTGGTTCGAATTTGAGATGCCGTAAAATCAAGATCTGAAAAAGCTTACGCGAAGCCGCCATTGGCGCGCACAACCTGGCTGTTGATCCAGCCCCCCTCAGGACCGGCAAGGAATGACACTAGATTTGCCATGTCTTCTGGCATGCCGAGCCGTTCGAGCGGATTCATCTTCTTTAATTCGTCGATCAGTGCGTCGCTCTTGCCCTTCAGGAACAGGTCCGTTCGCACCTGGCCCGGCGCCACCGCATTGACCGTGATGTTTCTGCCACGCAGTTCGTTGGCAAGCACATGGACCATCCCCTCGACTCCCGCCTTGGAAGCGATGTAGGCCCCATAAGTCGGGAATGACTTGGCGAGAACACTGCTGGAGAAAGCCATGATGCGGCCGCCATCGAGAACATGTTGAGCCGCCTGCGCGAATACCAGGAAGGTTCCGCGTAAGTTCGTCGCGATCACCTTGTCGAAGGCGGCCACGTCTCCGCTGGCAATCAGGAAAAGCGGCATGATGCCGGCACAATGAACCACCACATTAGGTTTACCGAACGCGTCCATCGACTCTTTGAAAAGCCGCTCCACGTCTTCGGCATTTGCCACATCTGCTTGCACAGCGATGCCCTGTGCGCCTGCAGCCTTGAGATCTGCGACAACTGCTTGTGCTGGGGCCGGTTTTCCCGCGTAGTTCACGACCACCGAAAATCCATCTTTAGCCAGTCGTTTTGCGATCGAGCCTCCGATTCCACCAGACCCGCCGGTGACGATCGCACTTTTTGTTAGTGATGTTTTCATGATTCAAAAATACGCTGTGCTTATCATTCGAAAAATGCATTATTGTAATGCTTACTATGCCTGAGGTGCATTTACGAAATGTTGACTTGAATCTGTTGCACGCCCTCCACGCGCTCTTGGAAGAACGGCACGTCACCCGCGCCGCCAAACGCTGTTTTTTGAGTCAACCCGCGATGAGCCGAGCACTGGACCGGCTACGCGAAACATTCGGAGATCCTCTCCTCGTTCGCACAGGACGCGTTTATGAGAGGACGCCGCGCGGAGAACGTGTGTTGCGCGAACTGGAATCGATCATGCGTCGGCTGGAAACCATGGTGCACGGAGAGGAATTCTCTCCGGCGCGAAGCCAGGAACGTTTCCGCGTGGCCATGACCGACCACGGATCCACCATTCTTTTGCCGGTGCTGCTCCAGCGGATACGCAAGGCGGCGCCTGATGCACGACTCGAAGTATCCGCCTGGCGAACTCAAGCCTATGAGGATGTTGCGGCAGGCCGTATCGAGGTCGCTCTTAGTGCAGAAGCGGTCCCTCCCACGCTGGAATACGAGTTGATTTTCAATTTGGATTTCGTTTGTCTTGTTGGCTCCGCTCAGCCGGTTCGAACCCGTCGCTTTACACTCAAGCAATATCTGCGGCTGCCGCACGCACTGGTCGAAACCCTTGATGGTCAACAAACCATGGTGGATCGCCCTCTGGCGCAGCTCGGCGTGAAGCGGCGCGTCGCCCTGCGCATTCCGTTCTTTATTCCAGCGATCTTTGCGATTGCGCGGACCGACTTGATTCTCACTGTGCCCCGCAAACTGGCAAAGATCGCTGCGATGGCTGGTCTGCGCATAGTGGAACCGCCTCGTGAGATCAAAGCCTTCCCGTATTTCATGGCCTGGCATCCGCGACTTTCCGAGGAACCCGCGCACGCGTGGTTTCGCGAGCAATTGCGAATGGTTGCTCGAGGCATTCGAACGAAATAAGGGAATGCGCTCTTCGGGAAGCTGAACACTACGCGCTCTGCGAAGTCAGAGCGTTGAGCAGATGTTCCAAATCATACGTCCCGTTCCAATGTGCCAGAATCCAAGCTCGAGCTGACTGTGAAGAGAGAAAGAATTCAAATTATGCCTGAATCGTCTAAGCGAATCGCTGGCGTTTGTGACCTGACAGGCATCGGCGCAGTGGTTCTGGCGGCAGGCGCCTCGACACGAATTGGCATACCGAAGCAATTACTCCAGTTCCGTGGTCAGACATTTCTTAGGCGCGCCGCGTCCGTTGCACTTGAGGCAGGGTGCCGGCCGGTTGTAGTGGTGACGGGCGCGAACGCGGCGGCATGCCGGGAAAGTTTGCGAGGACTCGACGTGCTCGAGGCCGAGAATCAGCAATGGGAATTCGGTATCAGCTCGTCCGTGCGCGTCGGCATCGAAGCAATTGTCACGCCGAATCCCCGAATCGCCGCAGTCGTCCTGACGTTATGTGATCAGCCTTTCGTCACTCGGGATGTGATTGTTGGGCTTGTTAAGGCTCATTATGAAACGGGTTGTTCCATCGTCGCTTCGCGGTACGGCGGAAGTTACGGCGTGCCAGCGTTGTTCGGTAAAGCCCATTTCACCGAACTTTCGAAGCTTCAAGGCGCAGCCGGCGCGAAACAGGTCATCCAAAAGCATCTCGAAAAAGTTCAGCTGCTGCTGTTCTCCGAAGGCGAGTGGACACACCCGGTGATTTCGCGCGACTGGAATCGACGAATTATTCCGACACGTCCAAGAGTGCAGACTTGAACTAACCCGTATTTTTCGCTGGCCCGGCGAAATATACGCCCGATAGGGCAGCTACTTCTTCAGAAATAGCTGGATAGCCCAGCCCCTTCTCGATCCTAGTTTAGCTTCGATCCAAATTGTAACTCCTAGAATTGCTTCAGAACATGCTAGCACTCATTCGCCCTGAAGAGGCTGCTCGGCTTCCCAGCTGAGCGAAAATGAAATATCCGGGCTAGGCGGCTGCTCCGCCCGTTGCAGCGATGGTTGCGTGAATATCACTCCCACGCTCGCGGAGGAAGCCACCGCAACGATCCGAAAGAACTGCGGCAACTTCGGAAACAATCGCGAGTGCGATTTCTTCAGGGGCCTCGCTGCCGATGTCGAGTCCCGACGGAGCGTATAGGTTTCTGGTCCCGGCTTCGAAATCAAGCGGTCGATATTCGCTCAGTCTCGCCAACAATTCAGCGTAACGTTTTCGTGGTCCCAGCAATCCGATATATCGGAGTTGGAGTGGCAAAACGCGATCAAGCGCGAGGAGATCCCGACCGAAATTGTGATTCATGACTAGCGCGGCGGTCTGAGTGTCCGGATGAAAATATTCGGGGAGCTCTGACGGGTGATCGAAGCGCTCGATAACCCAGCCCAGATTTCCAGCGAGGTGAGTGATCGGCTCGATCTCGGGTCCGGTGCCGAAGAGTAAAAGGCGGATCGGAAGCGGCACCGTATCTATTAAGGTACCGCGCCGCTCGGCCAGAAGGATATCAGGGGGCAGTAACTCGGAACCGAGCGTGCCGCCTGCAAAGCATGTTCGAATGCGACAGACCTCTCGATTCTTCAGCAATCGCCCAACTTTGGTAATAAGATTGCCATTCGGTTCTGCTGCCGGCAGCGCCTCGACCAGAATCTTCAACTGACCATCGCATCCGTAGAGCCGTTTCGTATCAAACGAGAGCAACATCGGCGTACCGTTAGCAATCACCTTTTGTCCAAGCCGGCCGATTTCCTCTTCCAAACAGCCGCCGCTTAGAACACCGAGAGTTGCACCATCCGAATCGATCAGCAGCCGCGCCCCTGGTTTTCGATATGTCGATCCTTCGGTTTGAACGAGCGTGGCAAGCGCCCACGAACGAGTTGGATTGTCGGCGACCTGCCGGATGATCTGCTGCAATTCTTTCATGGTTAACTTAAAACGGTAGAGGTCAGCAGATCTTCAATCTTGATCGGCAATTCGCGCACACGAACTCCGGTGGCGTGATAAGTCGCCGCCGTGATCGCAGCAGCGATGCCGGCGAGACCAATTTCGCCAATGCCACGCGCGCCGACTGCGTTGAGCTCAAGGTCGGGATAATCGAGGAAGTGCACCTCCAGCTTCGGCACGTCGGCGTTCACAGCTACGACGTAATCGGCCAGGTTCGAATTAATCGGCGCGCCGTTTTGCGGGTCGTAGGTGGTGTGTTCCAAAAGCGCCATGCCGATTCCCATCACCACCGCGCCTTCGATCTGGTTGCGGCCCGCGAGCGGATTAATGATGCGGCCTGCGTCGATCACAGTGACGACGCGATTGACACGCAGCCGCGCGATCTCGGGCTGCCAGGTCACTTCAGCGAAGTGACAGCCAAAAGAATGCATGGAGAACTTCGGCTTCTCTTTGCTGCCGAAAATCCCTTCCGATCTGCCATTGCCGGTAACGAGACGAAGGTTGGCGCGTTTCAATATATCGGCGAACGGAACACCTCCGCCAGGTCCATCCGCTTTCACGAAGACGCGTCCGCCCTGGAAGGCCAGGTCATTCGGCTTGCGGTTTTGGAATGGCGATCCCGGCGTTCCGATCGCGACTTGCAATAACGAATTGGTCGCGTTATCCGCCGCGGCAAAGACAGCAGGAACGACAGATGCCGTCGCCCACGAACCACCCGAGACGGGGCCGAGCGGAAGTTCTGTATCGCCGAGGACTACTTCGATTTTCTCGATTGCCACACCCGTTTTCTCCGAAGTAAGCAGGGCGAGAACTGTGTAAGTGCCGGTGCCGATATCCTGTGCGCCACAGGCAACGCGGGCGGTGCCATCATCGCGCAGTTCGACATTGGCCGCAGCGGAATCTCGCGTCGCGATCCACGCCGCCCCGGCTACTCCCCAGCCGAGCGTTAGGCCATTCTGTTTCATCGAACCGACCTCAGGGTTTCGCTTCGACCAATCGAACTTTTCCCCGCCGAACTGGAGACACTCGACGTAATGCCGCGAGGAAAATGGAAGGCCTTCGCCTTCGTCGATCTTCGGCTCGTTCAGGATGCGGAACTGAATGGGATCGAGCTTGAGCTGCTCGGCCATCTCATTCATGGCCGACTCAGTCGCGTAGAGTCCGGGGACTGCGCCCGGGCCGCGCATATCCGACGGCGTGCCGATGTTGCGCCGCGCCCAACCGAAATGCACCCGCAGGTTTGGCGTGCTGTAATGGAAGGACGTCGCTTCACCGCAATTCTCGTGGTAGTCCTCGAGGATCGAGCGGTGACAGACATAGTCATGCTGGAGCGAGACGAGCTTGCCTTCCGGTGTGGCGCCCAATCGCACGTGCTGTTGAGTGCGGGCGCGATGGCCCGCCGCCTGGAACGTCATCTTCCGGCTGAGAACGAGCTTAACCGGCTTGCCGACCTGCCGCGCCGCCGCCACCGCCAGCGGACAATGTGTCCACGGCCAAAGTTTGCTGCCGAAACCTGAGCCGACAAACTTCGTGATGACGCGCACGTTCTCGTTAGGCAAACCAAACATTTGCGCGAGCACGCCGCGCATGTTGAAGACGGCTTGCGATTCCTCGTAGATCGTGAGCTTGTCGCCGTCCCACATCGCGGTTGTTCCTTGCAGCTCGATCGGAACGTGTGTCTCGGCCGGCGTGACGTAGGTCTGATCGAGCTTGACCGGCGCGCTGGCAAAGGCTCCGGCCGCATCGCCGCGCTCGCTTTGCAGGCGCTTCACCGGCCCATAGGCGGTCATAACCTCGTCGGGATCATCATCGGCGGTAAGCTTGTCTTCGACGTTCGGTTTGTCTTTCGCGTAGCTAACGACAACTGCATCGGCCGCAGCTTTGGCGCTCTCGAAAGTGTCCGCCACCGCGAGCGCAACGTATTGGCCGTAATACCGCACGACATCGTCCTCGAACGGCGGCCGCCGTTCGATGCAGATGCCGCTAACGCCTTCCCCGAAGGTCGAGCGGAAAATCTTCCCGATGTTTTGACGATGCAGAATCGCGCGGACGCCGGGCATCTTCTCTGCGGCGGCGGTGTCGAGCTTCGTGATCTTCCCATTGGCAATCGTCGCCTCGACCGGAACACCGTACAACAATCCCGGAAAATAAAAGTCGGAGGCGTAATGCGCTGTTCCGGTCACCTTCAACGGCCCATCGACGCGCGGAGTGTCGCGACCGATCGGCGATGTCGTTGGAGCTTCCTTCGTTGTGGGCATCGTTTGATTACTCGTTAGGCGGGTTGCGTCACCAGTTTCAGGGCGTGGACGAGACAGCGTTTGGCCAATTCGACCTTAAAACCATTTTGGCTTTGCGGTTTCGCGCCGCGCAACGCCGCCTCAGCCGCTTTCTGGAAAACGGCTTGCGTCGCTTGTTGATTTGTTAATTCGCCCTCGGCCTCGGTCGAGCGCCACGGCTTTGTCCCAACTCCACCCATTGCAATTCGAGCGCGCGTGATCTTTCCGTTCGCCGCCGTGATCACGACTGCCGCGGAAGCGAGTGCAAATTCGTACGACATGCGATCACGCAGTTTCAAATAGAGTGAGCGATTTCCCGGCGCAGGCGGCGGAAGCGTGACGTGCGTGATCAAGTCGCCCGGCTCGAGCACGGTCTCGCGTTGCGGCGTGTCGCCGGGCAGGACGTGGAAGTCGCCGATCGGAATCGCGCGCTCGCCTTTCGCTCCGCGGAGATGAACGGTGGCCTCGAGCGCAGCCATGGCCACGTTCATGTCGGATGGATTCGTCGCGATGCATTGCTCGCTCGTGCCGAGGATCGCGAGGTTCCGATTGAAGCCATTGATCGCGCCGCAACCGGAGCCAGGCTCGCGCTTATTACACGGCATCGCGGTGTCGCGGAAATACACGCAACGCGTCCGCTGCAACAGGTTGCCGGCAGTCGTTGCCATGTTGCGAATCTGCACGGTTGCTCCGCTCAAGATCGCTTCGGAAAGGACACGGTAGTTCTTTCGCACGAGCGGGTGCCAGGCGAGCTCTGAATTGCGCACCGTGGCACCGATCATTAGGCCGCCATCCGAAGTCGCTTCGATTTTATCGAGCGGCAGCCGGTTCACATCGACCAAGTTTTGCGGCTGTTCGACGTTCAGCTTCATCAAATCGATCAGCGTTGTCCCGCCCGCGATGAAGCGGATGTCCGCTCCCTGTTGCGCCGTTTTCGTTTTTCCCGCCGTTGCAATTGCTTGCGCGCTGTCTTTTGGCCGGGTGAGCTGAAACGCTTTCATCCCACCTTCTGCGGCTTCGCGCCTTCGCGCACCTTTTGAATCGCGGCCACGATGTTCTGATAGGCGCCGCAGCGGCAGATATTGCCGCTCATGAATTCCTTCACCTCGGCGTCGTCTGCGCCGCATGGTTCTTTCAAAAGCGCCACCGCCGACATGATCTGTCCCGATGTGCAATAGCCGCATTGGTAGGCATCCGTTTCGACAAACGCCGCTTGCATCGGATGCATTTTTTCCGGCTGACCGATGCCTTCGATGGTCGTGATCTCATCGCCCTCGTGCAGAGCGGCGAAAGCGAGACACGAAAGCTGGCGCTTGCCATTAACGTGCACCGTGCACGCGCCGCACTGACCGTGATCGCATCCCTTCTTCGAACCAGTGAGATGCAGATGTTCGCGGAGACAATCGAGGAGACTCGTGCGCGGATCGATCCGCAGATTGTGCTTTTTTCCGTTAACCGTAAGCGTTACCGGGATTGCATCCTTCGACTCCGCTGATCCTGACTGCTCTTTCACGGAAGATTGACCGAAGGCCGTCGTAACACGAGCCGTCGTGGCCAACAAGCCCGCCATGCCTAAGCGTGAAATAAAGGTGCGACGCGTAGACTTCGCGAATTCGTAGCGCCTTACCGCTTCAGGCTTTTGGTCACGCTCGCTTCGATCGGACATCCAAACCTCCTTTCCACCGAAATTGAGCCATCCTTGCCGTCCGAAGCAAGCTTGTTCTTAAAGTCCGGACTTCGGTTTCAATTACTTCTCCACGGTCTGCTTGGACAGGGCCTCCAAAAAATGTCCTACATCACGCGGCCCATCGTAACGCTCGCCATTGATAAAGAACGTCGGCGTCCCGTTTACGCCGCCTCTTACGCCGCTCTTGAAATCCTCTCGAATCGGGAGTGCGTAAACGCTCGACGTGACTTCCCGAATTAGTCGTGTCTCATCGAGGCTGAGTTCGCCTGCATAGGCCACAAGATCCTGGTCTTCAAGCGCGCTCTGATTTTCGAAAAGCAGATCGTGCATGCCCCAAAAGTTTTCCTGGGCGCCGGCTGCCTCTGCTGCCTCGGCCGCATGCTCGGAGTGCGGATGAATATTTATTAGAGGAAAGTGGCGAAAGGCGAAAAGTAAATCATCACCCAATCGTCTCTGGATCTCTTTGACGATCGGTTGGGCGTCAGCGCAGAACGGGCATTCATAATCGCCATACTCCAACAATTTGATCGCTCCCTTAACGGACCCAGAAACATGGTCGCGTTCGGTGTCAGGTAGCGTCAGCGATTTGGTCATTTTGCTGCATCAGTCGTTTCGCTTTTCGTCTGAAGATCTTCCAGTGCCGACAAGATTCCGTTGGCGCCGGGGTTGACGCCGATCGGCGAGACATAGCTCCAGCGAATGACTCCGTCGCGATCAATGACAAATAGGGCGCGTTCGCAGGTGCCCTCTTTTTCGTGGTAAACGCCGTAAGAGCGCGAGACCGCTCCTTTCGGCTCAAAATCAGCTAGAAGCGGGAAGTGCAGTTTGTTCTGCTTGGCGAAGGCCGCGTGGCACCACGCGCCATCAACCGATAAGCCAACGAGTTCCGCTTCAAACTCCTGAAACTCATTCAGCATTTCATTGTAGAGTGCCATCTGATCGCCACACACTGGACTAACGTCGGCTGGATAAAATGCGAGCACAACTGGTCGCCCGCGGAACTTGCTCAGTGACACGGTTTGGTCTGGCGTGCACTGGAGCGTAAATTCAGGGGCCTGCCTACCTGCGCCAAGGACAGATCGATTCGTCTGAGGGATCATAGTCGCAGTGTTGTCATCAAGCAGCCGACTTGTGTTCGTGCGATTGAAAAATGTCGAGCAGTTCTGCGAGGCGGGACTCGTACGAATCGCAGGTAGGGCAATCTCCGTTTCGCTCAATCCATTCGGGATGCTGCTGGCGCAGGGCGTCGTGAATCTCGTGCTGAAGCTGAACGTAAGAGTGAACTTCGCCAGCGCTGTTCGCAGGCCTGTTCCTTTTCATGTCCGATGATATGAGTGATCGACAGCTCGCGGCCACGACGCGTCAGACGGATTCTCTGGTACCACTTGCGGGATAATTCTCACTCCCTCGTTGCAGGTAGAGAACTCCATCCTGCGTCTTCGGTTGCGGGAGCTATTGCTCTTGATACCGGCGGTTCACGACGGGCTGTATGATCAGGACATGATATTTCCGCAGTTGGCTCGTTTCACTGATGTCGCGCTTCTTCTTTTGCGCATCATGGTTGGAATCGTATTCATAACGAGTGGATGGAAACATTTCCTAGATCCGGAGGGACGGAGCAAGGCGATTGGAATGAGTAAAGGCTTGACGATTTTTCTGGGCGCGGTTGAGTTCGCTGGAAGTCTCGGAGTGATTTTTGGCGTTCTCGTGCAACCCGCTGCCATTGGTTTGATATTGATAATGCTCGGCGCGATCCAGAAGAAGATTTTCGTTTGGCGAACAGGGTTCTGGGGTAAATCAGGGACAAATGGATGGAGCTACGAGGCGATGCTTCTCGTAATGAATCTCGTGATTATCACTACCGGCGGTGGGAACCTATCTCTGATGAGATGGTTCGAGTAGCCTTTGCTGTAGCGAGCGGACGACATCGTCTTATTAGATGTCGAAGCTAGCGCAGTTGGAACCACCGTCACACTCTCGCGGGAGTTATGGTCCTAGGTCGTCGGTACTCTCGTCCGCCCGGGATGCCTGACGCATTTGATCGTGTTCCGCTTCGCTGATGCCTTCCTCGAACATCTGCGCACTCTCGCTTCGTCCCTCGGCATCTTCATCTTCTCCGAGGGAGTCTGCTGCTTGCCGTCCGGTCGAGCCCGGCACGGGATCCCAACCCTCCGATTCGGGTATGGATTCACTAGTCTCTTCCTGCGGATCCATTTCCGCTTCTCCTGTCAGCTCACGTTTGGCTTGTTGATAGTCGGCTTCGGTCGGTTCGGAAGAAGGACGACCGTCAATCGCGGCTAACTCGCGCGCACGGGCTTCAACCATCTCAGACGTCACCGTCCCGATGCCAGCAGCGTTCTCCATTATGATACCTTTGTTCAGCGGATTTTTTCTCATAATTTAACTGGCTCCCTATTCTTATTTACCTCGAGTTGCGCGACGAGCGACTCAGGTGAGTCGTCGTCGCGAACATCACTTACGATTCGATCGTCACACGCCAACAGGCCGGCGATATTTCAAAGAGCCCTAGCCATGCTTGTCACCGACTCCGCGAACTCCGGAAATGCGTTGATCGGCTGCCATAGCGGTATCCGTAACCGGATCGGCCATAGTAACCGCCTCTGCCGTATCCATAGTAGCCGTATGGGTACCCACCGTATCCATAGTAATCGT
>Ga0209156_10003228_pt1 | contig 12367 bp, 7 predicted proteins | sample GraSoiAngelo_124_FD_185881 | JGI IMG/M metagenome (GOLD analysis project Ga0209156, IMG submission 185881) | Grasslands soil microbial communities from the Angelo Coastal Reserve, California, USA - 14_0927_05_20cm (SPAdes) (version 2) | ecosystem: Environmental > Terrestrial > Soil > Grasslands ...
CAGAGCGCCGGTCCCATGGAGCTCAACATCCCCTGCATCGAGGGCATCGGCGGCTCGCTCATCTACCTGGTCGACCTGTACGGCGAGCGCTCGATCTATGACGTGGATTTTCGCCCGGTGGCGGGCGGCGTGGCCGACAGCGCGCCGGCCGAAGGAGCAGGCCTTACCCTGATCGACCATCTGACGCACAACGTCGGTCGCGGGCGCATGGATGTCTGGGCCGGCTTCTACGAGAAGCTGTTCAGCTTCCGCGAGATCCGCTACTTCGACATCGAGGGTAAGCGCACCGGGCTCCTGTCGCGCGCCATGACCAGTCCGTGCGGCAAGATCCGCATCCCGATCAACGAGTCGCAGGACGACCGGAGCCAGATCGAGGAGTACCTGCGCGAGTATCACGGCGAAGGCATCCAGCACATCGCCCTCGCGACCGACGACATCTACCGCACGGTGGACGTGCTGCGCGGGCACGGGGTTGCGTTCCAGGACACGCCCGACACCTATTATGAGAACCTCGCCGCCCGCGTGCCCGGCCATCGGGAATCGCTGGCCGAGCTGCGCAGCCGCCGCATCCTGATCGATGGCAATCCCGAGAAGGGCGAGGGCCTGCTGCTGCAGATCTTCACGCGCAATGTCATCGGTCCGATCTTCTTCGAGATCATCCAGAGGAAGGGCAACGAGGGCTTCGGCGAGGGCAACTTCCGCGCCCTGTTCGAGTCCATCGAGCAGGACCAGATCCGGCGCGGCGTGATCTAGTTTGCCGCCCCGGCAGGGGCGGCGGACGCGGCGGCGGTCGCGCTCGCAGCGGCGTCGCTCACGCGCTTCAGGACTTGAGCTCGGGCAGATCGCGGAAGTGGGCCAGCGCCCCGGGATTGGCGAGTGCATCCAGGTTCTTGACCGGCAGGCCGTGGATCACGTTGCGCACCGCCAGCTCGGTGACCTTACCCGACAGGGTCCGCGGAATGTCCGGTACGGCGATGATCTTCGCCGGCACGTGCCGGGGGGTGGTGTACGCGCGGATAGTGGAGCGGATCTGCTGCTGCAGGGCTGCATCGAGCTCGGCCCCGCTCTGCAGGCGCACGAACAGCACGATGCGGACATCGCCCTGCCAGTCCTGGGCTACCGCCAGCGCCTCGAGAATCTGCGGCAGGCTCTCGACCGCCGCATAGATCTCCGCGGTGCCGATGCGCACACCGCCCGGATTGAGCACCGCATCCGAGCGGCCGTAGATCACCACTCCATCATGCTCGGTGAGCGCCGCGTAGTCGCCGTGGTACCAGACATCCGGGAAGCGCTCGAAGTAGGCGGCGCGGTACTTCGCCCCCGTGGGATCGTTCCAGAACCCGACCGGCATCGACGGGAATGGCGCGGTGCACACCAGCTCGCCGCGCTCCCCGCGCACCGACCGGCCGGCGTCGTCGAAGATGTCGACCGCCATGCCGAGTCCGCGGCACTGGAGCTCGCCGCGATACACCGGCCGCGTCGGACATCCGAGTGCGAAGCACGACACGATGTCGGTGCCGCCGGAGATCGAAGCGAGTTGCAGGTCGGCCTTGACGGCGCTGTAGACGTAGTCGAAGCCCTCCGGCAGGAGCGGTGAGCCGGTGGACAGCACGGTGCGCAGCGCCGTGAGATCCACCGCCTGCGCCGGAACGAAGCCGTCCTTCTGCAGCGCCGAGAGGTACTTGGAGCTGGTGCCGAAGATCGTGATGCGCTCGTGCTGCGCGATGTGCCACAGGACCCCGGGGTGCGGATGGAAGGGACTGCCGTCGTAGAGCACCAGCGTCGCACCTGAGGCGAGCCCGCTCATCAGCCAGTTCCACATCATCCAGCCACAGGTCGTGAAGTAGAACAGCCGGTCGCTGCGCTTCAGGTCGGTGTGCAGCAGGTGCTCCTTCTGATGCTGCAGCAGCGTGCCGCCGGCGCCATGGACGATGCACTTGGGTCTGCCGGTGGTGCCGGAGGAATACAGGATGTACAGCGGATGGTCGAAGGGTAGCGAGGCGAACGATGCGGCGCGGCCGCTCACGCCGAACTCCTGCCAGAGGCTGGCGCGGCCGGCCGCGGCCCCGAGCGCCGCCAGCGGCGGCTGCGGATCGGCATACGGGATCACCACCACGTGCTCGACCACGGTGAGCTGCGCCAGCACCTCTGACATGGGCTGCAGGGAATCGAGCTGCTTGCCGGCGTAGAAGTAGCCGTCGGCGGTGAACAGCACCTTGGGTTGAATCTGCCCGAAGCGATCGAGCACGCCGCGCACGCCGAAGTCCGGCGAGCACGACGACCAGGTGGCCCCGACACTCGCCGCCGCAAGCATCGCGATGGCCGCTTCCGGCAGGTTCGGCAGGAAGCCGGCGACGCGGTCACCGGCCACCACGCCGGCAGAGCGCAGTCCATCGGCCACGCGTGCCACCTGCGCCCGCAGCTCCCGGTACGAGAGTGTGCGGCGCGTGCCGCGCTCGTTGCGGAACAGCAGTGCCGGCTGATCGTCGCCGAACCGCAGCAGATTCTCGGCGAAGTTCAGCCGCGCGCCGGGAAAGAAGCGCGCCCCCGGCATGCGCCCGGGGTGCTCGATGACCGGTCCCGCGCCCCAGTCCGCGCGCACATCCGCGAAGCGCGCCAGCTCGCTCCAGAAACTTGCGGGCTCGGCGAGTGACCAGGCGTACAGCTCGGCGTACTCACGCAGCTGCGTGCCGCGGCGGGCGTTCACGCAGCTCGTGAAGCGTGTCAGGTTCGCATCCGCGATGCGCGTCGGGGAGGGTCGCCACAGTTCAGACATCGAGAGCTCCGCGGTGCGCGATTCATCCGCTCGGTTTCGCGCCGGCCGTTCGCTGCAATGCTACAACGACTGGTAGTTGGGCCCCGAGCCGCCTTCGGGCGTAGTCCAGGTGATGATCTGGTACGGGTCCTTGATGTCGCAGGCCTTGCAGTGGACGCAGTTGGCGGCGTTGATCTGCAGCCGCCGCCCGCCCTGGCCGTCGTCCACCATCTCGTAGACGCCCGCCGGGCAGAAGCGCTCGCACGGATTGCCGAATTCGCGGGTGCAGCGTTGTGCGCAGATGCCGGTGTCGGCCACTTTCAGGTGCACCGGCTGGTTCTCGTCGTGTACGTTGCCGGCGAAGAACACGAACGACACCCGATCACGCGGCGGCAGCGTGCGCTCGACCCAGTGGCGCTGCGGGGAGGCGTATTCGTCGAGCTTGTGCAGTGCCGACCAGTCGGCGGTGTTCCTGAGCGTCCAGGGCGATCTGCCGCCGGTGAGGGTCTCCCAGGCGGAGTTGAGGAGCCCGAGCCACAGGCCGCGCTTGAACGCGGGCTTGAAGTTGCGCACGCGCTCGAGTTCGCGCCCGCCCTCGGAGGCGCGCCACCTGGCGTCGAAGCCGCTGCCGCCACCGGTTTGCGCGATGTGTTCCCCGGCGAGCGCGCCGCAGCGGATCGCCTGGTGCACGCCCTTGATCTTGGCGAAGTTGAGCGTCCCGCCCGCATCGCCGATGAGGATCGCGCCCGGCATCTCCAGTGTCGGGGTCGACTGCCAGCCGCCGGCCGCTATGGCGCGCGCCCCCGCCGCGAGGATCTCCCCGCCCGCGAGCAGCCGCTTCACGCTCGGGTGATTCTTGTACTGCTGGAAGGCCTCGAAGGGCTGCAGGCGCGGATCCTGGTAGTCGAGGCCGACGATGTAACCGACGTACACGCGGTCCTGGTCGAGGTGATACAGGAAGCTGCCGGCGTAGGTGTGCGGGTCGGCCGGCCAGCCCAGCGCATGCTCGATGCGCCCCGGGCGTACGCGCCCGGCGGGCAGCTGCCACAGCTCCTTGTACCCCAGAGCGAAGGTCTGCGGGCAGTGCCCGCGGCTGAGGTCGAATTTCGCGATCAGCTGCCTGGAGACCGAGCCGCGGGCGCCTTCCGCGAGCACCGTGAGGGGGGCGTGGATCTCGACGCCGGCGGTGAAGTTGGGGCCAGGCTTGCCGTCGCGGTCGAGCCCCATGTCGCCGATGCGAACGCCCTTGACGGCGCCGCGCTCGTCGAACACGGCCTGCGCGGCGGCAAAACCCGGGAACACCTCGACGCCGGCGCTTTCGGCCTTGGCCGCGAGCCACGGCGTGAGCTGCCCGAGCGAGATGATGTAGTTGCCATGGTTGTCGAACGGCGTCGAATAGGTCATCGAGCGCGGCAGCAGCTTCAGCAGCAAAGCCGGAACGGGCTTGAAGGAGCCGCTGCGGGTGAGGATGCGGAAGTCGTCCTCCGCCGCCGGCACCTTCATGCCGGGGTACTCGCGGCTCCACTCCGGCAGCAGCTGCTCGAGCGGCGCGGGCTCGAGCACCGCGCCCGACAGCGAGTGGGCACCGATCGCCGAGGCTTTCTCCAGAACGCACACGCTGGCGGCGGGCTTGAGCTGCTTCAGTCGGATCGCGCACGCCAGGCCCGCAGGGCCGGCGCCCACTATGACGACGTCATACTGCAGACGCTCGCGCTCGATCGCCTCTGTCGCGGTGCTCTCCTCAGTCACGGCCTTCCCCCTTGAGCCGTTGCCAGCTGGTGTCGTGCCGCGGCTACTTCGGCTGCATGCGGATCGCGCCATCCAGGCGGATCGTCGCGCCATTCAACATCGGGATCTCGAACACACTCGCCACCAGCTGCGCGAACTCCTCCGGTTTGCCGAGCCGCGCCGGGAACGGCACCTGCGCCGCGAGCGAGTCCTGCACTTCCTTGGACATGCCGTCCATCATCGGCGTATGGAAGATGCCGGGCGCGATCGATACGCAGCGGATGCCAAGGCGCGCCAGCTCGCGCGCAATGGGCAGCGTCATGCCGGCGACCGCCGCCTTGGTGGCGGAGTAAGCGGCCTGGCCGATCTGGCCTTCGAACGCGGCGACTGACGAGGTGTGAAGCAGCAGGCCCCGCTCGCCGTCGGGCCCGGGGGTGTTGTTCTGCATGAGGGCGGCGGCGGCCTTATCGCACAGGAAGGTGCCAATCAGGTTGATGTGGATCACCTTGGTGAAGAACTCGCCCGCCATCGGTCCGTTCTTGCCGAGCACCCGCCCGGCGCCGATCACACCGGCGCAGTTCACCAGCAGGTTGAGGCCTGCCAGGCGCGAGTGAGCGCCCTCCATGGCCGCGTTGACCTCGGCCTCGGAGGTTACATCGCAACGCATGAAACTCGCATTCGCACCCAGCGCCGCGGCCGCGGCCCGGCCGGGCCCTTCCTGTACGTCGAGGATGACGACCCTGCCGCCCTTGTCGGCGATGTGGCGCGCCACCGCGTGGCCGAGGCCCGAAGCGCCGCCGGTGACCACGGCGCGTGCGTCTTGGATCTTCACGTAACCCCCTTGAAGGTGAGCGGCTAGAGGACCTCTACGGCCAAGGCCACCGCCTCGCCTCCGCCGATGCACAGGGAGGCGATGCCGCGCTTACCGCCGCGGCGGCGCAGCGCGTGCACCAGCGTGGTCAGGATACGCGCCCCGGTCGCCCCGATCGGATGACCGAGCGCGCAGGCCCCGCCGTTGACGTTCACCCGCGCATGATCGATGTCGATGTCGCGCATGGCGGCCATGGTGACCACCGCGAAGGCTTCGTTGATCTCGTACAGATCGGCATCGTGCGGCTTCCAGCCGAGTTGCGTGAGGACCTTGCGGATCGCGCCGACGGGCGCGGTGGTGAACCACTCCGGTTCCTGGGCGTGGCTGGCGTAGGCCAGCACCCGGGCGAGGGGCTTTGCGCCACGCTCGCGCGCCGCCGCGGCGCTCATCAGCACCAGCGCCGCGGCACCATCGGAGATGGAGGAGGAGCTGGCGGCCGTGACGGTCCCGTCCTTGTTGAACGCGGGCTTCATCGTGGCAATTTTGCTCACGTCACAGGTGCCGGGCGTCTCATCGCGTGCGATGACCGTCTCGCCCTTGCGGCCCTTCACCATCAGCGGCGTGACCTCGAGGTCGAACTCGCCGCCCTGCAGGGCCTGCGTGGCGCGCCGCACCGATTCGGTGGCGAACGCATCCTGCTGCGCGCGCGTGAAGTTGTATTTGCTGGCGGTGGCGTCGGCAAAGCAGCCCATGGCCTTGCCGTCGAAGGGACTCTGCAGGCCGTCGAAGAACATGTGATCGAGGATCTCGCCGTGGCCCATGCGGTAGCCGCTGCGCGCCTTCGGCAGCAGATACGGCGCGTTGCTCATGGACTCGAGCCCGCCGGCGAGCACCACCTGGGCGGAAGCGGCGCGAATCTGGTCCGCAGCGAGCATCACGGCCTTCAACCCCGAGCCACACATCTTGTTGACCGTGGTGCATGGCACGCCGACCGGCACGCCGGCGCCGACCGCCGCCTGGCGCGCAGGCGCCTGGCCGAGGCCTGCCGGCAGCACGCATCCCATGATCACCTCGTGAAGCTCGGCCGCGTCGATGCCGGCGGCGGCGATGGCGGCCTTCGCGGCCGCGGCGCCCAGCTGTACCGCCGTGAGGGGCGTGAGCGCGCCCTGGAACGCGCCGATCGGAGTGCGCTTGGCGGAGACGATGACTACATCCTGATGGGACATGTTTGGAGCCTCCAGGTTGCGGGGGTTGTTCAGCGGGCCACGGCTTGCGCGGGGCGGCGTGCGCGGCGGCGCGTGCCGCGGCGCACGGCGAGCGGGGCGGCCCCGGCCCGCGGCCGCAGCCCGCCTTCGAACACCGCGACGAACGCCGCAGCGATCTGCGCACCGGTGAGGCTCTGGTCCTCGCGATACCAGTGTGCAATCCAGTTGAGCGCGCCGGCGAGCGCGAACGCGGTCATCTTCGGATCGCACGGCTGGATGGAGCCGTCCTGCACACCCTCGCGGATGAGGCGCCGGATGCCGTGATCGATCTCGGACTTGAGGGCCTTGATGTGGCGACTCATCGCCGGGGACAGGTCCTGGTCCTCGGCGCGCACCATGCACCAGCCGAATTCGGATGCCACCGCCTCGCCGTAATGCCGCAGCACGGCGTTCAGGCGCTCGCGCGCCGGCACCTCGAGGTGGCGCACGTCGCGAAACGCCGCCCGGATCTGCTCCACTCCCGCCACGAAGCACTGGAACAGCAGCTGCTCCTTGCTGGTGACGTAGTAGTAGACCGTGGGCTTGGTGACCTCGAGCCGGGCCGCGATGTCATCGAGCGAGGTGTTGTGGTAGCCCTTGCGGTTGAACTCGCGGGCGGCGGCGCGAATCACCGCCTCGCGCTTCAGCGCGCGGTCGCGCAGCCGCTCGCGGCTCGCCCGCCAGGGGGAGGCGGCGGTTTCAGGTTGTTTGCCCGCGGCGGGCGGACTGGCACGGCGGCTGTTCATCGCTTCCGGAGTATTATAGCGGCGCGGCCGCGGGAGCGTGACTGCCGCGGCCGGCGGCGGCGGGCCCGCAGTGCGCGTTGACCGCTCGCCCGGGCCTCGACCATACTGATGGGTAGCTATCCTACTGTCGGGTAAAGAGCAAGCAATGAATGCCGGTCTCAAGGGTGGCGCGGCCGCGCCCAGCAGCGACGCGGCCCTCTCCCGGCCACCCCTGCGGTTCGTGTCCGCGGCCTCGCTGTTCGACGGCCACGATGCCGCCATCAACATGATCCGGCGCCTGTTGCAGGCGCGCGGCGCCGAGGTGGTGCACCTCGGCCACAATCGCAGCGTCGCCGACATCGTGCGCGCCGCCATCCAGGAGGACGCGGATGCGGTCGCGGTGAGCTCCTACCAGGGCGGCCACAACGAGTATTTCACGTACATGGTGGACATGCTGCGCGAACGCGGCTGCGGGCACATCCGCGTGGTGGTCGGCGGTGGCGGCACCATCGCGCCGCAGGAGATCGAGGCGCTCGAGCGCCACGGCGTCGAGAAGATCTACACGCCCGAGGACGGACGGCGCATGGGACTCGCGGGCATGATCGAGGATGTCCTGCAGCGCATCGCAGCGGTGCGCAAGCCGGCGTACGAATTGCGCCCGCTCAATTCCCGTGACCACGCGCTCATCGCCCGGAGCATTTCGGTGCTGGAAGGAGCCGGCGGCGTGGGGGGCGCGGATGCCGAGCAGGTCCGGCGGGCGGTGGCCCGCTCGCGCCGCAAGGCGCCGGTGATCGGCATCACCGGCACCGGAGGCGCGGGCAAGTCGAGCCTCACGGACGAGCTGCTGACGCGCCTGGCGCGGCAGTTCCCGCAGGCCCAGATCGCGGTGGTGGCGATGGACCCGACGCGCCGGCGCAGCGGCGGCGCGCTGCTCGGGGATCGCATCCGCATGAACAGCCTGTCGGCGGACAACATCTACATGCGCTCGCTGGCGACGCGGCGGGCGCATCTGGCGACCGCCGCCGTGCTCAAGGACGTGATCGAGCTGTACCAGGCCGCCGGGTTCGACCTGGTGATCGTCGAAACCGCCGGTATCGGTCAATCGGACTCCGAGATCGTGGATCTGGTCGACCTGTCCCTGTACGTGATGACGAGCGAATACGGTGCCGCGAGCCAGCTCGAGAAGATCGAGATGCTCGACTATGCCGACCTCATCGTGCTCAACAAGAGCGAGAAGCGCGGCGCCGAGGACAGCCTGCGCGACGTGCGCAAGCAATGGCGGCGCAACCACCCGGGGCAGGCGCAACTGCCGGACGCGCAGCTGCCGGTGTTCCCCACCGTCGCCAGCCGCTTCGACGACCCGGGTGTCAACCGGCTGTTCGCCGCGGTCTGCGCCGCGCTCAGCGCCGAGCAGATCGGCAGCGCTTCCTGGAAACTTGCGGACCCGGGCCCCACCGAGCTCGCGCCGCGCACGCCGCTGGTGCCGGGGGCGCGCACGCGCTACCTGGCGGAAATCGCCCACGCGGGCCGTGCCGCGCGCGCGCGCATCGAGGCGCAGGCGCAAGCCGCGCGCCGCGCCTGCGGTCTGTACGAGTCCCTCAAGGCGCTGCAGGACGCCGCCCTGCCCGCGCCGCTCGAGCCCTTTGCGCCCGCAGCTCTCACCGATGCGGGCGCGGATGCCACGCGCCGCGAGCTGCGCACCGCCTACAACCGCTCGCTCGGTGAGATCGGCGCCGAGGGCGTGGCGGAGCTCAAGGCCTGGCCGGCGCGCGTGCGTTCGGCCACCGACGCCACCTATTCATACAAGGTGCGCGACCGGATGGTGAAGGGGGAGAACTATACCGAGAGCCTGTCGCGCTCGGCGGTGCCGAAGCTCGCCGTGCCCACCTTCCGCGACTGGGGCGAGGTGCTGCGCTTCATCCTCACGGAGAATCTGCCGGGCTCCTATCCCTATACCGGCGGGGTGTATCCCTACCGGCGCGAAGAAGAGGACCCGACGCGCATGTTCGCCGGTGAGGGCGCACCGGAGCGCACCAACCGGCGCTTCCACTACCTTGCCGCAGGTCACGGAGCGGCGCGCCTGTCGACCGCGTTCGATTCCACCACGCTGTACGGGGAGGACCCCGATACCCGCCCGGATGTCTACGGGCGCACCGGCAACTCCGGCGTCTCGATCGCAACGCTCGATGACATGAAGAAGCTCTACTCGGGCTTCGATCTGTGCTCCCCCTCGACCTCGGTCTCCATGACCATCAATGGGCCGGCGCCGATGATTCTGGCGATGTTCATGAATACCGCCATCGACCAGCAGGTCGAGCGCTATCTGAAGGCCGCCGGCAAATGGAGCGAGGCGGAGCGGCAGATCGCAGCCCTGCACGCCGAGAACGGCGCGCGCGGCGTGGCGCCGCCGCGCTACCAGGGCGCGCTGCCGCGCGACCACGACGGCTCGGGGCTGGCGCTGCTGGGCGTCAGCGGGGATCAGCTGCTGGAACGCGAGCCGTACGAGCGCATCCGCGCGCACGCCCTGCAGGCGGTGCGCGGCACCGTGCAGGCGGACATCCTCAAGGAGGACCAGGCGCAGAACACCTGCATTTTCTCCACCGAGTTCGCGCTGCGCATGATGGGCGACGTGCAGCAGTACTTCATCGATCAGCGGGTGCGCAACTTCTACTCGGTATCCATCTCCGGCTACCACATCGCCGAGGCCGGGGCGAACCCCGTCTCGCAGCTGGCCTTCACGCTCGCCAACGGTTTTACCATCGTCGAGTACTACCTCGCGCGCGGCATGAGCATCGACGACTTCGCGCCCAACCTGTCGTTCTTCTTCTCCAACGGCATGGACCCGGAGTACGCGGTCATCGGGCGGGTCGCGCGTCGCATCTGGGCGCGCGCCATGCGCGAGCGCTACCAGGCGGGTCCGCGCAGCCAGATGCTCAAGTACCACGTGCAGACCTCGGGACGGAGCCTCCACGCGCGCGAGATCTCCTTCAACGACATCCGCACGACGCTGCAGGCGCTGTATGCGCTGTTCGACAACTGCAACAGCCTGCACACCAACGCCTACGACGAGGCCCTCACCACCCCGACCGAGGAGAGCGTGCGCCGTGCGGTCGCGATCCAGCTGATCATCAATCGCGAACTCGGCCTCAACAAGATCCAGAACCCCTGGCAGGGCTCGTTCGCCATCGAGTACCTGACGGATCTGGTGGAGGAGGCGGTCTACAAGGAGTTCGAGGCGCTGTCGGAGCGGGGCGGCGTGCTCGGCGCGATGGAGACCATGTACCAGCGCGGCAAGATCCAGGAGGAGTCGCTGTACTACGAGACGAGGAAACACGACGGTTCGCTGCCGATCGTCGGTGTCAATACCTTCCTGTCGGGGGCCGATGCCTCGGAGGAACACAAGGGGGCGGAGCTGATCCGCTCCACCGAGGAAGAGAAGCAGGCTCAGGTCGCGGCGGTGCGCGCCTTCCAGGCACGCAATGCGCCGCGCTGCGCGGCGGCCTTGAGCGCGCTGCAGCAGGTGGCCGCCGGCGGTGGCAATGTGTTCGCGGAGCTGATGGAGTGCGTCAAGGTCAGCTCGCTCGGGCAGATCTCTCGCGCGCTGTACCAGGTGGGCGGGCAGTATCGGCGCAACATGTGAGATCGGGCTCGCCGAGTGCGGCGAGGATCGCAGCGCGCGCCCGGTCGCGCAGCTCCGCAGCCGTATCCGGGACCGGGGCGAGGGGCGCCAGGATCTGCAGCTCCAGCGGTCCCGGAAGTGGCAGGGCGCCGTTCGGCGGCAGCGCCCGGCGGGTGCCGCGCACCACCGCCGGCACCACCGGGCAGCCGGCGCGCAGCGCGGTGGCGAACGCGCCGGTGTGAAACTTCAGGAGGCCCGGCGTGCGCGTGAAAGTGCCCTCCGGGAAGAACACCAGCGAATGCCCATTGCTGGCGTTGCGCAGCACGCGGCGCGCATCCGCGGCGCCGCGCTGGCGATTGAAGCGCTCCACGAACTCCGAGCCCAGACGCCTGAGTACCACCCCGGCGAGCGGCACGGTGGCCATCTCGCGCTTGACGACGAAGCCGAAGCGCGGCGGCAGCGCCGCCGTGAGGACGATGCCGTCGAGGTAGCTGGCGTGATTGCACACCACCACGCATTGGCCCGGCGGGATGCGCTCCGGGAACCTCACCCTGAGCGGCATGCCGGCCAGGCGCAGGAAGGCGCGCGCCGCGGCGCGTGCCGCCGAGCGGCGCCGTGCCAGGGCCGGCAGCACCGCGAGCAGCAGCAGCGCGGCCAGGCCCACGCCCACGAACGCCAGCGCGCTCCACAGGGCGTACGCGAGGCGTGCCGGCGCGAGTGCCAGCGCCCGCAAGGTGGCGGGCGGGTTCATGACTTGCCGCTCATTACGGGACAGCCGTTGGCGCTACGGTATGTGAACTGGTTCTCTTTATGTTAATGCGGGATTGCAGATGTGAAGGTCATCACGTCGACAGCCGGGCCGTGCTCACCATACTGCGCTCACCACATCATCGGGAAGCCTAGGGCTCGCACGCCGGACGCGGGCGCAGACCTCGGGTTTCCAGCGAGACTTAGGCTTGCCCAATCCGTCTGCCGCGATCGCCATGACCTCCAACGCCGACTCTGCCGACCCGGCGGTGTCCCGCTTCCTGGACGCGGTGTGGATGGAACGGGGCCTGTCGCCGAACACCCTCGCCGCCTACCGTGCCGACCTCACCGCTCTGGCGCGCTGGCTCGCCGGGCGCAGCGTGCCGATCATGCGGACCTCGCGCGCCGACCTGCAGGAGTTCATCGCCTGGCGCGTGCACGCCGGTGCCCGGCCGCGCTCCACGGCGCGCCAACTGTCCAGTTTCCGGCGCTTCTTCCGCTACTACATGCGCGACGGCACGATTCGCGAGGATCCCACCGCGCAGATCGCCATGCCGAAGATCGGCCGCTCGCTGCCCCGCTCGCTCTCCGAGGAGGAGGTCGAATCGCTCCTGTCGGCGCCGCTGGTGAGCGACCCGCTCGGTAACCGCGACCGCACCATGCTCGAGGTGCTGTACGCGACCGGCCTGCGCGTCTCGGAGCTCGTGAACCTGCGCCAGGGGCAGATCAACCTGAACC
>Ga0209156_10003229_pt1 | contig 12366 bp, 9 predicted proteins | sample GraSoiAngelo_124_FD_185881 | JGI IMG/M metagenome (GOLD analysis project Ga0209156, IMG submission 185881) | Grasslands soil microbial communities from the Angelo Coastal Reserve, California, USA - 14_0927_05_20cm (SPAdes) (version 2) | ecosystem: Environmental > Terrestrial > Soil > Grasslands ...
ACCAAAGCTAGGGTCAAGAAAAATATAGGTAGACTTCGTTTGGTCGTCATGTTCATCACCATAATAACCGAGGGAGGGCTTGATTTCGATGCTGTTACCATCAGGCTTTGGAACGTGTTAGTCTTCGCTCACGGAATGAACCGCTCCACCATAGGGGCCGTGCCGAGAAATAGCTCAAAACGCGGCTAGATGCAAGCGCGCTCCTAATTGGAGCCTCGGGCGTGGGTGCAAATGCAAGTTCAAACCCTCCATGCTTGACCCACACCCCCACATACGTTAAAAACGCGACAAAAGGGGTCTGAGCATGAACCAGCTGATCTTGTTATCAAGTCAGAGGTTTGGAATGACGGCTCTGGAGGAAAGCACTCTGGAGTTGCCTGCGGATATGCTGACACACGACCCCAGCTCTAGTGCCGCTTTTAGTGCTCGGTATAGGAGTGTTGGGGTGAAGGGACTGTTGAAGGGCCCCGCGGTGATACCGTAAGCCAAGAGATGTACTCGTCTCTATACTGAGTAACTGCGCAGCGAGAGACGAGTAGGGAATCGTATCATGGGATAAGGAGATAGCGCTTTTAGCTGCGAGCTCCTGGACCCGGTCACGACCACCGTTCCGGAAGACGGACACGCTTCTCGGCAACGATGACAAGCCTGTTTGCTTTCTGGCTACACGGAGTACAGTCAAGCCTTCTCGTTTCTTCCCGGCAATGAGAAGGATTCAGTTTAGCGAGTGATGAATAGCCCGTCCAATTCTCTTTGAATCTCGGCAATGCACAACAGTAAGTGTTGCCCCTTCGTCGTCAAGACATACGTCTGAACGCCTCGATTATCGGTACCTTGTTCCAAGTGGCCCTTGGAGACCAGGAATGGAATGTATCGCTTGGCTAGGGAAAAGCTCAGATTGGCCTTGTAGATTGCCTGTGTTCTTGAGAAACCATCGTTGCCGAGGGTCAGAATGTCTTGAATCACTCGCGTGGTATCACGTCGCCTCGTCAAAGATCCACATCGGAAATTGATAACGCGCTTCTGTGAATTGCCATTGATAATCAAGCGGTTCCCTGCTGAACTCGCGGAGATTGCATGATAATCACCATTGCTTTTCACAGATAAGCCGAATGTTTGCAGAGTGTTATCTTGCAACTCATTGCGACCCAATGAGTACTTCAAGACCTCATGAGAACACGCACATCGATTGATCCCTAATCTGGATGGTAATGATAGGCTCGACACGCATTCACGAGGATCAATCGCTTCGTTATCCCGTCGACGGGTCACTGGGAGCCTGAGAGCTTCTTCCTCTTCCGTTCAAGAATAACGCTTAGTCTCAAGATGCTTATCGGAAGCCTCGACTTACAATATTTTTCCGGTGCCACCGTTCGTCGCTTTTGGAAGGTAGGGCTTGTTTTGCCAATACTCTTTTGAGTAGAAACTGGAGAGATGGATTAAAAATGTGGCGGATCGGATTGTAGTTGACGTGGTGCCTGCGAAGGAAAGAACGGAGAGAACCATTTCACGATCATTCAGGCTCAGTAAGAGCATCTTGAACGGACTAGAAGAAGACGCAAACTTGCAGAAGATAAGCACAAACGCACTCGTCAGCAAGATTCTGTCTGACTACGTCGAGTTGGAAAGGTTCAGTGAACCGTTCGGCACAATAAGAGTGGGACGCGATACAGTTCGAGATTTCTTGGAGATGGTGCCTGAGGAAGGCTTGAAGAAGGCTGGTCTCAAGGCTGGTAAGGGTTTGCCGATTGCCGTGATCTCAGCAAAGTATGGAAAGATAAATGCAGATTCAGTGTTACGATTCATCCGAGAGTATTTCGGATATTCCAACCTAGTTCGATACAGCGAAAAGCGACAGAACGACTCCATGACCATTACATTTGCACACGAGCTAGGGCTCAAACTTTCCTTCTTCATAGAAGCATACCTCCAGCCATCCTTCGAAATAGCGAACATCAAAGTAAAAGAGTCCCTGAAAAGCGACCACGCATTAATGATCAGCCTATGATCGGGTAGACTGAACACTAATGCCTATCAGATGCGCTCGGCCCGTAATTATGTTCTAGAACAAAATTACTGGCCAGCTTAAGGGCAGCATAGACGAATCTTACAGACTGGTCTGCTTGACCTGTCCAAGAGACAAACGCAAGAAAAGAGTATTTGCAATTTTCACAGTCACGATAATGCTTCTTGGCTTGTTGTCGGTTGCAAGAATCCAAACGGTAAGCGCATCAACGACACCCTTCTCAAAGCATATCGTCTTCATCATAATGGAGAACAATCCTCTGAGTGGAATAACATCCACGACAGCTCCATACATGCATAGTCTAGCTAGCACCTACGCCAACTCTACCAATTATGTCGGCCCAGTTAGCAGTTCTTGGTCACCGAGTCTACCAAACTACATCGGACTGACATCAGGTTCGACGCAAGGTATAACCAATGATAATGGACCGAGTTCTAATCCGGTCAGCGCAGTGAACATCATCGACAAGTTGGATATTGCAGGAGTGACTTTCAAATTCTACATGGAGAATATGCTTAGCAACTGTTACACGTCTGACGTTACACGTCTGACAGTGGCGGCTATTACGTTCATCACAATCCGATTCCTTACTATACAGATACCAATGCGACTTCTGCGTGTTCAACCCTTGATGTGCCTGCTGGCTCAACAAGCTGTCCTCTGGGCGCTGCAAGCTTTTCCGACATTACAACCTGCGATAGTGCGCTAATCAACGACCTTAACTCAACTTCTTCAACTCCGAGCTTCATGTGGCTGACCCGAATCATTGTAATGACATGCACGACTGTTCAAGTCCGAGCTGTAGCAGCCCGAGCAGTACATGCGTCGGGGTTGGAGATACCTACTTATCATACCTGGTCAAATCGATCTTAACGACTAAGACGTTCGAACAAGACCCTGTCGCGACTATTATCATAACCTTCGACGAGCCCAGCTCAGGAACATATGGCACTACTCCGGTCTATTTCATGGTTGCAGGTCCGGGTGCGAAGTTGCATTACGCTTCTCCCTCTTCAAACAAATACACGCATCTTAACCTCTTGAAGACTTGGGAGTCGAACTGGGGATTAGGTTGCCTCGTGATCAGCACCGATTGTATCAATACGGTTGTTCCTATGACGGAGTTCTTCATTCCGAGCTTCGTTATGTCGACGAGTCCGTCGTCTGTCTCGATATTCTGTAACGTCTTCGGTTGTGACCCCGGACATACTGTGAACTCGACTCTGACCATCACAGGTGTTAACGGATTCAACGGACTAGTGACTCTTTCTTATATACCGCCTTCTAACTCTGTCAGTGGTGTCTACCTGACGGGTCAACCAACCGTTAACGTACAGCTGGGGACTCCAGCGCTCCTGAATGTCACCGCTCATGGAAGCGGAACCACATCCGGCACCTTTGTCTGGACTATCAACGGGAGCGTTCAGGGATTCACCATCAACACGACGGTGAGGATAACCTATACCTGGTGTGCTCACTGCGTTCTACCACCCTGATAGCGCCAGAAAGAGAAGCTGAGTGGGAAGAAAGATTCCCGTCAGCATTGCTATAATCTGCCGTAGCTGTCGAACTCTGTGAGAGAGCTCGTTCCTCATGGGTCAGATGCACTCCCTTTCGAAGGAGTTTAGGGCTGTTCGAGATTGGGTTTTCCATATATCAATGGGGGTAGCTCGTTGCGTGTACGCGGCATCCTTATCTGCGGGTTTCGCCGGCACTCCATGTATTGAGACCGAATCTTCCGCTCGTTACTAGCCCTAGAGCATTTGTGCATGTGATCTGGGCTCCGGGCATTCATCGACAGCCCCGACCCGGCTCGTTCATCTGTCTCTCATGGAGATCGTGTCGAGAATTTATCGTAGTGCTCCTCCTAACGCTTCTGACAATTTCTTCGACCGCAGCCGCTCAAGCCGTAGGGGCCGTCTCTAGCCCAACGAGAGAAATGACGATGCAAGCTCCCTCGCAAACATCTCAGTCTGTTCCTTCAATAAATATGACAACAGTTAGGGCTGGATACGAGGCAAGCATAGCAGTGAACCCTACCAACCCATTGAACTTAATCATTTCGGGAGGTGGAGTAGGTGGCGATTCGGGTGATCACTGGGGGGTGGCAAGCGTATCTTCAGATGGTGGTAGGAGTTGGAGGTTTGGGAACGCCTCGTTCAGCTACATCCTCTCCAAAGTGAAGAGTGGATGGGGTTTCGCTGACCCAGTGGCGACCTTCAATACTCGTGGCGATGCCTATGTTGGCACTATTGACAATGGAACTATGGAGTGGCTGTTCAAGTCCACGGACGGCGGTAATAGTTTCCTCCTGACCAGTCCTTTCCTCAAGATGAACGACAGTCTCCTATTCTACAACAACAATAGAATGGTGCATCCTTGCAACCAGGACCGTGGCCCTTTCAGAGACTATCCTGCGGTAATCGCTGACCCATATTCTACAAGCCCCTACCGGAACAATGTCTACGTGCTGGTCCGTACGGCCGCTCAGGTCAGTCCAACTAGGTGCGAGTGGGGAACGGCATTCGAAAGGTCGATTGATGGGGGGAATACATGGGATTCTGGGACATGGTTCAGCTCGTATCAGCTTGAGTTTCTCTCGGATAATAGAGGAATGGCGGTGGCTCCCGATGGAACTGTCTTTTTGGCCGGAGTGGGAGGAAGCTGTCTCTATACCTCGAATTGCCCGTGGTTGAACTGTCTCCTCACAGATCACAACCTAGGCATTGTTTTCAAGTCTAGCGACGGAGGGGGAAGCTTCTCTCGACCGATATGCGCCGTGGATGACCTTCACGTTAGCCTCGATAGCGTGGAAGTCGTCGCTGCTAGCGCCAGCAACATATACGTTGTATACTTGGGTGACAACGCCACTATCGCTCCTGACATCCTGCACCTATATAGCGAAGTTTCTCATGACGGCGGCAGTAGCTGGTCGTCAATCGCTAGGGTCGACGACGTTTCCTCTCCGGATCGCGGTCATGTGGCATCGGCTGGGGCTGGGCCATTCATGTGGGATCTGAGCTTGTCACCCCAGACAGGGCGTCTGGACCTAGCATGGTTTGATGATCGAAACCAAGGAGGAAACTATACTCTGGCTGATGTCTACTACAGCTACTCATACGACGCTATCTCATGGGCTACCAATATTCGCGAAACCCCGGAGGGACCCTACTACATGTGCACTCAATCTACCAACCTTTGCGGCGGCACAGGAAACGATTTCATGTGGGTCACCAGCTCCTACACGCCTGGCAGTGATAGGGCGTACATTGTAGCCTCGTTGGGCAAGGCTGATTGCGGAAGCTTATGCTCGGCGCTCCTCACACGGTTCGTCACAGTCACCTTTCCGACGCCATCAATCGGCGCCTCCATATTCTATACGGATTCTAGCCTCAACCCGCTGCCCTTGGATGGTAGTGACAGTTCTTACGTGAACGTGCTACTGGCTAGGGGTATTGTTGAGAGCACTAGTCCCCGTCAGGTCCTGGCCTGGATGAACGTTACCAACACTGGCTCCATGCCGCTACAGTCGCTCATTCTAGACGAGACATTGCCTGTTGACTGGACTGTAAGCCCGCCGTGGATGCCTGCAAAGGTGGGAGTACATGTCTACTATGGTAATGGCACAGATCTATCGACGAATCTGGAGATCATCCAGCCTTCCACCATAACCGTCTCCCAAGACAACCCTGCCGTGGTTCATGTGACGATTTCAAACCTGACCGCGACGATCATCGGTCACCCGTTGATGCCGGGCGAGAGCATACTCGTCTCGGCAAGACTCTCTTATGATCTGATGAGAACCAGCCAGTCTTCTTCAAGCTATCCGCGCAGCTATACTGCCACGGCGAATGTTGCTGCCTGGACCGGGGCATCCTACTCAGGTGCAGAGGCCTCCACAAGCATGTCAGACTCTTTCACAGCCTACGCCAGGATCGCTGGGGGTCCAAGTGGACCAGGGAATACAATCCTGATAGCTGTCCGCAAGTACACTATCACATAGCGCACGCCAGATGGATAGGAGGCTTGTTACAGACGCCATCCACAACGTCGTCTTCTCCGACAACTATGAGCTCTTCGGACAGAACAATGGAACACGATAGGGGCATTGAGACATACGATTTCACGGGCAAACCTCACAGCTCCGCGACAATCTTTGGAACCTTCATTGTTGTTGTGATATGCCCATGTGGAAATTGTCTCTCTCTATCTTCCAATCCTCCTCCAGTCCAGCCGTAGGCCTTGGTTGGTCTGGTCGCAGCAAAACGAACGTCTTGGCGCGCACTTCTTCCATCAAATAGTCCCTCTCGTCCTCCAACCAACCGAACTTTTCTGGGTCAGAGACTGAAACGTATGCGTCCACGAACGCGTCAACGGGAAGGTCTAGGCGTTTTCTCATTTCCTGCAACCGACGAATTACTTCTCGCACAAAGCCCTCTCTGACTAGCTCGCTTGGAATCGTCAGGTCCACGTAGACGCGTCCTTCCTCGAAGCTTCCAATAGCATGATTCTCAGGTATCTCTTCTCTGAAAGAGACCATCTCACTCGTAATTTCATGCTCGCCCCCATCCAGCTTGACCAGGAAATGTCCGTCTTCCTTGAAAGCGCGCATGAGCTGGCGACCGTCTAGTGAGCGGAGTCTCTCCGCGATCTTATTCGCTTCACCGCGAAACGATGGGCCGAGAGCCTTGAAATTGGGCTCAACAATCAATTTCTTCAACCGTTCTTCCTCGGTTAGGCTGACCAGTCTGACATCTTTCGCGTTCGCTTGTTGAAGCAACAAGTCGCGCAATGTCCTGATCGTGCGTCTCACTATCGGTTTGTCAGCTACGATCAGGATTGTCGATACTGGTTGACGGAGTTTGATTTTCTTTGATTGGCGTGCTGAGGCTGTGGCGTCAGCGATGTGTTGGACGATGCGCATTTGATTTTCTAGTGTCTTGTTGATCCATTTCTTGTCTGTGCTGGGCCAGTTGGTCATGTGGATGCTTTCGGGATTCAGACTTTCAGTGTTTCTGAGTGCTTCTCTGTAGATTGTCTCCGTGAGAAACGGCATTGCGGGTGCTGCCAGTCCTAGCCAGCTTCTGAGGGCGTGGTGGAGGACCGTGTAGGCTGCGAGTTTGTCTCGGCTTGTCTTTTCCAGCCAGAATCGTCGACGGACAAGTCGAATGTACCAGTGGCTGAGATCTTCAACAGCGAACTCTCTGAGTGCTCGAACCGCCAAGTGGATTTCGAGCCGCTCCATGTGCATTGAAACATCCCTTACCAGCGTCTCGGTTCTTGAGAGCAGCCACTTGTCCTCAGCGTGGAACGATTTCGTCAGTTTTCGTATCGTCCATTTGTTAGGGGTGAACTTGTCTAGGTTCATGTAGAGAGTTGCGAAGGAGAAGACGTTCCAGACAATCTGAAGGTCTCTGGCAGCGGTCTCTACGGCGTTCCAAGAGAATCGGAAATCATCCCAGACTGTAGTCTGAAGAGTGTAGAATCGAAGAGCATCTCTGCCATGTTTTCCAATTACATCTTCTGGGCTGACAAAATTTCCCTTGGACTTGCTCATCTTCTCACCGTCTGGGTCCAAAGTATGTCCATGCATCAGCACCGCCTTGTACGGTGTCTTGTTGAACACGAGAATGCTGGACCCTAGCTGATTGTAGAACCAGCCTCTGGTCTGGTCGTGAGCCTCAACAATCGTGTCAGCTGGCCACCAAGCCCTAAGCTCCTTCGCACTAGGTGGATAGTCTAATCCTGCCCACGAGGCTACGCCCGAGTCGAGCCAGCCGTCGAGCACATCTGGCTCTCTTCTTGCTCTGCCGCCGCATTTGCATCTTGTTTCTATTTTGTCAACGCCGTTTCTGTGGAGCTCGAACTTTCGCGGATGTTGAATGGCTATTCTTTCTAGTTCAGCTCTGGACCCTACCACTGTGTGTTCTCCGCATTCTTGGCATGTCCAGATGGGGAGTGGTGTTCCCCAGTAGCGTTGACGGCTGATGACCCAGTCTCGAGCACCAACCAGCCATGTGTGGAATCGTTTGGACCCCGCCCATTCTGGCGTCCATCGGACTCTCTTGTTCTCCGTGATCATTTTCTGTTTGAACTCGGTAACTTTGATGAACCACTGGTCTGTGGCTCGCAGGATGAGGGGGGTCTTGCATCGCCAGCAATGCGGATACGAGTGTTCGATCGTCTCTTCTCTGAAGAGCAATCGCTTGGCTTCAAGATCCTTGACAATGACCGGGTTGGCTTCTCTAACTTGGAGTCCGGAATACTTTCCCGCCTCAGACGTAAAGTGTCCCGACGCATCTACCGGCGAAAGTACCGGTAGGCCGTTTCGCTCGCCTACCTCAAAGTCTTCCTCACCGTGGCCGGGAGCCATGTGGACTAGGCCGGTTCCGTCGGTCATTGTAACGTACTCAGGGCTCAAGAATACTCTGTGAAGTTTCCCACCAGTCTTTTGATGAGTCTCCTCTAGTAATGGCGGGACGTATGAGACCCCTTCTAGATCCCTTCCTTTGAGTTCCTGTAAGATCTTGTACTGTTTTTCACCGAGAACGGGTGATAATCTCTCTTTGGCGATTATCAGCTTCTCGCCGTCGATTTCCACGGCCGCATAGTTCATGTCAGGGTGAACCATGACTCCCTCGTTTGCAGGTAGGGTCCAGGGAGTAGTGGTCCAGATTAGGAAGAATTCCCCTGGCTTGTCGAGGATGGGTAGTTTCACGTAGATCGAGTAGTCTTTGATGATCCGATACTCGTCGGTCACCTCGTATCCTGCGAGGGCTGTTTCGTCGTGGGGACACCAGTGGACAACTCTCAATCCCTTGTAGAGCAGTTTCTTCTGGTGCGCTTGTTTGACTGTCCACCAGACTGACTCGATGTATCTGTCGTGATAGGTGACGTATGGACGGTCCCAGTCCATCCATATGCCGAGATCTTTGAAGACTCGCGTTTGAGCCTCTATGTTCACGTCAGAATACTTCTTGCATTCAGCGATGAACCGGTCAATACCGTAAACATTCTCAATGTCTTTCTTTGATGTGAGATTGAGGCTCTTCTCAACCATCAGTTCGACAGGTAATCCATGACAGTCATAACCGGGCTGGTCATGGACATTGTGGCATTTCATTCGTTGGAACCGTATGACGACATCCTTCAGGGTCTTGTTCCAGCCCGTCCCTACATGGGGCGGATTAGTTACAAACGGTGGACCGTCTAGAAAGTAGAAGTTGGATTTTCTCAGGAGTCTTCTTTTTGTCTTCTCGTAGGCTCCGCTAGTCTTCCACCATTGGAGAACCTCTTCCTCGGTCTTTGATGGTTTGTACTCGCGGCTGATCTTGCCTACCGTTTTTGTCGTCAATAGTTCTCCTGCTCCGGGAAAGAGGATGTGGAATCGAAGATCTCCGGCCTCGCTCTCGGCCGACGATTTATGTTCCCTAAAAAAGTTAGGGGAAGATCGATCAAATTATGTCGGAATTGTGCAACTTATTACAGTCTCAAGAACGCTTTGAAGCGCACTGACGTTGATTTCGCTCACGCTTCTCAAATCAACCGGGTACGGTGCACCCGCTCAGACTGTGAGCGTCTTTCCCGATAAGGTTCACGAAGGCGAAATGCTCTGGGTCGACGCTGAGAGCCCAACAGCCCAAGAGCTTGCTGATCTAAAGAGCAGGTTTGACCTAGACGAATACGCCATCGAGGATGTTGTTCACAGGAATCAGAGGCCGAAGCTGGAGGAATATGGGAAAAACGTGTTTGCAGTAATTCACGTGCCTGACGTAAGGAGTCACAAGAGCGGGATAATCGAGCTCTTCGTCTTCTTTCAAAAGAACTGGATCATAACCATACATTCAGATGATTCAGAATTGATCCATTCAATGGACTCAAGGATTAGAGCCAGAGGTCTCGCGCCACTGACAACCGCCCCCTCACCTGACCTGTTCTTCTACGTCTTTCTCGACTTCGCAGTCGACGCCTACTATCCAATTTTGGATGAGGTGGAGGAGCGACTTGAGGATCTTGACAAACAGGCAATTACGACCTTCAAGACACGAGTCAGGAGAATGGAGAATGTAGTCTCTATCGTAACCACGATCGGTGGGGTGCGAAGAAAACTGATGAACCTTCGGCGATCTCTTACTCCGACGAGAGACATGCTCGGAATGGTGATGCGTGGCGCAGTACCGTTTGTAGCTGATTCAAATCTTAGAAGCTTCAGAGATGTCTACGACCACTCCTTCCAGCTCTTGGAGACCATAGACAACGACAGAGACAGAACTAGTGATGTCCGAGATCTCTACATCAGTTTGCATTCGGCCTCGACAGATAACACGATCAAGGTGCTCACGCTCGTCGCCACGATATTCCTCCCGCTCACTCTTCTTGCTGGAATTTACGGAATGAATTTCAGTCCGGGGTTCTTCCAGCCTGGGAGTGGTGATCCGCGTGGGTTCTACGTCATGATTCTATCAATGATCTTCATATCATTGGGACTCGTTTACTGGTCCAAGAGAAGCGGCTGGATCTAGGAAACCTCTCTCCATCCATTCGGAGAGGATGCCAGCATGAAGTGTTTCTTGTTCAGGACCGTCGCTTCCAGATCAGCCGGATAATTCGCGTGGCTGGACACTAGAAGCTGTTTGATCTCCCTCTTCAAGATCTCGGTCATTTTATCACCGCTGGTGATCATGCTTCTACGAGTATATTGTGGGAGAGAGCTGTTGCCAAGCTCGTCGCGTACAGGGCGTGGGACCGTTCTTTCAAAGCGTTGTCCCGGGATCCTCTGAGGATGGTGGGCTAAGGCGATGAGTCTGAATGCGTACTCTCTCATCTGCTGGAGTTGGGTGAACGCTGACCAGAGTCTCTCTCGTGCGACAGCGGAGAGGAAGACAGAGTACCAGTACCAATACCATCGAAGCTGTTTTTCGACGTATTCTTGGAGAACCTTTCCTTCAAGCGGTGATTGAAAAGGGAAGACTAAGCCGTCGAGCAGAAGCTTCTTGTCAACTAGGACCCTATAGGGTCCGGCGTGTAGAGTTTTGAGATTCTTTGTGGTTCCTAGCCCAAGTTCGCCTTTGACTCCGTTCTGGAAGATGAATAGGATCAGGTCGAATCCGAAGTTGTTGTGCTGTTCGAGGAATACGAGTGGACCCATCTCGGCGAGACGAGCTCGCATTTGAGAGGTAAAGTCGGAATAAGATTGCTCTTCGAGAATGTAGTAGATGTCGATATCGGAAAAATCATCCTCTGTCCCGTCGGCGAGTGAACCTCCAAGAAAAGCGGAGAGCACTCGGGGATCTTCTCTTGCAATCTGTTCGAATTTCTGGATGAACAGCGAGCGTTCTTTCATCAGCGTCCAGCGGTTGTGGTCTTTGGATGATTCATATTTTTGAGTTGTTCCAAAGGAGCTGGTGTGGAACTTGGACAGAGGGCGCGGGCGCGCCTGACTGTCGCTAGTTGAATTCGCTAATCTTTCGTTGGAAGTATGCTTTTTGGGGAAGAGTTGAGTTCTGAATCCAGCCACGTGTCGGTGTCTCAAAGATCGTGCTGACGTGGTTCATCGCGGTGTCCATGGAGTCGAATGGTTCGAATTTTCTTTTGAAGAGTGCTCGCAGGCTCTCTCTGACGTTCCGGACTCCGACTGGCATAATGTAGCCTGGATGAATCTCTCTCAACATTATCGCACCGGCCTGTCTCCTTATCGTGTCGAGATATTCAGTGACCGCGAGTCTCGCTGAGTAACAAGTGACGAGTAATTCCGGAAGATTCATTTGACGGGATCGTATAGAGTGGAGGCTAAACTGGAAAGTGTGACGTTACATGATATGCTATGGTCGAACGTTGCTGGATTCGGTTTGAACAGCTAGAGACACCCGAGCCTGGTTTGAGTTTGCAACCTGAAAAGCCGAGAGCCTCCCATGGGAAGAATCTGGCCCTAGCCGTAACGACACTTGCAGTAATACTTCTCGTACTCGTAAGCCTCCAGCTAATCCCCCACAGCATCACTGTCGACAAGACCCCAACCCTAGGGGTCAAAGTCAGCTCCACCATAGACTGGCAGGGACTAGCCTGGGGCGAGACTCGGAAGCTGGCTTCTGACAGTAAGGGAACGATCTACCTCGCGTATAGAACACAGGTGCTAGGTATGGTAGGAGACAAAGCCTTCGTAGATTTCTCTACAGATAACGGTTTGACTTGGTCGCATCTGGGAGGTGGACCGATCGACACTATGACGCCGGGAACACAGATGCAACGGGTACCGGCCATATCCGTTGGCAGTAATGATGTCATGCAAGTCGTCTGGAACGAGGTGCCTAACGACCAGTCAGGAGACCGCCAAATATGGT
>Ga0209156_10003232_pt1 | contig 12354 bp, 14 predicted proteins | sample GraSoiAngelo_124_FD_185881 | JGI IMG/M metagenome (GOLD analysis project Ga0209156, IMG submission 185881) | Grasslands soil microbial communities from the Angelo Coastal Reserve, California, USA - 14_0927_05_20cm (SPAdes) (version 2) | ecosystem: Environmental > Terrestrial > Soil > Grasslands...
GGGCAGGAAACTCTCGGGGTCCGGCCAGAGGTCGGGCCGGTGGTGCGTCGCGTAGATGGACGCCGACACGCTGACGCCCGCCGGGAGGTCGAGCCCGCCGATGCGTGCCGGCGCGTGCAGGCGTCGTATCACGTTGGTCGCGACCGGGGTCAGCCGCGCGGACTCCTTGGTGACGGCGTCCAGATACTCGAGCTGGGGGAGGTGCTGGGCCTCGACCGGGCCGGCGCCCACCACGCGCGCGAGCTCGGCGCGCAGGTTGGCGAGCGTGCCGGGATGCCGCAGCAGGTGGTAGAAGACCCAGGCCAGCGAGGTTGCGGTCGTCTCCTGGCCGGCCATGAGGAGCGTGAACATCTCGTCGAGCAGCTCCGCGTCGCTCATGGGCGCGCCCTGCTCGTCGCGGGCGTCGACCAGCAGCGAGAGGATGTCGCTGCGGCCCGCGGTGCCCTCGGCGCGACGGCGGGCGATCTCGTCGAGCAGGACGGCCCGGATCGCGTCGCGGTTGCGCACGAAGCGGCCCCAGGGCGTCAGGCGCCCGAGGTCGATCTGGAACGGTTTCAGCGCGATGAAGGGTGCGCTCGGGCCGTTGGCCTGCGCGACGAAGCGCTCGACGCGCTCGCGGACCCGGGTGAAGGCCGCGCCCTCGTCGACCCCGAAGACGGTGCGCAGGATCACGTCGAGGGTGATCGCCTGCATCTCGTGGTGGATGGGGAAGGGGCGCCCGACGGGCCACCTGTCGATCACCCGGTCGGCGATCTCGCGCATGAGGCGGCCGTAGACGTGCATGCGCTCGCCGTGGAAGGGTGGGCTCATGAGACGCCGCTCGCGGGAGTGGCGCTCGCCGTCGAGGAGCAGGATCGAGTTCCAGCCGAGGATCGGCCCGAGGATGGGTGCGTTCGCCTCGCCGGAGCGGAGGTCGTCGCCGTCGGCGGTGAAGATGTCCTTGATCGCCTCGGGGTCGGTGAAGACGACCATCTTCCCGGGACCAGCGAACGAGGCGGTCGTGTAGCGCTCGCCCCAGCGGCGCGCCCCCATCGCGACCGTGTCGTACGGCCAGAGCGCGAAGCGGATGCCCTGCCAGAGCCGCGGCGTGCGCGGCCCGGGCGGCAGCGCCGTGGGGGTGGCGGTGGCCTCGGCAACGAGCGTGCTCATGCGTCCCTCCTGCGCGCTCAGCGCGCCAGGAGACCGTGCATCACGATCTCCGAGTAAAGCGGCAGAATCTCCTGATAGGGGTAATGGGTCTGGCTCGAGAGGGTGTCGCCCCCGGTGAAGAGGATGAACGCGGCGCGCTCGGGGTCGACGTCACGCAGCGTGCCCTCGCGGATGCCGTCGCGGATGACGTCGGCGATCATGGCGACGTTCTCGGTCACGAGCTGCTCGTGCAGCTCCTCCAGGAGGGGGGCGAAGATGATCTCGCCGTCGCGCCGGTAGACGGAGTTGATGAGCGCGTTCTCGCGGTTGTAGTCGACGCTCGCCTGGCCGAGGCGCGCGAGGCGGTCGAGCGCCGTCCCGGGCTGGGCGAGGACCCGGCGCGCCGTCTCGAGCCAGCGGGCGAGGCCCTCCCGCATGACGGCGCGGAAGATCTCCTCCTTGTTCTCGAAGTAGCGGTAGAGCGTCCCCGGGGCGACGCCCGCGTCGCGGGCGATCTCCGCGATGCCGGTGCGCCGGTAGCCGAAGGCGGCGAAGCGCTCCTCGGCGGCGGCCAGGATGCGGGCCCGGGAGGGGGAGTCGTTCGCCTCGGCAGGGCCCTGCATGAAGTGAATTTCTGAACCAAATATTCACTTCAGTCAAGACCTGACAAACCTGGCAGGAGCCGGGCTCGCAACAATATCTACTGTCCCGGCCGTCCCCGGGGCCGCCCGTAGACGTACCCCGCCACGTCGGCCCACAGGGCCTCGAAGCGTTCCGCGTCGAACCCGCTCCCCGTGGTGAGCCAGTCGGCGTGCCGAGGCGGCTTCCCCTTGTCGTGGAAGTGGCCGATCACGTCGAGGTGGTCGGCCTGGGCGGCGTGGATGACGTCGCCCCAGGGCTGGGAGCGGGTAGGGACGATGCCGTCGTTCGCGCCCGCCCCTGGCAGCGTGCCATATGCGCGGCGGAGCCGCCGCGCCTGCGCGGGGGCGAGGGCGGGCGCGCGGACCTGGGGCGTACGCGACGCGAGCCGGTAGAGCGCCTGGTAGACGGCGTGGCTCGCCTGCGCCGAGGGGTCGAGGCCGGCGGCGAGCGTCGAGCGCACGCCCGGCGGACGCGCGCGGGTCACGACCGAGCCGTAGCGCACCCCCGGGCGGTCGCGGGTCGCCGCGTCGAACACGTCCATGCCCTCGGGCGTGAGCTGGGGCAGGAGCGCCTGGTCCTTGCTCACCTCGGCGAAGAAGGTCTCGACCGCGCCGCGCCGGGCGGGCGAGAAGTCCGCCAGGAGCTGGCCGAAGAGCTGGTCCAGGAGCGCGCTGTTGAGGCCCACGTGATCGTCCAGACGCGCGAAGAGCGCGCCCAGCTTGGCGACCACGGAGATCGGCAGGCGCCCGAAGCGGAGCACGTAGACGGTCCAGAGCGAGAGGAAGCGGAGGAGCCGCTGGCCGAGGAGGCTCGCGAAGAAGGACGCGAGGGGCGTGCCGCGGTTCGGCGTGGCGACGGTGATCACGGTCGCCACGCGCCGCGCCACGCGCTCGACGCTCGCGTCGCTCGGCAACGAGACCCCGGGGGCTACGAGCAGGCGGGCGTCGAGCCCGCCGCTCGAGTGCCCGATCACGTGCACCGCGCCCTCGCGCCCCATGGTCTCGCCGATCGTCTCGAGCACACGCACCGCCCGCTGCGGCAGGGAGGCGGTGGGATGGGTCCGCACCACGTGGATCTCTGCACGGAGGCCGAGGGCCCGCGAGCGCGTCTCGAGAAAGTCGATGACGTGGGCGAAGTACTTGATCTCGCCCAGGTTCGTGAACCCGAAGAAGCCCGGGACGAGGTAGATGTGATGGCGGCCGCGCATCAGTCGCGCGCCGCCACGAGCCCCGGAACGCCGACGCCCTGGATGTGCTGCGCGTTGGTGCCGTCCTCGTAGCGCGGCAGCCGTCCCTCGGTGCGCCAGAGCCGGTAGGCGAGGGCGGCGGAGAGCACGCGGATCGGATAGTCGCGCGGTAGCGTGTTCAGATAGGGCTGGATGGTGGCGAAGTCGCGCGCACCGTACTGCTCCATGATGGCGCGCAGCCCGCCGTTGCGCGGCCCGATGTTGTAGGCGAGGAGCCCGAGGAACAGGTCGCCGCCCATCTCGTCCAGGTAGCGGCGGAGCGTGGCGGCGGCGGCGAAGGCGTTGTGGCGCTGGTTGAGCGGGTCGAGCTCCGCGACGCCGAGCCGCCGCCGGACCTCGGCCACCGCCTCGGCCGGCGGCGCCGTGATCTGGAAGAGGCCGCGCCCGCCGCCCGCGCTGTCGCGCGGGTAGAAGGCGGACTCGGCCGCGCCCACGCCCATCAGCACCTCCACGTCCACGCCGAAGGCGGCGGCCGCCTCATGCACGGTCGGCTCGTAGACGCGGGCGCGCTCGAGCACGCGCGTGAGCGCGGCCAGGTCGGCGCGGCGGTAGGCGGCGTAGACCTGGTGCGCGAGCGTCAGGCGCTCGGTCTCGGCGCGCCCGCCGACCAGCGTGCGGAGGCTCGCGACCTGGGCGTGAAAGGCGGGACCCGAGGCGAGCCAGAGCGCGAGGGCCGCCACCGACAGCGCAGCGCCTACCGGCAGCGCCGTCCCGCGCCGCGCGAGCCAGCGGCGCGCCACGAGCCAGCCGCGGAGCAGCGCCGCCGCGCCCATGCCGAGGGCGAGCACGCCGGCGGCGAAGAGGACGAGGTGCCACCACGGGCTCGCGCCAGCGACCCGATCGGCGAGCCACCCGAGCGCCGCGAGCACGCCCACCAGCGCCGTCGCGGCGAGCGCCGCCACCTCGCTCGCGGAACGCGCCCAGACGCTCCGTGCGCTCCGCCGCGCGCGCCGCCGCTGCCTCCCCATCGCTGCCGCCGCGTTGTAGACGCGCGCCGTCGCCGTCGTCAACGGCGTTGACGCTCGGGCCGCAGGGGCGCTACACGGGCGGGAGCATGCGCGGCGTGGCCCGCTTCTTCTTCCTGCACATCGGGAGCTTCGTCCCCGTGTTCCTGTACTTCTACCTGTGCGGGACGGCGGCCTTCTCGGCCGACGGCGTGCGGCACGCGCTCCTCGTCGCCCTGGTGGTGGACAGCGCGTACATCGCCCTCGCCTGGAGCCAGGGGGAGGCGAAGCAGTTCGACGCCGGCATCTGGACCCTGTTCGCGGTGGGCACGCTCGCCACGCGGGCGGGCGTCGCGCCGGTGCTCCGGCTCTACCAGCGCTACTCGCCGACGCTCCTCTTCGTGGCGCTGGGCCTGACGGCGCTCATCCCGCCCCTCCTCGGGCGCGAGACCTTCACCTACCACTTCGCGCGCCGGCAGCTCCCGCGCTGGCAGCTGAAGGTGCCCGAGTTCCACGACGTGAGCCGCGTGATGACGCTGTACTGGACGTTCCTCTTCTTCACCGCGGCGGGGCTCTGCACCTGGGCGCCCACCGACTGGCGCTTCACTTTCCTCTACCCGAACCTCATGCTCTTCGGGATCGGCGTGACCGCGACCGTCTGGCTCCCGCCGCTCTACTTCAGGCTCTTCCCACCCGCCTTCCCGCGCGCCGTCGAGCCGCTCATCATGGGCATGCCGCTCGTGTTCGACCGCAAGGCCGCGCGCGACACGCGGGCCAGCATCCAGTTCCGTGTGAGCGGCAGCGAGCCGGGCGACTACTATCTCGACATCGCGCGCGGCAGGTGCCGGAGCTTCGAGGGGATCGCGCCCGCGGCCGACCTGACCGTGTACACGCCGGGCACGGTGTGGCTCAAGATCGCGCACGGCGAGCTCGACGGCGAGCGCGCGCTCCGTGACGGGCTCTACCGCGCCGAGGGGGACTTCGCGCTGCTCGGCAAGATCGGCGAGTGGTTTCCGGCGCGGCGGTGAGGCGGGGGTTGGGAGACCCTTGGCGGGCGTCGGCGGGGGCGCCGCCGGCGCTCCCGCTCGGGCGCCGACGCGCGAATAGCACCCGGCCCGGGCGTCGCGCTCGGCGCCCTCGAAGGTCGCGGCGGCGGCGCCCCCGCCGACGCCACGCTGCCGACACTCACTCGCCGCGCCGCACGACCTCGCCTACGTAGATGTAGTCCAGATCCTGTGACGTCAGAGGGCGGTCGTCGGTGCGGCGGGTGACGCGCTCGACCGTGGCGACGAAGAGGGTGTGGTCGCCGGCAGGGATCGCCTGCTCCACCCGGCACTCGAGGCTGACCATCGCGTCGCGGAGGAGCGGGAGGCCGTCGGGCGAGTCCTCCCAGGCGATCTTGTCGAGGTTGTCGGGGCGGCGTGAGGCCGCCGAGTAGAAGTAGTCCTCGAGCGCTCGGCCGCGCTCGCCGACGACGTTCAGGGCGAAGCGCCGGGTGCGCGCCAGGATGTCGTGCGTCGAGTGGCGGCGGTCGACGGATGCCATCAGGAGCGGCGGGTCGCCCGACACCTGCGTCACCCACGACGACGACATGCCGTGGCGGCGCTCGCCGTCGCGCACGGTGAGGACGTAGATGCCGGTGGTGAGCGCGGCGAGCGCGCGGGCGAGCGCGGGCTCCATGCCCATGCACTTGCCCCGGCGGCCACCGCGCTGCAAGCTGGGTCTGGAGGAGTCAACCACGGCCGGGCTCGGTTCGTCAGGACGGATGGGAGCGGAAGGGCAGGGTACGTGAAGCCGAGCGCGAGCGGCCAGCTCCACCACGACGCGCTCTACCGCGCCCAGCACGGGCGGGTGCTGGCGCTCTGCCGCCTCCTCCTCGCCGACCACCACGAGGCCGAGGAGGTCTGCCACGAGGTCTTCGTGAAGCTCTTCGATCAGCGCGCGGCGCCGCCCGCGCCGGAGCGCTGGCTCACGCGCGTCGCGGTCAACGCCTGCCGGGACCGGCGGCGCGCCGGGTGGTGGCGACGGTGGCGGGAGCGCGGGGAGGAGTTCGTGGAGGCCGAGCATGCCACCCCGGGTCCGACGCCGGAAGAGGCGGCCCTCGGCCTGGAGGAGCGGCAACGCATCTGGCGTGTCTTTCACCGCCTCTCCGCGCGGCAGCAAGAGGTCTTCGCGCTGCGCCAGCTCGAGGGCTGGTCAACCGACGAGGTGGCCGAAACGTTGGGACTGAGCAGCGGCAGCGTGAAGCGGCACCTCTTCCGGGCGACTCACCAGCTGCGCGCGGCGCTCAGAGGCACACGATGAGCCGATGTCTCACGGAACGGACGCTGATGCTCCTCCAGGCGGGCGAGGGCCGCGCCGAGGAACGCGCGCACCTGCGCGCGTGCCCGCGGTGCGCGGCGCGCGATCGCGCGCTCGAGGACGAGCTCGGCGTGATTGCCGACGCGCTGCGCGCGGGCCCGGCGCCCGGCGCGGCGCGCCCGCGGCTCCGCTGGCGGGCGGTCGGCGCGCTTGCCGCGAGCGTCGCCCTGGCCGTGGGTGCGGCGTGGTTGTGGCGCGCCCCGCCGGGCGCGCTGCCCCGGGGCGGGGGCGACGTCAGCGCGCTGGTCGAGGACCTCGCCGGCACGCTCTTCGCGACGTCCGAGGACACCGCGGCCGGCGATCAGTCCGCTGTCGACGTCGCCGACGAGGCGGCGGCGTCATTCGACGAAGACGACGAGCTGGCCCTTCTCTTCGAGGGGCCGTGAAGGGGGTTTCGATGAAGAAACGTACGCTGATCCTGGCTGCGGTCGCCACCACGACCCTGGGCCTCGCCACCGTGCACGCCCGGCCGCGGTTCGGGATGGGAGCGGGATCGATGATGGGGCCGGGGGGCATGGACGGCCCGGCCATGATGCTGCCGCTCCTGCTGCGGAGCGCGAATCTCACCGACGAGCAGGAAGCGCAGGTGCAGAAGATCATGGCCGATCGGCGCGCGCAGACGCGCGCGCTCGTGCGCGAGATGCGCGCGGGGCAGGCCGCGCTCCTCGACAAGCTCTTCGCGGCCGGCGACCTCAAGGCCAACGACTTGAAGCCCGAGCTGGACCGGCTCACGCGCGCGCGAGCGCAGCTCATGGATCATGCCGTGACCACGGCGCTCGACATTCGCAAGGTGCTCACCCCCGAGCAGCTCGCGCGCACGGCGAAGATCAAGGACCGGATGCGGGCGCTGCACGACCAGATGCGGGAGCTGGTGGCGCCGGAGGAGGAGTAGGCTCGCCGCGGCGGAGCGCGTTGACGAGCAGGTTGGCTCGTCGGGTCGGCTCGGGGAGGCGATAGCCGGCGCTCGTGCCGAGCACGAGCGCGCGCGCATCGCGGAAGCCGATCGCCCAGCCGGGTGAGACGTAGACGGGCCGCACGGCGTCGCGCGTGCGCAGCACCACCCCCAGCCGCTCGCTCCCGTCGCGCAGCCAGGACCAGCTGCCCCGCCGCGCCGCCACCGGTCCGTGCTCGCCGGCGAGCCGGCTCTTCGCACAGCCGACGGTCGGCAGGTCGAGGCAGTAGCCGAGGTGGCAGGCGAGGCCGAAGCGGCGGGGGTGCGCGATGCCCTGGCCGTCACACACGAGCACGTCGGGCCGCGCGCGAAGCCGCCTGCAGGCGCGGAGCACGATGGGCGCCTCGCGGAAGCCGAACAGGCCGGGCACGTAGGGGAACGTGACCCGCCCCTCGGCCGAGGCCTGCTCGACGACCTCGAGCCCGGGCAGGGCGATGACGACGACTGCCGCCACCAGGCGCTCGCCGTCCTGGTGGTAGGCGGCGTCCGCGCCGGCGACGAGGCGCACCCGTGCGAGGCGGGCGCCCGTGTCGACCGCGGCCGCGAGTCGGCGCTGGAGGCGGAGGGCCGCTTCCACCGACAGGTCCCAGCGATGAGTTCTCGCAATGCGCACGGGAGCCGTCGTTCGACGGGCTTCATGTCCCCGGGCGGTACGTGCCGAAGCTCCAGAGGTGCCCCTCGAGGTCCCGGACGGAGTACCCGCGGGAGCCGTAGTCCGTGTCCTCGAGCTCCATCACGATCTCGGCGCCCGCGGCCTTCGCGCGCGCGTAGTGCGCGTCCACGTCCTCGACGTAGACGTACACTCCCTGCTTCACGGTGTTCCAGGGGTTGTCGGTGCCGGGCCCGTGCTTTCCCGACCCGAGCATGATCACGCCGGGGCCGAGCTTCATCTGCGCGTGGGCGATGGTCCCCTCGGGCCCCGGCACCACCATCTGCTTCTCGAAGCCGAAGGCCCTGCCGAGCCACTCGAGAGCGGCGGGCGCGTTCTTGTATCGCAGAGCGGGGAAGATGTTCGGGCTCCCCTCCGGTGGGTTCTTGGCCATGTGACTCGTGCCTCCTTTCTCAGCTCGACGTGGGCCATGTCAGCCGTACAAGGCAGCGAAGCGCTTCTGCATCTCCTCGGCCGACACGTCCTCCCGGTGTGTCGCGATCATCCAGACGTGTCCGAAGGGGTCCGCCAAGGTGCCCGACCGGTCGCCGTAGAACTGATCCTGCACCGGCCGCAGCATCTTCGCGCCGGCAGCGACCGCCTGTCTCGCCACGGCGTCCACGTCCTCGACGTAGAGATGGATGGTCACCGGTGAGCCGCCGAGCGACTGCGGGCCGCGGAAGCCCATCTCCGGGAACTCGTCGGCGAGCATGATGGGCGCGGCGCCGATCTTGATCTCGGCGTGCCCGATCTTCCCATCGGGCTGCGTCAGGCGCATCAGCTCCGTTGCCCCGAAGGCCTTCCGGTAGAACTCGATGGCGCTGGCCGCGCCCCTGACGCAGAGGTACGGCGTCGCACGGTCGTAGCCCTCCGGGATGGGTCTTGCTCTGCTCGTCATGCATCCCTCCTCTAGACGGCGCGGCGCGGGTCCTCCGCCCACGAGATCTCGGTCGTCTTCTCCGGCGTCCCGAAAAACATCGTCACGGCGGGGCGCGCGAGCTGGCGGTGCCACAGCCCCCGGGGGCAGACGAAGACGGAGCCCGCGCGCACGGTCACGTGCGCCGGCCCGCCGTCGGTCAGCACGGTGACGTCGACCTCTCCCTCGAGCGGGTGGAGCAACTCGTCGCCGTCGGGATGGCGTTCCCACGGCGTCAGCCCCGAGTAGCGCATCACGCCGAGCGTGCACTGGTCGAGCGACGCGATCGGTCGCACGGCCGCGTCCGCTTCCTCGGCGGTCGTGTTCGACGTGATCGCGAGCTCGGGGAGACCGTTCAGCGCGGCGCGCAGGTCGTGCGCGACCAGGGCCGCCGCTCCACGGCCGCGGCGCGTCCCGGCGCCCGCCCGGCCGCGGCCCTTGCGCCGCGGCTCCTGCGCGTCCGAGTGCTCAGTGCCTTCCCCCGGCGTCGCGAAGAGCATCGCCAGGGGCGACCGCGGCAGCACCCGGTGCCACAGCCCCCGGGGGCAGATGAAGATGGAGCCGGCGCGTGCGGTCGAGCGCACCGGCCCGCCGTCGGTCAGCGTGACGACGTCCGCCTCGCCCTCGAGAATGTGGAGCAGCTCGTCGCCGGCGGGATGGCGTTCCCAGTGCGAGCCCTCCGAGAAGCGCGACACGCCGATCGTGCACCGGTTGAGCGAGGCGAAGAAGCGCATCGTCATCGCGGGGAGATCGGCCAGCGCGGCGCGGACGTCGTGCGCGACCATCCTGGGCTCGCTGGCCAGCTCCTCGAGCCGGGCGCGGATGTCCTCCTCCGTCGCCAGGGGTCTCCCCGCGCTCGGGGCGGGTGCGGCAGGCTCGCCCCTGCCCCGCGCCACCGACAAAAGCTCCGCCCGCAAGCGCGCCTTGAACGCCTCGCGCGGCAGATCGCGGAGCTCGGCGGCGAGGCGAAGGAGCGCCGCGAGGCGGGGATTCATGCGCGGCAAGGGGGCATGCGGATCCGCCATCATGAGATCCACCGCGTCGTCGAGCTCCTCGGTGCCCGTGCGCTCAGTCATTCCTGTCACTCAACCGCGCCCGCAGGTTCTGCAGGCCGCGGAGCTGGAGCTGCTTCACGGCACCTTCCGTGCGCCCGAGCTCGTGTGCGATCTCGCGGATCCGCTTCTGCTCGGCGAAGCGCATGACGATGACGCGGTGCTGATCCGGGGGGAGCCGCTCGACGAGCCGGAAGAGGTGCGCGCGCTGCTCGATCTCCTCGAGGCCGACCTCGGGAGGAGGGTCGGGGCTGGGCACGTCGCGCTCTTTCGCCGCGCGTTTCGACCGGTCGACGATCGCATTGGCGGCGATCCTGAAGAGCCACGCAGCGAAGGGCACGCCGCGCCATTCGAAGCGGCCGATACTTGCCAGCGCGTCGTGGAACACCTCGGAGGTGAGGTCTTCGGCCTCGTCGCGGTCGCGGACGCGGCGCGCGACGAAGGCATACACACGTTCGAAGTTGTCTTCGTACAGCGCGGCGAAGCGGCTCGGGTCCCTCTGCGCGGCCTCGATCAGAAGCCGCTCGGCCTCCTCCTTCGCGGGCGCCTTCAAGGCGAGCTCCCCACCGGCCATCGGCTTCTCACCTTATGAACTGCCGGCGCACGCAAAAGGTCACGGTGGGGCGGCTACAGCACGGCCTCCGCCAGCAGCCGCACGGCCGCCACGTCCCGCGTCCCGGCGAGGAGCGTCGTGACCGGGCTCTCCTGCCACGCCGCCAGCCGGTCGCGAATCCGCGCCGCGCTGCCCGCGAGCGAGATCTCGTCCGCGAGCCGATCCGGCACCGCGGCCACCGCCTCCGCCCGCTGCCCCGCCAGGAAGAGCTCCTGCACCCGGCGCGCCTCCGCCTCGAAGCCGAGGCGGGCGATCAGGTTCAGGTGGAAGTTCTTCGCCGCCGCGCCCATGCCGCCGATGTAGAAGGCGAGCATGAACTTGATCGGCAGCAGTGCCTGCTCGAGGTCGTCGTTCAGCGAGACGGTCGCCGGGCAGGCGATCGCGAAGCCCGGGCGCGCGCCGCGGAGCGACTCCGCATAGACGTGCGTGCGATACGGTGAGTAGAAGAGCGGCAGCCAGCCGTCGGCGATCTCGGTCGCGAGCGCGACGTTCTTCGGCCCCTCCGCACCGAGGTAGATCGGGATCTCGGCGCGCAGCGGCCGCACGATCAGCTTGAGCGGCTTGCCGAGCCGTGCGCCGCCGGGAAGGGGCAGCTGGTAGTGCTCGCCCTGGAACGTGACCGGCCCCTCGCGCCGGAGCATCGCGCGCAGCAGCCGGACGAACTCGCGCGTGCGGCCCATCGGCCTCGGGAAGGGCTGGCCGTACCAGCCCTCGACCACCTGCGGGCCCGACACGCCGATGCCGAGGACGAGCCGCCCGCCCGAGAGATGGTCGATGGTGGCCGCCGTCATCGCGGCGCAGGCCGGCGTGCGCGCGGAGACCTGCATGATGGCGGTGCCGAGCTTGATGCGCGAGGTGCGCGCGCCGACCCAGCAGAGCGGCGAGAAGACGTCCGAGCCGTACGCCTCCGCGGTCCACACCGACTCGTAGCCGAGGCGCTCCGCCTCCTGCACGAGGTCGGTCGGGTCCCACGGGTCGGGCATCCAGTAGCCGAGCATCAGGCCGAGGCGCATGGGGTCCTCCCTCAATCGAAGCGCACGAGCGCGTGCTCGGCGTGGAAGCCCGGGCCGTAGATGTCCTTGCCCGAGAAGTACATGGGATCCTTCGCGGTCGCGAGCATGGCGCACACCCGGCCCGGGTTCTCGACCGGGAGTGCCTTGGACGCGTCGAAGCCGAACTCGGCGAGCTCGGCCGCCATCCGCTCCGTCCCGACGAAGCCCGGCATGAGCCCGATGACGGCGATGTTGTACGGGCGGAGCTCCTTCGCGAGCCCGGGCACCATGCGGTTCAGGGCCGCCTTGGAGAGCGAATAGCCGAGGCCCCAGCCGCCCTGGCCGATGGGCGCCGGCGTCTCCCGCTCGCCCGCGCTCGAGGTGATGTTGATGACGATGCCGCCGCCCTGGCGCTTCATCGCCGGCAGGCAGAGCTTCACGAGGTGCAGCGGCGCGATCACGTTGCAGAGCATCATCTGCTCGATCAGGTCGACCGGCGTCTCCTCGAAGGGGTCCATGTGCCCCGGGCCGACGTAGCGGCCGTTGTTGACCAGCACGTCGATCCGCCCGAAGCGGGCGAGGGCGGCGTCGACCGCCGCCGGCCAGTCCTCGCGCGCGGCGAGGTCGAGCTTCACGACCAGGGCGTCGGCGCCGAGCGCCCGCACCTCGCGCCCCGTCGCCTCGAGGCTGCCCGGCAGCGGCGTGGTGAGCGACTTCTTCACCGTGGAGGAATGTTCGAGCCGCTCCGCGCCGGTCACGGTGCGCGCCGCCACCACCACGTCGAAGCCGCGCCGCGCCAGCTCGAGCGCGCACGCCCGCCCGATGCCGCGGCTCGCGCCGGTCACGAACGCGACCCGTC
>Ga0209156_10003233_pt1 | contig 12353 bp, 14 predicted proteins | sample GraSoiAngelo_124_FD_185881 | JGI IMG/M metagenome (GOLD analysis project Ga0209156, IMG submission 185881) | Grasslands soil microbial communities from the Angelo Coastal Reserve, California, USA - 14_0927_05_20cm (SPAdes) (version 2) | ecosystem: Environmental > Terrestrial > Soil > Grasslands...
GATCAGAACCTTAAGCTAATTCCGAAACGCATGGAATGAATCTCCTGCTTGTATTACAATAAAAATAAAGCTGTTGTGCGGATCCCCGGTAGCTCAACGGTAGAGCATTCGGCTGTTAACAGAGAACCTTAAATCCAATAACTCGTTTCTCTGGCGTCAGTTAACAGCTTCCGGGCCATCCCCAAACACCCTTTTCTTGTCCCCCAAATGTCCCCCGGCGTGGGCCTCTGCCGTCACAGCGTGTCTGGATTACTTCCGGTTTGCCCGTCAGCACTAGCGTCATCCGGGAGCAAATGCCAAGGTAACAGGGCAACTCCTCCGGTTTGCCGAGTCACGCTCATCCCCCTGGGGCGCTAGGTTAGAAATTAAGCTTTAAGCCGAGCTGCATAACCCGGTTCGGTTCGCCGATAGCAATCACTGTTGCGGACGCCGGCAGCGAAGCCGCGACGCAGCAAGTGCGAGCGAAAATGCTGCTCTGGACGCTGGGCGATCCGGACGTCGCGTTGCGCGGATTTTCCCAGTTGGCGTGGTTCAGCACGTTGAAGACTTCCGCACGCAATTGGAGCTTGAAGCGCTCCGTGATACCGAAGTCCTTCAGGAGGCCCGAGTCCAGATTCCAGAAACTCGGTCCTTGCACGATGTTGCGGCCATTGCCGTTCTGTCCCGGAGGTGGGATGCAGAAAAACGTTTGTGTGCCGGTGACGTTGACACAGTTATAGTTTGGGTCGGCGGGATTGGTGATGAGTTGGCCCACGTTGTACATCGCGGGCCCTTCCACTCCATTGACGAATTGCACGTGTCCCTTGTCGAGCGGGCCTCTCACCTGCGCGAAGCTGACGTGCGCTCCGTTGGTCGTGAGCGAACCGCTAGTGATGCTATACGGCTCGCCGCTCTGGTACGCGAAAATGCCAGTGAAGGACCACCGCCCAATAATCTCGTTCGCCCAGCGAGAGGCGGAGGAGGCGACCCTCTTGCCTTTGCCAAAGGGAAGTTCGTACAGCATATTGGCCAGCAGCACGTGCGTGTTGTTGAAGTCCGAAAGCGCGCGGTCCAGCCTCCAGTTGTGGATATCTGTTGGTGTGCGGCTGTTTGTGGTGCTCAGGCCGCCGCCGGTGGCTGCGCCGGTCGGGTCAATAGACATGTCGTCAATGGATTTGCTAAAGGTGTAAGAAAAGCCGAAATCCAAGCCCGCTTCGAATCGGCGACGCGCAGCAATGAACAAACCGTGGTAATAAGAGTCACCACCCGAATCCTGAAAGAAGATCTGTCCAAACTGCGGATTCGGCCGGAAGAAATTGGCAGGGAATCCGTGCGCGGTGATGGCGTTCGCGCCGGTCAGTCCGTCCGCAAAGTTGGCAAAGTTGCCGATGTTGAACGTATCGAAATCAGATGTCCTACTGTTAAGGTTAGCCGCCGTCATCATCGCCAACAGCACGGTTGGCGTTTGACCCGTCACTCCCACCGGGCAACCGGTCCCGTCTGGCTTACAACCCAGTTGCCGGTTTTTCATGGCAATATTGAAATCACTCAGGAATCCAGTTCCGTTAATAGAAACCTGGTTCAAGTCATACGCTCTGTAAAGGTGCGTTCCGCGCTTCCCGATGTAGCCGATTTCCACAACGAAATGCTTCGGAAGCTCGCGTTGAATGGTCAAATCCCACTCGTGGACCGAGGGATTCTTGATGTTTGAATCGAATGCGCCTACTGCAGGAGCCTGCGTGCTCGGCTGAAGAGCGGGGGACAATGCTGCCGAAGGTGTAATCGTCGGAGTCGGCACAATGACCGGAAACCCCGTCGAGATTCGGACTCCAGGGTTGGCGACAAGCGCCGGGGGGACCACGCAGCCATTTGTCGTAGTGGCTGGCCCTTGCACGCCGGTAATAGGGTCAGGTGTAGGGATGTTAGTGAGGCAGTTCTGCAAAAAGCCCGGCATTTTGCCGGCCATCGCAGTCACCTGGAACGTGGACAAGGTGTCGAACAGCCAGGAATAACCTGCCCGGACGGAAGTTTTTTGGTCCGGAGACCACGCAATCCCGATGCGCGGACCGACCGAGCCGATGTTGTCGTTCTTGAACCAGCGGTTCGCTTTCACGTACGTCACGTTGCCTTGTGAACCGTCGGGGGACACATTGGGAACAAGCGTCTGCTTTGCGTCGTAAGGCGCGGGGTTGTATTCCCATCGAGCACCCAAATTCAGAGTAAGATTCGGCGTCAATTTCCACTCGTCCTGGAGGAACGAGTCGTATTGATGGGCACGTGTGTAAACCGTTGCAAAATTCGTGCTCCCGTAGGTGTTGCTTCCGAAGTTCGCGAGAAAGGCCTGCTGGATGCGGCTCGGGACTCCCGCCAATTCGTCAATGGCCTGCTGGAGACGGTTGATATCGGTGGAATTCGGCTTGGTCGTCGTGTCGGCGCCTATCTGGGCGGGAATGTTGTTAAATCCTGCTAGGCGATTGCTCCGGTTAAATCGAATGATGGGTTCCACCACGCTGCCGCCGAAGAACCCACGGCTGTCATTGTGGATATAAAAGCGGAAATTGAGTCCGGCGCGAAGCGTGTGCTTGCCGTGGATCCACGTGACGTTGTCCACCAGCTGCGGCGTAGTGATCGCACGTTGTGTGTGAGGCGAGAGGCAGTATGGCCCGTCGACGTTCAGCGTCGATCCCAGCACGCAATCGTCAGCCCAGATGGGGACCTTTTGTGGATTCGGAAAGTTCGGGTTGGACTCGCCGAAGGTGAATTGAAACGCGAAGCGGTTGAAACCGACGGTTAGCTCGTTCACCAGCGTTGGCGAAAAACTATGCCGATAACTGACGGCCCCGTTTTTGCCCAGCCGGTTCACTTCGCCCAGCGGCGGGAATCCGGGATACACCTGCGGCCGTGCGTTCAGGAAGTCGCCCTCTTTGGTATCAAAGGTATTTTGCAGCCAACGGACGAAGACGCTGTCGTTGGGACCAAAAGTGTGATCCACACGCACATAATAATTCGGCCCTTTGAACTGGGAAGGCGGGTTCCAGTTGAATCCGGCCTGATTGAGCCCGTCCCCGAGGCTGAAAGCATTGGCCGCAGGCAGGCTATTCATCAGCGCTAGCACTGCTGGGTCTCCGCCGATTCCCTGCGGATCGTTGGCGAAGATGTTATAGCTGTCCACGCAATTGCCGACTATCGTCGAGCCATTGCACACGGGAACGCCGGGCTTCAGATTGCCGCTCGCGTCAACAAGGAGAGGTGAATTGCGTGTGACCGTTGTGCCGCCCACGTTGATCGCTCCGCGCACGAACCGGAAAATACCGGTCCGTGCCAGCGACGTGTACACCGTCGGCGCTCCGAACCCAGCGATGCCTACGTTAGTGGCGGAGATGGGCTCCGTCTGCTTGATCTGGTTGTTCTGAAAACTTCCGAAGAAAAACGTCTTGTTCTTGATAATGGGACCACCGACAGCAAATCCATATTCGTGCAGCTTCAGTTCCGGGCGCTTCCGGCCTTCGTAATTGCTGAACCACTCGTTAGCGTTGTAGGCCGTGTTCCGATTGAAGTAAAACACCGACCCGTGAAGAGCGTTGGTGCCGCCCCGCGTCGCAACGATCACGTTCGCGCCGCTATTGCGGCCTTGTTCCGCGGTGGCGCCCAGCGTGACGGTGCGGAACTCCTGGACATTGTCGGGATTCAACCGCTGGATATTGCCTTGTGGATTGGGCACCGTGGACTCATTGGCGTCAATGCCGTCAATCGTGACGTTATGAGCGCGGTCGCGGGATCCAAACACGTGCGTGCCCGAGCCCGCGCCGTTCGTCGTCCGCTGCACAACGCCAGGCTCCAGCGTCAGCAGGGAGAGCGGATTGCGTCCGTTGAGCGGCAGGTCCTGCACCTGTTTTGTATCCATGATATCGCTCACGGTGGCATTAGAGGTTTCCAGGCGCTGATAGTTCGATTCCACTACCTCTACGGTCTGGCCGACCGACCCCACTTTCAAGCTGACGTCCACAACCAGCGGCGTACCCACTGTCAGAATGTTGTGCACGCTCCGGAAGGACTGGAAACCGGGGAGCGTCACGGTAATGCTGTAGCTCCCGGGAGTCAGCGATGCAAAGGAATAATTGCCTGAGCTGGTCGTGTTTTGAACGTACTCCACCCCAGTCTCTTCGTTTTTCGCCTCCACTCTGGCGTTGCCTACGAGAGCGCCGGATGCATCTACGACGGTTCCGTTAATCGATGACGTGCTGACTTGCGCGGAAAGAGAAGGAACACCCAAGAGCAACACCAACAGAATCAAGACGGCATGCTTCCTTGTCATGGAATACCCCCCACTTTTACCCACAGAATGCCCTAGGCCCGTTCAGGCGCGAGCGATCAGCAGCCGGACCTGGCAAACTGCAGAGTTATTGGATTTTTACTCTGCGAAATCGATTTCGTCAACACCGGGATTCAGGGGTCGCTCGTGTTGACGACAACTTTCAATGGTCGGATAGAAGCTGTGAAGAACGCTCTCAAACCATTCCTTCCAGTGACAAACCCCGTAAGGACAATTCCGGCAGTGCTTGGAGCAAAGAGCGTGACCGGGAGCACCAACGAGCCATCAAGCTTAGGTAAGGTCGGTATGAGGATGAGTTTTGAACAGCCACCAAGGGCCCTGCCTTCTGGGCAATCGTCGTAGGGAAGTGCTAAGTAAGCGGCAAATGGAAAGTGCCCGATAAACGTCTTGCGTTTCGGAGTTTGCTGACCATCGTGCGAGGCAATATATATGAACGCCGTATGGGTTTTTTTACGGAGGGCAGAGGAGTGGTGTCCTTGCCCAGCACATTGCGGGGCGGATCGTCGCCAATACGGAGACTATGCGCTTGCCTTTCCCGATTCATTTGAAAGGAGTCTTCGCTATCCCGCCGAAAACTCATAGCGCTAACCCACTTGATGTCCCCGGGAGGGATTTCACTCAATGACGCCGGTTCGCTGAGCAAGGAACTGGTCTTGCAGCCATTTTCGGGAGCGCGTACTTCCGGTGCTAGCAAACCAAACGAAACATCTCAATCTCGCTTGCTAAGTTACGGCAACGGCCGGACGCGCAGCCGACTCGATGTTGTGGTTCATGCGGAAAAAATTCGTGGGATCGTGTCTCCTCTTGACCGCGGCGACGCGATCACGGAATTTGAAATTTGCGCAGCAACGTTCGGGAAGCAGCTCGCTATACGTCGCTGCGATAGCTGAGGCGTATGCTCGGTTGGGAAACACGGATAAGGCACTCGGCATTGGCAGTTGCGTCAGGCATCAGCCGAGCGATATGTTTCGCCGGGTGATATGTCGATGCTCTACGCGGCATCGGGAGATATGGATGAGGCATTCGCATGGCTGAAAAAGGCGTACGAGCAGCGTGACGCCTCGCTGGTCTGGTCCAAAGTTGCTCCAGAGTCCGATCTGCTGCGCTCCGACTGCCGTTTCCAGCAGTTCCTGGGACGAATGAATTTTCCGCAATAGCAGAATAGCTGAACGTCTTTTGCGCAGGCAGGCAGACTCTCCATTTAGCATGAAAAACTCAGTCTTGTCCCCCAACTCACCCAAATCGATCCTGAAAATGCCACTTAACTATCACAAAACTCGGGATGATCCTAGGTGTTGAGCATCCCTATGTCGTACCGAAAGGTCATGACACGAATCTGTTTGATGTAATAGAATGAAAATGCGCATCTTAGGCCGTTCCCCGGTAGCTCAACGGTAGAGCATTCGGCTGTTAACAGAGAACCTTAAATCCAATAACTCGTTTCTCTGGCGTCAGTTAACAGCTTCCGGGCCATCCCCAAATACCTTTTTCTTGTCCCCCCGATGTCCCCCAGTTCCTGTGCGATATCCTTGAGTTCCGCGATTTCCAGCTCCCTTTGTTCCACCAAGCGCAAGTTTTAGTCTTTTGACGCGTCTAGATACCTACCACGGGAAAGAACGGCTCGATCCAGCAACTGGTGCGCGAAGCCTGGCAGGATGAGAGGGTCTGCGGGCATCGATTAACAGCGTGGCGCAGACCTGCCTAGCACCGATCGGAGACGTTGCGCGTTTTCCGAATGGTTCGCGGAGCGAACCGGCAGTCAAGGCCAACCACAGGGAGACGCACTCAGCGGCGCACCCTTGACTTCGGCCAGCGCGAAAGGGCGCTTATGCGTTGGCGTGTGCATGTCTCCGGGCTGCTTTGCGGGGCGGCGCGTCCTCGGACAGTTCGGTGAGCACGACCGGTGCGCGGTCGGGAAATTCCGCAACGATGCGAACGTCGCCACCCATTGCTTTGACCGTTTTTCTTAGCGTCGAGAGCAAGAGGTCGCTGCGTTTTTCGAGCCTCGATACACTGTCTTGGGTTATTCCGAGCTTCTTGGCAATCCGGGCCTGCGTGAGCTTGCGGGCCTTTCGCAGATCGCGCAAGCTCATTTCCTCTGCCATGATCTCAGCCGCACGCTCCTCGACCTTTTTGCGCTCGGCTGGGCTCAGTTTCCGAATAATTTCATTCACGTTTACGGGCATGGTTACGTCCCCCTTCTAATCCGAGCAAGATGGGCGTCAAAACGGTCATCTGCCTTCCGTATCAGTTCGCGGTAGAAGCGTCGTTCGCTCCCGCCCGATTTGTCTCCTGCGACAAGCAGAATTGCCCTGCGCCTGGGATCAAAGGCGAAGGCCACCCTCCATTCACCGCCTGCCGCGCTGAACCGCAGTTCCTTCATGTTGGCGTGGCGGGAGCCTTTCAGAGTGTCAACGCGAGGCCGGCCTAATTGCGGCCCAAACTCCTGGATTACGAGCGATAGGGCCAGAACCTCCGTCCGCACGTATTCATGAAGAGCGTCGAATTCGGGCTTGAACTCGTCGGCCATTTCAACGGCCCATTTCACAAGCGTATTATGGCATGGAATCCATTATGTAGTCAAGACCATATTGTGAGGCTAGGAGGCTATCTTTCAGAGAAGCGCAACGCCCCTCATAGTTGTAAAACGCCACGGTGGAGCTGCGGTCAAAGGCAACCGACGGGAGCCGCACCAGTGGGCACGCTCCTGACTGCGGCAAAGGCGGCTATGGATTATGACGATGATCACACAGGAAGGCTTCGAGGCTCATTTGAAATGCCCGAGAAAGTCACACCTCATTTCAGAGGGCTCCGCTGGTGCCCAATCCCGATTCCATGAGTGGCAACGAGGATTAGAGAAGGACTACAAGGAAGCTGCCTCCGCTCACATCCGCAACTCTATGCGGAAAGATGATTGGTGTATTGGCACGCCCGGCACCAAACCGCTCTCCGAGCGCGGATATTGTCTGATCTTTGGATCTTTGATTACATGGTCGCGGAACCAGACGTTCACGCACGGCTCCATGCGCTAGAGCAGCACGGCGAAGGTGCTCGTATGGGACGCCATTATTACTGTCCAATCCGCTTCGTTTCACGCGAAAAACTTACGCGGCTCGACAAATTGCTGCTGGCCTTCGATGCTTTTGCGTTTTCGCGAGCAACAGGCAAGCTGTCCGAGTTTGTCCTTGCCTCTGTGCAGGCAAAGCGGAATGCACGCCGAGCTGGTCGTCGTTGCCCATCAAAGCGTAGTGAAGGTTTCCGGCGTCGTCGATCATGCACTGATTGTTACAGTCCTTGTCCCCCGCGCTCTAAATGTTGTGGGCCTAAATCGATGGGTAACTGCAAGAAACTGAAACTGATACAGGACGTTGAGCATCCAGTCGCCGACCGAAAGGTCATAGCGCGAATGTTTTTGCTGTAATAGAATGAAAAGAAGAGTGTTGCGCGGTTCCCCGGTAGCTCAACGGTAGAGCATTCGGCTGTTAAACAGAGAACCTTAAATCCAATAACTCGTTTCTCTGGCGTCAGTTAGCAGCCTCGGGACCATCCCCAAACACCTTTTTCTTGTCCCCCAGATGTCCCCCGCACAACTAGGTCGATCTGCGCACACGTGGGACCGCCTGTGGTTGCTCCCTCGCTAACCGAGATCTCAGTCACTCTTGCGGCACATCCCCACGACATGTTCAATACCGGCTACAAAATGTTGTCTGAGATCGGTTGCCTCGGGATCGTTAGGATCACGCAATCGCTTAACGTAGCCGCCGTACCATTCTCTTAGCTTCTTACAGAAAACAGTTCGATTGAGGATATAGAGCTTTACGACCTTGTCGTTCGCCTGGTCGAGCTTGATACTTTCACACCTTAGAACCTCGTCCTTCGGCTCATCGCGTTTACATCTTGGGCAGGCTTCCAAGCTCTCGGCACACAGTATTTGGGGTTCGTTGACAGGGGCGAAGCCTATACTCACGCCGGTGGCGTCGTTCTGGGGTTGCCAACAGCTAGCGACGATTTCAGGGCAATTCAAGTGCTTCAATTGCAAATGCAAAATCTACCGTGCCCAATCCTCCGTTCCTTTGATATCTTCGGGTTCGCACTCGAAGCAGGTCTTCTTCCGATTGGAGATTGCGAAAAGGTAAGAAGTTGCCTTCTAAGGGAGGGGCGATGGATTCCGGCTGCCCTCAGGAATACTTTCTTTCGCAAACGGCATCGCAAACTTTTCTCTCCGGCTTCGCGATTCGACTAAGGCACCTTCCTCTGGCGCTCAGGCTCCGACAACCTTTTCCGTCTCCACTGTACATAACCAGAATTTAGCGGTTCTTTGGCGAGCCTATACGCGGTTGTGTTTGAAAGTGGAGTCCATTGATAGCAGAATGGGGGCCGCACGGAAAGATAGAGCCGCAAATTTATGGCCGACGGCCAGCCCACTTACAGCCAGACGCTCGTCAGTTACATCGATATCTTAGGCTTTGCGGATTTGATCAAGGACAGCCAGACAAGTACCGACGGCGTCCGAGAGATCATTCGCCTTCTGACTACCATGAAGGATGAATTCTCCATCGGTGGGCGCGTTCATAGACGCCCAGATGGCAGAACTGAAAAAATTTTCCAGTCCTTCAATTTTTCCGATCTAATTGTTCGCACCACCAGGATTCCTGCCGGCGCCGACATCGGCCAGTATTTGGACTGGGAGCTCTTCTATCTGGGGGAGAAGCAGTTGTCCTTGGCTGTTGAAGGACACCTAGTTCGCGGCGGCATTTCCATGGGTCAGCTCTTCGTCGGTGACCGAGCTTCGATCCTTTTCGGGCCGGCGCTGGTGAGAGCATACAAGCTGGAAAGCGAAAAGGCTGTATACCCACGGATACTCGTTGACGCGAGCCTCAAGAGAGAAGCGGAGCAGGACACCTACGACCAGGACTGGAAAGACTACATACACCGTGGCGAAGACGGCGAGTATTTTCTCGACTATCTGTTCGGACCCGTAATCACTGGCCTAACCGTTCCGGCTGACGGCGATCCTAGGCCCCAGGTCGGCGAGCACCGAAAGATGATTGAGGATAAGATTCAGAATGAAATTCAGCAGAAGGACGAGCGCACACGCCAAAAATACAGGTGGCTCGCCCTTTACCACAACGCGGCCTTACGCCGGCTAATTGACCGCATAGGCTCACAAGCAAACCATCTGCTCCCGAATGCACAACAGTACATTCTTCCTGAGGACCTGCTGGAATTCTGACTGGCATGCACCCTAGTTGCACTGAGAATTGCGAGAGGCCAGAAGCTTGGTCAGAAAGCCATGGATACTCGTAACGCGCATGATTTACCTTAAAAAGCTTTGTGATAATTTTCTTCCACACATCGATAGAAATAAGGACACACTTGCCTGCTTCAACGAGAATTGCCCAGGCATTCAAAGTTCGTTGGACTGCGTGAGGACAAAGACGCTTGAATCGTGGTTAAGGAGCACGTCGGAGAAGCCTGATCGCGTACTGGCCCCCACTTTATCGGTAACCGCGTTTAATCGGGAGTTAGGTTCCAGTTTAATAAGAGTTTTAGGAATCCAGATGCAACCCCAGAACCAAGTTCCGAGCCGTCCGTGTTTTGAAATCCGGAGTGCCGCGCAATGGAATGCACTACCATTTGTTTCGGTAACCGTCCTTGCCTCCGCTCTTCGCACAGTTCTCTCGAAGTGCGGGAAGACGGCAGTGATAGAATCATCGGACACCACCAAGGTGTATGGGTAAAACCGCCTTACAAAAGTAATCTCGAAAAGTAAAGCAAAGACAACGCCACCGACAACAGCAGCAATGATGCCCCCCGTAGATAACATCTTCCTTCCAAAAGGCCAAATCTCTTCCATTAAAATTTGAAAGGCAGTAAACGACCCCGCAGCGAACAGAACTCTGAGTGCCCTACGCTTTCCGTCGTCGCCAGCCATGTCCGATGTGACACTGTAGGACTTCATGCTCCCTCTCGCTCACAAGTTGGTTCCTGTCCGTTGCTGCTTGCTATTTCAGGACGGCGCAAATTTCTAGCGGCTGCGCCGCACGGGGCTAAGCGAAAAATTAACTCTGGTTAGCCGGACAAGTCAAGTTCTAGTCGACGTACGCTTTTCTCGTTGGACAAGCCGAACGAAGCGGCCATTCCAGCCCTGCAAGAAATCGCTCGGCCCTTCGAAATCCCTGGCCGTCCGTTGTCCTCCGCAAAAAGTTCGTCTAAGCTTTGAGAGCTCCTCCCTCAGAACCGATAGAGGTCCAATGGAAGGGCTCGGACTGCCTATCCTCTATATATCGTCGTCTGTGAAAGAGCGACCGTAGCCGTAGGACTTCAGCCTGTGGTGCAGGTGAACCTGATACAAATAAGAACCCACCGGTTCTTCACCCAACTCATGCGTCTAAGCGGCAATCCTTTCCAACCGGTACTCGTGATGCAATCCACCGAGGACCGATCGGCCAATAACTTTACCATCGTGGGCTAATTGATGCCTGTGGCGATTTCTCGCCGCTGCGAGAGCTTCGCCGGGATCAGGAATTCCCGGTCCCAAGCTCGCATGTTGGTCGCCCTTGATTATAGGGGGCAACCCACTCTTTCAGGATTCGTCGCACGTGCCGTTCGTTCAACGGGATGAAGAAATCAAGACATTCCCTTCGAATCGTGCCCACGAGTCGTTCACAAAAAGAATTCTGCTAAGGACTGCGGAATGACGTCCGCTTGGGAATAGTCCCCGTGCCTTTCACCGCTGGAGAGTAGGCCCAGGGAGTTGCGCCCCGGGCCTACTCTCCAGGGATCACCTTCCGTTGAACCGCTTGGAGTCGATTTTCGAGCGACACGGGGTGGAGCTGTCGCGGAAGACCATGTGCGGCTGGATGGCCGCTTGTGCGGAGCTAGTCAGCCCGGTGTGGGAGCGCATGAAGGAAATCGTATTGACATCGAAAGCCGTGCAGACCGATGACACCCCTGTGCCCGTTTTGGATCGGGAGTTGACGCGGACGCACCGAGGTCGCGTGCTGGGCGCATTCGAGACGATATTTTTTTGAGGCGCAGACTTCTGATCTGTGCCGAGCCACGGTGATGCTCGCCTACATTCAGCTGCTGTACGAAGTGGAACGCGAAGCTCGCGACTTCACTGCCGAGCAACGTCGGGAATTGCGTCAGACGAAATCGCTTCCGATCCTCAAAGACATCAAGAGTTACTTGGAGACGGAAAAACCGAAGGTGTTGCCCAAGAGCCCGATGGGTGCGGCGATCGACTCCACGTTGTCCAACCGGCAAGCGCTGGTGCGCTACACGGAAGACGGCGATCTCGATATAGACAACAACCGAGCCGAACGTAGCCTGCTCGTAGTGGGCCGGCGTAACTGGCTTTTCTACGGAAGTGACAAGGGTGGGCGAACTGGAGCCGTGCTGAGCACCCTGATCGCCAGCTGCAAGCGCCTACACATCGAGCCCTTTGCTTATCTTCGCGATCTGTTCAGCTCCCACCCGCACCACAGACTCGATGAACTGCTTCCCGACCAGTGGAAACTGGTCGAGCAGGATGTGGCCGGCCAGAAGGCGGAGAGCTGAGATGGCCGGTCCCCGGCGACCGCCGCGATGGGTTTGGGTTTACGATCCGGCGCGGGCGTTTCGGCAATCGAAAAAGCCCGTGCCGGCGGACATCCAACACGAGGTCGAGCGCCGTGCCAAGGCGCTGATTGATTCAACGTTGAAGCCGCGTCATATCCAGCCGCCTCCGAAGAAGGCAAAGTTCAACTACCTGGTAGATCTCTCCTGCAAGTGGCGCGGGCTGTCCCTACCAAAAACCTCGTCGGGCAACCACCAGAAGTTATTCGTACTGCATGCCCGTCACCTTTCGGAACAATTCGAAGTGCAAGCGTCCTGCCACAAAAAAGTAAAGTTCGCATAGCAAACGGGCACACGGCTCGTTCTGCATTCCCACACGAGCGTTTGCAGGCCAGTCTTCGATCAGGCAGCTTTGCGCGTGTAAAGGTGATGCAGGCCGCCGACTTTCGGAATCTCGATCACCTGACCGAGCGAAGGAAGC
>Ga0209156_10003237_pt1 | contig 12348 bp, 13 predicted proteins | sample GraSoiAngelo_124_FD_185881 | JGI IMG/M metagenome (GOLD analysis project Ga0209156, IMG submission 185881) | Grasslands soil microbial communities from the Angelo Coastal Reserve, California, USA - 14_0927_05_20cm (SPAdes) (version 2) | ecosystem: Environmental > Terrestrial > Soil > Grasslands...
TAAAACGACAACGTGATCAATCACACGCTGATTACCGACGTTTGTGTAGTAAACACGCACGCGCGTGCCAGGTTTCACCGCCGTTTTGACTGTATCTCCTCGTTTGTCCACAACGTTACCACGCCCGTTGAGGACATATCTGCCCGGTTTATTCGATTTGTCCTCGCGAATAACAAGAGTTCTGGCCGGTTGATAATTTGCCGCCGCCCCCTCCTGGCTTTCTGTGACGATCCTACCGGTTACTGTTATTGTTTCGGTAGTGGTTGTAGTTTGTCTTTTAGTCTGTGCGAACGCCAGCGGCGCAAACAGTGCGCAGCAGGCGAGGGCGACAATTGTTTTCTTCATATGATGCCTCCCCGTTGAGTTTTGTTGCTATCGATTATAGACCCCGTTAGACAGCGTTTCAAACAGTTTGCCCTGTCACAGACAGGGCGGGGGAATCGGGACCAGTCCTCACTTTTTGCACAAGCCCACGAGCAACGCTCGCGAGTTATGAGTTAACTGTTATCGGTTGTCGGGGCGGTCCGATTGAAAGACGATCCGCCTTCGCCCGCTTCGGCGCGACCAGAAGCCTCGAAGACAGCGCAGACTGCAACGTTCCATCGTTGAAGCGTTGAACCGGGTAGAGAAAACACATCGTCGCGTCAATCGTCGACGACTTCCAAGCCGGACTGGCGAACCAGTACGAGGGTGGTAGTGTGCAAGCGCGGGCAGCGAACGAGGTTCAAAAACTCAAATGCAGATCTCCAGGCCAGCATTAGCTTCGCACGGCTTCTGGATCATTTTGGCGATCGCATTCTGCATCAGCCTTGGCGTACTGATCGGGTTTCACGGCGGCTTGCACAACGAAGCCAGCGCGATATACGATTCCAGCGGTGGGAGGCACGCAATCGCAGGGAGAGAAGAGATTCGCTTGTATGGCGCATTCGTTCTCCTAGGCATCCTGGGAGTGACCGCTCTTGCCACACTTGCTCGTTTTGTGGGCGGGATTTTCCCACGGCGCCGGGAAAACCGTCGATCTGTGCGCAATCAAAAGCTTAACTGAAATAGCACTGCGAAATAAAAAACGGGTCAGTCGCCATTTTTGTTTAAAGACGAAAGCCTCGAAGGCAGCGCCTTGTTGAGAAGCTCAAAAGCGGAAACACTGAAAAACTGAAATGTAGGCTCGAAAGCGGACATCATCGCCGGCGAATTTGCATCTGATCTGACGCGCTAAAACTGCGGAACAGATTCCCGCGACTTCTTCTCCTTGACTGCTCTCAGCTGAGCTTCGTATTCGCGCGCAATCGGTAACTCAATCCGAACGATAAGATTGCTTCGAAGCCATAGAGTCGCTGTCTGCCAACAGGGCAAGAAATGGTCAAATCTTGGCAAGATGTTGCGCGCGCGCACGCGTCAAGAGAGGGATCTTTGAAACTATGAAAGAACTCATTAACACAATCGTCCAGAAAACTGGCATCAGTCAGGAAGACGCACAGAAGACTGTGCAAGTGGTGTTTGGTTTCCTGAAAACCAAAATGCCGGCACCGTTCGCGGCCCAATTGGATTCATTCCTCAGCGGAAGCGGGCTGCCACCGCAAACCGGTGATTTCCTGAAAAGTAAAGTCGGCGAAGTGGTCGGCGCCAACGCCTAAGTTAAATCAGCAAAATATCGGGCCCGATCCACACAGCGTGGGTCGGGGGAGCTGAGGGAAGAGGGATCGGGAGGCATCCGATCACAAATTTCAGTAGGTTAAATTAAAAACAGAAAGAGAAAAGTTATGGGTTTATTCAATAATATAATGTCGAAAATCTTTGGTCATGCTGAGGCTTCCGGGCCGAAAACGGTCAGCTCAGTTGGAGGGCCGGATGTCGCCGGTTCAGTAGGCACTCAAACCATTGAACAGGTGGATGTGGCTGTCATTCTCAACGGACTGGCTGCTAAGAATCGGGAAAGACTGGATTGGAAAGGGTCGATCGTGGACTTGATGAAGCTGGTGGGCATGGACAGTAGCCTGTCTGCGCGGAAGCAACTGGCCACTGAGCTGCACTACAGCGGCGACCAGAGCGATACTGCTGCAATGAATATTTGGCTGCACAAAGAAGTGCTAAGGAAGTTGTCGGAAAACGGCGGAAAAGTTCCCCAGGAACTTTTGAGCTAAAGTTTTCACTCTCTCTCGAGTCGCACCGCCGTCTTGGAAGGCGGCGAGTGCGGACCGGGAGGGGACGGGGGAATGGGTGGCGTCTTCAGGGCGAGCTATTGGGGTCGAGTCTAAATTCTTTAACTTCTACGCCTCTCTTGGATCAAAGACGCAAGCTGTTTCTAAAAAACTGAAACGCTGAAATTCGAACCACTTCTTAACTAATGAAAGGTGCTTAATCATGCTAAATACATCTGCTTTTAAAGAAATTTATGACTGGTTTTACCGCAGTTATGGCGAAACTTCGAGGGAAAGACTGCTGGAACTGATGAAGAACGCTGTCGGCATTCAGCACCTAAAGCAGCTTTCACAGCCAGATCTGGCGAAATTTTACTGTGAAGGCTTGGCCTACTCAGCAATTGGTCCCGACCGCATCCTCTAATGCGGTAAGCGGGCCATTATCGGTATCCTCGGACCTTGCTCCCAGCACGCAGCGCCGGCGCGTTGTGCGCGTGTTGTTTGCGCTGTTTTGCCGAAACGTTCTCTGGCCGCGAAGTGCGTCGATCCGGGATTGAGCGATTCCCTTTAAAGTCAGTCTTGAGTTTTTCTTTGTGCATTAGCTTGCCTTCCATTTCTCTACACAATCTAGGGCGGAAAGCGGGTACGTCGCCAATTTTTTAGCCGGGAACACGGTCAGTAACTCACCATTACTTAGAAGGTGGGAGGGGAGCAGGGAGATGGGAACTCGGCCGCGCGTTTCGACATTGCCGCGCGCCTCCCGCTCCGCTAGGACAAGACCGTGAAACAGATTCTCCTGGCCATCATCATCATCAGCGCGCTGCTTGCCAGCTCCCTTCTCGGACAGCAGATCCACAGCCTCGACGTGAAGGTCGGGCAGCGGATCAAGCTTCGCGACATGGGAGGCCCGAATGTGCAGCTAATTGTCAATGGGGTCGATCAGTTCGACATCCGCGTTACGCTCATCGACTACGAACACATGCGACTCGTTCGCACGAACGGCAGCTATGGTTACCAGCAACCCGGCATTACCAACGAGCAATTCAAGATCGCCGACCGCGGCAAAACGCGGATTTTCCACCGCGGCGGTTGCAGCGTTTACTACGTACCTGACATGAATACGCGCATGAACCACGCAAAGGTCGAAGTGAAGGTCGGATCATAGGGTGGGGGAGAAGTGCGGTCAGTCCTCACGATTAGCTAGAAGCTAGGAGCCAGGAGGTCGCCACGGCGACTCCGTCCGAACGGCGGACAGGGAGCGGGGAAGAGGTAAGCTGTTTCGCTTTCTCAACGAACTTATAAATAACGTCCCAGGATGCCTTGATCGAAATATCATTAGGCGATTGTGATTCCCGGCTGTAGCTTAGCAGTTAAGCAATCGCAGCGTCGACCGACCGCGCCGGTGCCGGCCTCTCCCCTTCTGCGCAAACTGAGAGGTTCATATATGATTACTCCAATCCTTAGAAGCAAAGATGCGATCGCCACCTGGCTTATCGATGTGGCCGGGAACGTGGCGGTTTCAATTTCGGATCTTGGGCTGTTGAGGCGGATCCAAAGCCTGATCATCCCAGCTTTTGTCAGCACGGAACAAGCAATGGTATGGGGTAGCGATCTCAACCCCGCGCAACGCGCAACGCTGCTGGACATACAGCGGAGCGTGAGCAATGCCGCGGGGGCCGAGGCCGATCCTCAACGTATGGTCAACCTCGCGACGCAATCGCAACTGATGCGCGAAGCAGCCGAAGCAGCACCGTCCGATGGGATTGCAAGTAGACGAGGACCACTCCTAAAACACTGAAACTCTGCTTCCGGTACGTAGCTCTACAGCTCAGAGAGAAAAACAAAAAAGCTAAAGTTAGAAGGCCTTCCGCCGTCGCCAGGGGCTATGGCGTGACACGCCACGCCGCTCTAGCCCAGTTCGCCGAATGGAGCGAACGGATGAGCGACCCGCCTTCGTGAATACTACAGCGCGGCAGGCATACAAGGGTCCGAGCCGGACTGGCATTAGTGACGAGGGTAGGAGCGAGCGAGCGCGGGCAGCGAACAAGTTTTCAAATCGGAAATAAAGTTAAGCAGCTTCGGCCGGGCCCGACCGGGCACAAGTTTCGAGGAGCCGCCTCAGGCGCGCCTCGTAAAAATCGCACATGGGAGATTCGCCGCCTGGCTCGACTCATTCGGGATGTTGCCTTCGCAAGTCGTCGTGCATCTGTCGCTGAAGCTCGACCACGGTGTGGGTCGGGTGACCGATTGACTTGGACGCAACCATCCGCGCGGCAAGCACAACTTTTTCGACAAACCACCTGGCGGATCCGTTCATTAGAAATCGCTGCAGCATTACCCAAATAACAGTTGCCTGCGTGATGCGGTAGCGTTAATTGAAAAAACCGTCCCGCTAGAGCGTGTAATAGTGTCGTCCGACATGCTTCTCGACAAAATCCGACTTGCGCCTGAGCAAATGGAACTCAAGGCGGCGGTGGATCAGTTCAATCTCGGTCCTGTCATCTCGAATTTTGAACAAACTGGTGGGCTGCGATCAGTCCGCGACGCTGTTTTGGCAACGGATCTTCAAATCTCGGAAGTGATGTCTCCGCGGCTTTTCAACCTTCTACATGGTGTCTGTTCGAGGTTGAAATTCGAAGAGCCGATCAATCTGTTCGTGCATGCCGATGCATCGATCAATGCATCCGCCATCTACTCTCCTGATGGACTGCCACACATGATTGTTCTCACGAGCAGTCTGATCGAACGAATGGCCGATGCTGAGATTGCGTTTGTCTTTGGACATGAGATCGGCCATATCCATTTTCAGCATTACCGGGCGAAATTCGTCGAGCGAGCAATCGGATTCCGTGGGAGCGGTCAGTCCAGAATGCCGGCGTCCTTGCAGCGTCGGATGCAAATCTGGAATCGTTTAGCTAACCTGTCCGCCGATCGAGTCGGATTCTCAGCAGCTGGAGACGATGCCTTACTACCTATCGTCTCCGCGTTTTTTAAAATGGCCAGCGGTCTCGGACCGGAGCACGTGCAGTTCGATATCGCCGCTTTCCTCAATCAATTGGAGCAGATCCCACAGCGCAAACGGAAGAACTTGATTTGTGGGTTTAGTCACCCCGCCATCCCGATTCGTGCCCGCGCGCTCCAACTTTTTCGCGACGCGGGTGGTGCTGCGGCGTCCAGGGATAAGCTCGACTTGGTGGACCAGAAAGTGTGTGAGCTGGCGCGATTGATGGAATATGAAACTTCCGAGCCAATGGAGAGTCACGCCCGGGATTTTGTCCTTGCCGGCGGCGTCTTGGCAGCGCACGCCGATGGAAAGGGCAAGAGTTGGGACGAGCACGACCAGCTCGTCGAAATGTTACGGCCGACGCTAGCCGATCCAAATGCTGCAATCACCAAGATTGTTTCGCTGCAGCAGGCAGAAGAAGTTTTGACGAAGAACGCGCGCTGGCTTCGTGACAACGGCGGCGAGGACCGTTTCACGGCTTTCCATTATCTGTCGATAGTTTGCGCTCAGGACGGTGTTTTAGAAGGAAACGAAGAATTGTTTCTCCTTCGCGCGGCCGAGATGTTGGGCATCCCTGATAAAGTAGCGAGGAACAAAATCTACGAAACCCTTGCACACGCCATCAAAGCGCGGCGAGGAGCGAACGGGGTGGCGAACCATTTAGAAATGAAAAATGCGCTCGCATGATATTCCGCTCTGCGCTGGTCGAATCGTTAAACCGTTAAATCGGAAATCTTTCTCACGCCTAGACTTGACGGCTTAAAGCCGTCAAGTTCTCACCTCTTGCTGGAGGGTCAAACCAGCCAGGAGCGATTGACTCCGGACCAAACCAAAAAGGGGTCAGTCACACAGGCGAACAACGCTCGTGGGTTATTCGCCACGGCAAATCCGTCCTTTGGCGGATCTGTTAAACGTTATCGGTTATCTGATAAAAGCGTGGAGCTTGGAGCAAGGAGCGAAGAGGGAAAATGCGAGGCGTTTCGTTATCTATCAGTTATTGGTTATCGCGGGGGGCTTTAAGTTTTAAGCGGCACGGGTAGACGCAGAGCACGGAAAGGCCAGCAAATAATGTACGTTAAAATTTGTGGAATAAGACGACAGGCAGATGCCTTGATAGCTGCTGAGCTTGGTGCTGATGCTATCGGCCTCCTGGTCGGCCAAGGACATAATAGCCCGGACTTTATTTCTGCTACGGTGGCAAGGGATATTGCTCGCGCGTTGCCGCCGTCGGTGGAAGCAGTGCTGGTAACCCATGTAGAAGACGTAGATGAACTTGAACGGCTGTTGCAGCAGAGCGAAATCACGACCGTCCAGCTTCACAGCGAAATTCCTCCCAGCTCTGTGGAACGTTTGCGGGGCCGGCATCCCCACGTGAAGATATTCAAGTCGATCAATATCATTTCTGCCGAAAGTGTCGCCTACCCTGAAACCTTCGCGAAGTTGGTGGACGGTTTCGTTCTCGACAGCATCAACGTCGCAACTAATCAAGTTGGAGGCACCGGAAAGACACACGACTGGTCGGTCAGCCGGCAAATTGTCATGCGCTACCCCGAAATTCCGATTATCCTCGCTGGCGGATTAAATTCTGAAAATGTGCGATCTGCGATCGAACAGGTGCGCCCGTTTGGTGTTGACGTGAATTCAGGAACGAAGGCATCTGACGGATTCAAAGATCCTCGGAAAATGGAAGCGTTCATCGTAGAAGCGAAACGCTTCGCTAAGCCACAAACCTAATTCGTCGCTCCCTCTCAGCGTACATAGGAAACTCGCCACGTGAGAAGTGACCCGTAAACCGAATATGAATATTGAGAACTTGACTGGTTTAACCAGTCAAGTTTTAACTGTCGTTCGCTGATATGAAGGCTCTCCGCCTCCCGTTAAGCTCGGACATTTTGCATGCGTTGTTCCCGAGCGTTCGAGCAGAACTCTTGCGGCGGTTATTTTCTGATCCAACGCGCGAGTTCTACGTGCGTGAGCTGGCGCGTTTGACCACGTTGGCGCTAGGAACTGTCCAGCAGGAGCTAGCCAGAATGAGCAAAGCCGAATTAGTCACGAGCCGTTCCAATGGTTATCACCGGTTTTATCGGGCCAACCGCAAGCATCCGGTCTTTTCCAATCTCCAGCAATTGGTGCTAAAGGGCGCAAACCGGCGACCATTCGTCAGTCGTCGCAAGCGGCCCCGACAGAATTGGCGCACACGTAAACAACGCCGCCGATACGAGCCATCACCACCATTCCATATCACTATTGGCCAGAAAAATCCTCCGTGACGGACTTAAACTCGACTGGTTAAACCAGTCTGGAGTTCCGGCGGGGGTAAGTGAGCCAGTGAAAAACCTTCACCTGGTCCAAATGATGGCGATCGACGAAGAAGGCTTTGGGTCGATCAATCCAGAAATAACAGACCAGCACCGCACCCAGACATATGGCGAGGGCGATCAAGCTACGGCGCAGCAAATTTTGCATCCTTGAAGACAGCGTCCTCTTTGAAATGCTAAAAACTGAAACGCTGATCCTCCTTCGCCAAGGTTACGGCGCGACAAGGAGCCGTTTCTCAAAACGCTGAAGTCTGGATTCGAAAGGGGACATCATCGCCGCCGAATGAAGCGAATGGGATGAGCGACATAGAAGGTAAAGTGACGAGGGTAGGAGCGAGAGAGTGCGGGCAGCGAACGAGTTTCAAATCGTCGAAGATCTTCAAGCCGCCCTCGCCCAGTTCGCTGAAATCGCGGCTGATTTAAAGCGCTGATATCGATCCCTGTGAAAACCGTCGGGGTAGAAAAGAGCAGACGTTACGAAAAAGAAAACTTCGCGACGGCCGGCTAACACGCGTTCGAAAAGCTCGCTTTCTCATAATATGGTCTGGTGCGTTCCAGACCAGCGCACTTTTCATCATGCCATACGAACCGATCGAAAACTATGGAGTGATAGGAGACCTGCAAACGGTTGCTTTGGTCGGGATGAATGGGTCGATCGATTTCATGTGCTTTCCGCACTTCGATTCGCCTTCGATTTTCGCTGCGTTGCTCGATCATAAAAAGGGCGGCTGTTTTCAACTCGCGCCCATCCTCAGAGGAGAGCACCGCAAGCAAATTTATTTCCCTGATACAAATATGCTTCTCACGCGGTTTCTATCGACCGATGGGGTCGCGGAAGTGTCTGATTTCATGCCGATCAAGACAGAGGGTCACGCTCACCACTTGGTCCGTCGGGCCAAGGCGGTGCGCGGCGAGTTGAGCTTCCGCATGATCTGCGCCCCGGCGTTCGATTACGGGCGCGCCGGCCACAAGGTCGAGGCGAAACGCGGCGAAGTGCTCTTCACCAGTGAGGCGGCGGACCGTCTCGCGCTACGGCTGCGAACGAGCCTGCCTGTGCGAATCGAGAACGGGGCGGTCATTGCCGAATTCAACCTGGCAGCGGGTGAAACCGCGGCCTTTGTCCTGGAAGACGCCGTGGAAAGCCACGGAGCGGCGGCAGATCCGGATTACGTGGTGACGGCTTTCAAAGAGACTATGAACTTCTGGCGACGATGGATTCGCAAGTCTTCCTACAAAGGCCGCTGGCGCGAGATGGTGAATCGGTCGGCGCTCACTCTCAAACTTCTGACTTATGCCCCTACCGGGGCACTCGTCGCGGCGCCGACTTTCGGCCTGCCGGAAGAAATCGGAGGCGAACGCAACTGGGACTATCGATTCACCTGGATCCGCGACGCTTCATTCACGGTCTACGGCTTGATGCGTCTCGGCTATACCGAGGAAGCGGCGGCGTTCATGAGCTGGATCGAGAATCGCTGTCACGACTGCAGCTCGGATGGCTCTTTACAGATCATGTACGGCCTGGATGGGCGCCGCGAGTTAATCGAAGAAACGTTGCCGCATTGGGAAGGTTACGCCGGCTCTTCTCCGGTCCGGATCGGCAATCGCGCTGCCGGACAATTGCAGCTCGATATCTACGGCGAGCTTATGGATTCGGTTTACATCTACAATAAATTCGGCGAGCCGATCTCCTATGATCTCTGGCAAAGTCTCATCCGGGTAACGAACTGGCTTTGCGCCAACTGGGAGCAGCCCGACGAAGGCATTTGGGAAGTGCGCGGCGGACGACGCGAATTTCTCTACTCGCGGCTAATGGCCTGGGTGGCGGTGGATCGCGCGGTCCGGCTGTCGCTCAAGCGATCATTCCCCGCGCCGCTCGCGCATTGGCTTCGCGTGCGCGACGAGATATATACCGATATCTACCGGAATTTTTGGAACGCCGACCTTCGTTCATTCGTCCAATACAAAGGAGCGCAAACTGTCGACGCCTCCAGTTTATTGATGCCGCTGGTGAAATTCAGCGGCCCGACGGATCCGCGCTGGCTCTCAACTTTGGGAGCGATCGAAAATTCATTGGTGGAAGATTCACTTGTCTATCGCTATAACATCGGCGATTCGGCTTCCGATGGTCTTTCGGGCAAGGAAGGGACGTTCAATATGTGTTCGTTCTGGTTTGTGGAATGCCTCTCTCGCGCGGGCGATCTTGAGAAGGCACGCTTCTTTTTCGAAAAGGCGATCGGTTACGCCAATCACCTCGGCCTTTATTCGGAAGAACTCGGTCCAAGTGGTGAGCATCTTGGAAATTTTCCCCAGGCATTTACCCATTTAGCGCTGATCAGCACGGCTTATAACCTGGATCGGACCCTCTCCGGTCTGAAGTGAAGTGACAGAGGGGTCATCAGAGCTACCAAGGGGAAAGCAGACGGGGTCGCGACTTAATGAGAAACTGGGAGCGGGAGCTAGGAGCTAGGAAATGGGAGCAGCGACCTGATCAGAGGTCAGCGAGCAGAAGTCAGTCGGACCGCAGCTCGCCGAGATTGCGAATGACCTTAAGCGTTGATTATTTCGTGGCCGGTTTTTTTAGCTCCACTAGGATGACGTCGATCGGGCCGCTGCCGATGTTTTCCGGCAGATGCGCGCCAGCCGGAGAGAAGACCGCGTCTCCCTTCTTCCCGGACACCTCTTCGCTCTTGCCGTCGGGATGAGTCATCTTCGCCTTTTGGTCCTCCAAAAAGACGATCACCGAATCAGGATGAGAATGCATCACGGACTTTTCGCCCGGCGCGTAATGAATGCGCAACACGCGCACAGCATCGTTCTCAAACATCACGCTGTAATGCTTCGGGTCCACTTTGACGGGATCCTGCGCACGTGCGGCTGACGCGCTCATTAATACCGCCACCAATACCGCTGACAACGAGACTTGTTTCATATTCGTACTCCGGTTGGTTTACTTACACCACCATGACCGCGGGAGTCGCAGCCGATTCAGACCATTGCGCCAGGTTTTCCGAAAAAAGACAAGCGCTAAGATTGCGCAGCGGGCGCACAGAACCGCAGGACCACAGACAACAGGACCACGGCAGAGGTCAGAGCTTAGAAGGAACACTGAAAAGCTGAATACGGCGACACGGGCTGGCGCCGAATAGACGGTAACGCGGCTAGGTTAGCTGGCACGAGCGCGGGAGCGTGAATGCTCAAATGCTGATCCGCCTGCTCACCAGCCCTCTGTGCTAAAGTTGCGGCGCGCGCCAAAGAAAACAAAAGCGACACACCTGCTCCAATAACCGAGAGTAGCCGCGGAGTGTTAGCCTTTCAACGAATCAGAATGAATCCCGAAGAACAGAACAAAGTGCTCCAAGCGTGGCAAACTTCTGCGCCCTATTGGGACAAGTATCGCGCGCCTATCACCCAGATGTTCGCACCCATAACAACGGGTCTAATCGAAGAAGCGAGGATCGGGGTTGGCCGCAAAGTGCTCGATATTGGCGGCGGAAGCGGCGAGCCATCGCTCACCATCTCAGGCATCGTCGGACCCACCGGATCAGTAATGTTCACGGATCCAGCGGCTGGCATGGTCGAGTCGGCTCAGGCGGAAGCAGGCCGGCGCGGCCTGACCAATATTCAGTTCAGGCAATGTTCGGCCGATGAGCTGCCGTTCCCCGATAAGACCTTTGATCTGGCCGTCGGCAGGTTGTCCGCAATGTTTTTTGTCGATCCCGTTGGGGGAATACGGGAGGCGCTGAGAGTGGTTCGCAACGATGCCTGTGTCTCGTTCGCCGTCTGGGGTCCGGAGGAGGCTAATCCTTTCTTTTCGACCATCAACGACGTGTTCGACCGGTTTGTGGAGTCTCCGACGGAAGATCCGGATGCGCCAGATGCATTCCGTTTTGCCGCTCCCGGTAAGCTGGCTGGAATCCTGAAAAACGCCGGCGCCGAAATTATTATCGAACGTCAGCTGGATTTTCAGATTGAAGCAGCAATATCATTTGAGCAGTTCTGGCGGTTGCGGACTGAAATGTCCGAGAGTTTACGCGGAAAAATGGCTGGCCTGATACCGGAAAAAATAGAAGCGATCAAACAGGCTGTCGCCGATGGTGCGCAGGAATACTTTTCGAGCGGAAAAATGAATTTTCCGGCGGAGGCATTAATCGTTAGCGGTAGAAAATCCGCCGTGTAGAGGAAAGAAAAGGGGGCGGTCCTCACGCACCCGAGCAACGCTCAGGGAAGCAGACGGGCCGCGTCTTAATATTTGAGATTTGATTCGACAGCTGACGTCGGGGAGCTGTTCCTGGACGACCTTTAATTTCAAGCGGCGCCGTAAGACTCGACTGGTTAAACCAGTCAAGTTTGTCGTTACTGCACCCCGTTAGGATTTGGGCGCAACATCGGTGTGGGGCTTTGGCAGCATCGGTGTTGGTTTCGGGAGCATCGGCGTAGGCTTTGGTTTCAGAGCTGGTGGTGGCGGCAATATTGCCGTCGGTTTGGGTTTGGCCGGTTGTCCGGCAGCCGGCGACACCGGAGAAGCTGAAGGCGCGGGTGAGCTATGAGAAGCAGCAGTCGCCAAAGAGGCCTTGGCTGAATGTTGCTTTCTTTCATGGAGCTTCTGGAGCCAAAAAAGGCAGCCCAGCCCCAAGAACAGGATCCAAAAGACGATTTGCTTGGTCACAGGAGGACCCAAGTCGCAACAATCGAGCCAAAACCGCGCCGGCGACGCAGATGGCTCTGGCTAAAGGACGAGTCGCTCGAAGACAGCGCGGACTAAAATGTTACACCTCGTTAAGCAACGTTCTTTCCAATAGGCGCCGCCGAGTCTGGCAAACCACGGTGTTGCGGCACGGCAAAATCGGTTTCGGTCGAAATAGTCGCTTCGCCTGCGCTTTGCAGCAAC
>Ga0209156_10003239_pt1 | contig 12343 bp, 8 predicted proteins | sample GraSoiAngelo_124_FD_185881 | JGI IMG/M metagenome (GOLD analysis project Ga0209156, IMG submission 185881) | Grasslands soil microbial communities from the Angelo Coastal Reserve, California, USA - 14_0927_05_20cm (SPAdes) (version 2) | ecosystem: Environmental > Terrestrial > Soil > Grasslands ...
TCATTCCCGCACCGACAATGATCGGGTTTCCATTGTCGACCGGGATCGGTTGGCTCCCTTGGTAGCAGTAGCAATGAGAAGAAGAGATCAGCTCGCTGTTAGTCTTGAAGGTGAGCCGGTTGTCTCTCAACCAGTGCGCAATGTTGAAAACCGAGGGCAAATTGCCGCCCCGCAGGGCTCGCGGATCGCTGCCGATCGGCCCGTCACAAGGAAAAGTCGTTCCCCCATCGTACGCTCGCATGGGCAAGGAGCCGCCAACGGCAGCCGCGCCGGCGGCAATTAGCATTCCGTTGATGAAATCGCGGCGATCAACCTTGTCGTTTCCTTTTTTTGGCGTCATGGGTGATCGGCCTCCTTGGCGGCATGCACTGTGGAATCATTACTGAGGACTTGCGCGGAATCTAAACTCTTGGAAAGAAGAATGCAAGATTATTTCTTTCTAGCAAAGGTAGGAGGCAGGTCCCCGTATCTTGGAGCCGTTTGTTTTCGGTGCCTGCCTTAGCGCCCTGATGGTTGGAGTGAAGAACGGCTGGTCCCCCTATGGCACTCTGGCTTTCAGAATTAGAACGACGGTTAATGGAGGTAGGTTCCCAGCCAATCCAAAAATGTCTTGTACCAGAACTGGCTGTTTTGCGGCTTCAGCACCCAGTGCCCTTCGTCGGGGAAAACCACCAGCTTCGACGGTACTCCTTGCCGCTGCAGGGCACTGAAAAATTCCAGCGATTGCGTGTATGGCACGCGGTAATCCCGCTCTCCTGCGATCACCAGCGTCGGCGTTTTGAATTTTCCCAGCTCGCCGGCATATGTCGACGGCGACCACTTCTTGTAGCTCTCCGGGTTCGTCCACGGCGTGCCCTGCATGTCGTGTTCTTCAAACCAGAGCTCTTCCGTCGCCCACATGGCCGTCTTGTCGTACACGCTCGCGTGGCTCACGATCCCCTTGAACCGTCCCGTGTGTGTCGCAATCCAGTCCGCCATGTACCCGCCGTAAGATCCGCCCGCCGCCGCCATGCGCTTCCCGTCGATGAAAGGATATTCTTTCAGCGTGTAGTCCACGCCATTCATCACATCGGTGTACGCTTTTCCGCCCCAGTCGTTCGTAATCTCATCCGTGAATTTTTGCCCGTACCCGGTCGATCCGCGCCGGTTGATCATCAGTGTCACGTACCCCGCTGCGGAAAAAATTTGCGCATTCCACCGATAACTCCATGCGTTCGACCACATGGTCTGCGGCCCGCCGTGCAGCAGCACGAGCAGCGGATATTTTTTTGTTGCATCAATTTTCGGAGGCCGAATCAGCATGGCCTGCACTTTGGTTCCTTCGGCGCCGGCGAACCAGAAAGATTCCGGTGCGTTCATCTCCAGCCCCGCGAGAATCGATTCATTCTGATGGGTCAGTTGTCGCACGTTCGAGCCGTCGCTCGCCGCCAAGAAAACTTCTGCCGGCTTCGTGAGACTCGTGCGCTCAAAGACGAGTGTCTTTCCATCGCTGCTAAACGAAATCGCAGAATTGAATCCTTCCGAGATTACTTTTATCGGCAAGCCACAGTTACATGCTGGAATCGAATAAACTGGCTGCAACGTTTCGTCCTCTGCTGTGAAGTAAATCGTCTTACTGTCGGGCGCCCAAGCCAACCCATCCGCGCTCCGGTCAAATGTCTCGGACAGGTTTTCGATCTTCGCTGTATGCCGGTCATACAGCATCACTCGCCAGCGATCCGCCTCGTACTCCGGCGTTAGCTGCGCGCGATAGGCGATGTATTTTCCATCCGGTGAGTACACCGGATTCCCGTCAAATCCCGGCTGCGTAGTGATACGCTTAGCCTCGCCACCTTCAACCGGAACGATGAACAAATCACCGTTCGTGCTGACCGCCTCCATCTTGTCGGTAACGGCAGTGAAGCAAATCTCTTTCCCGTCGGGCGAAAAATTCGTATCTCCCGGCCCGCCCCGCTCATCCGGCGGAACGTCGTAGTTTGCTCCCGGAGTGAGGTCTCGTGGCGCCGAGCTTCCATCCGCCGGAACGACGAACAAATGGCTGCGCTTCCCCTCATTCCAATGCGTCCAATGGCGGTAGAGAAGATGCTCCGCCACATGTACTTTCACCTTGCTCTTTTCTCTCTCCGCGTCGCGTTTGCTGTTGCAATCGTCGTCTTTGCAATCCGGATAAACTAAAGAAGTAAACGCGATCATCTTTCCGTCCGGCGACCACTTGACGATGTCCGCACCGGTAGAGACTTTCGTCAGCGCATGCGCTTCGCCTCCATCCATCGAGAGCACAAACACTTGCGAATCGCCGCCGCGCGAAGAGAGAAAAGCGAGCGTCTTCCCGTCGGGCGACCACACTGGCGACGAATCGTGCCCGCTCTGACTCAGTTGAATCGCGGAACCCCCCGTCGTTGGCACCATCCAGATGTTGCTCGCGTTGCGGTTTGCTTCCATATCCGGCGTCGCCACCGTGTAGGCCACCCACTTTCCATCCGGCGACACCTGTGGCTCCGCAATGTGGTGCAACTTAATCAAGTCGTCAAAAGTGATTGCATGTTTCGCCGCTTGTTGCCCCGCGAGGCCAAGCCCGCCGCCGAGCAACAACGCGCCCGCAAGACCGCACCGCAGAAAACTGCGTTTCATCTCGATTCTTCTCCTTCGGAACACTGTGAGGTGCAACACTCCGTGCAGAATCTTGGATATTGTCACGTTTCGGTCCCGAATCCAATAGTTCTGCCTGCGGCTCGCCGCTCAAGGAATCGCCACGCCTACTGCCCAGATGTATCCGTCGGGATCTTCCAGCATGACGTCCCTCCACCCATGCGGAAAATCCATCGCGGCCTGAATAATTCTCGTTCCGGCAGCCTTTGCTCTTTTCTCGGCCGCGTCAGGATCAATTCCCATCACGCGCAACTCCGCGCCGGTTCCGCGCGCCCCGACCACATTCAGCCGCTCAAACAACGGATGATGATCATAGGTATGGTCGGCGTGCAGCATGAAGTCCACTCCCTGCAGACTCAGCGCCGCGAAATCGGCGTCTGCATATTGCACCTTCGCCGCAAGGACATCCTTATAGAAAGGAATTGATTTCTGCACGTCGCGCACCAGCAGATTCAAGGTAAATCGCGGCATCGCGCGCCCATAATCGGCTGCCGCCATCCACGCGTCGCCCGATCTCTTCTTCGTCATCGTTTGTTCTCCCGCGCATTGCTCATTCGCAGCAAGGAAATCCCACGACCGGGCAACCGCCAAATGGCCGCGGCTCCCTCGCTATCTCGCGGACGGATTAGCGCGCAACTTGTGAGAGCGTCACCTGCTTCCGTGCCCACAGGCAGTTGACAAACGCGAGAGCCGCCGTGATGGAAATCAGGATAAGCTCTCCCAGGTGCATGCGTGTCACTAGCACTCCCGTGAAAAGCAGCGCGCGTCCGGCAATCAGGACGCCGTGCGGCAAACGGAACGCTTCAGCCACGTCAACCAGCCATTCTAAATCGCACAAAATCGTCCGAACGCCACTCTGGCGTACAGGTCCAGCCTCTCGGAATTGCGACGCGCCTTCCGACATACACGCCGCGATAATCGCGATCCCAACGAACGCCGCCAGAAATCCGATGGGACTCCACCTCCCCAGTCGCGCGGCAATCAACGCGGTCAAACCAAGAATACTGGCTCCGATCATCGTGCTGAAGATCAACGCCACCAGGCTCCAGCGCCCAATAGTCTTCACCAGTCGTTGCGATTTCTCGGCCGGACTTCCTCCTGCTTCATCCCAAAAAATCCGCGCCAGCGTAGCACATCGCGGTCCGTAAGGTCGGCTGGCCAGCGTCTTTGCTGGCTCCGCGTCTAACCCCGTTTCCTCCTTCCAGAGCCTCCGCGTACGCTGCGACTCTACGTTATTTTGTCCCGTGCTTTCCGATTTCGAGTACAGTCCGCGGCTAGTTCTCTACTCTGCTACAATTCTTTTCCGGACATCTCATGCCGACGAGCAGCGGACTTTTCCCCCGAAATTTCAAGAATACCTTTCCTATTGCCGTTCGCGGAAAAGGTTGCTGGATCATCACCGCCGACGGCCGCCGCTTTCTCGATACTTCCGGCCAGGCCGCGGTCGTTTGCATCGGTCACGGCATCCCGGAAATCGGCCGCGCCATGGCCGAGCAGTCGTCACAGATCGCTTTCGCGCACACTTCACAATTTCACACGGCGCCGGCAGAAAAACTTGCCGAGCGATTGCTCGCGATGGCTCCCCCGAATTTTCGCAGAGGCGGCCGCGTCTATTTCACGTCCGGCGGCTCGGAAGCAACCGAAACCGCGATAAAACTCGCGCGCCAGTTTCACCTCGAAGGCGGCCAGAAGAATCGTTACCGCGTTCTCTCCCGCCGCCAGAGCTATCACGGCAGCACTCTCGGCGCGATGTCCGTCAGCGGAAATGTCGCCCGTCGCGCTCCCTATGAACCGCTGATCCCGGAATGGGGACACATTGCTCCGTGTTTCTGCTACCACTGTCCTTTCGAAAAGACTTTCCCGCAATGCCAGCTCGTTTGCGCCGACGATCTCGAAGTCTTTCTCCGCGAACACGGAGCCGGTGAGGCCGCAGCTTTCATGTTCGAACTGGTCGTCGGTGCCACTCTCGGCGCCGCCGTGCCGCCCGACGGTTACGCCCAGCGCATCGCGGAAATCTGCCTCAGGAACGGTATCCTTCTGATTGCCGACGAAGTTATGACGGGAATGGGCCGCACCGGAAAGCCGTTCGCTGTCCAGCATTGGGGCGTCGAACCGGACATTATTCTAGTGGGTAAAGGAGTGGCCAGCGGTTACGCGCCGCTCGGCGGGGTTCTCGTTTCCGCGCGCGTCGTCGCGGCATTCGAACGGGGCTCTGGCGCCTTCATGCACGGCTTCACTTATCAGGCGCATCCAGTCTCCACCGCCGCGGGCAACGCTGTTCTCGATTATCTCGAATCGCACAAACTTTTTGATCGCGTAAATACCGCCGGGCAGAAGCTGTGCGCTGCCCTTTCTCCGCTTCAATCGCATCCGAATGTCGGGGATATTCGCGGCCTTGGCCTTCTGCTCGGCATCGAGTTTGTGAAGGACAAAGCCACTCACGAACCTTTCCAAAAAGAGCAAGACATCGCAGGGAAAATTCGCGAGGCCTGTCTTGAGGAAAATGTGCTCGTCTATCCGACGCAAGGCTGTGTTGATGGCGTGCGCGGCGATCACGTACTTCTCGCTCCGCCGTTCACGATCCTGCCGGAGGAATGTGCCCTGATCGCTCACGCGCTGCAGTCGGCTGTGGCAAGAGTGTTTGCATCTTGATGCGCGGTCTGTCGGCTCTCTTTCGTCTTCGACCCGGCCGTTTTTTTTTGGAGAACAAAATAACCATGCCCCTTCGTTCTCGAAATCTCTACGCCTTCCTCGTTTCTTTCCTCGTTCTTGCTTTCGTGCTTTCCGCTGAGCAGCAACAGTCCCCACCATCGAGCTCACCGATCCTCGGCTTTTCCCCACAGCAGGCCGCCGCCGAGCACCAAATCGAATCCATGTTTCAGTCAATCCCGTCTCCCGACAAGGCCCGTGAATGGCACCGCACCTTCACTGCGGAACCTCACCCTGCGGCATCCGGTCGCAACAACCAGCTCGCGGACCTCGTCGCGGACGAATGGCGCAAGCAGGGATGGGAAGAGGTCACTCTTCGCCGCTACGATGTGCTGCACTCGCGCCCGCGCAACATCTCTCTCGAAATGACCGAGCCTGTCCACTTCACCGCGTCTCTGCGAGAGGATGCCTACGATGCCGATCCAGACACGAAGAACCCCGCTGTCTCAGGCTCCTACTTTGGCTATTCCGCTTCCGGCGACGTCACAGCCGAAGTCATCTACGCGCACAGCGGCAATCCTGAAGATTACGATCTGCTTCGTAAAAGCGGTATCAACGTAAAGGGCAAGATCGTGCTGGTCCGCTATTCGAATCCCTACAGTTATCGTGGCTTCAAGGCGCTCACCGCTGAGCGCGAAGGAGTCGCGGCACTGCTTATCTATTCCGATCCAGCCGAAGACGGATACACCAAAGGGAAAATCTTCCCCGACGGCCCCTGGGGCCCGGAGAGTCACATTCAGCGTGGTGCGATCACTTACGATTACATCGTCCCTGGAGATCCCACCACGCCCGGCTGGGCTTCCGTCCCGGGCGCACAGCGCATCCCTCCCGAAGAAGCGCGCTCGCTCCCGAAGATTCCTGCTCTTCCCCTCTCCTGGCGCGACGCCAAGCCCCTTCTGGAAAACATGAACGGTCCTGAAGCACCGCGGGATTGGCAGGGTGCTTTGCCTATCCGGTATCGATTCACCGGCGCGGTAAAAGTTCACGTGAAAGTGGACATGGACACTAGCATGCGGGCCTACACGGTTGTCGAAGCGCGCATTCGCGGCAGTGAAGTTCCCGACGAATGGGTGTTGCTCGGCAATCATCGTGACGCGTGGGCTTTCGGCGGAGTGGATCCTTCCAGTGGCACTGCGTCGATGATGGAGCTCACGCGTTCTCTTGGCGAACTCAAAGAGCGTGACGTCCGTCCGCGCCGCACCATCGTGGTTTGCAGCTGGGATGGTGAAGAATACGCTCTCACCGGCTCGACCGAATGGGGCGAGCAATTCGCCGATGATCTGAAGAAAAAACTCGTCGCTTATCTCAACGTCGATGAATCTGTCGCCGGGGCCGCCACCACCGCGGGACCCGACGGCCTGAGCTTCTCGCCCTCTGCCGTCGCTTCTCTCGCGCCGATGCTTGTGGAGGCCTCCAAAGACGTCCGCGCGCCATCGGAAAAATCTCTGTACAAAGCCTGGCGCGCCACCACGATGCGCGATTCGAAAGCGAGCACTCCGCCATTCGACAGCGCGCTCGTCGAAACGCGCATCGGCAGCGGCTCCGATCATACGGTGTTTCTGAATCATCTCGGTCGGCCGGTTATCAATCTCGGATTTACCGGCGACTACGGTGTGTATCACTCGATGTACGACGATCATTATTGGATGTCGCACATCGGTGATCCGGCGTTCGAATACCACGTCGCCCTTACTCGCATTTGGGGTCTGGTCGCGCTTCGTCTCGCGAACGCGGACATTCTCCCCTTTGACTTCGGCTTCAACGCATCGACCCTTGAACGGTTCTTGCGCGAACTCGAACAAAAGAACAAAGTCGAGCCGCGGCTTCTTCCATTGAAACGGCTTCACGCTCGAATCGCCGAATTCGAGAAAGCGGGCAACCTTCTGCGCGACGCCGTCGCTTACGATCTTTTGTCAGGCTCAGCCTCACCGCAGAAGATTCAGCGCCTCAACGAAGAGCTGCTGCAGGTCGAATCCAATTGGCTCGATCCCGCGGGCATTCCCGGCCGCCCGTGGTTTCAGCATCTTCTCTATTCTTCGCGTTACACTTACGCGCACCTGGAATTCCCTGGGCTCGCCGAAGCAGTGGAACGACACGACTGGAAATTGGGGACGCAGCAAGCTGTGCTGCTCGAAAGGGCCGTGGAGAAAAACACCAGATTGCTGCGCTCCGCACAATCTTCCTGGGAGAAAAACAGGCCATGATTCGTGCAAACGATTTTCGCGCTCTCGTCATTCTTCTTGGCTCGCTTTCGGCAATTCCTCTGGCCGCTGCTCAGGCGACTCCGCCTGCCAAGCCCCGCGCGCGCGATCTGGGCGTCCCCTTCGACGGCTCGCCCGGTCCATTCAATGCCATCACCGATGTTTTCGGCGTGACGGTTGGACATACCACGCTCATTTCAGGCGAGGGAAAACTTCAAGTAGGCAAGGGGCCGATTCGAACGGGAGTTACCGCAGTCCTTCCGCGTGGAAAAGACTCGATGAACGATCCCGTTTTCGCCGGCTGGTGGTCGCTCAACGGCAATGGCGAAATGACCGGCACCACGTGGGTAGAAGAATCCGGGTTTCTTGAAGGTCCCGTGATGATCACCAACACGCACAGCGTAGGCGTCGTTCGCGATGCCGTCATTCAATGGCGCGTCGCGCACGGCCAGCCCGATCCCACAGGTTATTGGTGGTCACTGCCGGTTGTGGCAGAGACTTGGGACGGCTGGCTTAATGACATCAACGGATTCCACGTGAAACCGGAACACGCCTTCCACGCTATCGATTCCGCACACGGCGGGGCGGTCGAAGAAGGTGCTGTCGGGGGCGGCACCGGAATGGTCTGCAACGAATTCAAGGGCGGCATTGGTACGTCTTCACGAAAGATCGAATCGAAAATTGGCGCCTACACGGTGGGCGTCCTGGTGCAATGCAACTATGGCTCGCGCAAAAATCTCCGCATCGCTGGAGCACCCGTCGGCAGGGAAATTCCTGAAGACCCCGCCTACGCTTCCACATCATTCAACGAACTGGACCGCGGTTCCATCATCGTTGTGGTGGCCACCGATGCGCCGCTTGTCGCGCACCAGCTTAAGCGCCTCGCTCGCCGCGTTTCGCTTGGCCTCGGGCGCAACGGCAGTATTTCCGGCAACGGCTCCGGCGACATTTTCATCGCCTTTTCGACCGCCAATCCTGGCGCCGGGGCGGCCGACCATCTCGTCGATCTGAAGATGCTGCCCAATGATCAGATCGAGCCGGTGTTTACCGCCACTGTCCAAGCCACCGAGGAAGCGATCATCAACGCCATGGTCGCCGCCGAAACCATGACCGGCATCGAGAATCACAAAATCATTCGGCTTCCTCACGACCGCCTCCGGGAGGTCCTCAAGAAATACAACCGCCTGACCCAATGAGTTGGGAAAGAGCTAGTTTTGTGGGTGAGCCACGACGAGTCGGATCTCTTTGATTCACGTTTGGTATTTGAAAGGTGATGTCAACAGTTGTGTCGGATTGAATCGCACTCGGTCAAACGCTATCGGTTCGTATTTCCAGGCTGTCTTTGCTGCCTGCAACAATGGTTTCTTCCTCGCGATGAGCTCAATTTCTCCTACACAGCCATCGGTTTCTATAATGCGCCACAAGAACACTTCCCCTCGATTCCGGACTCCTTGGCTTCCTTGGGATACTTCGGTCGGATTTGCGTCACGAGTTTGCGTCAAAGCATAGGACAAATGATTCTTGCTTGGGATGGCTGCCTCTCCGCCATAATCAAGAGGAGAAAAAAAAGCGCAAAGATCGATACGATGAGGAGCGGAAATTATACGTTGATTTGGACACCCCACAACGCGACCGTTCCATTTGTCACAATGTAGGCGCGTCATTGTTCGCGTATCCGATGAGCATGCGCCAAGGCTTCAGTGCAACGTGCCAGCAAGGCGTTTCTTCAGAGGTATGCGGACCGATTTTACGCCTAAATCACCGGAACGGCTGTCTTCCTGGGCGGATTGAAGAAGGGCAACGGCACAACCTTTGCGGAAACGGTGTGGCGCACGGCTTCCACGGTCATCTCGATGCTCAGCGTTGTCCCGGCCGGTGCACTCCCGCGGCTCACGATACCCAGGGCGATCATCTTTTTTAGGGTTGGCGACCACGTTGTCGAGGTGGCCTTGCCCACTTGCCGCCCACCGCGATACACGGGTACCGCAGTGCGCGACGCGGTGCTCGGCACCTGCGGCGCCATCTTGAACTTGTCGTAAAGCGCCTCGACTTCGTTCCAGTTAATCTCCAACCCTACAAGCGCCCGTTCCGCGCCTTTCTTCGCTTCCTGTGCCAGCGCTTCACACCCAACGAAACTTTCCTTTTTCAAATCCACGAGCTTCCCCAGCCCAATCTCCGCGGGAGAATACCTCTGCGATGCGATCAGCGCTTTCTTGCTCGAAATGTAATCCACTTCGATCAAGATCAGGCCCGCTTCGATTCGCGCGATGTCCAACGCGATCATTCCGGCCGGGTGAACATCAAAGACTTTGCCCTTCACGATCAGTGCGTCCCACACCTTCACTGCGTCGCGCCACGGCATCCACACTTCGAATCCCAAATCGCCGGTATAGCCCGTGCGCGAAATGTCCACGGGCACACCCGCAATCCTCCCTCGTGTCACGCGAAAATATTTCAGGTTCGTGATGTTCGCGTCCGCCGCCGCATGCAGCAATCTTCCTGACATCGGCCCTTGCAACGCCAGCGCCGCGGTTTGTTCCGAAATATCTTCAATCTTTACATCCACACCCAAGGCATTCTGCTGAAACCAACGCAAACTCGGGTCTGCCGCCGTCCAGCGATATTCACTCTCGCCCAGCCGCGTGATCGTTCCGTCATCGATCACTTTTCCTTCCGGATCGCACCAGCAGCAGTAAATCACCTGGTCCACGGCTACCTTATTAATATCGCGCGAAATCACGCGGTTCACGAACTTTGTCGCATCCCGTCCCGTCACCCGGTACTTGAACAGCGGAGAAATATCGATCAACGCGGCCGAATTGCGGATGGCGTTGTACTCGTGCTCATGGTGCATCTCATACATGCCGACCGTGTAATAGCCTGCCCATTCGCGGTAGTTCAGGCTCTCGCACAGCGCCAGCGTTCTTTCGTGAAACGCAGTTCCTACGGGCAAGGATCCTCCTGATGCGCATGCGGCTGACGCCGTCGCCAAGACACTGAATTATAAGTGCGAGCTCGCGACGCCCGCAAGGTTCGCTTCGTCGAAGGCAGAAAACAAAGAGGATTGTCAGCAAATGTGCTTTCGTGCGCTCAGTTTATCTGCGTTGCATAAATCAATCGAAGTCGATCGTCCGTAATTCCCGCATTCCTGTGACCGTTATTACTGTTTTCCCTGTAAGGGCAAGGTACCAAGATCATGAACATGATCATGGCTGGCACCGCTTTACAGCCGGTCGAAGCTGGCCCTATAGTCAACTGGCGACGGCCTTCGGACACTACATGCGAAAAATCCACTTCTCTCGGGCCACACTGCTTCACTGCCTGCTTTTGTTCAGCGCGAGCTTCGGCGCAGCGGACGATATCAAGAAGATTCATACCACCGGTTATGTAAGTGACCTGGCGGGAGTGATCAGCCCGAGCGCCAAGTCACAACTCGAAGCATTATGCGCGGAGGTGGAGCAAAAGACGGGCGCGCAGATGGCGATTGTGACCGTCCCATCGCTCCAAAGCGAAAGCGTCGAGAACTACGCGGTCAACCTCTTCAAGCAGCTTGGAGTCGGAAGCAAGAGAGACAATCGCGGGGTGTTATTGCTTGTCGCTCCCCATGAGCACAAGTATCGCATTGAGGTGGGCTACGGGCTCGAGCCGGTGATCAATGATGCGCGGGCGGGTGATGCGGGTCGCGCGATGGTGCCATACCTCCGGCAGGGCGACTACGGCAAGGCAACAGAGATTGCCGCATGGCAGCTGGCAAAGTACCTGGCGGACGATTCGGGGGTGACACTGACCGGTCAGCCTCCGGCAGGAGGGAATCGAGACGGCCGAGCTGACAACACAAATTGGGGAGTTTGGCTCGTGCTCGGGTTGATTCTGTTGTTCGCGGCGATCGGGAGCCTATCTTCTCGCAGCGGTGGCCGGCGCGGAGGCGGATCGGGCGGAAGCGGCTTGCTCTGGTTTCTGCTGGGGGTGCTTGCGGACAGCGCTGGAAGGCGCTCGGGAAGGGACTGGGGAGGCGGAGGCTGGAGTGGGGGAGGCTTCGGCGGAAGCGGCGGCGGCGGTGGATTTGGCGGATTTGGCGGCGGCAGCAGCGGAGGCGGAGGCGCTTCAGGAAGCTGGTAGGGTCGGGGATAAAAGGAACGGAGCTGAAATGCACTCCAAGGAAACAAAACTGACAGAACTGGTCAACAGGCTGAAGGAATTCGCGGCAGTAAACCTCGAGTCCGTCATTTTGTTCGGGTCGGCCGCGCGCGGTGACTTTCACGAAGGACACTCGGACCTCAATGTGGTTTGCATCCTTCGTTCGCTGAGTGTCGAGGAGTTGGGACGCCTCGCGCAGGTGGTGAAATGGTGGTGCGTGGAGCAGAAAGAACCTGCGCCTCTTTTTTTCACGAAAGATGAGCTGAGGCATGCTGCGGATGTCTTCGCCATCGAGATTCTGGATATGAAGCACGGGCGACGTGTGCTCTATGGAGCGGATGTCGTTGTGGACATTGAAGTGCCAATGAACCTGCATCGCGTGCAGATTGAGCATGACTTGCGCACCATCCTGCTGAAATTGAGGCAGCATTATCTGCGCGCGCCGGGGGATACAAAGGAGCTGGCGCTCGTTCTGAGAAAATCGTTTTCCGGAGTGTTGACGCTGCTCCGCCATGTCGTGATTGCATTTGGAGAAGAGCCGCCGGTGGCCGCGCATGATATCGTTGCGCGAGCGGCAGAGCTGACGGGTTCAAACACGGTGGCTTACGGCGCCATGCTGAAGCTGCGCGAGACGGGCGAATTTCACG
>Ga0209156_10003241_pt1 | contig 12336 bp, 8 predicted proteins | sample GraSoiAngelo_124_FD_185881 | JGI IMG/M metagenome (GOLD analysis project Ga0209156, IMG submission 185881) | Grasslands soil microbial communities from the Angelo Coastal Reserve, California, USA - 14_0927_05_20cm (SPAdes) (version 2) | ecosystem: Environmental > Terrestrial > Soil > Grasslands ...
GGCCCCGTCGTCTAGCGGCCTAGGACGCAGCCCTCTCAAGGCTGAGATCGCGGGTTCGAATCCCGCCGGGGCTACCAGAACGCCTGTTCGACATCAAGCCACCTGAATCACATGGTGTTGGCATTGACAGCAAGCTCATGCAAGCGTTTGCAGAATGTCGCCCCAATGTTTGGCGATTCCGAGGTGACCGCAATCAGGCCAGACCACGACTTTGCAATCAGGAATTTTGCTGGCCATGAAATCGATATAGGCCTCCTTCACGACCGGGTCCTGTCGGCCGTGGCAAACGTGGACCGGCACCGATATGTCCGCCAATCGAAAGCCCCACGGAAGCCACGCGTCGATCAGTTCCCAGCGCACCCCATCCATCCCTTGTCGGAAGCACTCCCGTCGCGCGGCATCGAACGGCACCATGCGAGCCTCATCCTCGAAGAACCATCTGTCCCCTTCGGCCTTCATTAGAAAGTCATACAGGCCTTGGGGATGGTCACGCTGGTTTGATATCAATTGCGGATTGTGCGCGGCGACCAATTCCGCGGCGGCGTACGGATCGGCCTGCGCGAGGTCGAATTCAGCTCTTTCGTTGGAATCGAGTTCGTCGTACGCACCGGGTCGCTCGATAAAGTTGTACTGCCCGAGATGACGGCTGTTGACGATGGCGACTCCCGTCAAGCGCTGGGCAAGCAAGGCAGCACAAGCTCCTGCATACGGGCCGCCGCTAGACCAGCCAACCACAGCGAAACGCTCTATCCCAAGGGCATCGGCCAGACTCGCGATGTCCGACGGCCAATCGCTGTATCTGCGGGCCTCCTTAACGTCAGACAGCCCGATTCCAGGACGGTCGGGCGCGACCACGCGAACGTTGGCGGATCGGGTTGCAGCCTCATCCGGACACCAGAGACGCGAGTGCGGTGTGCCATGAAAATAGAAGACCGGGAATCCATCTGACCTCCCCCATTCGGCGTAAGCAAGACGCCGACCGTCGGACATTCGAATGGATGAATCGGTGAGCGGAGTCATTGAGACAATTTCGAGCAGCCTACTTCAAGCGCGCCGGCCAAATTCGGGACCTCAATGCGATCGGGCGATTCGTTCACAATCCGCAATCACTGGTACGGCATCGCTCGAGTTCATTTTGGTGGTTCGAATAGCGTCCCGCTTTGGGCTATTTCTCTTGGAACCGCTGATCGGATGAGTGCGAGGAATGACCACATCAATCGACCAGAGCGGCCCGGGCCCACATCTCCATGAGGCCCTCGGGGCCAAACGCAGCTTTCGACATGAATGCGATGGCACCTGACTCGGCGATTCGAACCGCGAATTCCTCGCGGTCGTAGGTGGAAAGCAGCAAAACGGCTACTCTCGGATAAGCCGCCCGGATGCGGCGGCTTGCCTCGAGTCCGTCGATGCCCGGCAGGTGGACATCCATGAGCACCATGTCGGGGTGAAGGCGGCCGGCAGCCGCAACCGATTCTTCGCCGGTCTCGGTCTCGCCCACGACTTCGAAGCCCTGCGTGGCGCTGACGACCTCGCGTGCCGCGGCGCGAAAGGCCTCCTGGTCGTCGCAGATCAAGACTTGTACCGGCATGGTGCCCTCGCAGCTTAGCCGCGAAACTGAGCATGCCCAAGGGTGCCTGCACCACTGCATCGGTGAGGCCAGCCCTATCCTTTGGGCGATGCCGATCAGGATCGCGCTCGCGGACGACAGCTTCATCGTCCGAGAGGGCATGCGCGAGCTTCTTCAGTCCGTCGACGAGCTCGACCTCGTGGCCACCTGCAGCGATCTCGATTCACTGCGAGCGGCGATTGATCGAGAACGCCCTGAGGTCGTGTTGACCGACATCAGGATGCCGCCGACCAACACGGATGAAGGAATCCGGATGGCCGATGAGTTGAGGCGGAGTGCACCGTCGATTGGAGTCGTGGTCCTGAGCCAGTACGCAGACGCCGAATACGCGCTGGCGCTGCTCGACAAGGGCGCCGCGGGCCGAGCCTACCTGCTGAAGGAGCGAGTGTCGGACCTGGATCAGCTCGTCAACGCCATACGCGAGGTCGCACGCGGCGGTTCCGTGGTCGACTCCAAGGTGATCGAGAACCTCATCGCCGCCCGCTCCCGAAGCAAGCCATCGGTACTCGCCGACCTGACGCCTCGGGAACGAGAAGTGCTCGCCGGCGTGGCCGAGGGCAAGAACAACGGTGCGATCGCAGCTGGCCTACACCTCACCGGGGGGGCTGTCGAGAAGCACATCAGCTCAATCTTTTCCAAGCTCGGGCTGAGCGAGGAGAACGACGTTCACCGCCGCGTTAAGGCAACTCTCATCTACCTGGCTGAAGGGCAGGAACGCGAAAAGCGGTAACGAGTTCCTTCCGGCCCTTGACGTGCGCGGGGCCGATCTGCTCAGCCTGGGGTCGTCGGCTCAGGGCCGCATAAGTCGCCTCGCTGAGGACGCTCTCGCCGCTCGAGGCGAACTGCTGGAGGCGCTGCGCAAGGTTGACGGCGTCGCCCACCACTGAATATTCAGCCCGCTCCTCACTGCCGATCAGCGCCGCCGCGACCAATCCGGTGGACAAGCCGACACCGAGCTCAAAAGCCGGCAGTCCGGCCGACGCCCAGCGCCGGTTCAGCTCGAGCTGAGCTCCGTGCATGGCTTCGGCGGCGTGGAGCGCGCAGTCGGCGTGATCGGACTGCGGTTCGGGGGCGCCAAACACGGCCATCACGGAATCGCCCACGAACTGCATCACGGTGCCATGCGCCTCGAGAAGGGCGTCGCTGGCAATGGTGCGGTGCTGCATGAGCTGGCCAGCGAGGCGGCTTGGATCCGATTCCTCCGCGATCGCTGTGTAGCCACGCACGTCGGAAATCAACACTGTGACGATCAGCCTCTCGGTGTCTCCGACACCGCGCCCGCCTCGGCGCAGCCGGTCCGCGACTCCGCCAGGCAGCAGGCGGCTGAGCATCTCGCCCTGCTCCTCGCGATCGACGATGGCCTGATGCAGCCGGCGCAGGTTCCGAAGGCCTGCATCGCCACCCCCGGTCGCCTGCTTCGCCAGCTTGAAGAAGAGCTGCTCGATTGACGTGGCAACGTCGGCGCCTGTGGTCCTTCGCTTGATCGCGATCGCCTTGATGGGCCTGCCTTCCGCCACCAGGGCGAGCAGCTCCTCCTCCAGGGGCGACAGGTCTGCCTCGCCGAGCGGACGGACCAGCGCCGCCACGATCTTGGGATCGAGGACCGAGCCTCCGCTGGTCACGATGCGGATGGCCCTGGCCAGCTGATCACCGGCGGCCACACCATCCTTGAGCAGGTAGGCGCAGCCGGAGGCGCCTTCGCTGAGCAGGGCGACCGCGTACTCGGGGTCGTCGAATTGAGAGAGGATCACGATCCCTGTACCGGGGTGACGCTTGCGCACGAGCCTCGCGGCATCGATACCTTCGCGCTGGAAAGTAGGCGGCATTCGAATGTCGGTGACGATCGCCTGCGGGGCGAGCGCGTCCGCGCGCGCGATCAGCTCGTCGTAGTCGTCGGCCAAGCCCACAACCTCCATGTCGTCCGTCATGCCCAGCAAGGCGCGTAACCCCTCGCGCACGATCACACTGTCGTCGGCGAGCAGCACGGTAATCCGTCCCACGATCCAATTGAACGTGGCGATCAACCGCTGAGCAAGGCAGCCAGCATCACGGCGGCCATGCGGCTGACCCTACCCAAAGACGCCAGCCGCCACCATCGACCGCAACTTCCCGCGGGCCTACGTTGCTCACATGAAATTTGAAAGTTCGGTTACGGCGGTTTCCTGGATTCCATTGGAGGCTGTCAAGGGCTTCCTGGCCATGCCTTTCACCATGGGACTGGCCCACTACGACGAGCCGCTCCCGGCCAGGCTAGACGACCTCGACCAGTGGCACAGGCAGGACCTCTTCCGCGAGGCCAACGAGCTGCGCGGATGGATCGAGGTCGAGGACGGGAAGATCACCGGCTACGGCCAGGAGGGCAAGGGTCGAATCGGCGTGACCCGCCTCAAGCTCGGCCCCAAGACGGTGACGGTCAAGGCGAAGGCGATGCCCGACATCCGTCCGGAGCCTGTGGTCACGGATACATACGTGCGCTTCACGCAAACCTGCGGCGGCCGCACAGGAGTGCCGGCGCCGCGACCCGTCAGCCGCAAGCCGCTGTTTCAGATCGATTCCGCGGTGGCCTGGACCACGCTCTCTCTCACGATCCATGCCGACGGCCACACCGAGCGCGAGCTCGTCGGAGCCAGCTGCTTCCCACGCCACTGGATTTACGACGACGAAGGCGAGCTCGTCATGCAGACGGGCCTGACCGACTTCAGCACCTGGATCAACGACGCGTTCGGCGAGCGCACGCCATGGGGCGACTACGACTCACCCGCGATGGTCCAGCCGGTGGAGAGCATGCTCGAGCGCGAGCTGGCCTCGATCATCACCGGCGATGGCAAGGAGAAGAGCCGCGAAATCTCCAAGGGCAACATACTCATCGAGCAAGGCGCGGCCGGCGACGAGATGTTCCTGGTGCTCGACGGCACATTTGCGATCGAGGTCGACGGCCAGCCGGTCGCACAGGTGGGCCCGGGCGCGATCATCGGCGAGCGGGCAGTGGTCGAAAAAGGTTCACGCACGGCCACGGTGCGGGCAATCACGGCCTGCCGGGTCGTTCGGGTGCCGCGGCGCTATGCGGACGAGCGCGAGCTATCCGAAATCGCGCGTGGCCACCGCAGGGAGGAGGCCTGATAATGCGCCAAGCTATGGACGCCCCCATCGTCCAGGCCAGCCGCTTGCGCAAGGTCTACCAGGGGGCAAACGCGGTCGAGGCCCTGCGCGGCATCGACTTCGAGGTCGAGCGCGGCGAGATGGTCGCCATCGTCGGGCCATCCGGTTCCGGCAAGACCACGCTGCTTAACTGCCTTTCCGGGCTGGATTCTTTCAACGGCGGCCAGGTGGTGGTCGACGGCCAGGACCTCTCCACCATGTCTGATCGCGCCCGCACCGCTTACCGCCGGGACCACATGGGCTTTGTCTTCCAGGCTTTCAACCTGCTGCCCGTGCTCTCCGCGGTCGAGAACGTGGAGATTCCGCTCCTGCTCCAGAACCTCAACTCGCGCGACTCCCGCCGCCGCGCGCTGGAGATGCTGGAGACGTTGGGTCTCGCGCATCGCGCCAACCATCGGCCGGACCAGCTCTCCGGGGGCGAGCAGCAGCGTGTGGCTGTAGCGCGGGCTTTGGTTCACAAGCCCGCAGTGGTCTGGGCCGATGAGCCTACCGGCAACCTCGACACGGAGGTCACGCAGGTCATCGTCGAGCTGCTCGTGCGCATGAACAAGGATGGCCAGACCATCGTGCTGGTCACCCACAACCCACAAGTTGCTGAGCGGGCGCGGCGCACAGTCCGCATGCGTGATGGCCGCATCGAGAAGGCCGAAGCAGGACGGGTGGAAGTATCCGCATGAGCCTCGCGACGGTTGTGATCGGACTCTTCGGGCTGGTTTATGCCGCGCTCGCGGTCGTTGCCACTCGCCGGCCACTTTTGGCCCGACTGGCCGCGCGCGAGGCGGTCCGCAGGCCTGGGCAGTCAGCTGTGGTCGTGCTGGGCCTGATGGTCGGAACGGTGACCATCTTCTCGAGCCAGGTTCTGGGCGATTCCTTCCTCGAGTCCCAGACGCAGGCGGCCTACCTGGCCTGGGGGCGTGTTGACCTGGTCGCCGCCAACGGTGGCAAATTCTTCGATCCCGCGCTGGCCAGCGGGTTGGCTGCCGATCCGCGACTGCGCTCCACGCTCAGCGGTGTTCAAGCGGGAGTCGAGCTGCCCAGCTCGGTGGTCGACCTGGATCGTGACAACGCAAAGCCACTGGTCATGCTGATCGGTTTCGACCCGGCCACCCAGGCCCCGTTCGGCAGCTATCAACTAGCCGTCGGAAAGACCACCCTGGGTGAGGACCTTGCACCGGACCAGGTGCTGGTCTCGTCGTCGCTGGCCGATGCGCTGGAGGGCAGGATCGGTGACCGCCTTCGCATTTCGATAGGACCGAGTCAGGTGATGGAACTTCGCGTGGCGGGGATCGCACAGGCCCAGGGGCCGGGCGCCTACACGCTCCGGCCGGCTGTCTTCTCCCCGCTCGCCAATTTGCGCCCGCTGATCGGCGATCGGGGAGTCAACATAATCCGGCTGGCCGCCCCCGGAGAGGGCCGGGCCGAGCTCGACCGGGCCCATCAGCTGGTCCCACAGGTTCTTGCCACCCTCCAGGCCCTGCCCGGCGGATCGAGCCTCGCGGTGCGGGAATCGAAGCGCATCGACGTAGACGGCAAGACCAAACAGGCTGAGGGAGATCGAAGCCTTTTTGGAGGTCTCAGCCTGTTCATCGCCCTTGCTGGGGCCGCGCTCGTGGTGAACCTCGGTCTAGCTCTGTCTGAGGAAAGGCGGCCGCGACACGCTGTGCTCCGAGCGCTGGGGTTGACTCGCACAGGCATGATCACCCTTTCAGTTCTTGAAGGCGCGCTCTACAGCCTGGCCGCCGCGGCGCTAGCCCTCGGCCCAGGGACGCTCTTCGGTGTTGCACTGGTCCGAATCTTGCAGGGCGGCAGCCAGCTTTACGCCGGCCCGGTCGAGACCCGCGCCGGCCTGGTGCTGTACTCGATCGCGCCAGGTTCGGTGGCGTTGACGATCGCGATCGGCGCCCTGATCGTCCTGGCCACCCTCTTCGCGACCTCCATCCGGAGCTCCCGAATGCAGATCTCGGCGGCGATCAAGAACCTGCCTGAGCCCGCGGGCCGCCGGAAGCCATCGATCTGGAGGACCGCACTCCTTGCCGGTTTGGGCTTGGGCTCGCTGGCGGCACTGGTCGCCGGCGACGAGTCGGTCCGGCTGGCTGGCGGAGTTGGCCTCGTGATCGTCGCGGCAGGCTTTGTCCGAGGCCGGATCTCGGATCGATTGCGAGTGACTTTGGCCGGAGCCGCCGCCACCGTTTGGTCCGTGGCAGCGGTGGGCGCTGTCGCATCTTCCAAATCGTGGGCGTGGAATCCTGCGATACTCGGCCTCGGAGCCCTCGTGGCGGTCTTCGGGCTCAGCCTGGTCGTGGCTTCCAACCTGCGTGTCCTCGAGATCCCAGTTGGCTGGCTTCAGGGCGAAGGTCGGGCGACACTGAGGCCGTCCCTCGCTTACCTCACGCGCCGGCCGCTCCAGGCGGGCTTGGGTACCGGCGCGTTTGCGCTCGTGCTGGCGCTGATGACCATGTCCTCGGTGTTCGTCGCGACGTTTCTCGCCCAGTCAAGCAACGCTGTGAGCGAATTCGACATCCGCGTCAGCGCGCCAACGACAGCTGGAGTGTCGATTCCGGATTCGGTGCGTACCGAGATCCAGCGGGAGGTCGCGATGCCGACGCGGCCCTACCGCGGAGAGGTGAGAGTGCGCGACCAGAATCCAAGCCAGGATGCCTACCTGCCGTTGTACTCGCTCAGCCGGGCCCAGCTGGCTGCCGGGCCGTTTGAGCTCATCCAGCGAGAGAGTCGCTACGCGAGCGACGCCGAGGTCTGGCAGGCCCTGGCAGAAGATCCGCATCTTGTCATTTCGCCCAGCTACACCCCCGGCGCCAAGGTAATCCTGGCGGGACCGGACGGGCCCCTTGAGTTTCGGGTGGCGGCTGTCGTGAGGAACGTTGGGCTGTGGGGCTTTGCCGGCTCCGAAGCGGCGATGGCCCAGTTTGCCACCTTGCCGGTCGGCACAACCATCCTGGCCAAGTCAGCGCCGGGCGCCGACGTCAAGGCCGTTGCCCGCGACATCCAACGTGGAGTCTTCAGCCAGGGGGCGGAGGTAACGACCGTCAAGGAGATGATCGACGCCACGTCTCGCGGTCCGCAGTCAGGCGTCGATGCGATACGGCTGATCATGGGAGTCGGACTCCTGGTCGGAATCCTGAGCCTGGGCATCCTTGCCCTCAGGGCGATCATCGAGCGCCGCCGCGCGATTGGGATGCTCCGTGCCCTCGGTTACCGGCCAGGCCAGGTGCTGGCCGGAATCGTTTCTGAGGGGCTGATAACAGCCACCTGCGGCGCGCTGGTCGGGATTGGGGTCGGGGTGCTGATGGGCGCGATTTTCATGGGCGTTTACCTGCCACTCAGCCGCATCGAGGTCGACGCCTCAACGCTGGCCCTGATCGTCGGCCTCATCTACCTTTCAGTGCTGGCCGTCACGATCCCGCCGGCCCTGCGCGCCGCCCGCCTGCCCGCTGTCGAAGCCCTGCGGCTGGAGGACTGAACCCGTGCGTGGCGCCGTGACGAAATGAACCGTGCCTCAGTTGTGATCGCGATTTTCGTTCTCGTGTACGCCGCGCTTCTCGTGCTCGCAATACGCCGGCCGCTTTTGGGCCGGCTGGCACTGCGCGAGGCGGTGCGGCGGCCGGGCCAGTCCGCCGTGGTGGTGTTTGGCTTGATGATCGGAACCATCGCCATCTTCGCGACGCAAGTCCTGAGCGACTCATTCCTGGAATCGTCGACGCGGAGCGCATACCTGGCCTGGGGCAACGTCGACCTGCTCGCCGCCGATGGCGGCCGTTTCTTCGATCCCGCGCTGGCGGCTGGGCTCGCTGCCGATCCGGTTATGCGGTCTTCATTGAAGGGAATCCAGGCAGGTGTCGAGCTGCCCAGCTCGGTGGTCGACCTCGATCGCGGCAATGCCAAGGGCCTCGTCATGCTCGTCGGGTTCGACCCGGCCACTCAGGCTCCTTTCGGCGGCTACCTACTTACAAATGGAAAAAGCACGTCGGGACAGGATCTAGGTCCAGGCCAGGTCTTGGTCTCGTTGTCGCTTGCGACAGCGCTTCAGGCAAGCGAAGGGGACCGGCTTCGAGTCACCGTGGGTTCCAAGCCAACGGCGGAATTCCGCGTGGCCGGCATCGCCGAGGCCGAAGGGCCAGGCGCATACACTCTCCGGCCGGCACTCTTCTCTCCACTCGCCAACTTGAGACCACTGATTGGAGGCCAGGGCGTCAACGTCATCCGGCTGGCGGTTCCCGGCCAAGGCCCGGCTGAGCTGGACCGGGCCCATGAGCTGGCCCCACAAGTGAGGAAGGCCCTGCAAGGCCTGGCCGGCGGACCGAGCTTGAAGGTGCTGGAAGCCAAGCGCGAGGACGTCGACCTGCTGATCAAGAGGGCCGAGAGTGATCGAAGCATCTTCACCGGCCTCAGCCTGTTCGTCGCCCTGACCGGATCGGCCCTGGTGGTGAACCTCGGGCTCGCTCTGGCTGAGGAGAGGCGCCCGCGACATGCCGTGCTGCGCGCCCTGGGGCTCAGCCGGACGGGCATGGTCACGCTGTCAGTCCTTGAAGGTGCGCTGTACGGCCTGGTTGCGGCGGCGGTTGCGCTTGCGCCGGGATCGATCGTCGGCCTCGGACTTGCGCGGTTACTTCAGGGCGGAAGTCTGCTGTACGCCGGCCCGCTGGCCGCCCCCCCTGGGCCGACCCTGTACCCGATCACTTTCGGTTCGATGGCCTTTTCCATTGCAATCGGCACCCTGATCGTGCTCGTCACCCTCTTCGGGACCTCCATCCGGAGCTCACGGATGCAGATATCGTCGGCGATCAAGAACCTGCCCGAGCCGGCCCGACGCCGGAAGCGATCGATATGGGGCACCGCGCTCCTTGGAACCCTGGGCCTGGGATCGATCGCCGCCCTGGTGACCGGGAACCTTTCGATTCGGATTGTGGGCGGGGTGGGCCTGGTGATCCTGGCGTCCGCGCTGATCGGCCGCCGCATCTCCGAGCGATTGCGGTCGACGCTGGCCGGGGTTGCACTTACGGTGTGGGCGGCGGCCGGAGTGAGCGCCATCGCCCTCGGAAAGTGGGACATCCTGGTCATCGTCGTCTGCGCCGTCGTCTCGGTCTTTGGGCTGAGCCTGGTCGTGGCCTCGAACCTGCGCCTCCTCGAGATCCCAGCCGGCTGGCTTAAGGGCGGGACCCGCGTGACGATGAGGCCGTCTCTGGCGTTCCTGACTCGGCGGCCCCTCAGGGCCGGCCTGGGCACAGGAGCATTCGCACTCGTGTTGGCCATGCTGACAATCTTCGCGCTGGTGATTCCGAGCTCCTCGGCGCAGCAACGCGAAAGCGTCGGTGAATACAACATCCGGGTCGACGCGCCGACCACACCCGGGCTGTCGATTCCGGATTCAGTTCGGCCTCAGATCTCGCGCCAGGTCGTGATGCCGACCCGGCCGTACCGAGGGGAGACGAGGGACAGCAACGGAGACACCAGGAAGGACCAGTACGTGCCCCTCTACTCGCTCAGCAGCACAGAGTTGGCGGCACAACCCTTCGAGCTCGGCGGCCGGGAGAGTCGGTACAAGAGCGATGCAGAGGTCTGGCAGGCCCTGGCATCCGACCCGCACCTGGTCGTATCGCCCATTTACGGCACCCCCGGCTTGACCGTCACGCTTACGGGACCAGACGGACCCGTGCCGCTTCGGGTGGCGGCGGTGGTGAAAAACGTCGGGCTCTGGGGCATCGCCGGGTCCGAAGCGGCGATGGCGGTCTTCACCACCTCCCGGTCGGCACGACCATCATGGCCAGGACGGTGCGTGGCACCGACGCGAGTGTGGTGGCCAGGCAAATCCAGCGGGAAGTCTTCAGCCAGGGAGCAGAGGCAACGACCATCCAGGAGATTTTTGACTCGGCCTCCGCCGGAACGGTGGCGATCGTGTGGACAATGCGAGTGCTGATGGGGATCGGACTCCTGGTTGGAGTCCTGAGCCTGGGCATTCTCGCGCTCAGGGCGGTGGTCGAGCGCCGCCGCACAATCGGCGTGCTGAGGGCCCTGGGCTACAGGCCGGCGCAGGTGCTGGTAGGGATCGTCTCGGAGGCCCTGATCACAGCGACGTGCGGCGCGCTGGTCGGAATTGGGGTCGGGGCGCTGATTGGCGTGACCTTCTACAAAGTCTTGCTTCCCAGTGCCGCCGTGGTGATCGATAGCTCATCGCTGGCGCTCACCGTCGGGCTCGTCTTTCTGGCCGTGCTGGTGGTGACCATCCCGCCTGCCCTGCGCGCGGCCCGCCTACCCGTCGTTGAAGCCTTGCGCGTGGAGGACTGAAGAGCTAAGCCAGACGTGCCAGACCTGAGCCCGCTCGATCGCCCGAACATTCTCCTGGGCGCGCTGGTGGCGGCGATCCTGGTGATCGCTGTGGCCACGTCCGCGGCCTCAGCCCTGGCGCGACGGCGCAAAGAGACTGCCAGCCTCTCAGCGATCGACTTCGTGCGCAGCTCGTTCGCCAGCCAGCTGAATCGAGGAGTTCCGATGGACGAGCTGCTGCTCCAGATGGTGGAGGCGTTGAGGGACGGGTTCAAACTGGACGCGGCCGAAGTCTGGCTCTGCGAGGCCGGCGCCTTGCGACTCGCGGCGGCAGAGCCGACCACAGCGCGAAGTCCCATCCCGATCACTCCTGCCGAAGAGACCATTGCAACCAACGCTCGCGTCTCCAGCGCCGCGTGGGCAAAGGTCTGGCTGCCAGCCTTGCTCGACAGAAGGAACGGAACGACCTTGCGGGTTGGCCCGGTCAGCCACAGCGGCCAGCTCTTCGGGCTGGTAGTCGCTGAGCGCGCGCGCAAGGGCGACAGCCTTGCGGCCGAGGTCGACGAGACCCTGCAAGAAGTAGCTCGAGAGTTAGGCGTGGCGTTGAACAAGGCCCGTTTGGACTCGTCGCTGCAAGATTCGCTCGAGCGACTGCGCCGCCAGGCCGTCGAGCTGCAGGCATCGCGCGGGCGTTTGGTGGCGGCCGCCGACGCCGAGCGGAGACGGATCGAACGCAACCTGCACGACGGGGCGCAGCAGCACCTGGTTGCGCTCGCCGTCAAGGTGCGGCTGCTCGAGCAGCTTGCCGAGCGCGACCCCGAACGGGCGCGGTCGCTCATGACCCAGCTCCAGGATGACGTCAGGTCGGCGATCGAAGAGCTGCGGTCGTTGGCCCACGGCATCTACCCGCCGCTGCTCTCGAGCGCCGGGCTCGGCGTGGCGATGAGTGCCGCGTGCCGGCGAGCACCGATTCCGGCGAGCCTAGAGGCGGATGGCGTCGGTAGGTATGCCCCCGAGATCGAGGCGGCCGTGTATTTCTGCTGCCTGGAGGCTCTGCAGAACGTCGCCAAGTACGCCGGGGCCGCGGCGTCAGCGCGCGTACGGATTTGGGAGGACGCGGGCGGCTTGCTGTTTGAGATCTGTGATGACGGCGCCGGCTTTGAACCCGATCGGAATGCTGAAGGCGCCGGACTCACCAACATGCGCGACCGCATTGGAGCGGTCGGCGGAACGCTGCGGGTGGAGTCTGACGGCGGCGGAACACGGATCCG
>Ga0209156_10003243_pt1 | contig 12335 bp, 10 predicted proteins | sample GraSoiAngelo_124_FD_185881 | JGI IMG/M metagenome (GOLD analysis project Ga0209156, IMG submission 185881) | Grasslands soil microbial communities from the Angelo Coastal Reserve, California, USA - 14_0927_05_20cm (SPAdes) (version 2) | ecosystem: Environmental > Terrestrial > Soil > Grasslands...
AATCCATCTTACGCGCATGACCTGAAAGACGCGCTCGATCCGAACCGGCGGCGCGAAGCGGACAAACAGCGGCGGCGCCGTCGAAGTTGAAGTGAGCAAGCGATTGCTGCGGCTCTGGCCGTGGCTGACGGCGATCATCAGTGGCTTACTTGCCGCGGCAGCTTTGCCGCCGTTCGATCAAACGTGGCTCATCTGGATCGCTCTCGTGCCTTTGGGCGCGACGATCTTATTTTCCGGTGAAAATAGCAGGCGCCGCTGGTTGCGTGATCTCCTCCTCGGATACGTCGCTGGGCTGACGTTCTTCTGGAGCTGCTTTTTTTGGCTCACGACCGTGTCTGCACTGGGCTGGTTCATCCTGCAATTTTATCTGGCCCTTTATTTCGCGGCCTGGGGCTGGTTTTGCGGATTGATGCGACCGCGACTTCGCAAAATTATTGCGCGCGATAAATGGAGCGAAATGCTCGCGCGCGCAAAACCGGATCCGTTGCCGGCGAGTTCACCGTGGCTGAGCTCCGGCCACAACTTATTTCTCGCACTTTGTCTGACGGCAGCATGGGTGGCGTTGGAATGGACACGCGGCTGGTTGATGTCCGGGTTCGGTTGGAACGGGCTCGGCATCGCGCTACATGGAACATGGCCTCTGATTCAGATCGCAGAATTTACCGGCGTCGCTGGTGTAACGTTCCTCGTCGTATTTTGCAACGTCATCCTGACCACAACGGCGCGTCGGATTTGGGAGGAAACGCGCAGCCGCGCAATGCGGCCACATTTTGATTTAACCCTCACGCTGGTTGGGCTGGTGGCGGTATTCCTTTTGGGCGTCAGTGCGGCGCAAACGCGACCGGCCTCGCGGCCATTGCATGTGGCCTTGGTGCAAGCAGCAGTCCCACGTGCAGAAAAATTCGATATCCGTTATAAGCAGACAATCTTCGATAAGTTTGCCCGTTTGAGTAAAATAGCTCTCACGTCAACAGCCAATACCGATTTGCTGGTTTGGCCCGAAAGCGCGATGCCGGCGCCTGTTCTCGAAGATCAGGAAACATTTGATTTTGTCAGCCAGATCGCCAGTTCGAACCAGGTTGATGTATTGCTTGGCACGATTGAGGAAGGACCACATCAAGTCTACAACGCCGCTCTGCTAGTTTCGCCGGAAAAAAACGAACCGCAGCTTTACCGTAAGGTTCATCTGGTGCCATTTGGCGAATTCGTGCCGTTCCGCCATTCCTTCCCGCTCTTCGCGAAAATCGTGGGCGATCAGGTTCCGGAGGATTTCGACGCCGGTACAGAATTCACCGTTTTTCAGCTCTCGAATAATCGTGGCAAGGTCGCGCCGCTGATTTGTTTCGAGGACACCATCGGCGAACTGACCCGTCAATTTGTTCTGCGCGGCGCAGATTTTCTTTCCAACGTCACCAACGATGGCTGGTTTCTGCGCTCAGCCGGTTCGCGCCAGCATCTGGCCAATGCCGCTTTTCGATGCGTCGAAAACCGGCGCCCAATGGTGCGCGCTGCCAACACCGGTGTCACATGTGTCGTTAGTGAATTCGGTCGCGTCACTCAAATCCTGCGCGACGACCAAGGCAGCATTTTCGAAGAAGGAACGCTTATCGGCGACGTCAATATTGCCACTGAACCAAGGCTGACCTTTTATACGCAACATGGCGAACTCTTCGCCAAACTTTGCACAACTTTCGCAGGCACTATTCTTTTGGCAAAAATCGTCTTTCTCAGCCGGCGTACAGGCAAAATGGTTTAGACGATTGCAATCCGCGAGGTGTTTTTCATATCATGTGTCCTTATGAAAATAATCCGAATGCGTGTGGCATTTTGCCTCGCTGCTCTTTTGTTCCTAGTTGGCGTTGATCAATTGCAATGCGCCGAAGGGCTTCGCCCAGCTATGATAGGCGGCGGGGCGGATTCGGTTGCCGCGAAACTGCACTATCCGCCAAAGGAACGAGATTCGAAGACTGAAGCAGTCGTTGTCTTCTTCTGTGAAGTGGCTGCCAATGGAAGGGCGAAGAATGTGCGAACTTATTGGAACAAGGGGTACAATCGTTTCGGCGACGCGGTGGAGAAAGCATTGAACCAAGGGCATTTCGTCCCGGCCATGGTGGAAGGAAAACCACTGCCGGTATTGATTGGGGCAACTGTCTTCTTCTTCGCCCGCGGAGATCGTCCAACTGTCGTTATATCCATGGCAACGGCAGACAAGCAAAAAGCAGCCGCGATGCAGAATTACATCCAACCACAAATGATTGGGAGCGACGCTGATTTGCGGCGGAAACTTTGGGACCTCGTCAGATCCGCAAAAATCCTGGTTAACGACGCTCACGCCAACGCCGAGGTCATGGTTACCGTCGACGCGAACGGTAATTTGCTTAACACAAAGCTGGTAGCGGAAAGCTCAAAGAATGGTGGTTGGGGAGACATGCTGGTAAAGGCCATGAGCGGCGCGAAATTCATTCCAGCTTCTAATAATGGCAAGCCTGAACAAGGCGAATTTACATGGGCGGTGAGATATAACGAAACGTACGACCCGGATCATGTGAGAACTGGGTCACATGTCCGCCATGAAAGTGAATGATTAGGCCCGGCAAGATTTACCGCTGCTGATGCGAACCACGCGGATATTTCTTGTTGGTCGGGATTAATAGAAAATAGGATAGGGCCGCGCTTCCTTCCGTCATCCCGAGCGGATGCGAGGGGCCTCTCATGTACTGAGTGCGTCTTCGGATGCTCGTGAGGTTCCTCGCCGTCTTGTGCGGCTCGGAATGACGAGCATTGTGAATCGTTCTCGCGGGCAGATTAACAAGAATTAATCCTAATCACTCGATCGATGCCACGTTGCCGCGGCCGGCGACCGCGGCTACAACAGAACAAATGGCAGTGGAGCTTCCCATCGATCATCTGACCGATCTTTGGCCCCAGGAACTGCGCGGCAGGCGCATTGGTGCTCTCTTGCATCCCGCGTCGGTCAATTCGAAACTGAAGCACACTTCCCAAATTCTCGAACGCGCAAATGGGAAGCTGTTTCAACTGCGCGCGCTCTTCGGTCCGCAACACGGTTATCGCGGCGAGACCCAGGACAACATGATCGAATGGCGAAGTTACGAGCATCCGCGACTCGGGATACCGATCTACAGTTTGTACGGCGAACATCGCGAGCCGACGCGCGAGATGTTGCAGGATCTCGATCTCTTCTTGATTGACCTGCAAGATGTCGGCGCGCGCTACTACACTTTTATTTGGACGATGTATCTGGCAATGCGCGCCTGCGAACATGAGAACGTTCAAGTTATCGTGCTGGATCGGCCCAACCCGATCAACGGTGTCGCGGTTGAAGGTCCACGACTGAATCCAAGCTACCGCTCCGTCGTAGGAATGCATCCGATTCCAGTTCGTCACGGCAAAACCATCGGCGAACTCGCGATCCAATTTCGCGACGAATCGTTTCCCAAATGCGGACTCACCATTTTGCCAATGAAAAATTGGGAGCGCCCAATGTGGTTCGATCAAACGGGTCTTCCCTGGGTGATGCCATCGCCCAACATGCCGACACTCGATACCGCAACGGTCTACCCCGGGATCTGTTTGCTCGAAGGGACAAATGTCTCCGAAGGCCGCGGCACTACCCGACCATTCGAAATTTTCGGCGCAACTTGGATCGATTCCGAGAAATTTTGTCGTGAATTAAACGCGTTGAGACTTCCGGGGACGTATTTTCGCGAGATGTTTTTTCAACCGACGTTTCAGAAATTTGCGGGTCGGTTCTGCGGGGGCGCACAATTGCACGTCACTAAGCGAGATTCCTTTCGTTCATTCGAAACCGGTCTCGAGGTCATACGCTGCATTCGGCGGATGTACGCGAATCATTTTCAGTGGAAGCAACCGCCTTACGAATACGAATTCAAAAAATTGCCGATCGAGGTGTTGCTCGGCGGTCCGATTGGCGATTTTTTCCCCGATTAATTTTTTGGGCGCTGACAGCCTTTGCCTTTTCGGCCTTCGCCGAAAATCCGGAGATGGCGATGGATAAAATGACCGATGACGAGCTGCGCGCCTTTCGGGAGCAGAAGGTGGCCGAGCTAAAACGTCGCGCGCACGAGGTTCGCTCCTCCGAACCAGTGCCGGACGGCGCGATTTATCCACGCATCTTTTTCTGCACCGTTTATTACACTCCAAAAGAATCGGGCTTCACCGCTGAGCGTGGATTCGATGCGACACCGATCGCCGCGCCGGGGTTGCATGGCCGGAAATACCCGCGTGATTTTCTTTTAGCGGTAAAGAAAGAGGGTTTCGGTCGAATCAACGAACCGGTCGATGGCCGAAATTATATTCGCTGGATGAACGACGCCCGCTATGCGTTCGCCGATGCGCCCGTCGGGCGTCGCGGCGAAATGTTGGTAGCGCGCCGCTCCTGCGCGATTTCGTCACGTAATCGGTTTCTTCGTCAACATGCTCGGCTCAAAATCAAATCGCGAACGGTCAATGAGGAGACCGGCAGTGACGAGTGGTTCGTATGCGACACCGGAGCGGGCGTGCATCCACTCCAGATCGACTTGTATTGGGGCGAAGATGAACCGCGTGGAGCGATCGGGCGGCAACGTGCGCGTCCGCGCGGGACTTGGATGGAATACGCGTTTGAGGTGGAGGTGACCGCGAAGCCCTAAGGGACATGTGCAGCTAACGGCGCTTGTGCCAAGCGCCTGTTGTGCGTTATTCGGCGCTTGCGACAAGCGCCGCTACAACTTGCGATTCTGATTTTCTTCACCTTCGCCAGCAGCTCGTTCGCGTATGGCCCGCTGGGTCACGAAATTGTTGGCGCGATCGCCGATCGCAAACTAGCCGGCACGCCGACCGCGGAAAAAATCAAAACACTTCTCGATGGTATTCCGCTGGAACGAGCTTCCTTAATTGCGGACGACATCAAGAGTTGGGACAAGAACGGCCCCGATGATCGTCGTGGAATTCATTTTCTCGCGCATCCAGAAATCGAGCAACAACTGCACGATTTTTGGAAGGCGAACCCACCGAGCCCGGACGCGAATGATGAGACGCCGTCCCATCATTGGATGCATTACACCGATGTGCCGGTGCTTGATGCCGAGAAATATGGTGATGGCAAAACCGGCCGTGGCAACTGGGATGTGGTACACACAATCCCTTACTGCATTGGCGTCTTGCGCGGCGAAATTCCCGCGGATAACCCGCGCAAGATTACCAAAACGATTGCGGTGATTTTGCTGGCGCATTGTGTCGGCGACATTCACCAGCCGCTCCATGTTGGCGCCGAATATTTCAATGAGGCGGGAGAACCAATCGATCCCGACCGCGACCCTCCCGGCCTGGGTGACGAAGGCGGAAACGCCTTGAGCATGGTGCAAAATGCGACGGCTGGGCGCACGCGACATTATTATCATTCGTTCCACGCTTATTGGGATTTGGATACCGTCCGCAATTTAACGATCGGGACGCCGGACGAAGTAACCAAAGCGGAGCGTGAGAGTGTTTACGCGCCGGCTAAGGAGAAACTGATTGCCGACTTTGTTGCGGACGAACCAAAGAATTGGCGCGCGTCAGGTGATCCAAAAACATGGGCTGAGCAATGGGCTAACGAGATTCTCCCGATCGCGCGGGAGGCCCACACCCGCGTGCGATTCGAGCACGTTCATCATGAAGAAAAAGACGGCCGCGTTTTTGCCAAAGGCGAAGCACACGAAATGGGGACCGGTTATCTCGAGTGGTCGACTGCAATTGTCGGCGACGAATTGCACAAGGCCGGTTGGCGTCTGGCCGAGCTACTCCAAAAAGTTTTATAACCGCGTTCTATTCCTATATTAGAAGCGAATCAAACAACTGGGAGGGACGAGCTCCGTCTTGTCTCATTTGCTCTGTAGCCGCGTCTCTATGAGACGCGCCGAGTCATTCCGGCAAGCGAGAGCGCTTTCCTACACGAAACGCGGCTGTGGTTGCGTCACGATCACACACGATCTTCATTTTCTTCATGAAAACGAAACTGGCTGAGTCATCATCGGACACGATTCGTCAAGAAGTGCGGCGGCGTTATGGCGCCACTGCGCGCGGGGAATCTTCTTGTGCTGACGATTGCTGCACTTCCACCAGCAGCGATACCCTTGGTTACTCCGACGAAGATTCTGCATTTGCGCCCGAAGCCGCGACCCTTGGCCTGGGCTGTGGTAATCCGCTTGCCATCGCCTCTTTGGAAAAAGGACAAACTGTCCTCGACCTGGGATCCGGTGCCGGATTTGATTGTTTCCTGGCCGCTCGCGCAGTGGGACCAACCGGGAAAGTAATCGGTGTGGACATGACTCATGAGATGCTAGCGAAAGCGCGCGCGAACGCGAAGAAGAACGGATTCGACAATGTCGAATTTCGCCTGGGCGAGATTGAAGCTCTTCCAGTGGCAGACGAAAGCGTGGACGTAATCATCTCGAATTGTGTGATCAATCTTTCGCCACAGAAGGAGCGGGTGTTTCGAGAAGCTTTCCGTGTTTTAACGCCCGGCGGTCGGCTGGCCGTCGCCGACATCGTCGCAACGGCACCATTACCTGAAGAAGTAAAAGGAGACTGGGCCGCCTATACTGGATGCATGGCTGGCGCATCACAGATCGATGACCTCGAAAAAATGCTGCGCAATGCCGGCTTCGATCGAATCAAAATCGCTCCCAAAGACGCGTCGCGATCATTCATTCGGGAATGGTTGCCCGGTAAGCAGGTCGAAGAATATCTGGTGTCGGCAACAATCGAAGCAACAAAGCAACCGCGTCATTCTAACGGCTGATTGGCTAACAAAAAAAACGCGCCGGTGATTAGCCGGCGCGCTCCTGAATCCTCGCTACGAAAAAGAATCAGGTCTTCTTCGTCATCGTTTTGTCGCACTCAGATTTCAGCTGAGCGTATTGGTCCGCGGAAAGGATCGTCCTGGCCTTCTTCATGAAAGCGGCGCGACTCTCCTTGGTGCAACCCTCTTTCATGCATTCATTCTGCCATGCCACCAGTTTCGAATTCTGATCCGCGGTCAGATTAAGACTCGCCAAATTCATGCAACTGGCCTTCTCATTCGACACTTGCGTGCCCTTGGCGCCGCAACACGATTTCCCGCCGGCAAAGGACGAGCTTGCCGCCAATACTCCCGCTACCAATAACGCTAAAGTCATTTTGATCATGCAGCTAAGACAGCATGAATTACGGAATGTTCAATGGGCGCGCCACGACTACGCTGTTCTAAACTCGATCGCCCCGTTTTTCGCTTCGGCCCGGATGGTTTGCCCTTCACCAAATTTTCCCTCGAGAATGTTGATGCTCAACGGATCGAGCAGGTAGCGTTGGATCGCGCGTTTTAATGGTCGCGCACCGTAAACCGGATCGTAACCTTCGCGCGCAATGAGCGTTTTCGCCGAATCATTCAACTGCAACGTAATATTTTGTTGCGCCAGACGTTTCGTTAAACGGCTCAGCTGAATCTCGACGATCTTCTTCAGATCCTCGTCGGTCAATCGATCGAAAATGATTATCTCATCCACTCGATTCAAAAATTCCGGACGGAAATGCGCGCGCAGGGCATCCATGACTAATCGGCTGCGACCCTCGCTCGATTCTTCCTCGGTGATGAATTGCGAGCCGATGTTCGAGGTCATGATGATGACGGTGTTTTTAAAATCCACTGTTCTCCCCTGCCCGTCCGTGATGCGTCCATCGTCCAGCACCTGGAGCAATACGTTGAAAACATCGTGGTGCGCTTTTTCGATTTCGTCGAATAACACCACCGAATAAGGCTTGCGCCGGACCGCTTCGGAAAGTTGTCCGCCTTCTTCGTAGCCGACGTACCCCGGCGGCGCGCCGATCAAGCGCGCAACCGTGTGTTTCTCCATGTATTCGCTCATGTCGATGCGAATCATCGCGTTCTCGTCGTCGAACAAAAACTCCGCCAGAGCGCGCGACAGCTCAGTTTTTCCAACGCCGGTGGGCCCGAGAAATATAAACGAGCCGATCGGACGATTCGGATCCTGCAATCCAGCTCGGGCGCGACGAACAGCATTCGCGACTGCCTTGATCGCGGCGTCCTGCCCGACAACTCGCTGATGCAAATGTTCTTCGAGCCGCAGTAGTTTTGCGCGCTCGCCTTCCTGCAAGCGTGAGACTGGAATTCCGGTCCAGCTCGAAACGACCTGGGCGATATCTTCCTCGGTGACTTCTTCGCGCAGAAGTCTTCTTCGGGGACCGCTGGCGGTTTGGCGGGCGCTCTTCGCAGAAGTCTCTGGCGCGCTTTGCGCGCTCCCTTCCATTGCTGCTAACTTTTTTTCCAAATCGGGAATTCGTCCGTATTGAATTTCGCTCGCCTTCGCCAGTTCGCCGCGACGCTGGGCGCGCTCCAATTCCGTGCGCAATTGATCGAGCTGTTCTTTCAATTTCGCTTGCTCGGTAATTTGCGCTTTCTCTTTTTGCCACTCCGCTTTCAGAGCGCTCGATTTTTCTTTCAGCTCGGCCAATTCCCTTTCGAGCTTTTTCAACCGCTCTTTGCTTGCCGCATCTTTTTCTTTCTTGAGCGCCTGTCGTTCCATCTCGTGCTGCATGATTTCGCGCTCGATCATATCGATTTCCGTGGGCATGGAATCGAGTTCGATCTTTAGACGCGAAGCCGCTTCGTCCACCAGATCGACCGCTTTATCGGGCAAAAATCGATCGCTGATGTAGCGATGCGAGAGGACCGCTGCGGCCACCAGCGCGGCATCGGTGATGCGCACCCCGTGATGCACTTCATAGCGTTCTTTTAGTCCGCGCAAAATCGCGATCGTATCTTCCACGCTCGGTTCATTCACCATCACCGGCTGGAAGCGGCGCTCTAAGGCGGCGTCTTTCTCGATGTATTTGCGATATTCATCGAGCGTGGTCGCGCCGATGGTGCGCAATTCGCCCCGCGCCAGCATCGGCTTGAGCATGTTGGAAGCATCGACCGATCCTTCCGCCGCGCCGGCACCGACGATGGTGTGCAACTCATCGATGAAGAGAATAATCTCGCCTTGTGAATCGGTTACCTCCTTCAGAAATGCTTTTAGCCGGTCTTCGAATTCGCCGCGAAATTTCGCTCCTGCCACCATCGCACCGATGTCCATAGCAATGATGCGTTTGTTTTTTAACGACTCCGGGACATCGCCGGAGATGATGCGCCGCGCCAGTCCTTCCACGATGGCAGTTTTGCCAACACCGGGCTCGCCTATCAGCACAGGATTGTTTTTCGTCCGGCGCGAAAGCACCTGCATGACGCGACGAATTTCGTTGTCGCGACCGATGACGGGATCAATTTTCCCGCGTCGCGCTAATTGCGTCAGATCGCGCCCGTATTTCTCCAGCGTTTGATATTTTCCTTCCGGATTTTGATCGGTCACGCGCTGTGAACCGCGCACCTGCTGCAAACCTTGCATGATCTTGTCGCGGGTCGCCCCCAACTCCTTCAGCGCTTTGGCGGCGGAATTGTTTTCGCCGGCAAGGGCAAGCAGATAATGCTCGGCGCTCACATATTCGTCCTTCAACTTCGACATCTCGTTCTCGGCGGAGTCGAGGGTGCGCCGCAGATCATTTGAGATTCGCAAGTCTGAAACGGCGCCGGTTACTTTCGGCCGGCGCGAAAGGTCTGTCTCAAGTCGTGTGCGCAGAGCGTCGGCTGATACTCCAATTTTCTCCAGCAATGGGCGCGTCACGCCCTCGCCTTGTTCGAGCAGAGCGAGCAGAAAATGTTCGTTTCCAATTTCCGGGCTCTGCGATTTCGCCGCAAAATCTTGTGCGCTTTGCAGCGCTTCCTGCATTTTCTGCGTGTATCGATCGATGCGCATAGCTAACGGTAACCATGAGGAGGCATTTTCAAAAATTTAGCCAAACGGAACCTCAGCTCTTCCACGAGGAATACGACTGGCATGGTCCTCCGGACGTTCCAGGAAGTCGATCATTCTGCTCGCTGCGGCCGAAGTGTGCCGGCTCATTCGGCTGGTGTATAAGCCCGCGCTTCTCGGAGCGTTAAAACGCGCGGCTGAAAATGATAGACGAGCGGCCAGTTCCATTTCAAAGTGGCGGTCGCTGCACATGACGAAAGAAACGCAAAAGGCTCTGGCAATTATCATCGCATCCCTCGGGGTGCTGGTGATTCTGTTGTTCTGGGCAAATCATCTCCGGCCGCATCCATAACATTCTACGCGGGGAAGCGAAGCGGCTGACCGATTGCTACTGCATCGCGCCGCAAGTATCTGTCTCTGCTCATGAGGACCGACATGCCTGCCAAGCCAAGAAAAAAGCTGGACGTCTTGCGGGCGGGGCCGTTTCGCCGCTACATCATCGGCAGTGCCATCTCGGATACCGGCACCTGGATGCAGGTGATGGCACAGGGCTGGGTCATGACCACGCTGACGACTTCGGCTCTTATGCTGGGGATAGTGAACCTTTGCTCGGGCTTACCGATGCTAGCATTGACAATGATTGGAGGAGCAACGGCCGATCGATTTGATAAACGCAAGATTCTTCTGATTACGCAATACGTTCAGATTGGGACCGCTGTTTCGATCGGATTGTTGATCTGGAGCGGACACATCGCGATCTGGCAGGTCTTCATTTTCGCCGCGATCCAGGGAGCTTCGAATTCGTTCGAAATGCCAACCCTTTCCGCCCTCGTCCCCGAATTGGTCGAGCGCGAGGAAATCCAAAGCGCAATTTCACTCGATCGCTCGGTATTCCACGGCTCAAGGATGATTGGATTTTCTCTTTCCGGCATGCTGATCGCGGCGTGGGGAATGGCTTCCGCATTTTTTGTTAACGCTTTATCGTTTGTCGCCTTGATCATTGCGATTCTTTCCCTGCCGCCACGGCGCCGTGGAACCGCTGAAGAAGAAGAGAAACGCGCCAGCGGAATCAAGGAAGGCTTTCGCTACATCGCCAAAGATAAACCGAGCCTGGCGATGCTAGCCCTGATCGCGACCCAATCGGTATGCATTTTCCCGATTATCACGGTGATGATGCCGCTCTACGGCCGCCTCGTGCTTCATCTTGGTCCCGATCGAGTCGGATACCTGATGGGTGCCTCGGCGATTGGTTCCGTCGTCGGCTCGCTTTTCCTGATCGGATTACCGCGCGACAAACGCGCTCCTCTGATGATGATGTGCGCTGCGGGGGTGACTGGCGCAGTATTCGGGATGTCGCGAGCGCCGACTTTTTATCTCGCGACCGCGTTGATGGTCATCAATTCATTAGGCCTGGCCACGAATTTCGGACTGGCCAGCACGATTGTGCAGGAGCGCGCACCCGATTACCTGCGCGGACGTGTTTCTGCCGTGTTTATGTTGAGTTTTGTCGGACTAATGCCAATCGCTGGGCTTGGCGTGACCAGCCTCTCCGATGTCATCGGAATGCCAACTGCGTTGGCAACTGCCGCGATTAGCTATGGCGCAATCACATTATTGATTCTCGCTCGAGTTCGCCGGCAATGCGCCGAACCGGCGCTAAGCGAACCGACATCGCCCGCGCCTGCGCCGCCTGTCGCCGCGGCCATTTAATGTGATTGCATTCTCGACCTGCTGGAATTCCGGGCGTCACACGTCCGGCGAGGAGATGTTGCGCGAAATCCAGGCTCTCGGATTCAACCTGATTGAACTCGGTCACGGCATTCGTATTTCACTCATACCTGGAATTCAAAAAATGTTCGATGCCGGCGAAGTCCGTTTCAGCAGCCTGCACAATTTCTGTCCGCTACCGGTGGAAGTGATGAGTGCGTCACCCGATTGCTATGAATTTTCAGCCGCCACCAAGAGCGAACGCAACCGCGCGGTCAAACAGACGCTGCAGACACTGGACTTTGCCGAGCGCTTGAACGCATCTTTTGTTGTGCTGCATTGCGGCTCGATCGCGATGAATCCAATCACCGATGAATTGATTGCGTTGGCGCAGAAGGGCAGCCTTCTTTCGCGCAAATACGTCAGAAAAAAAATCGATGCCGTGCGAACGCGCGAACGCGCCGCGCCTTCGCATCTCGCGCGCGTGAGGGAGTGCCTCAAACCGATTGTCGAACGCGCTTCTGAGAAAAATCTCCGGCTTGGGATTGAGGGGCGTCGTGGATATGAAGAAATTCCATCGGAGCGCGAAATCCCGCAATTGCTCGATGAAATCGCCGCCCCCCACGTCGGTTACTGGCACGACATGGGTCATATCCAAATTAAGGAAAATCTTGGGTTTCTGGATCATGTCGAATGGCTTGGAACGATCGCTCCGCGCACGATTGGCTGTCACATGCAGGATGTGAACTGGCCAGGACAGGATCATCAACCGCCTTTCCT
>Ga0209156_10003250_pt1 | contig 12323 bp, 8 predicted proteins | sample GraSoiAngelo_124_FD_185881 | JGI IMG/M metagenome (GOLD analysis project Ga0209156, IMG submission 185881) | Grasslands soil microbial communities from the Angelo Coastal Reserve, California, USA - 14_0927_05_20cm (SPAdes) (version 2) | ecosystem: Environmental > Terrestrial > Soil > Grasslands ...
CGCAGTTTCATGCGCCGGCCGTGGAGGCATTTCTCGCCGCGTTCCCCGACGCGTCGGCTCTACCGGTCTCGACGCCCGAGATTCAGCCGTTGCATCTTCCCGCACTGTCGCCCGACACGACGCGCCGCTCGCCTCCCGCCCATTAGTCAATATGGAATGACCGGCTCACATCGCGGATCGTAGGTTACGCGGTGTGAGTTCACCTTCAACCACGCAGAGCTACACGCGAAGGAGCCGGTCTATGTCTTCCAACCTGCACTATGTGGGCTTGGATGTCCACGCCGAGACGATCGCCGTCGCCGTGGCGGAACCCGACGGCGCGGTCCGCCCCCTCGGGATCATCCCCAATCACCCCGAGGCCGTCGCCAAGTTGCTCCGCAAGGTCGGCCCCCGCGAGCACCTCCAGGTGTGTTACGAAGCCGGCCCCTGCGGCTACGTCCTCTATTGGCAGCTCACCCGGCTGGGGGTGCACTGCGCTGTGGTGGCGCCGACCCTGATCCCGACCAAGGCGGGCGATCGCATCAAGACCGACCGCCGCGACGCCGAGCGGCTGGCGCGCTGTTTCCGCGCGGGGGATCTGACGCCGGTCTGGATTCCCGATGCGGCGACGGAGGCGCTGCGTGATCTGGTGCGCGCCCGCCAGGCCGCCAAACAGGATCAGCTGCGCGCCCGGCATCGCCTCGGCAAGTTCTTGCTGCGCCACGGGCGCCGGCCCCCCGAGGGGATGCGGGCTTGGACCCAGCGGCACCGGGCCTGGCTCGCCAGTGTCCGGTTCGCGGCCTCGGCCCAGCAGGCCACGCTCCTCGATTACCTCACCGAGGTCGATCACGCTGCCGACCGGATCGGTCGGCTCGACGCCGCGATCGACGAGGCCGTAGCGGGCGCTCCCCCCGCGCTGCAAACCGTGATCGCGGCGCTGCAAACGCTGCGCGGGATCAAGCAGGTGGCGGCGACCACCATCGTGAGCGAGGTCGGCACCCTCCGCCGCTTCCGTCATCCTCGCCAGCTGATGGGCTACAGCGGCACCGTGCCCCGCGAGCACTCGAGCGGGAGCACGGTCCGGCGCGGGGGGATCACGAAGACCGGCAACGCGCACCTGCGGCGGGTGCTGGTGGAGGCCGCGTGGGCGTACCGGCATGGCCCGAGCTGCACCGGAGCGCTCAAACGCCGCCAAGTCGGGCAGCCTGAGGCCATCACGGCCCTTGCCTGGAAAGCGCAGCACCGTCTGTGTAGCCGCTATCGCCGGCTCGTGGGCCGGGGCAAACCGCACCAACACGTGGTGACGGTCATCGCGCGGGAGTTGCTGGGCTTTATCTGGGCCATCGGCGTGGCGGCCGACCCGGTCGCCGCGTAAGGCAGGGGAACTGGTGAGAGAGACTCGGCGCGGCCGCGGGGCACGGGAAGGAGAATCCTTGTTCAATCTATGCGCTCAGGCTCCGGCCGAACGCGCGCCATTAGTCCGAGGTGGCTCCCGACGGATGACGACCATGCCGGCGTGCGCGAGCACGATCCGCGAATATCAGAATGATCAACCGTCGCGTCAGCCCCGTCGGCCGCGTCCCAGTCTCCGCACTCCGCTGCCCCTCGTCCGAAGCAGTGGGTAGACTTGACGGGTCATTCCATATCAGATTGACGCCGTGGAGCAGACCTATTTCCGCCGCGGCTTCGGCCTCAAGGGCGACATCGAAGGCGCGCTGGCCGCCGATTACCACAGCCGGGTGGTGGACCGGATCCGCGCCCGAGGGTACGCCATCACGCTGGGCGATCTGACCTTCAAGCTCGCGCGCGAGTTCGGGTTCTGCTACGGTGTGGACCGGGCCGTCGAATACGCCTACGAGACCCGCACCAAGTTTCCCGACCGGCGTCTGCTGCTGGTCGGCGAAATCATTCACAATCCGCACGTCAACGCCAAGCTGCGGGGCATGGGCGTCGAGTTCCTGCACCGGCCCGAGGGCGGTGAGTTCGACTTCGGGAGCGTCACGGCCGCCGACGTCGTGCTGCTGCCGGCGTTCGGCGTCACCGTGCGAGACTTCGAGCGGCTGCGCGCGATCGGGTGTGTGCTGGTGGACACCACCTGCGGCTCCGTGCTCAACGTGTGGAAGCGGGTCGACTCCTACGCCAGGGACGGGTTCACCGCCATCATCCACGGCAAGCACTATCACGAGGAGACCAAAGCGACGTCGAGCCAGGTGACGAAGTACCCCGGCGGGAGCTACCTGGTCGTGCGAGACATGACCGAGGCGCGCGAAGTCTGCGCCTACGTCGAGGGAGCGGGGAGCGGGGAGCGCTTCCTGCAGCGCTTCGCCGGCAAGATGTCGCCTGGCTTCGATCCCGATCGGGACTTGGTACGCGTCGGCGTTGCGAATCAGACCACCATGCTCTCGGGCGAGTCGCTCGCCATCGCGGCGGAGCTCAGGAAGGCGATGGCCAAGCGCTACGGCGACGCGGCCGTGCCCCAGCATTTCCGCACCTTCGACACCATCTGCTCGGCCACGCAGGATCGCCAGGACGCGGTGTTGAAGCTCATCGCGGAGCCGCTCGACGTGATGGTGGTGATCGGCGGATACAACTCGAGCAACACGACCCACCTCGCGGCCATCTGCCAGGAGAGAGTGCCCACCTATCACATCGAAGACGCGGCCTGCATCGATCCCGACGCTGACGCCGTCCGGTTTCGTCCCGTGGGCGCGCACGCCGAGCGCCGCGTGACCGCATGGCTGCCGGCCGGCCAGCTGACTGTCGGCGTGACGGCGGGCGCGTCGACGCCCAACAACAAGATCGGTGAGACCATCGAGCGGATCGCGGCGGCGCGCGGGTTGACGCTCGAGGGAATCCTGGGCGGCTGACCCCGGGGCGCCGCCCCGGGGTTAGCCGAGCCATATTTCGGTATGTCCCTGGCCGGCTTCCATCCCGCCATTGAGCGCTGGTTCGAATCGCGTTTCCGGGAGCCGACCGAGCCGCAGCAGCGCGCCTGGCCTCTGATCCAGGCCGGCCGGAACGCGCTGATCGCCGCGCCGACCGGGTCCGGCAAGACGTTCGCCGCTTTCCTGGCGGCGATCGATTCCCTGCTGCGCCAGGGGCTCGACGGTACGCTCAGCGACCGGACGCAGGTGGTGTACGTCTCGCCGTTGAAGGCGCTCTCGAACGACGTTCAAAAGAACCTGGCCGAGCCGCTGGCCGAGATCCGTCGCTCACTCGAGGCGTTGTGCCTGCCCGACGTGGAAATCCGGACGCTGGTACGCACGGGCGACACGCCGGCACCCGTGCGCCAGGAGATGGTGCGGCGACCGCCGCACATCCTCGTGACCACTCCCGAATCGCTCTATTTGATCCTCACGTCGGAGCGCGCGCGCGAGATGCTGCGCGGTGTCCGGACCGTGATCGTGGACGAGATTCACGCCGTGGCGCGGGACAAGCGGGGCAGCCACCTGGCGCTCTCGCTCGAGCGGCTGGAGCACCTGGCCGGCCGACGCCTCCAACGCATCGGCCTCTCGGCCACCCAGAAGCCCATCGAGGAGATCGCCCACTTCCTCGTCGGAGCCGGCACCCATCCCGCTTCCCGCATCCCGCTTCCCGAGATCATCGACTCCGGCCACGCCCGGTCGCTCGATCTTGCGATCGAGATCCCGTCGTCGCCGCTCGAGGCCGTGATGGCGGCCGAGGTATGGGACGAGATCTACGAGCGCCTGGTGCAGCTGATCTCGGAGCACCGCACGACACTGGTGTTCGTGAACACGCGGCGGCTGGCGGAGCGGCTCGCGCTGCATCTGTCCGAGCGCCTCGGCGCGGACCAGGTCACGTCGCACCACGGCAGCCTCTCGAAGGAAAAGCGGCTCGACGCGGAAACGCGGCTCAAGGAGGGCAGGCTCAAGGCGCTCGTGGCGACTGCGTCGCTCGAGCTGGGGATCGACATCGGCGCGGTCGATCTGGTGTGCCAGATCGGCTCGACCCGCTCGATCGCGACGCTGCTGCAGCGGGTGGGCCGGTCGGGCCATCACCTGGCGGCCGTTCCCAAGGGACGAGTGTTCCCCCTGTCGCGCGACGAGCTGATCGAGTGCGCGGCGCTGCTGCGGGCGACGCGCGAGCGCGAGCTCGACCGGCTGATCATCCCGGATCACCCGCTCGACATTCTGGCGCAGCAGGTGGTCGCGGCCGTGGCGTGTGAGGAATGGGAAGAAGGCGCCCTGTACGAGCTGGTGCGAGGGGCGTACCCGTACCGCGAGCTCTCGCGCAAGGACTTCGACGCGGTGGTGCAGATGCTCGCCGACGGATTCACCACGCGGCGCGGTCGCCGGGGCGCGTACGTGCACTACGACGGCGTCAACCGACGCCTCAAGGCCCGGCGCGGTGCCCGCCTCGCCGCGCTCACGTCGGGGGGCGCGATCCCGGACATCGGCGATTATCGCGTCGTGCTCGAGCCGAGCGAGACGTTCGTCGGCACCCTCAACGAAGACTTTGCGATCGAGAGCATGCCGGGCGACATCTTCCAGCTCGGCAACACGTCGTACCTCATCCAGAAGATCGAATCGGGCCAGGTGCGGGTGGTGGACGCGCAGGGGCAGCCGCCTTCAATCCCCTTTTGGCTGGGCGAAGCGCCGGGGCGCACGCCGGAGCTGTCGGTGCAGGTGTCGCGCCTCCGCCAGGCCATCGCGGGCCGGCTGGGGGATCCGCAGCAGGCAATCGCCTGGCTCGTGGGAGAGATCCCCGGCCTCTCCGAGCCCGCGGCCCGGCAGGTCGTCGAATACCTCGACGCGTCGCACAGGATCCTCGGCGTCATTCCCACGCAGCAGACGCTGGTGCTGGAGCGCTTCTTCGACGAGGCGGGTGGGATGCAGCTGGTGCTGCATGCGCCGTTCGGGAGCCGCGTGAATCGCGCCTGGGGGCTGGCGCTCCGCAAGCGGTTCTGCCGCAGCTTCAACTTCGAGCTGCAGGCGGCGGCCACCGAGGACGCGATCGTGATCTCCCTCGGGCCGCACCACAGCTTCCCGCTCGACGACGTGTTCCAGTACCTGAAGCCGGCCACCGCGGAGCAGCTGCTGGTGCAGGCGATGCTCGACGCGCCGATGTTCGGCACGCGGTGGCGCTGGAACGCGACGCGGGCGCTGGCGGTGCTGCGCGCGCGCGGGGGCAAGAAGGTGCCGACGCCGTTGCAGCGCATGGAGGCGGAGGACCTGGTGGCCGCGGTCTTCCCCGATCAGCTCGCCTGTCCCGAGAACCTGGTGGGCGATCGCGAGATTCCCGACCATCCCCTGGTGCAGCAGACGATCCAGGACTGCCTGCTCGAAGCGATGGACTTTCCGGGCCTGAGGCGCGTGCTCGAGGACATGGAAGCCGGGCGCTGCCAGCTGGTGGCGCGCGACACGACCGAGCCGTCGCCCTTGTCGCACGAGGTGATCAACGCCAAGCCCTATGCGTTCCTGGACGACGCCCCGCTGGAGGAGCGTCGCACCCAGGCGGTGATCACCCGCCGCGGTCTCGACGTGAAGACGGCCGAGGAGCTGGGCCGACTCGATCAGGCGGCGATCGACCGGGTGCGAGACGACGCCTGGCCTGAGGCCACGTCGGCGGACGAGCTGCACGACGCGCTGCTGGTGATGGGTGCGATGCCCATTGCGGATTGCGGATTGCGGAATGCGGATTGGCAAGGCTGGTTCGAGGACCTCGCGAGAGCTGGACGGGCGGGGATGCTGGTGCGCGAACCGCGGCTGTGCGTGGCTGCTGAGCGGCTGCCGATGCTGGAGGCGGTGTTTCCAAGTGTCCGCTGCGAGCCAGCCGTGGTCGCTCCCGAGCGCGACCGGGCCAGGACGTGGACTCGCGAAGACGCCGTGCGGGAACTGGTGCGCGGCCGGCTCGAGGTCGTCGGTCCGACCACGGCCGACGCGATCACCGCGACGCTCGGCGTGCCGTCGTCCGACGTGGACTTCGCGCTCGGCGCGCTCGAGCACGAGGGGTTTGTGCTGCGCGGCCAGTTCACGCCCGGCCTTGCGGAGCTCGAGTGGTGCGAGCGCCGGCTGCTCGCCCGCATTCATCGGTACACGCTCGACCGGTTGCGACAGGAGATCGAGCCCGTCAGCGCGGCCGACTTCATGCGCTTCCTGCTCCGCTGGCACCGGGTCACCCCGGAAGCCCGCGCCGAGGGCCCGGACGGCCTCGCCGCAGTGCTCGAGCTGCTCGACGGGTTCGAAGTGCCGGCGGGCGCGTGGGAGACCGATGTGCTCCCCGCCCGTCTGGGCGAGTACGACCCCCTGTGGCTCGACGGGTTGTGTCTCTCGGGAGAAATCGCGTGGGGAAGGTTGAGCCAAACGCGGAACGCGGAAGGCGGAACGCGGAACACAAAGTCGGGTCCCATTCGCACCACGCCGGTGGCGCTGTTCAGACGGGAGCGGGGTGCGATCTGGAGGTCCATGACGGCGCGGCCCGAACCAGCGGCGCTGCCGTTGTCCCATTCGGGGCGGGCCCTGCTCGAGGCACTCGACCAGCGGGGGGCGTCGTTCTTCGGCGACCTCGTGAACGCGACCGGGCTGTTGCGAACCGAGGTCGAGAAGGGGCTGGGCGAGCTGGTGGCGTGGGGACTCGTGACCGCGGACAGTTTCGCGGGCCTGCGGGCGCTGCTCGTCCCGTCGGACCGCCGCCGCCCGATCGGCGGCTTCCGGCGCCGGGGCAAAGTGGCGCCGTTCGGCGTGGAGACGGCGGGGCGGTGGTCGCGGGTGGGAAGCGCCGCGCCCCACCCCGAGGAGCAGGTCGCCGAAGCCGTGGCGTGGCAGCTGCTGCGGCGCTACGGCGTCGTATTCCGCCGGCTGGCGACGCGCGAGACGCTGCTCGCCCCGTGGCGTGACGTCCTGCGCGCGTACCGCCGGCTCGAAGCGCGTGGCGAGATCCGCGGCGGCCGCTTCGTGGGCGGCTTCTCGGGCGAGCAGTACGCCCTGCCCGAGGCGGTGGGGCTGTTGCGCAAGGTGCGGCGCGACGCGCCGACGGGCGAGCTGGTGGCCGTGAGCGGCGCCGATCCGCTCAACCTCGCCGGGATCATTACGCCGGGGGACGTCGTACCCGGACTGGCGACGAACCGGATCCTGTATCGGGACGGGATTCCGGTGGCGCTCAAAGAGGGAGCGGGGAGCGGGGAGAGGTACCTCGTAGACGCAACACCGGTCGAACAGGAGCGGCTCAAGTCCGCGCTGGTGCGCGGCCGCGTGGCCCCGCTGGTGCGCGCGTATCTCGGCAAGCGCAGTCTGCAGACTCGCTAGTTCCCACGTGTAACAGCCCGCGGCACGCGGGTTGCTCGGAGCATCCCCCATTTGTCATGGGCATCCCGGGCCAGAACGCGCTCGCCAGCGGCCTCGCCGCACGGCTTCGCTGGGAATGGGCCCTCGGCCCCACGGGCGCGGGCTCGGTGGTGACGTGTATCCCGGGACTGTTCGCCGGAGGGTGGATCTGGGACGACACATGGAGCGCGCTGCGCGCGGAAGGACTCAGCGCGTTGCGCCTGCGCGATCCGCTGGCGGCGCTCGACGCCGCGCGCGAGCCCGTCGCAGACTCGCGACGCGTGGTGGAGGCCCTGTTCGATCGGCTCGGTGTGACCGGCTCCATCATCTGCGGCAACTCGCTCGGCGCCCTGCTCGCGCTCGATCTCGCCCGGTTGCGGCCCGCGGACGTGCGCGCCGTCGTGTTGAGCGGTGCGCCCGGACTGGAAGCCGGCGTGAACCTGGGCATCGGCACGCCGCGGGCGGCGACGCGCGAGTTCGTGAACCGGCTCGTGGACGTGCTGTTCTACGACCGGTCCGGCGTGACCGACGACATGATCGAGCGGACGCGGGCCGTGTTCGCCGACAAGGGCCGCCTGTTCAACGTGGTGCGGGCGCTGCGCGCCGCCCGGCGCTATCCGGCGCGCGACGCGCTGGCCGCGCTCGAGTGTCCCGTGTTGATGATCTGGGGAGCGAACGATGGCGTGACGCCGCCGGCTGAGTGGGAGCGGTACGCGGGTGGCATGGCGCGCGGTGAATTCCGCGCCATCCCGGACTGCGGGCACGTGCCCATGCTCGAGCGACCGGACGAGTTCAATCGCGTCCTCCTGGACTTCGTGCGTCGGGTGCTCGCGGCGCCCGCGGCGGATCGGCGTTCCGGCGCGCCTAGTAGTTGACGAAGCCGAGCGCCTGCCGGATCACCGCGCGTACCGGCCGCCCCTGACGCCGCGCGGGACGATAGACCGAGCCGCGCACCACGCGCAGTGCTTCCGCGTCGAACGCGTGGTTCGGACTCTGCACGATGTGCGCCGACGCGGACTCGACGTGGCCCGTCGTATCGAGCGCCGCTTCCACCTCGACCGTGCCGTCGATCCGAAGCGCTTGCATTTCGGCTGGATAGCGGATCGGTGGATGAGACACGAGCACCGGTTGCACGTCCACCGCCTCGACCGCGGTCGGGGCGGGCATGGCCGGGCCGGGTGCGTTCCTGCCGCGACGGGCCAGTCGTATGGAGTCCGCCAGGCGGCGCAGGAAAGGCGCCAGGTCCACGCCGCGGGCGGTGAGGCCCTGGTACAGGGCGAGGCCCTCGCTCAGGTCGGCACGTCCGGCGCTGTCCCGCCCCGCACGCGACGCGGCGCTGCCGCGCACGAGCAGCGCGTACGACCGCTCCCCGTCCGTCGGATGGGCGAGCGCCGAATCGAGCGCCAGGTCCAGCAGCGTGAGCGCGCTGTCGGATCGCCCGGCCGCCAAGTGAGCGCGGGCCGACCGCACGAGCTCCGTCGCGCTCAGCCGCGGTGGCCGCACGTCCACGCCCATCTGCACCATGACGCGCACGGCGGCGCCCTTGAGGCGACCGACGGAGAACTGGGAGGCCAGCATCATTTGCTCCACGGCGTCGTTCAGCCCGGAGTCGGGTGTCGAGAGCACCTCCACCGAAGCAGGCTCCACGCGCCCGGTCGTATCGACGATGGCGGCGAGTTGGACGAAGCCCTGGACGTGGCGGCGCAACAGACTGCGAGGGTAGTCGACCGGCGGGCCCGACAGCCGTCGGGGCGGTTCGTCCACGCTTCCCGACGCGTAGAAGACGCGCGACTGGCTCGACAAGAGCGCGGGGCAGAGCAAGAGCAGCCAGGCGATGCCGCGGAGCTTCCTCATGGCCGCGTCAAGTCGACGCTCACCACGGGGAGATCCCAATGGGCGGCGAGGATCTCGAAGCGGCGCTGCTCTTCGCGTCGGAACGTGTCCTGGTCGGGGAACAGGCGCTTGAGCTCTGCGTCGGGAAACGCCTCGTGCGGGGCCGCCGCGTTCTTCCACACGATCGTGACGCGATAGTCCCAGCGGCCGTCTTCCGTGCCGTGAAAGCGCGGTGCCTCCGCCGTGACCTGCTGTGCGTGGCCCAACTCGATCTGACGCTTCAGCACCGGAAAATGGTTCTTCTTGAACAGCCGGATGAACTCGTCGGCATAGCCCCAGCGCACCTTGTAGTAGTACTCCACCACGAACGGCTCGCTCGCGCCCGCCGGCGGCGCCTGGGCGCTGCCCATGGCCGGCGGCACGACGAGCAGGGCGAGAATCGCGTAACGCAGCATGTCTGTCTCCCTTCAGCGATTCCGAAGTCGCGACCAGGCGTGCCGCGCGAGCTGGCGCAGCATGCCCGATCGCTCGGACCGGGCGATCGACTTGAGGTGCACGTCCGGGAGCACTCTGTCAAACCCGGATAACCGCTCGGCGCGGTTCCGGTACCACGCGAGCCAGCCGAACAGCCGCACGCCCCAGTACAGAGTGTGTCTCGCCACGGCGCCCACGCCCAGCACGCCCATCGCCTCGAAAAAGATGGCGTCCACGGCGCGACGCGGCCGGTCCTGCTTCCAATACAGCCAATCGTGGATGACGGCGGCGTTGCCGTAGCGGCCCCACTTCGGCAACACGATCCACAGCGGCCGCGGCACCGTGGCGAAATCGGTTTGAAACCCGATCGCCACGTCGATGCGGTCGCCGCTCCCCTTGGCCTCCACCTCGTAGCCGAAATCGCGCATGATCACCCAGGTGGTGCCGTCGGCCAGGGGAGAGACGAGCAGGATGTCGGTGAAGCGGCTCACGCCGTCGGCTGCTTGAGCTTGTCCAGATAAAGCTTGCGGACCTTCGCCACCTTGGGCGCGATCACCGCGCGGCAATAGCCTTGGTTGGGGTTACGGCGGAAGTAATCCCGGTGGTACTCCTCGGCCGGGTAGAACGCCTCGAGCGGCTTGAGCTCGGTCACGATCGGATCGTCCCACACCTGCTCGGCCCCGAGCTCGGCCATGACGCGCTGGGCCGTAGCCTGCTGCTCGGGGGAGTGGTAGAAAATCGCCGAGCGATACTGCGTGCCCACGTCGCCGCCCTGTCGGTTCAGCGTGGTCGGGTCGTGAATCGTGAAGAAGACGTGCAGCAGCTCGTCGAACGACACGACGGCGGGATCGAACGTGATCTGCACGACTTCGGCGTGGCCGGTGGTGCCGGTGCACACGTCCTCGTACGACGGGTTGGGCACATGGCCGCCGGCGTATCCGGACCGGACCTGCTCGACGCCCTTCAGCTGCTGGAACGCGGCTTCGAGGCACCAGAAGCAGCCGCCGGCGAGGGTGGCGGTTTCGTGTTTGGCCATGGCGGAAACTTAACCCCAATCTTTGGACTCCGGCGCGACGCGGCGCATGGACTTGAGAAAGGCCATTGCGGATTGCGGATTGTGGATTGCGGATTCGACGGGCGGGTCTTCCAATCTGCAATCCGAAATCCGCAATCCGCAATGCAGTCTCGCAGCTTCTTCGGCGATGACGTTCACCGTCCCGTCGTCCTTGGCGAGCTTGCCCCGCACCAACAAGAGCGGCTCGCTGCGGATCGCCGCCCGGTATCGCTCGTACACGTCGGGCCGCACGATCACGTTCACCATCCCCGCCTCGTCCTCGAGCAGCACGAAGATGAACCCCTTGGCCGTCTCGGGCCGCTGGCGCGCCACCACCAGCCCCGCGACTTCGACCATCGTCGCGTGCTCGCGGCGGGAGAGCGCGTCGCTCTGCACCACGCCCGGCGGCAGCGCCCCCCTGAGCAGCGACAGGGGATGGCCGCACGGCGCGAATCCGAGGACCGCGTACTCGGCGAGCAGCCGCTCGTCCGCCGCGAGGCCGCCGAACCGGAGTCCCTCGTGGGGATGGTTGAGCGCCAGCTCGAGCTGCCGCCGCACGCGGGCGTCCGAGTCGCGCGCCGCCTGGGGGGGCAGCCACAGTCCCACTTGCCACAACAGCTCGCGCCTGGTGAGCCCGAAGCCGTCGCAGCCACCCACCCACACGAGGTGCTCGATCGCGGTGCGCTTGAGCTGGGGCGGCGCCCGGCGCACCAAGTCGGCGACACTCGTGAACGGACCACGCCGCTCGCGCTCGAGTACGAGTTCGGTCGCCGTCTCCTCGCTCCAGTCCCGAACAAACCCGAGCCCCACTCGCACGGCATATCGTCCCCCCTCTCCCGAAGGGAGAGGGGGACAGGGGGTGAGGACGGTGCACCACACATCACTCGCATTCACATCCGGCAGCAGAATCACGACCCCGTTGCGCTTCGCGTCTCGTCCCAACGCGTCGAGCGAGTAGAATCCCATCGGTTGATTGTTGAAGAGCGCGCAGTAATACTCGGCCGGGTGATAGTGCCGGAGCCACGCCGACTGGTAGGCGAGCAGCCCGAACGCCGCGGCATGCGACTTGGGGAATCCGAACTCGGAGAAGGCGATCACCTGGGTGAACACCCGCTCGGCGGTCGCCTGGGGAACGCCGCGCGCCGCCGCGCCGTCGCGGAACTCCTCCCAGAACTCCGCCATCAACTCTCGGCTCCTGCGACGGCTCATCGCGCGCCGTAAGGCCTCCGCCTGGCCCGCCGTGAATCCCGCGAGCGCCTGGCACACCTGCAGCACCTGGTCCTGATAGAGGATCACGCCCAGCGTCTCCGCGAGCGCCTCCCTGAGCAGCGGATGGTCGAGGGGCGGCTCGTATGCCCGGCCGGCTTCGCGGGCGCGGCGCTGGTCTTCGCGACGCCGCACGTACGGATTCACCGCGCCGCCCACGATCGGGCCCGGACGCACGATCGCGACCTCGACCGCCAGGTCCTCGAGGTTCCGGGGTCGGGTACGGCGCAGCATCTGGATCTGCGCCCGGCTCTCGATCTGGAACAGCCCCACCGTGTCGCCCCGGCAGATGCGGTCGTAGACCGCGAGGTCGGCGAAGTCGATGCGCGAGAGATCGGGCGGCGTACCTGCGCGCGCGGCGACCAGCTCGACGCACTCCTCGACCAGCGACAGCATGCCGAGCGCCAGGAAGTCGATCTTGATGAAGCGCGCGT
>Ga0209156_10003251_pt1 | contig 12321 bp, 10 predicted proteins | sample GraSoiAngelo_124_FD_185881 | JGI IMG/M metagenome (GOLD analysis project Ga0209156, IMG submission 185881) | Grasslands soil microbial communities from the Angelo Coastal Reserve, California, USA - 14_0927_05_20cm (SPAdes) (version 2) | ecosystem: Environmental > Terrestrial > Soil > Grasslands...
CTGGAGCGTGGTCGGGCACTTCGACCAGGGGAACAGCATGCAGTGCCAGGTGCTGGCCGACGTTGAGACCCTCATGACGGTATTCGGGCGCAACGCCTTCACGAACGTCAGCGTCGAGCTCAAGTCCCCGCGGGACTTCGATGCGTTTCGCACCGCGCTTGAGGCGAATCCCGCCCTGAACCTCGAGGCGAGGCGCGAGCGAGATCAGGTGGAGGGGAGATTCAAGGGCTTCAAGGCACTCCTCAACTTCGCCGCCTACTTCGTAGGCGCCATCATGGCGGTGGGAGCCACGCTCGGCGCCGTGAACTCGCTCTACTCGATCGTGGATGCACGGCGCCGCGAGCTTGCGACCCTGCGTGCGATTGGCTTCGGCTCGGGGGCGATCGTTGCCGCAACCCTCGTCGAGTCGATGCTGCTCGCCTTACCGGGCGCGCTGCTCGGAGCCGCACTCGCCTGGATCTTCTTCCACGGCATGGCGGTCAGCCCCTTCGGCTTCAGCTTTCAGCTCGATGTCACGCCGCAGCTTGCTGAGATCGGCATCGTATGGGCGCTCGCAATGGGCCTGGGCGGCGGACTGCTGCCGGCGCTGCGGGCGGCGCGAGTGCCGGTGACGACTGCACTGCGCGCCACTTGATGCTGGCGGAATGGGGGCGCAGCGGGACCGTTATTTGTGCAAGTCGTCTATCCAGCGCACGAGTTCCGGAACCTCCACGGGCGTGATGTCGAGATTGACAACAAGGCCCTGTTGCCCGCTTCGTGCCAGCACGCAGTGAAGCCGAGCGTCCTCGCTCGCGTTGATCTCCTGATGCGGCACGTAGGGAGGGAGGTAGATGAAATCCCCCGCCGCGGCCTCGGCGACGAATTCCAGGCGGTCGCCCCAGCGCATGCGGGCAACGCCGCTGACTACGTAGATCACACTCTCAAGATCCCCGTGGTGATGCGCTCCCGTCTTGGCGGCGGGCTCGATGGTGACGGTGCCGGCCCACAGTTTGGTCGCACCGGTTCGCTTCGTAGTCACGGCCGCGCGCCGGTGCATGCCGAGCGTCTGAGCGGTGGCATCGTCCAGCTCGTTGGGGCGAATAATTCTCACGCCACTCGTTCGCCATCGGCTGGAGTTCCGGCTCATTGGCTGTCTCCGCTTGGTAGGCGGGAAAGTACCCGCTTCGAGGCTCAGGACCAAGCGGAGGGAAGGAGTTGGTGTGGCCGCCCCGTCACGTGATTGCCTAGAGGGGACTTTAGAGTTGCGCTGTAACTGACTATAAAATAAGCATTGTTCTCGCACGTGCCGCATTGGCGCATGTTGGCGCGGCGCTCCCGGGACGCATCAAGCGCGACGGAACCTCGATCTTGTGCAGCAGGATGCGCTTGCGGTGCAGATAGTCCCTTTGGCGATAGGTGCGATCCGTGCTCGAGAGCCGCAACTCCGGCGCTTCGGTGAGCGGGCCGGAAGACCTGCCTACGTGCTGGGCAAACGCCCGAAGTTGTTCGACGATCTGCTCAGCGTTGCGCGGATGCACGGTGCAGTCGTCATCACCGTGTATGACAAACGCGGGCACGAATGCGACGCAACCCGAGGAATTCTCTGCGGCCTGACGAGCCACCGTGCAGCATGACGAGCAGGGGCACCGTGTCCGTGGCCGTCAATCCCGATGGCACATAAAGTAGTTGCAGGACTGCCCGCTGGATGCCTCCGTGGCAGAGGCGCGCTGGGTCGTTCGGAATGTACCGGGTATCCAACCCACCCGACGCAAGGGCCGCGAGCGCCGGACCAGCCAATAACGGGTACTTCGGGCCCAACGATTGAGAAGACTGCGCACCAATCGAATGTAGCAAGACATGGCTGCACCGCGGTGTCGCAGCACGCAAAAACTGAAACTGCGGTCAGAGTCTCGGTGCGCGAGGCCGAGCTACTGATCCGGGTGCAGAGGCCTCGCAGGGCTGGTCCCTTATGCCGCCCCCTGAGCTTGCGGATCGATTGCCTGCAGCGCTTTAAAGCGGCCTGTTGCGGACAGCTCTTCACGGGCGGCTTGGGCCGTCCACAGCTGCTTGCGGCGGGCGACGAACGGGCTCTGCGACAGCTGCTCGAGGGAGCCGGCGCGGGCGAACAGGAAGCCCTGTCCGGCGACGCACCCCAGCGCCAGCAGCGCAGCGGCCTGGGCTTCCAGCTCGATACCCTCCGCCACCGTGTCGAGTCCGAGCGTCTCGCCGAGCGTTACGACGGTGCGTACGAGTTCCGGCCCGCTGTCCGAATTGGTGACGCGACTCACGAAGGAGCGATCGATCTTCAGAACGCGATGTCCGCATTGCTGAGCAGCGCTTCGGCGCCGGCTTCGGCTGCCGAGGAGGCGATGCCGATGCTCGCCGTCACCCGCACCTCCCGACCATCGAGCGCCAGCGGCATCTCCAGGATCTGTATCAGTGCTTCGGCCCTGCGCTCGACGTCCGTGATCGCTGCAACTCCCTCCAGCAGCACCGCGAACTCATCTCCGCCGAGCCGCGCAACGGTATCCGAGGAACAGCTCGCCGTGACGATCCGCTGGGCGAGCGCCCGCAGAAGACGATCGCCGGCATCGTGACCGAGGGAATCGTTGATGTTCTTGAAGTTATCGAGGTCAATGAACATGACCGCCACGCAGGTGCTGTGGCGCTGGGCGAGAGTCAGCGCGTGCTGTACGCGATCCCGGAACAGATTTCTGTTCGCAAGTAGCGTAAGCGCATCGTGGAATGCCAGCCGCCGCAACTGCTTCGAGCACCTTGCGGTCGCTGATATCGCGGAAATTGAGCGCCAGCCCCCGTACTGCCGGGTCATCCGTCAGATTGCTGGCGACCGCCTCGATCACGCGTTGTTCCGCGCCGAGTTCAATGGGCAGCTCCACCGGCCCAACGGTTGCGGACGGGGTGGCGGCGGCCTCGGCCAGAAACGCCCTTAGCCGTTCACCGCCCTCGCCGGTCCACAGCTCAGAGAGGTGCTTGCCGATGATCTCGGCCGGCTTCCAGCCCAATGTGCGCTCGCAGGCAGGGGAGGCAAAACGCAGAACGCCATCCGCGGTGACGAGGCGGGAAACTGTGCGGTTCGTTCAGTCCTGCGGCCGCTGCCGTCCGCTGTCGATTGAATCCGCGCTGGAGCGGATCAACGAGTGAGGTTTCTGCGGCCGCTAGGCCTGTCGCAAGACCGGTCTCTGCATCATGCGGCGGCCCTGTGTTCGGTGCGCGCTGCCCGCCAAACTTCCCGCGCGGCGTCGACGTTCATCGCTGCGATGCCGAGTCCGACGAACAAGTCCGGCCAGCCGGAATGCGTATAGGCAGTACCGAACCCGGTCGCGATGATCGCGAGGTTCGCTACCGTATCGTTGCGAGCTGAGAGGAAAGCTGCTCGCGTGAGGCTGCCGCTGTGCCCGCGGAAGCCAGCCAGCATGAATGCACACGCCACGTTGATCGCCAGGGCACCCAGGCCTGTCAGCGAGAGGGGCAGGGGTGCCGGTGGCAGCGGAGCCATGAGCTTTCCCCACGCTGTCCACAGTGTTGCCAGACCGGGGATCAGCAGGATTGCGGCGAGCGCCATTCCCAAGCGAGCCCGGCCGGTCGCACTCCAGCCGAGCGCAAAGGCGATCAGGAGATTGACCGACGCATCCTCGAGGAAATCGATGCTATCGGCAAACAGCGAGACGGAGCCCGTGGCGGCGGCAACGGTGAACTCGACCCCAAAATAGACCAGGTTCAGGATCGCAACAACGATGACGACGGTGCGCAGCTTCTCGATCATGGCTTGGGCCGGTGTGCTCGCCGCCGCTTCGAACAGGCATGGTGAACGCACGCGCGATCGAATGGTTTTCGCGCTCGACGCTACTTCAACCAGCGCGCCCGCGGCCAGGAGCTGAAAGACGCCATGCTATCGCTGGGATCAATGAGCGTCATCACGTCTCAAACAAGTGATGGGTCTCGTTGACACGGTGTACCGTCGTGCCGTGGTCCGAAATCTCGATTTCACTCAGGGCGCAGGGATCCTGCGCCAAGCGCCAGTAGGCGGACAATGGTTGATCGAGAGTCTGCAGGAGGAGTGCACGGTTACCACTGCTGTGCCCTACCACCACGACGGTCTGTTCCCGGTGCAGTTCGCGCACCAGGCGCAGAACGTTCGAGACGCGTGCCACCAGGTCCTGCAATGATTCGCCGTTCGGGAATCGCACCAGATGCGGCGCGCTGAACCAGCATTCAAACAAGGCGGGCCATTGAGCGCGAACCTCCTCATGGGTACGCCACTCCCAATCGCCGTAGTGCAAATCGGTCAGGTCATCCCGAATCGCCGCGGATATGCCGCAGGCGGCAGCGATCGCCTCCGCGGTTTGAAGGCACCGTCTCAGCGGGCTGGTATAGACGATCAGTGGACGCCACTGCTGTGCGATTCGCTGCGCCGTCCCTCGCGCTTGGCGCGCGCCGAGTTCCGACAAGTCAACATCGCGGCGGCCGCGGAAGCGCTCCGGCGAAATCCCTTCGACATGCCCGTGTCGCACAAGGATGATCCTCGTCATGCCGTCGCGCTCAAGGTACAGGCCGTCTAAAGAACGAGTCGGGAAGCAACCGTGAGGAGTTTAGCACCGCGCGGCTTCAGGCCGCGGGGTGGCAACGCTTGCAAGACGACGGTTCGCCATCGCACGCGTGCGCCGATCACTGGGGGGTTCGTCGTCTCACACCGCTTGGGTGAGACCGTGTTCTGAGCGAGGTCGAGTCTTGCTCGCTGATTTGCAGGAAGTGTCGACTCGCCCTGGCGGTCCTCTAAGCGGTCTTCAGTCGCACCGGCAGCGAGCGGATCCGCGTGCCGGTAGCAGCGAAGATCGCATTGGTCAGCGCTGGAATGACCGGAGGCAAAGCGGGCTCACCCAGCCCGGTCGGCGGCTTGTCGGATTTGACCCAGGCGATTTCTATCTCCGGCGTCATGGGAATCCGCGCGAGCGGGAAGTCATGAAAGTTACTCTGCTGCACTGCTCCGTCGATGAACTCGATTGCCTGACCAGTCAGTGCCTGCGCCAGACCGTCGATCACTGCTCCGCGCACCTGATTCTCCGCGCCCATGGGATTCACGATCTGGCTGCCAACGTCTCCCGCGACCCATACCTTGTGGACGGTGACATCGGCGCTTGAGACGCTGGCCTCGACGACCTCCGCAAAATAGCCCCGATGCGAGAAATAGAAAGCGAACCCCTTGGCCCTGGCGCGCTCGGTTGGCCTCTGCGTCCACCTCGAGGTTTGCAGGACTCTCTCGATCACGTCCCGCGCGCGTCCGGTGTCAAACGCTGGCGAACGGTTGTCCGGCGCCGCAATCTCGCGGCGCTCGCCGAGCAGGCTCAACATGAGCTGCGGAAGGTCCGTTCCAGCGGCAAGCGCGACCTCGTCGAGGAACGACTGCGATGCGAAGCAAAGCGCGTTGGAGCCGGGCGCGCGCAACGCACCGGTAGTCACGACGGTCGGCAGCATGGATTGGCTGTAATGAAGGTGCTGGATGAGTCCGGCCGGGGGCATCGCAACGTTGAAGCCCGCGGCCCTGGCGGGAGTCTTGCCATCACCAAAGGTCACGAAGTGATCGCTGAATGCGACGAGGTCACCGTTCGCGCCGATGCCCGCCTCGAAACTGTGCCACCCTCCGGGACGGTAGTAATCCCGGCGGATATCGTCCTCGCGCGACCAGATGAGCTGAATCGGTACGCCTGGAACCGCCTTCGCAATTGCCGCAACCTGTACCATGTAGTCGTTCATGAGCCTGCGGCCGAAGCCGCCGCCGGCGCGTGTCAAATGCAGGGTAACAGCCTCGGGTGCGATGCCGAGGGCGTTGTGGAGTGTCTCCAGTCCCCGCTGCGGTGTTTGGCTGGGCGCCCAGATCTCGAGTCTGCCTCCTTTGTAGCGCGCCGTGCAGTTTTGCGGTTCAATCGTCGCATGCGCAATGAACGGATAGTCGTAGCGTGCCGAGATTCGCTTTGCGGATGAGGCGAGCTGCGCGGCCGGATCGCCGTCGAGGCGCAGGTCAGTGCCCGCGCCTGCCGCTATAGCGGCATCGGCTTTGGCTCGATACACCGACGAGCTATGATCTTTGGCAGCGCTCAGATCCCAGTCGACTGCGAGCTTTGATCGGGCCTGATTGGCGAGCCACCAGTTGGAGGCCACAATCGCAACGCCATCGGCCAGGCCTGTATCGGCGTCGCCATTGCCGATGATCGGCACGACATGTTTGACACCGGGCGAGAGTTTCGCCGCCGCGATGTCGGCCTTGACAAGTCGGCCGCCGTGCGCCGGCGCGACCTCGTACACCGCGTACAGCATGCCGGGCAATCGCGTGTCAACGCCGAAGATCGCCTGACCCTTCACAATCCGGGCACTGTCGATGCCCACCAGCGGCTTGCCGATGATGGTGAATTGTCCGGGTTCCTTGAGTGGTACGGTCGCCAGGTCCGGAGGAGCCAGTGTGGCCGCGACGGAAGCAACCTTGCCGTAGCTGACAGATCGTCCTGTGGCGCGATGGAAGATGCGTCCCTTCGCGGTGCTCAATTCGCCAGCGTCCACGTGCCACTTCATCGCAGCAGCCTGGACCAGCATGGCGCGCGCCGCGGCACCGGTTTGACGCATCGGTAGCCAGTTCTTGGGCGTTGCGGTGCTGCCGCCGGCCGACTGCTCCCCGTAGCGCTGTTGATCGACGTCCGCCTGCGCGATGCGTACCTGGCTCCAGTCGCAGTCCAGTTCATCGGCCACCATCATCGGCAGCGAGGTCTTTACGCCTTGCCCGATTTCGGGATTCTTGGACACGATGGTGACAGTCCCGTCGGGTGCGATGGAGACGAAGGCGGAAAGCTGCGCCGGTGGGGCGCTCTTTCCCTCCCTCGCGTCCAAAACTCCAGCGGGGAGTGGGATCAGGGCCTCAAGCGCCAGGCCGCCGCCAGCCAGCAGTGACGCCTTGAGTACGGTCCGCCGAGTGAGGTCGGCGGCTGCCTGTTCATGCGACACGACCAGTCTCCTCTTCCATACCCGCAGCGATCCGGATCGCACTTCGAATCCGGTTGTAGCAGCCGCAGCGGCAGATGTTGCCGGCCATTGCGGAGTCAATCTGATCGGTATCGGGCTGAGGTGTCTGCCCGAGCAGCGCGCACGCAGACATGATCTGCCCGGCCTGACAGTAGCCGCATTGCATCACATCAATTTTCAGCCACGCTTGCTGCAATCGGGCGCCGATCACTGTTGCGCCGATATGCTCGATCGTGTGGATCTTGGCGTGGCCGACACTGCCCACCGGCAGTTGGCAGGAGCGGCGCGCTGCCCCATCCACGTGGACGGTGCAGGCGCCGCAGAGTCCCTTTCCGCATCCATACTTGGTGCCGACCAGTCCCAGCTCGTCGCGCAGCACCCACAGCAGCGGCATGTCCGGCGGAACGTCGACTCGCCGAATCGTGCCATTGATATTGAGTCGATACGGCATACGTGCACCCTGTGACCCAGCGTGAGCCGCGAATATATCCCTTCCCCGCGAAGGGCAGAAAGCGCGCCTTCGTTAACGAGGCTGCGCCGTGAGCGCGGCCTCAGCGGCTGATGCGCGAGAGGACATTCGGTTCACCTTGAAGAGCTTCCGCGCCAAGTCGCTGGCGCACTCGACGGGAGGCAGCCCACCGCGGGCTCTGCTTACACAGCAATAGAGATAGGGCCGCCCCGCGGGCGGGCGGCTATCTGTCGAGCCGTTTGCGGGCAACTCGGACGACGCCGTAAATGAGCGCCACCATAGAGACTACCGCTGCCCAAGGTATCCAAACTGCTTTCGAGCCGCGGAGAACCTTCCAGGTGAAGTAGACTGTTCCGATCAGTGGGATCAGCAGGCGAAAGCGTTCGATTTCACTCTCGCGCTCCTCCCTGCTCATGCGGTTCCACTGACGTCGGAGCTGTGCTATCAGCACGACGCCTATGATGGCCAATAGCAAGTTCACTTTCCCATCCAGGCTCATCTTTTCGTCCCCACGAGCAGGCGGCCGTCTCCGGGCTCAGCCCGCGCGGCCGTCAATATCTCGCTTTATCTCGCTTTCCTTCCCGTGCAGCTGCCCGCTCGAGCAGTGGGATCGTCTCCTGTAGAAGCGTTCGGACAGATCGCGGCCAAGCAGTCGGCGGACCGCGTCCGCTAATTTCCCGCGCGGGGCCATAGTCGACTCGCCTTGGCGTTTCTCTAAGAAGCGCTCTTCAGTCGCACCGGCAGCGAGCGAATTCGCGTGCCGGTGGCGGCGAAGCTCGCATTGGTCAACGCTAGAATGACCGCAGGCAAAGTTGGTTCACCCAGCCGGGTCGGCGGCCTGTCGGGCGGAACGTCGACTCGCCCAATCGTGCCATTGATATTGAGTCGATACGGCATACCTGCACCCTGTCATCCAGCGTGAGCCGCGAATATATCCCCGCCCCGGGAAGGGCAAAAAGCGCGCCATCGCTAACGAGGCCGCGCCGTGAGCGCGGCCTCAACGGCTGATGCGCGTAGGACATTGGGTTCGCCTTGACGAAACCCGGTCAGCAAGGCGCGCAGTGACAACCAGCAAACGCAACAGATGCCAAGTAGTCAGACAGCCAGAATGGCGTGTCACGTGCTACGTCAGTGAGACGCGTTATTACTGCCGCTCGTATCTAACGCCATAGTCGTCGGTGCGGTCATGCTGCATATCGAACTCCCAGCCTGCGAGAGTTGCCGTCATCCAGGTATGCGCAAGTCTCGCGGCGCACAATCAGCGGCGGGAACTTCAGGGAGTATTGAGGGCGGCGGCATTGCCGGGAAAGCGTCGGCCGCTGATCTTGACGCTCGACCAGCGAGATCAGGTTTCCGATGACGGAGTTGCGGTCGAAGTTATTCCGGCTTGGGACTGGCTGGGGTCGCGCTAAGTTCGTTAGCTAGCTTGAATCAATTGGAGGTGATACCCACAACACACTGAAATATAAAGACAAAGCCCCCGCAGGGGTTGGGCGTGCGTTGATCTGCAGGCCGTTGAGCTACAGGGCTGTTCTGCCAGAGATCGTCGCTGTTACCTACTGGCGACGGTGGTGGCGCTGCGATGTGACACGTCGATACGCATTGAGCGAACTGGCGGTCTCGCCAAGCAGGCTGCCGAGGAGCGGGGTAAAGTGATGAGGCCGGTGATGAATGTTGATCCTTTGCCAAGCCGAAGAAGTACAGCCGGCGTCCCGCGGGCCTGCGTCGCGAGATCTGGCAGGGAGCTCAGGCGTACCTGAAAGACGAGCGCGACAGTTGGTGACCCCGAAGCGATTGCCCCCTGCTCTCGAAGCTATTCGCCCCATCGAACTGGCCGAGATTCAGGCAGCGCGGCGGCGAATCGCGGCGACCATACTGCGTACGCCACTGGTGCGCCTGGAGCTGGGACCAGACTACCCCGACATCCGGCTCAAGCTGGAAAATCTGCAGCCGATAAACGCCTACAAGTTGCGCGGTGCGGCCAATGCCGTGGCAATGCTGTCGGAGTCGGAACGCCAGCGCGGTGTCTGGACCATCAGCGCGGGGAACGCCGGCCAGGGGGTTGCCTATGCGGCACGCCAGGCGGGCGTTCGCTGCACGGTGGTGGCGATCGAAACCGCGCCGTCCTCGAAGCTCGAGCGCATGAAGGCGCTCGGCGCGCGCCTGGTACTGGTTTCCTACTCTGTCGCCTGGAAGGCGCTTGAGGAACGTTCATTCCGCGGCGTCGAAGGCACCTTCGTGCATCCTTTCGACGATCACAATTTCATAGCCGGTCACGCCACCATGGGTCTGGAGATTCTTGAGGATGCCCCAGATACGGCCGCCGTCATTGCCGGCATCGGTGGGGGCGGGCTCATCACCGGCGTGGGCAGCGCGATCAAGGCGCTGAAACCTGACGTCAGAATTTGGGGTGCCGAGCCGGAAACGGCTGCGCCGCTGGCAAGGTCCCTGGCCGCTGGCAGTCCACAAGAATTTCCTGAGTGGCAGGCATCGTTTGTCGACGGCGCTGGAGGCCACAGCGTTTTTCCGCGGATGTGGGAGCGAATGCGGCCATTGGTCGAGGGCTGCATCGTCGTGACCCTCGAGCAGACAAAGCGCGCCATGCGGCTGATCGCGGAGAGGGCGCGGGTCATCTCTGAAGGTGCGGGGGCACTGCCGCTCGCCGCTGCCTTGACCGGTGAAGCAGGCCGCGGCCCGATCGTCGTCGTCGTCTCCGGCGGAAACGTCGACATGAAAACCTTCTGCGAGATTGTAGACTCTCCCGCCGGTCAGCCGTAATCGGCACGCCACGGGCGGGCGGGTTGCAGCCCCTGCTCTGCCGCGGCCAAACGGGCAGGGGTTCGCAACCCTGATACTTCGCGAGCACGCAATAACCTGCTCAGCCCGCCAAACCTGCTTCCGGCACAGCCGCGACCGTCTAAAGCCAGTAGCACCTCAATGTGTGGGCTAGTGCAAAGCAAGCTCCAGGCGTAATGTACCTAACTAGTTAGTGAGAACATAGCCCAGCTCCCGAACCCGCAACCTGGGGGGTGTGGGGAGAATTGCATCAATGCTGATGTCGATTGCAACGGTCTCGATCAGTGGCAGCCTCGATACCAAGCTGCGTGCGATCCACGACGCGCGCTTCCAGGGCGTCGAGATCTTCGAGAACGATCTCCTGTCGTTCGGGGGCTCCGCCCCTGAAGTAGGAGCGTTGATCCGCGATCTGGGGCTCACGTGTACCTGCTTTCAGCCATTCCGCGACTTCGAGGGGATGCCCGAACCGCAGCGCCGCAGAGTCTTCGAACGCGCCGAACGAAAGTTCGATTTGATGCAGGAGCTTGGGGCGTCTTTGTTGCTCGTGTGTTCCAATGTGTCGCCTGCCTCGAGCAACGATCGCGGTCGAATTGTGGACGACTTTCGCGAGCTCGGGGAGCGGGCTGGTGCGCGAGGCCTGCGGATTGGATTCGAGGCGCTTGCTTGGGGGCGCCACGTTGCCGACCACCGGGAGGCGTGGTCCATCGTCCGTGAAGTGGGGCACCCTGCGATTGGCCTCATTCTGGATAGCTTCCATTCCCTCGCGCGCAACATCCCCATCGATAGCTTGCGCGAAATCGATCCGGCAAAGGTCTTCCTCGTGCAGCTCGCGGATGCGCCCATGCTGCAGATGGACTTGCTGCAATGGAGCCGGCATTTCCGCAATATGCCCGGTCAGGGAGAGTTTCCGCTGGTGGATTACGTTTCGACGCTCGTTGCACTGGGATGCGATTGCCCACTCTCGCTGGAGATCTTCAACGACCGCTTCCGCGCTGCCTCCGCCTCTACCGTGGCCGTCGATGGCAGGCGCTCACTCAGCTTCCTGTGGGATGAGGTCATGCGCGGCCCGGCGCGCGCCCAAGCGGACACGGACCGGATACCTCGAGGCGGCCGCTCAGAGCTTCCGCCCCGGGTCGTATGCCGGGGTGTCGAGTTTCTCGAGTTTGCCGCCAACGAATCCGAGGCTGTCGACCTCGGCCGCATGTTCACGGCCTTGGGTTTCTCCCAGGTAGGAAAACACCGCAGCAAGGACGTGACACGTTGGCGGCAGCAAGACATCAACTTTGTCATCAACAGCGAGCCTGAAAGCTTCGCGCGCTCCTATGACAATGTTCACGGTGCATCCGTGTGCGCTGTCGGACTCCGCGTTGAGGGGTTGCAGCAAGCGATGCTCCGGGCAAAAGGTCTGCAGATCGGCAAATTCTCAGACCCACTGGGGCTCGCAGAATTGCAGATGCCCGCGCTCCAGGGAGTAGGGGGGAGCCTCGTCTACTTCATGGAGTCGGGCCACGAGCGCGAAGTATGGGATGACGAGTTCATACCTCTCTCTGAGCAGGGCCCTTGCCACGATGCCGGACTGCTGAGCGTCGATCACATCGCCCAGACCATGCAGTACGAGGAAATGCTCTCGTGGCTTCTGTACTACCTCTCGTTGTTCGAGGTAACGAAGACTGCGCAGTTCGAGATCGCGGACCCGCTCGGACTCGTGTACAGCCAGGCCATTCAGTCGGCGGATGGGGCGCTGCGAATCACGTTGAACGGATCGGCGAGCGCCCAGACCTTGTCGTCGAGATTTCTGCAGGGCTACCTGGGTGCCGGCGTTCAGTACATTGCGCTCGCGACACGAGACATCGTGGCCACGGCGAGGCGCTTGCGGGACCTGGGGCTTCCCATGCTTCCGATTCCGCGCAACTATTATGACGACCTCGAGGCGCGCTTCGGTCTCGATGCAGGAACGGTCGGCGAGCTCTCGGAGCTCAATATCCTCTACGACCGGGAGGCGAACGGAGAGTACTTTCAGCTGTATTCACGGGCCTTCGCCAAGCGTT
>Ga0209156_10003253_pt1 | contig 12318 bp, 10 predicted proteins | sample GraSoiAngelo_124_FD_185881 | JGI IMG/M metagenome (GOLD analysis project Ga0209156, IMG submission 185881) | Grasslands soil microbial communities from the Angelo Coastal Reserve, California, USA - 14_0927_05_20cm (SPAdes) (version 2) | ecosystem: Environmental > Terrestrial > Soil > Grasslands...
CGCGAGGTCGATGAAGAACATCGGCCGTCGGCGCCGCTCGCGCATCGCCTCCTCGACGAGCGGCGGCGCCAGGAGGAACTCCTCGCCGCTCGCGGTGCCGATCACGAGGTCCGCGAGCGGCAGGTAGCGCGCCAGGCGGTCGAAGGGCACGGGCATCCCGCCGAGCTCACGAGCCACGTCCATCGCGCGCTCGTAGGTGCGGTTCACCACCATCACCGAGCCGACGCCGTGCGCGAGGAGCTGGCGCGCCGTGAGCTCGCCCATCGCGCCTGCGCCGATCAGCATCGCGGTCTTGTCCTCGAGGCGGTCGAAGATGCCGCGCGCCAGCTCGACGGCCGCCGAGCCGACGGAGACGGCTTTCTCTGCGATCCCGGTCTCGCTCCGCACGCGCTTGGCGACCGAGAACGACTTGTGAAAGCAGCGATGGAGCACGCGACCCGACGCACCGACCGACGCCGCCACCCCGTATTGCTCCTTCAGCTGCCCGAGGACCTGCGACTCGCCGACGACCATGGAATCGAGGCTGGCGGCGACGCGGAAGAGGTGGCGAACCGCCTCGCGATCGGCGTGCGTGTAGAGGTGCGTCGCCAGGGCGGGGTCCGCGACGCCGTGCTCGCGGGCGAGGAACGCCGGCAGCGCGCTCCCGACAGCGGCCGCATCGGCCCCGCACGCGATCACCTCGACCCGGTTGCACGTCGAGACGATCGCGCCTTCGAGGATGCCGGGCACGGCGATCAGCTCGCGCAACGCGGGCTCGAGGCGGCCGTTGCCGAACGCCAGCCGCTCCCGCACCTCGACCGGGGCCGTCCGGTGGTTCAGGCCGACCAGGACGATCGTCCGCTGCTCCACGCTAGAACGCCTTCCCGTGATTGCCGAGGGCGAGCACGTTGACGCTGACGAGGGACAGGACGATCACGGCGAAGCCCGCGATCGTGAGCGTCGCCGCCCAGCGTCCACGCCACCCGGCCGTCATCCGGCCCTGCAGGAGGACGACGTACACGGCCCAGGTGAGAAGCGAGAACACGAGCTTCGGGTCGGTGGACCAGGATCGACCCCACGCCTCGTGCGCCCAGACGATGCCGCTCATGATGCCGAGCGTCAGCAGCACGAGACCCCAGACGAGGCACGCGTAGTTCACCCGGTCGAGCGTCTCCAGCGACGGCAGATGGCGCAGGACCCCGCGGCCCCGGTGCGTCTTCAGACGCCGCTCCTGGATCAGGTAGAGGAGGCTCGCGCTGAAGGCGAGCGCGAAGACGGCGTCGCCGAGGGTCGCGAGCACGACGTGCACCGGGAGCCAGGCACTGTGCAGGACCGGGGGCAGCGGCCGCGCGCCGCTGTACGCGGCGTCGGCAGCGAGCACGAGGCCGAAGGCGAGCGGGCTCACCACCGCCCCGAGGGCCACGAGCGGCCGGCGGGCCTGGACCGCCAGGAAGATCGCCACCAGCACCACTGCCAGAAACGACAGGGCCTCGGCGAAGGTCGTGACCGCGATGTGTCCTGCCGCCGCGGACCGCAGGATGATGGCGGCGCCATGCACGGCGAGTCCGCCGAGCAGCAGCCGGGGAAGCAGCCAGCGTGGCAGCTCGCGCTGCATCGCGATGCCCGCGAGCGCGTCGAACGTCGCCCCGAGGTAGAGGAGCGTGGCGAGGCGCAGCAGTCCGAGCTCCATGCCTACCCTTCCGCGTCGAGCACGACGCCGAGGCGCTGGAGCGTGACCCCGTCGCCGGCCACGCGCGCGAGCACCCGATCGATGTCCTCGCGCGCACCGCGGCGCACGAGATCGAGGAGCGGAGCGTCGAGGAGCGCGGCGAGGACGTCGGCGCGTCCAGCCTCCGCCTCCAGCACGCGTCGAACCGCGCCCAGGATCGCGACGTACGGTCCGTACTCCGGTCCGACCCGCGCCTCGAGCTCGCGCCGGATGCGCGCCGAGAGCGCCGGGCTCGCGCCCCCGGTGCCGATCGCGATCGCGAGGTCGCCGCGCTCGAGCACGGCGGGCGAGAAGAACGTGGACGCCGCCGGGACGTCGATGACGTTGAGCAGCACGCCGGCGCGCCCGGCCTCGTCTCGGAGCTCGGCGATGAACGCCGGATCGTGGGTCGACGCGTAGGCGAGGAAGGCCCCACCGAGATCGCCCCGATGATACTCCCGCGCGACGTGTCGAAGCTCCGGGTGCGTTTCGAGCGCCGCCGGCAGCTCGGGCGCGATCACCGTCACGCTCGCACCCGCACGGAGGCAGGCCGTGGCCTTCGCCGCCGCCGGGGCGTCGGCGCCGATCACCACGCATCGCCTGCCCTCCAGGCGCAGGAAGACCGGATGGGTCCGCATCCGCTCCTGGATGGTACCAGAAGCAAAACGCGGTCGAAACGAGCGGTGCTCAGGCCGCGCTGCGGCGCACGCCGCGCGGGATCCGGAGGGTCTGACCGGGCCGCAGGCGGCCCGTCTTGCCGATCCCGTTCGTCGTGCACAGGCTCGCGACGCTCACCCGGTACCGCTTGGCGATGTGGGAGAGCGTCTGGCCGCGCTGCACGCGATACGTGAGCACCGCCGGGCGGACGCGTCCGGCGTGAGCTGCATGGCGCGCGACGGCCGGCGTCACCTTGTGCTCGACGACCCGCTCCTCGACCGGCGCCTCGGCGAGCCGGGTCTCGAAGCCGCTCGCGCCACCCTCCGGCAGCCGGAGACGAGCCCCGCGGGGGATCGGACGGCGGCCGGCGAGGACGAGGGAGGAGAGCGACGGGTTCAGCGTGGCCAGGACGTCGCGGTCGGCGTGCGCCATGTGCGCCGCCTGCTGGATGCCGAGCGCGCGATCCAGGCGATGCTCGCGCGTCCTCGGCGCCGCCTCGACGGGCATGTTCCCGAAGTACTCGCGGTAGTTCCGCTCGACGTCGAGCGCGGCGAGGAACTCCGCGTAGAAGTTCCGCGACGCGAATCCGAAGGCGCTGCCGTGGTAGTCGCGCACGATCGTGGCGATGTCCCTGGTGCCGCACTGGCCGACGGCGCGTGCAACGCCCTCGGGACCGTGATTGTAGGCGGTGATCGCCAGCGGCCAGGCGCCGAGCGAGTCGTGCATCTCGTCGAGGAAGCGCGCCGCGGCGCGCGTCGAGAAGATCGGGTCGCGCCGCTCGTCGACGAGGTTGTCGACGCGCAGGAACCGACGGCCCGTCGCGGGCATGAACTGCCAGATCCCGGCCGCGCCGACCTTGGAGTAGGCGTGCAGGTTGAAGCACGACTCGACGAGCGGCAGTCGCGTGAGCTCCGGAGGCAGGCCGTCCTCGCGGAAGATCCGCTCCATCTCGGGAAGATAGCGGCGCGAAACGCGGATGCCCTCGGCGAAGCGCTCGCGGAGCCCGCGCTGGGCTCGGAGATGCTTGTCGTCGGCGGCGACGAGGAACCGATCGGGGCTCGAGTCGTCGGCGAACATGTCGTAGATGCGCCGCTCGTCGCTGCTGAGCCCGTCGACGGCCCCGCCGAGCGAGTGCAACCGGAGCAGCGTGTTGTGGATGCGCTCGAGCTCGAGGTCCGTCTCCGCGCGCTGCAACCGCTCCACCCGGAGCGGGCTCATGCCGTCGTCGAGCTCGGGCCGGAAATCGAGCACTTTGTAGACCTTGTCGAGGTGGACGGCGTCGTGCAGAACGACCTGGTGAACGGAGTACTCGACGAATATCTGGCGCCAGAACCGAACCTGTGACTCCAGGCCCGCCGGACGCGGAAAGTCGGCGTGCGTGTCGTCCGCGCGGACCGCGACGACCGGCAACGTGGTGAAAAAGAAGGCTACTAGAAAACCCAGCTTGACGCGCATTGGCCTCCACTGGCCCCTTGCCTGCCCTCGTGCACGCGAAAGCAAGCTACGGGCATGCTACCAAAGCGTTTCGAACAGAGTCAAACCGGCGTCTGCGACCGGCATTGTTCTGACGCTGCTCGGCGCGCTCGCCACCGGCTGCGGCGAGGTGGCGCCCCCTCCCGGCGGGCTGGTCGTCGCCTTCGACAGCGACCCGCGGAGCCTCGACCCCCGGTTCCAGACCGACGCCAACGGCGCCCGGCTGGGCGACCTGCTTCACGTCGCCCTCACCCGAGCTGATCCGACCGGCCGGCGCGTTCCGGAGCTCGCGCGCAGCTGGACCATGGAGGATCGGCGCACGGTCGTCTTCCACCTGCGTCCGGATTTCCGGTTCGCGGACGGCACGGCGGTCACCGCTGCAGACGTCAAGGCCACCTACGATGCCGTGCGCGACCCCGCACTCGCGTCGCCAAAGCGTACAGCGCTCGCCGCGCTGTCTGCCATCGACACGCCCGACGCGACGACCGTCGTCATGCACCTCACCGACGCCTCGGCCTCGTTCCTTGACGCGACCGGCCTCGGCATCCTGCCCGCGGCCCGAGCCCGGGAGGCGGACGACGTCACGACCGGCGCCGGACCGTTCCGGCTGGTGTCGGTCGTCCGCGGCGACCGGCTCGTCCTCGCGCCGAACCCCTACTACCCCGACGGGCCGCCGCGGCTCGACCCCCTGGTCATCCGCATCGTGCCCGACGAGACCGTCCGGGTGCTCGAGCTCCGGCGCGGCGGCATTCACCTGCTCGAGGATGCGCCCGAGCCCGAGATGGTGACCTGGCTCGCCGCCGCACCCGCCCTGGTCGTCCGCAGGGCGCCGGGGACGAGCTTCGTGTACCTCGCGTTCAACCTGCGCGACCCCCGGCTCGCCGACCGGCGCGTCCGCGAGGCCATCGCCCTCGCCGTCGACCGGGACGGGCTCGTGCGGTACGTCCTGGGCGGCGCCGCGCGGCCCGCGACCGGGCTCCTGGCGCCCGAGCACTGGGCATACGCCCCGGCGCCAGCGCGTCGCCACGATCCCCGGCGCGCGCGACGTCTCCTCGCGCGAGCAGGCTACCCGTCGCGGGGTCGCGGCACGCCACGCTTCCGCCTGGTCTACAAGACGTCCGCCCAGCCGCTGCGGCGACGGCTGGCGGAAGCCGTGCAGGCGGATCTCGCGAACGTCGGCATCGCGGTCGACGTGCGGGTCTACGAGTGGGGCACTCTCTATGCCGACGTCCGCAGCGGCAACTTCGAGATGGCGTCGCTCGCCTGGGTCGGCGTCACCGACCCGGACCTGTACTACCTGGCATTCCACTCGACCATGGTGCCGCCCGCGGGCTACAACCGCGGCGCCTACGTGAGCCGCGTGACCGATCGTCTGACGAGCGCCGGGCGGCGGACCTTCGACCCGCTCGAGCGGCGGACCATCTACGCGCGCGTGCAGCGGCGGCTCGCGCACGACGTCCCGATCGTGCCCCTGTGGTGGGAGGATCGGATCGCCGTGCATACGCGACGGCTGCGCGGATTCGAGCCGTCGCCGAGCGGCGACCTGCGCAGCCTCGCCGCCGCCCGGCTCGATTGATGGGCACCCTCCCCGGCCGGCGGCTGGTCCTCCTCCTGCCCACCGTGCTCGGCGTCGTGACGCTGGTGTTCGCCTTCCTCCACCTGCTGCCGGGCGACCCCGTCGAGATCATGCTCGGGGACTGGGCCGCACCCGCCGACGCGGTGGCGCTGCGCCGCGACCTCGGCCTCGACCGCCCGCTCGCCGCCCAGTACGTTCGCTTCGTCGGGCATGCCGCACGCGGCGATTTCGGCCAGTCGATCGCCTTTCGCGCTCCCGTCGCCCGCGTGATCGCCGATCGCTATCCGGCGACCGTCGAGCTCGCGATCGCTGCGCTACTCCTCGCCGTCGGCGGCGCCGTGCCGCTCGGCGTCCTGGCCGCGGTGTGGCGCGGCCGTGCCCTCGACCGCATCGTCCGCCTGGCGAGCCTCGCGGGCGTGTGCCTGCCGAGCTTCTGGCTCGGTCCCGTCCTGATGTTCGCCTTCGCCATGCGACTCGACTGGCTGCCCGTGTCGGGCCGTGGCGGACTCGCGCACCTCGTCCTGCCCGCCGCGACGCTGGCGCTCGGCATGGGCGGCATCCTCGTCCGGCTGACCCGGGCGAGCGTGCTCGCGGCGCTCGGCGAGGATTACGTGCGCACGGCGCGGGCCAAGGGCGCGCCGCGCTGGCGGGCGGTCGGCGTCCACGCGCTCCGGAACGCCCTCGTGCCGGTCGTCACCGTCCTCGGCCTGCAGGCGGGCGCACTCCTCGCCGGCGCCGTCATCACCGAGACCATCTTCGCGTGGCCCGGGATCGGCCGGCTCGTCGTACAGGCGCGGGACTATCCGCTGGTCCAGGGATGCGTGCTCGTGATCGGGGTGACCTACGTCGCGATCAACACGGCGGCCGACGTGCTCGTGCGGGCGATCGACCCGCGCCTGGCGGAGCCGGCGTGACGAGCCGCCTCGGCGTCGTGGCGGGCGTCGCCGGCCTGATCGTGATCGCGCTCGCAGGCGCCGCGGCACCGTGGCTCGCTCCCACGGGTCCCTACACGCCGGACCTGGGCGCGCGGCTCGGAGCGCCGGGCGGCGCGCACCTCCTCGGGCAGGACACGCTCGGCCGCGACGTGCTCGCGCGCGTCCTCTACGGGACCCGCATCTCCCTTGGCGTCGCGACGGCCGCCGTCGGGCTGTCGCTCGCTGCCGGCACGGTGCTCGGCTGCGTCGCCGGGTACGCCGGCGGCTGGGTCGACGAGGCGCTCACGCGCGTGATCGACGTGCTGCTCGCGTTTCCCGGCCTGCTGCTCGCGATCGCCCTCGCCGCCGTCCGCGGGCCGAGCCTGCCGAACGTCGTCCTGGCACTCAGCGTGCTCGGCTGGACGGGCTACGCCCGGCTGGCGCGCGCCGCCATCATGAGCCTCCGCGAGCGGGAGTTCGTCGCCGCGGCGCGTGCCCTCGGGGCCCGCCCCGTCCGGATCGTGGCGCGCCACCTCCTGCCGCTGGCGGGGCCCGTCCTCCTCGTCCAGGCGACGTTCGGCATGGCGGGCGCGATGGTGGCCGAGGGCAGCCTCTCCTTCCTCGGGGTCGGTGCCCCGCCGCCGCTGCCGTCCTGGGGCGCGATGATCGACGAGGGGCGGCCGTTCCTGCTCGTCGCGCCGCACCTCGTCGTCTTTCCCGGTCTCGCCCTCGCACTCGCCGTGCTCGCGCTCCAGCTGCTCGGCGACGGGCTACGAGACCTTCTCGACGTGCGGCTCGACGGCGCCGGCCGCATGACGCCGTCGTGACGCGCGCGTTCGACGTCGTGGTCGTCGGCGGCGGCATCGCCGGTGCCTCGCTCGCCTACTTCCTGGCCGAGCGCGGCGTGACCGACGTCCTCCTCCTCGAGCGCGAGCCGCAGCCCGGATTCCACGCGACGAGCCGCAGCGCGGCGGTGCTGTCCGAGCTCGACCCGATCGCGACCCTCCAGGCGCTGAAGGTCGCGAGCGCCGGCTTCCTCCGCCACCCTCCGGAGGGCTTCTCCGAGACGCCTCTCCTGGCGCCGACCGGGATCATGCTGCTCTTCCGCGAGCCCGTGTGGAGCGCGATCCGTACGCTCGCGCCCGCGATCGCGCGCGCGGGCACGCGGCTCGACCTCCTGTCCGCCGGCGACGCGGCCGCCCGGGTGCCCGCGCTCGTCGCCGACCGCGTCGATGGCGCCGTGCTGCTGCCGGAGGACGGACACATCGACGTTCACGCGCTCCTCTGGGCCTACCTCGGCCACGCCCGGCGGCGCGGCGTCGTGCAGCGCTTCGGCGTGACGGTACGCGGGGTGCGCGTCGCGGGCGGCCGCGCGCAGGCCGTGTTGACCGACGACGGCGAGATCCCGACCCGCTGGGTGGTGAACGCCGCCGGCGCATGGGCGTCGGCGATCGGCACCCTCGCGGGCGCGACGCCCGCGGCACTCGTGCCGCACCGCCGGACGATCGTCGTCTTCGACGTGCCGCTCGACGTCCGTGCCTGGCCGCTGGTGGCGAGCGACGAAAACCGCCTGTACTTCGCGCCGGAGTCCGGCGGGCTCAAGCTGAGTCCAATGGACGAGGAGCCGATCGAGGCCTGCGACCCGGTGCCCGACGACGTGGCCGTGGCGTCGGGCTTCGAGCGGCTCGCGGCGCTCGCGCCGTCCCTCGTGCCACGGGCGGTGCGTCGGAGATGGGCGGGCCTCCGGACGTTCGCGCCGGACCGCGTGCCGGTGGTCGGGGAAGATCCGCGCCTGCGCGGCTTCTTCTGGCTCGCAGGCCAGGGCGGCTGCGGGATCGAGACGAGCCCCATGCTGGGGGCGATCGCGGCAGACCTGATCGTCGATGGCACGACGGCACGGTTCGACGCCGCGCGGCTGGCACCGTCGCGCTTCGCCGTCGCGTAGGGCGACGTCAGCGCTGACAGCGCGGACAGTAGAAGGTGGAGCGGCCGACCAGGACGCGGGCCCGGATCGGCGTCCGACACCCCGGACACGGCTCGCCGGCGCGATCGTAGACGCAGTGATCGAGCTGGAACCAGCCCTCCCGGCCGAGACCATCCCGGTAGTCGGAGATCGACGAGCCGCCACGGCGGATCGCCTCGGCGAGGACGAGGTGACTTGCGGCGACGATGCGGCGGCACTCCTCGCGCGCCAGCCGCGCCGCGCGCCGCCCGGGCCGTACGCCGGCGCGGAACAGGATCTCGTTCGTATAGATGTTACCCAGGCCCGCCACCCGTCGCTGGTCCATCAGCAGCGCCTTGATCGGCGTCCGCCGGGCGCGGGTGAGCGCGAAGAGCGTCTCGGGCGTGAACGCGTCATCGAGCGGGTCGACCCCGGCCCCGGTCTCGGCGGCGAGCGCCGTCGCGTCGATCACCGCCATGCGGCCGAAGCGACGCGGGTCGTTGTAGGTGACCAGGCGGCCGTCATCGAGCTCGATCACGACGTGATCGTGGCGCCGCGCGGTCCGGTCGGACGGGGCGAGCGTCAGCTGGCCCGTCATGCCGAGGTGGACGAGCCAGAGCCGTCCATCGTCGAGTCCGACCACCATGTATTTGCCGCGCCGGGTGACCGCTTCCAGCCGACGGCCCTCGAGGCGCGCCGCGAAGCTCCTCGCCACGCCGCCACGGAGCCGCCGCTCTCGCACCCGAACGGCGACGACGCGGCGCCCGACCAGGGCCGGGGCCAGGGTGCGCGCGACGGTCTCGACCTCGGGCAGCTCGGGCAACGGCTAGCCCTCGAGCGCCCGCGCGAGGCGCGCGAAGGCGGCAAGGTCGAGGGTCTCGGCACGCGCGCTCGGCGCCACGCCGGCGCGTGCGCAGGCGTCCTCGAGATCGACCCCGCGGCACGCTGCCAGCGTGGCGAGCGCGTTCCGCAGCATCTTCCGCCGCTGCCCGAAGGCCGCGCGCACGACTTCGCGAAACGCCTGCTCGTCGCCGAGCTCGACGCGTGGTCGCGCGGTCCACCGGACGTCGACCACGGCCGATTCGACGCGCGGCGGCGGGAAGAAGCTCCGCCGGGAGACGCGAAACGCGAGGCGTACGTCGGCGACCGCCTGGATGAGCACGGTCGTCACGCCGTAGTCCGCCGTCGAGGGACGCGCGACCAGCCGCTCGGCGACCTCGCGCTGGATCATGACGACGGCACGCGGCAGCCGGGCGCGCGCCTCACGCAGGCGGAAGAGGATCGGAATGGCGATGTTGTAGGGCAGATTGCCGACCGCCGTCACCGCCGGCTCGGTGACGAGGGTCTCGAGATCGACCGCGAGCACGTCGCCTGCGACCGTCCGCACGCGCGGGTTCTCGGCGTAGCGCGCGGCCAGGCGCGCGGCGAGCACGGGATCGACCTCGACGAGGTACAGCCGTCCCGCGCGGCCCGCGAGCTCGTCGGTGAGGGCGCCGAGCCCGGGACCGATCTCGAGCACCACGCTCCGCGGCCCGACGTCCGCCGTCTCGACGATGCGGTGGGCGACCCCCGGGTCGCAGAGAAAGTGCTGGCCCCAGCCCTTTCTCGGCCGGAGGCCGGCGGCGGCGAGCGCCTCGCGCGCCTCCCGCCGCGCGCCCATCACCCGGCGGCGCCGAGCGGCAAGTCGGCCTCGGCGCCAATCGCGAGGCCGTCGTCCGCCCCCGCCTCGAGCCGGCGCGCGCCGCCGAGCGCGATCATGGCGGCATTGTCGGTGCAGAGCTCGAAGCGCGGGAACACCACGTCGACGCCGAGCTCGCTGCCCGCGTCCGCCATCCGCGCCCGCAACCGGCGGTTGGCCGACACGCCACCCGAGACGACAAGACGAGCCACGCCCGTCTCTTCGAGCGCTTCGACGGTCGTGCCGACGAGCATGTCGACGAGCGCCTCCTGCACGCTCGCGGCGAGGTCGGGAAGAGCGTCGGGAGCCGGCGGCTCGTCGTGCACGCGCTGCCAGACCGCGGTCTTGAAGCCGCTGAAGCTGAAGTCGAACCGTCCGCGCTTCAGGCGCGCGCGCGGCAAGCGGACCGCCCCCGGGTTGCCGCGCTCGGCAAGCCGCTGGATCGCCGGCCCGCCCGGGTAGCCGAGACCCAGGAGCTTCGCGACCTTGTCGAACGCCTCGCCGACGGCGTCGTCGCGCGTCCGGCCAAGGCAGCGATAATCCCCTGCGCCGCGCGCGAGATAGAGGCCCGTGTGGCCACCGGAGACGATCAGGCCGAGGAAGGGAAACGGGATCGGGTCGTCGGGCGGCCGGTCGAGGTTGGCGGCGAGCAGATGGCCCTCCAGGTGGTTCACGCCGACCAGCGGAAGACGACGTGCCTGCGCGATTCCCTTCGCGACCGACAGCCCCACGAGGAGCGAGCCGATGAGCCCGGGACCGCACGTCACCGCGATCCCGTCGACGGCATCGAGATCGACGGCGGCGCGCGACAGGGCCGCGTCGATCACCGGCAGCATGTTGCGCACGTGATGGCGCGAGGCGAGCTCGGGCACCACGCCGCCGTACGGCCCATGGACCGCGTCCTGCGACGAGACCACCGACGAGCGCAGCGTGCCGCCGTCGAGCACGGCGGCCGCGGAGTCGTCGCACGAGCTCTCGATGCCGAGAATGAGCACGACGTCGTCAGGCGCGCCGCTTGATCGCGGCGGGGTGGCGGGACGGGGTGCCGCCGCGGCTCCCGGTCCTCGCCTCACGCACGCCTCGAAGCTGCAACGTCCCCCCGCAGCTGCAGGCGCGTGCGGAGGCTGCGGAGGTCGCCGCGGCGGCACCCCGTCCCGCCTTCCACGGCGTCGCCGCGCCACGCACCGACACCGGCATTCGGCGCGGGAGCGGGGGCGCCGGAGCGGCGACCCCGCAGCCGTTAGCGCGCGCAGCGCGGCGCGTGTGGGACGCCGCATTCTCGTCCGCGCGCTTACGGCGAGGACCGGGAGCCGAGCCGGTTCCCCCGCTCCCGCGCACGGCACTCCGGCGCCGCACGCGCTACCCCGTCGACGGCTTGACGGCGAGGAAGATCGTGTTGTCGCCGCGGCGGACGAGGAAGAGGACGCTCTTGCCCTTGCCGGAAGACTTGAGGCCCTTGCGGTAGGCGTCGACGTCCTTCACGGGGGTGCGGTTGACCTCGAGGATGACGTCGCCGCGCCGGAGGCCGGCGTCGGCGGCGGGGCCGCCTGCGTCGACCTGCGTGACGATGACGCCCTTCAGGCTGCGGTCGAGGCCGAGGTTCTCGGCCACCTCCGGCGTGAGCGTCTGCACGGTCAGGCCGAGATCCTCGGCGGTGCCGGTCCCCGCCTGCGCGGTCTCCTCTTCCTTCAGCTCCGCGATCTTGATGGTGAAGTTCTGCTCGCTCTTGTCGCGGATCGCCTTCAGCTTGACGGTCTTGCCGACAGGGGTTCGCGCCACGAGCAGCGGTAGCTCGGCGGAGTCGGTCACCGGCTTGCCGTCGTACTCGATGATCACGTCGCCCTGCTTGATGCCGGCAGCCTCGGCGGGTCCTTCCTTCACGACGTCCGCGACGAGCGCGCCCTTGGCGCTCGGCAGCCCGAGCGAGTCCGCGATGTCCGGCGTGACCTTCTGGATCATGACGCCGAGCCAGCCCCGCGTCACGTGCCCCTTCTCCTTCAGCTGCGGCACGATCTCCTTGGTCAGGCTGATGGGGATCGCGAAGCCGATGCCGATGTTGCCGCCGCCGCGGCTGAAGATCGCGGTGTTGATGCCCACCACCTCGCCGCGCGTGTTGATGAGAGGTCCGCCGGAGTTTCCCGGATTGATGGCCGCGTCGGTCTGGATGAAGTTGTCGTACGGCCCCTGGTTGATGTGCCGGCCGAGCGCACTGACGATGCCCGCCGTCACGGTGTTCTCGAGGCCGAAGGGGTTGCCGATGGCCACCACCCACTGACCGACCTTGAGACCGTCGGAGTCGCCGAGCACCACGGGGGTCAGGTCCGACGCGCCGTGAATCTCGATGAGCGCGATGTCCGTCTTCGGGTCGCGGCCGACGACCTTGGCCTTGAA
>Ga0209156_10003256_pt1 | contig 12312 bp, 13 predicted proteins | sample GraSoiAngelo_124_FD_185881 | JGI IMG/M metagenome (GOLD analysis project Ga0209156, IMG submission 185881) | Grasslands soil microbial communities from the Angelo Coastal Reserve, California, USA - 14_0927_05_20cm (SPAdes) (version 2) | ecosystem: Environmental > Terrestrial > Soil > Grasslands...
TCGCCGTCGTGGTGGAAGCGAAACATCTCTGCATGATGATGCGCGGAGTCGAGAAGCAGAACTCGATCATGAAAACTTCCTGCCTGCTCGGTGCTTTCAAAGACGACGCGCGCACGCGGTCTGAGTTTCTCTCGCTGCTGAAAGACTAACTGGATGATAGGCTTCCAGCCTGTCTCGGACGACAGGCATCTTGCCTTTCGAAGTCGCGCGTCGCCAAGCTGGAAGCGTGGCGGCCGAGTCAGGCAAGGTGCCTGACTTCCAAAGCGCATCTTGCCCGTCGAGTTTTGCGTTTCGCCAGGCTGGAAGCCTGGCGGCCAAGTCAGGCAGAATGCCCAACTTCCATGCGTCATTTGCACGATTTCTCGTCGTGGCGTTTGCTCCATCATGCTGTTGACCGTCAGCAAACGCGTCGAATTCTCCGCTTCGCGGCGGTTGTTTGCACCGAAATTTTCCGCAGAAGAGAACCGCAAGCTTTTCGGTGAAGAAAGCAGCGCGCGTTACGGCACCGGCCGCAACTATGTCGCCTACTTTGTATTCAGTGGTCAACCCGATACCACCACCGGGATGCTGATCAACATCAGCGAAATTAAAGAACGCGCCGGTCAAATCATTCACGACCGCTACGACCATCGCTTTTTGAACGAAGATAACCCCGCGTTCGACGAGAAGGTGCCGACAGCCGAGAATGTTTGTCGGCAGCTTTTCGATGATGTCGCACCGCTTTTTGGCCGCGATCCGGCGAAGCTTGTTGCAGTGCACCTGCGGGAAACTCCGGAGCGCAGCGCAACCGCTTATGCCGACGGCGCGATTGAAGCAAATTACTGGTTCGATTTCTCCGCTGCACGCCGAACAATCTCTCCGCATCTAAGCGCGTTAGAGAATGAAAAACTCTTCGGCGCGTCCACCGGCGAGCATGGTCACAATTATCGGACCCGACTTACCCTTCGCGCCGACTCGGTTGCACCAGAACCTGCACTTGGGACGCAGGAGGAAATCTCCTCATTGATTCAGTTACTCCGAACCCAACTCGATCACAAGAACTTGAATCGCGATGTTGATGCATTGAGCGGGAAACCGGTCACCACCGAATCGTTGTCGCGCTATATTCTTCAAAGCGGATCTAATAAACTGCCATTGTTCCGAGTTCGCCTGCATGAACGAGTCGACTTTTTTGCGGAAGCTTGGAGTGGTGGCGGAATGTTCTTGGGAATGCGTGAAACGTTTAGCGCTGCGCATCGTCTGCATGTGCCTTCTTTTTCCGATACGCAGAACGCAGAGCTCTTCGGTAAATGCAACAACCCGCGCGGACACGGCCATCGCTACGTCGCGGAGGCGACAATCGCCGGCGAATATAATGAGCGTTCGGGCGCGCTGGCGAATTTTGAAGAACTGCGCAACGCTCTGGGGCAGGCGCTCGCACCCTGGCGCGACAAACATCTCGACCTCGAGACCGAGGAATTTCGCGATAAGTCGTCTACCGGCGAAAACATTGTGCGTGCACTCTGGCCGAAAATCGATAACGCCCTTCAACAGCGCCTTGTGCGTCTGCGATTATGGGAAACGGCCAACAATCGTTTTACTTTGCGCAGGGTGTAGCACAGCCTTCTGAACTGTGACGCCGCCTTACACAAAGGGACGTACTTCTGTGCGTCCCGGACTCGCGGTGGCGAGTTTGTGGAGCAACATGCTTCTGCATGTCTGGATGCACAGAAGCGCGTCCCTTCGTAAGAGCTTTCAACCGAGCTAAGCTCGCTCTAACTTCCAGACGCATATGATTAAGGGACTCAGCGGCGACGTTACCGTTAATGTAATCGCGTCGATCATCGCCTCGCTCGTTCTGCTTGCTGCCGGATTTCTCTGGGGAAAATACAAGGAACGACGCAAGTACGGTCGCAATCTCGAGGACTACGATTTCTACCCGTTTGCGATCAACCGCGAAAACTTCCCCGAATTTAACCTCAAGGATTTCCGCCTCGGGATGCATTATTTCCTGAAGAACAACGATTACACCGCGGCACGACAATTGATTTTTATCGGCGAACAAAACAATGTGCGTGGCCAGCTCGAACCTTCGGAGCAAAAAGTCTACGCCAGGCTTTTCGAGAAATATGAGGGCAAGAAAATCGCCGACGACACGGCCGAGTATTTGGAAAATTATGTGCGGATTGTTCGCTTGATCGGAAAATCATTTCCTAATTCCGGAATCGAGATCTTGCTGCACAACCTCGCCGACCCATCACATTCGCTCATTGTGCTGGAAAATAACGTTACCGGCAGGCATCTGCGCGATGGCACGACCAACTTGCTCATTGATCTGAAGAAGCGCCAGCTCCTGCACGAGGACAAGTTGAACTACGAGCTGAATATTGGTGCGCGCAGGTTCAAATGCACTACCATCCCGATTTTGCGCAAGGATTTCGGTATTGTCGGCGCGATATGTATCAACATCGATGCGAATTATCTCACCGACGAAGTGATGCAGAGCAAGGAGCGGATCGAAGCATGGTTCAAGAATTTCTGCCGAACTGACAGGCAACTCGACGAGAACATCCTGAGTAAGGATGAGTACGCCAAGGCGATGAAAGGGCAGCGTCACTTCAAAGACGAAGCGTTTTGATCGCACTCCCGAATAAAGATGAAACGCTACCTCATCACTGGCGCCAGCCGCGGTATCGGCCGCGCCATCGCGATGAAGCTAGCCGCGCCGGGTGTGACGTTTTTATTGCACGGGCGTGACACCGTTGCGCTGGCCGAAACCTGCCGGGCGGTGGAAAAGAGCGGCGGGAAAACGGCAAAATTGATTCACGATCTCGCCAACTTTCGCGGCATCGACGACCTGGCGGCCGAGGTCGGGCATAAGCCGATTGATCTATTGGTCAACAACGCCGGCATCGCGGTGGTAAAGCCGTTTGCTGAAATCACGCGTCAGGAATGGGAGCAAACTATCGGCGTGAACGTAACCGCGCCGTTTTTCTTGATCCAACACTTCGCGCCGCGGATGCCACCGGGCTCGAGCATCGTCAACGTTTTGTCGATCGCAGCGAAAACCGCTTATCCAAACTGGAGCGCGTATTGCGGGAGCAAGTTCGCCCTGGAAGGATTGTCCACGGCGATTCGCGAAGAACTTCGTTCGCGCAAAGTGCGAATGCTGAACATTTACCCGGCGGCGACCGATACCGAAATCTGGAACGGCGTTTCCGGTGAGTGGCCGCGCGAGCAAATGATGTCGGCTGTCGATGTCGCGGATGCCGTCGCCTATGCCATCAGCCAGCCGCCCGCGGTGATTATTGAGAACATCACCCTTTCAAATACTGCCGGGACCCTCTAGTCGTCATCCCGAGCGAAGTCGAGGGATCCCGAAAATTTTAAGGTAACGCCGCGGGATCCCTCAAGTTTCGCTCGGGATGAGCAAAAAATCGGAACCAGATCGCGTCTGATCAGGCACCCAGAATTTCTCGCGCGCGCTCGAGTGCGGCATCGATGTTTGCGCAAATATTGTCGAGACCGATCCTGTCAACGAAGCCGGAATGAAACAGCACTTTCATCGGCTGCGGTTGCACTCCGCTGAGGAGAAGCTCGGTGCGTTTGCGATGAAATTTCTCGAGCGCTATCTCGAGCGCGTGCAAGCCGGTGGCATCAATTGCCGGCACGGCACGCACTCGAAAAATCACCACGCGCGGCACACGCAAGGCGCGGGCGAGAGCAGACTCGAGCTTCTCCGCCACGCCGAAGAAAAACGGACCTTCAATCCGAAATACGAGCACGCCTTCCGGCACATTTTTTTCACGAATAGAATCGCCCCCGAGCTCCAGCTCACTTTCGGGCGTGACCAGTCTGATCTGCGTGATTTCTTCCATTCGCCTAACGAAAAGCGCGCCTGCCATCGCTAAACCCACACCGACCGCGATGGTAAGATCGAAGGTGACGGTGAGAACAAAGGTTAGCAGCAGGACGAAAAAATCGCTCTTCGGCCCGCGTGCGAGTTCCGAAAAGTTGTCCCACTCGCCCATGCGGTAGGCGACAACGAAGAGCACCGCGCTCAATGCCGCTAACGGAATAAATTTTGCCAGCGGCGCCGCTACCAAAACGATGATTAGCAGCGTGACGGAATGAACAATGCCGCCGACCGGGGTTTTTCCACCACTGCGAATATTGGTCGCCGTCCGCGCGATCGCCCCAGTGGCGGAGATGCCACCAAAAAATGGTGTCACAATGTTGGCCAGGCCTTGTCCGATCAATTCCTGGTTCGAATCATGCCGCGTTTCGATCATTCCATCAGCGACCATCGCCGAAAGTAGCGACTCAATTGCACCGAGCACTGCGATGGTGAGGGCAGGCGCCATCAGTTCCTGAATCTGCGCAAATGAGCAATGCGGCACGTTTAACTCCGGAAATCCGGAAGGGATGCCGCCGAATTTCGTCCCGATGGTTTGCACGCCGAGATGCATAGCGACGACGGCAATGGTCGGCACAATCACCGCGACGATTGACGCGGGCACGGCCTGCCATTTTTTCGGCCACAGAATCAGGATGGCCAGTGCGAGTAGCCCGAGCGCCAGCGCTGACCCGTGCGTCTCGCCCAGATGTTGCGTAATTGTCCAAACCTGCTCGAGCGTGTGACGAGGCATCTGCGCATCGAGCCCGAGAAATTCCTTTAATTGCCCGACGAAAATGATGATGGCGATTCCGCTGGTGAATCCTGCGATCACCGGGTACGGAATGAACTTGATCAAACTGCCGAGTTTGAGTGCGCCCATGGCGACGAGAAAAATTCCCGCCATGACGGTCGCCACCGCGAGACCGGCGTAACCGTGAATCCCGACGATACCGGCGAGAATGGGAACGAAGGCGCCGGTCGGCCCGCCGATTTGCACTTTGCTGCCACCGAACGCGGCGATGATTGCCCCTGCAATGATCGCAGTCCACAAACCTTGCGCCGGCGTCACGCCCGAAGCGATGCCGAAACCGATCGCGAGTGGCAGCGCGACTATGCCGACCGTTACGCCAGCAGCCAGATCGGAGCAAAAAGTCTGCCGATCGTAATCGCGCAAACACTCGATCAGTTTTGGTTTAAAAAACTGCATTGCTCGCGTTCGCCTATCTGTCATTCCGAGCGAAGTCGAGGAATCTCTAACTATTTTTTGCTATAAGGTCTGTCACCCGAAAAGAACTAGCGAGATCCTCGCATGTTGTTAGGAGCGGATGCCGCAAGAATTTTATTTCGCAGTCGCGCCCTATTCACATTCGTAGCCGCGGTATCATGCTTTCTTCCAACGCCACGCGCGATGCGAGTCAATCCGATGGTTGCGTTGCTGACGGAGTGATGATGCGCAGCTTGTAGCCGCGTCTCTATGAGACGCGTGCGCACGGTTCACAAAGCCGTGGCTACATCCTCAAATTTGCATAACGCGGTTAAATTGTCGGTATTAGCTAGTCGTCGCAATTGGGGAGTGACGAGGGACAGGGGTTGAGAGAAAATCCGGAATGACTTCGACTCTTCCGGAGACACAGAAAACGACTGATGAGCGTTGGCGATTTTGGCGCGATGTGCTCGTCTTCGAGCTCAAAATGTTCATCGGCAACTTGCGCGATATCGCGCTCATGCCCGTGTCAGTGGTGGCCGCTATGATTGATCTAGTCAGCAAAGGGGAACGCGAAGGATCGCTCTTTTACCGGGTCTTGCGCTGGGGCGCGCACAGCGAAGAAGTCCTCGATGCTTACAGCCCGATTAAAGACGAGCTGCAAGATCGAAAGATCAATCCCAATTACACGGTGGACGCCGTGGTGGCACGACTAGAGGGCGTGCTGCTGCGTGAGTACGAAAAAGGCGGAACAGCTGCGACGATTAAAGCAGCTCTGGATCGGACGATTGATCAGTTACATCGCGAAACGGGAAAACATCGCGAGCGGGCGCGGAGTGTTGTGGTCAAGGCAATCGAAGGAGGAAAAAAGTTGGGCGAGGCGGCGGCGAAAAGGAAAGAGGAGGAATGAAGCGCATCATCGCGCGCTTCAGTTATGGAGGGACGGCCGCTGTGCCGTCCCAAAATTGGGGAGGAGACGGCGCTCGTCGCTCCAATGTTATGAGAGAGAGCGCCGGCCTCAATGCGCGGTGGCACGCTCGTGGATAGCGCGGTATTCCGGCATCTTATGATATTCCACCAAGCGGAATCCCCAATCGACCAGGGTCTGTTTGTCTTTGTTGGTTGAGGCAACCTGCTTCAGGAATTTGGCGATGCGTTCCTTGAGCTCCGGTTGCTGCCCAACCTCGTCGAGGATTTCAAAGATTTCCATCGAGAGCAACCAGTCGGCGGGATGCTGCGCCTGCTGTGTTTCCCAGATCTCACCCAGCCGTTCGTAACCGACTTTGCGCTCGCGAATGTCGCGCACCTGTTGATACAGGCTTTCCAGCTTCTTTCGCTTGGCGTCGGACGGCACTTTGATCGTGCGCTCCTTCGGCACGAGCGCGACTTCAAGAAATGCGTCCTTGTCCGCGGCGCCATTGAAGACCGAGCTGATCTTTTCGCCCACGGCCATGTCGAACTCGCCCCATGCCGGATCGAACAAGATGCAATCGCCTTGTTTCACGCTGCAGTTCGAGAACGTGATCAAAAGCAGCTTGTCATCTTGCCGGACGATTTTTTCGACCCGACCTGACACGATGACGCCGCTTTCAAGTTCGATTGTCGCTTTCCTTCCTTCGACAATGCCGATGCTATGCAGTTGGTCGTTAGAAAGATTTTCGGGCGCGGCATGAACATTTCGCCAACGCCCAATCGGAGCGCCGAATCCTTCCGCGTGCCGGTCCTTCCCGTGCCCACTCAGCTCCTTGTTTCGAAATGCGAGCGCGGTAGGTCCCTTCGATTTAAAGTAAATTGATTGCCTGCTTTCGTCAGTCAGCACCTCGCTAAAGACGCCGCTCACCTGCAATCCCGATGAGTATTCGCAGGTCGCGATGTTATTGCACTCGATTGCCTTGTTGATGCCCCCGAGGCCGCCAACCCGATAAGCCATGGTGCTGGCAAATTCCTCGAGCACGTCGCGCAGATGATTGAAATCGCGACAAACGAAAAGTTGCGGCTGGCGCGTGGTGATATCGAAAGGCGTATTCTGTGCAGCAATCGAGTACGGAATTTTTTTCACGTTCGCTTCCAGACACGAAACCGATTCGCCGATAGAAGAGAGCAAGCCGGCGCCGTAAATTTTTGGTTTATCGAGGGTGCCGATCAGTCCGTACTCGACCGTCCACCAATGTAAGCGCGAGAGCAGTGCCATCTCGGATGGTTCACCCAAATTCTTTTGCCGGCGTTCCACTTCGCGCGTCGCTTCCTCAACTGCATTTGGATCGGAGTTTGGCAATTCCTTCAAAATCGAAAGGTGCCGGATCGCTTGATAAAGCTCGAAATCCCGTCGCGATTGCATCGCTTTCGCACCCACTTCGCCGAAGCGCTGCAAGTAATTCGAGTACTCGCGATCGACAATAATCGGCGCGTGCCCAGCCGCCTCGTGCACGATATCGGGCGCGGGCGTGTATTCGATGTGATGGATCTGACGCATGTCGCACGCGATCACGAGAACCTTGTAAGCCTGAAATTCCATGAACGCGGCCGGCGGAATAAATCCATCCACCGCCACCGCGCCCCAATCGATCGTCCCGAGAATCTGGTTCATCTCCTCGATCCGCGGAATGCGTTCAAAGGAAATGCCGGTATCGAGCAATCCCTGGAAATAAACTTTATGGGCGTATTCCTTCAGGAAAAAAATGTTCTGGCGCATGATGAAACGCCAGACCGCGTGATCAACCGGGGTGTATTCTTCATAACGTTGATCGACTGCGAATTGCAGCAGATGTTTCGGCAGCGATTGCACCGCCCGGTTGGTTCGGCTGAAAGGTTGAATACTCATCGGGTTTCCTCCGTGCGCACCTGCGCCAAGTCATTTTACGATGTTTGAATGTTTGGAGCAAGAAGCGGCTCTCCGCGAACGGCGGACCGCAGACCTCTTGGTCTGTGCGCCAGCGGAGTTGCACTCCGCCGCTTAGCGCAAAAAAAGCGGGCAGGATGTCCGCTTGGCGCACAGGCCCAGAGGCCTGCGTTCCTAATTCTCGCGATGACGGCGGGAGCGGCGGATTCCGCGGATGATGCCGATGCGCGCAGCGAAAGCGATAATCCATGGCGCCAGAAATGCCAGCGCAATACCGATCATGCGCACACTCCACATTAACGTGCTTGCGCCTTGCTCAATGGTGCGCCGCATTGTTGCAGGAAGACCCGAACCTTCTGTTAACAGATTCCCATGGTCGCTTTACCGAGGACACGGCGAATCGGGGCTATGTCCCCGATTTCTTGCATTTTGTAGGGCAGGCGTTCCCGCCTGCCGATTGAATTAAGATGGCAAGCGGCGCGCTTGTCCTACAAATTCCTCATCCCGATGCCACATTGATCCCGTAGCGAACGCTGCAAGGGTAACGCCGCGGGATCCCTCGACTTCGCTCGGCATGACGGCGAAGATGATCGTCGAAATGGGAATCCTGCGCCTCGGAGTCAATGTCGATCACATCGCGACGCTGCGACAGGCACGCTACGTCACGATGCCCGACTCAAAAAACGCCGAGCCCGATCCGGTAGCGGCGGCCTCGATTTGTGAGCGCGCCGGCGCACATGGCATCACCGCGCATTTGCGTGCCGACCGACGCCATATTCAGGACCGCGACATGGAACGCTTGCGCGCCAACATCATGACCAAACTGAATTTTGAAATGGGGAACACGCCCGAAATCCTCGACGTCGCCATCCGCATTCGACCAGATGAAGTTTGTCTCGTCCCCGAGAAACGCGCGGAAGTGACAACCGAAGGCGGGCTGGATGCCATCGCCAGCCGCCGGGATTTGGCCAATACCATTCAGCGTCTCCACGCCAATGGCATCCGCGTCAGTCTCTTTATTGATCCCGACGAAAAACAAATCGACTGCGCGACCGAACTCGGAGTGGAAATGATCGAGTTACACACTGGCAAACTGGCGAACGCCTTCACAGAAAAAATCGAGGCGCAGGAGCTGGATCGCCTGTGTCAATGCGCGCGGCATGCGCACGGTTCAAAACTTCAGGTCAATGCCGGTCATGGTATCAACTGCCGGAACATCGCGCTCATTCACAAGATTCCGCATTTGACCGAGCTCAACATCGGCCACGCCATCGTTTCGCGCGCAATTTTTGTGGGCTGGGAAAACGCTGTGCGCGAAATGCTGGCATTAATGGAGAATTACAACGGATGAGTGCGCAAGCTGGAAGCCGGCGCAAGCTTTTGGAGTGCGGTTCCGCAATTGCCGGAGCGCTTTGGGAACCGGCGTGCAAACGGTGCGCGGTTGGCCGTGCCGCGTTGGAAAATTCAACATGAGCGTGCTCGGAATTGGCGTGGACATGGTCGAGGTCGAGCGGATTCAGCATTCGCTCAATCGCTTCGGCGAACGTTTTATGAAACGCGTTTTTACCAAGGGCGAAATCGCCTACTGCGTGTCGATGAAATTTCCCGCGCGCCATTTTGCCGCCCGGTTCGCGGCCAAGGAAGCGGTATCGAAAGCATTCGGCACTGGCATCGGCAAAGCAATGGGCTGGCGCGATATCGACGTGCACAAAAAAGAAAGCGGCGAGCCGTTCCTGGTCCTTCACGAAGGAGCCGAGACCTTCGCTAAAGAGCGCGCGATGAAATCCGCCCGGATCAGTTTGAGTCATACCGAGCATCATGCCGTGGCGATGATCGTCATCGAAGGGTAAACAGGCTCGCCGGCGGTATCTTCCGGGTAGCGCACGCGTCTCGCGTGTTGGTTTCGGCGTCACGCCGAAACAGTCTTTTCTGAGCATGAGACCACAGACGTAAATTCAATGCATTAGAAAAGTCCGCGATAGCGGGACGCCATCGGTCCGAGCCGGACTGGCGTTACACGCGAGACGCGTGCGCTACCCGGCAGCCTGCGCTCCCGGTTTTGAATTTATTCCTTCCGCTCCGCGTGCCGATACTCAATCACCTGGACACGTTCCAGCGTCACCATTCCGCCGCTCATCATTTCTTCCAGCGCGGGCAGGAACGCTTGGATTTTTTCTTCGCTGTCCACGATTTCAATGACAATTGGCAAATCCATTGAGAGCCGAAGAATTTTTGCGGTGTGCATCCGACTCGATTTCCCAAAACCCATCGGGCCACGCAGAACAGTCGCGCCGCCGAGATGCATTTCGCGCGCTTTCAAAACGATCGCTTCATAAAGTGGTTTGTGATTCCAGCGATCGCTTTCGCCGATGAAAATGCGCAACAACATTGAATCACGTGGAACTTCCATATTCGAAAAATGCTAAGGTTGATTGAGTAACATCGCGAGATAATCGCCGAGCCAGACTGCGAGCAGACAAAGCACGAATGATCCGATCGCGTTGAGCGCCGCGAAGAGCCACTCGCCGTCACGGGCGAGGGCGAGTGTTTGCAAGGTGAAAGAAGAAAACGTGGTGTAACCACCGAGCACGCCAATCATAAAAAACTGGCGGAAACTCGGACTCGACCAAATGCGACCGTCGAGGCCGGTGACTGCAGCAAAAAAACCGATAACGAACGAGCCACTCATGTTTACGAGCAGAGTGCCCGCTGGAAATGTTTCGCCGAACTTTTGTGCAATTGCGCCCGAGAGCCAGAAACGCCCGACTGATCCAAGCGCACCACCAATTGCCACAACAAAATAGCTGAACATAAAAAAGATTCCTGACGCGTCGCCGCGCATCAGGAGTTATCAGCTCTGAAAAACAGTCAGGGCAGTTTTCCCAAACGAGGGACGGCAAACTCCATTGCCGGCGCAATTGGTAAACGATGATGTTAGAAATGCAAGCGCGGAGCAGCGAGGGTTACGCGATGAGCCGCGCGTTTGGCCAGACGAACTGAAATCGGTTTCGCTCGCGACCGGGCTCGGCGCCGCCAGCAGCTCCTGTTCGTACGCGGCGGTCACGGCGGCGCGGAGCGCGATTCAGCAAGGCGCAGCACTCATCCCGGCTCTCGCGTTTATGTTCGCCTCGACAAATCTGGTGATCGAATTGGGCGCGGTTCTTTGGGTTTTGATGGGGTGGCAGTTCGTGCTCGCTGAATTTTTCGATGCTTTCCTTCTTAACACAATCATGTGGTTAATGATACGATTGTTTTTACCTAAAAATCTTGAAGCGCAAATCAGAGAATGAGCCGGACATCAAGCGTACGAGAATAGACATTGTCACCGCCCTCTTCGCAGAGCGCCGGCGTGGCAGGCGAGCATCAGCCGGAACATCAAGGAGGAAAATGGATGCGAGTGGCGCACGCATTCGTCACCGATTGGTCGATGCTTTGGAAGGAAATTCTAGGCGGATTTTTGATTGCCGGGTTTTTGGCAGCGCTGATGCCGCGCAGTTGGTGACACGCTTTGTTTCTGCAAAGTGGGCCGCCTGCGGTTCGCTGGGCCGCCTGCGGTTCGCCTGATCGAGAATGCACTCGTCGGCCCGATCATCGCGATAATCTCGTTCGTGTGTTCGGTGGGAAACATTCCGCTCGCCAGTTTGCTTTGGTCGCACGGCATCAGTTTCGGCGGCGTGATTTCGTTTATTTACGCAGACCTGATCGTCATTCCGATCATCATCATCTATGCGAAGTATTACGGTGCGCATGCTGCCGCCTGGATCATCGCAATTTTCTACGCCTCGATGGTTCTCGCCGGAATCATCGTCGATCTGCTTTTCAGTGCACTAGGCTTGATTCCCCTAGGGATTGCGTCCACCAAGCGCGGCGGAGCACGCGCACATCATTTGGAATTACACGTGCATCCTCGACTTGGTTGCCGCCATTTTCGCGGCCTGGCTCTTGTTTTTGCATTTTCGGTCGCGGGACAAACAGAGCGCTCGCGCGTGCCATTGAAGTAGGCTGACGCTCCAGGGAGCCGCCTCAATCTTCCCCGGCTCGACAGAGTCTCGCCCTGACAATAGAAAGTTTCGAAAATTTAGAGGATGCGACTTTTACTGTTTTCTCATTGCAGGAACTGGAACACAGGTCTTCAGGCCTGTGCGCCACACAGGGCTCCAGCTCTGTGTTCCACGGCGCGCGTCCCTTCAGGTCGAGGCGAAAATCGCGCATTGCGCGTAACGAAGCGTTCCATCACGTTCAACGCCGATGGCGAAGACGTTTTTCATCACCACCGCGATCGATTACACCAACTCGGCGCCGCACATTGGGCATGCCTACGAAAAAATTCTCGCCGACGTCATTGCGCGATATCGCCGGCTGAAAGGCGATAATGTATTTTTTCTGACCGGC
>Ga0209156_10003257_pt1 | contig 12307 bp, 12 predicted proteins | sample GraSoiAngelo_124_FD_185881 | JGI IMG/M metagenome (GOLD analysis project Ga0209156, IMG submission 185881) | Grasslands soil microbial communities from the Angelo Coastal Reserve, California, USA - 14_0927_05_20cm (SPAdes) (version 2) | ecosystem: Environmental > Terrestrial > Soil > Grasslands...
TCATCGAGCTGGCGCGCGAGGCGGGCGCCGCCAAGGTGTACTTCGCCTCCGCCGCCCCCCCGGTGCGCTTCCCGAACGTCTACGGCATCGACATGCCGGCGGTGAGCGAGCTGGTGGCGAGCGGCCGTACCGTGGAGGAAGTGGCGCGCCTCATCGGCGCCGACTGGCTCGTCTACCAGGACCTCGAGGACCTGATCGCCGCGTGCAAGCACGAGGATGCGCGCATCCGGGAGTTCGACACCTCGTGTTTCTCCGGCGAATACGTCACCGGCGACGTCACCCCCGAATATCTCGAGCGCCTGCAGCTGGAGCGCTCCGACGCGGCAAAGCACGCGCGCCGCGAGCAGCGCGCCAAGCTCAAAGTGGTGCGCGGGAGCTGAACTGGCGGAACATCCCGACCCGCGCCGCGAGTTGCTGCTCGGCCTGCTGCGGGCGGGTCTTGAGCGCGTCGACGGCCGCCGTTGCGTGCGCGAGGCGCTCAGCGGATCCGCCGGCGCTCGCGCACCGGCGCACGTGTGGCTGGCCGCGATCGGCAAGGCCGCCGAGTCCATGGCGCGCGGCGCGCACGAGGCGCTCGGCGCCGCCATCGAGCGCACGCTCCTGATCACGCGCGACGCGCCCGGCGCGCAGTTCGTTGCCGGCGGCGCCGTCGAGGTCCTGCTCGGCGCTCACCCGCTGCCCGATGAACGCTCGCTCGCCGCCGGCGAGCGCCTGCTGGCGTGGGTGGAGGCCCTGCCACCCGAGGCGCAACCGCTGTTTCTCATCTCCGGGGGCGCCTCGAGCCTGGTGGAAGTGCTCGAGGCGGGCGCCACCCTGCACGATCTCGAGGAGCTCACGCGCCAGGCGTTCGCGCAGGGGATCGCGATCGGCGAGCTCAACGCGCGCCGTGCGGCGCTGTCGCGCATCAAGGGGGGAGGGCTCGCGGCGCGTCTGCGCGGCCGGCCGGCGCAGGCGCTGTTCGTGTCGGACGTGCCGCAGGATGATCCGCGCGTGATCGGCTCGGGCCTCATGGGTCCGGCGGCGAGCGGCGAGGACCGGGTCGAACGCCGCGTGGTGGCCTCGGTGGATGACGCCGTGGCCGCGGTTGCCGCCGCGGCGGCCGCTCTCGGCCTCGCCGTACACGCGCCGGGGCGCCGCTTCGAGGGCGATGCCGTGCGCCTGGCGGCGCGCTTTGCGCACGAGCTGTGCCTCACGAGCGCGCAGCTGTGCGTCTGGGGCGGCGAATCCACGGTGCAGGTGCCCCAGAACCCCGGTCGCGGCGGGCGCAACCAGCACCTGGCGCTGGCGGCGGCGCGGTTGCTGGCGGGGCACGCGGACCTGATGCTGCTCGCCGCCGGCACCGACGGCATCGACGGCCTCACCGAGGACGCCGGCGCCCTGGTCGACGCCGAGACCTGCGCGCGCATCACGCTCGCGCAGCTCGACGCCGACCGCTGTCTGCAACAGGCGGACTCGGCGCGCGCGCTCGCCGCGAGTGAAGATCTGGTGCATACGGGTCCGACCGGAACCAATGTCGGGGATCTGGTGATTGGACTTAAGCTGGGGGCGGGGGCGGCGCGCGCCCTCGTGGACCGTCATGGCGGGGCGCGCTCGCGCGTGCTGTAATTTCCCCGATGCGACTGCTGTTGATCGAGGAAGACGCGCGCCGCTGCGCGCACATCCGGCAGCGGCTCGTCTCCTGGCGGCCGCAGGCGCAGCTCGTGGTCCACAACCCGGTATCGCAGGGCGCCCTGGCGCCGGAGTTCCTCGCCCAGGGCTTCGATGCGGTGCTGCTGGCGGATGTCTGGCCCGGTGGCCGCGGTCTCACCTGGGCACGCGAGCTGGCCGGCCGTACGGGATTTGCGCCGCTGGTGCTGCTGTGCGGCGCGGACGCTTCCGCGGCGCGCGATGCCGCGGCGCTGGGCGCCTATACCCTGAGCCACGAGGACCTCGATCGCGACACCTTCGCGCAGGTGCTGACCGCGGCCGAGGGGCGCCAGGCGCACGCGCGCGCAGTGTGGCGCACCAGCCGCGCGGGGCTTGAGACGCAGCGCTTCGGCGATGCGTTCATCCGCGGCTATCGCTGCATCCGCAGACTGGCGGCCGGCCCGATGACCGACCTGTTCGTCGGAGAGAGCGAGCGCGCCGGGACGCTGGTGGCGCTGAAGGTGGCGCGCGACCGCCAGGACGAGCAGCAGCCGACGTTCGACATGTTCCGCCGTTTCCTGCAGGAGTACGAGATTGGCCAGCGCATCAACGACCCGGCCGTGGTGCGCCCGTACGACCTGGGCGTGAGCGACGAGCACGCCTGGCTGGTGATGGAATACCTCGCGCTCGGGGATCTGCGCCGGCGCATGCGGACCCGTCTCACGCCGCGCGAGGCGCTGCGCCTGGCCGCCGCCATCGCGCGCGCCCTGGCCACGATTCACGCGGCCGGGGTGCTGCACCGCGATCTGAAGCCCGGCAACATCATGCTGCGCGAGGACGGCGGCATCGCGCTCATCGACTTCGGCCTGTCCAAGGATGCCGCCCTCGCCCTCGACGTGACCGACTCCGGCACCATTTTCGGCACGCCGCACTACATGAGCCCGGAGCAGGGCCACGGGGAGCCGGTCGATGCGCGCAGCGACCTGTACAGCCTCGGCGTCATCCTGTTCGAGATGCTCACCGGGCAGAAGCCCTACCGCGCCCAGAACCCGATGGCGATCGTCTACAAACACCGCAAGGAGCCGGTGCCGCAGCTGCCGCCACAGTTCGCGGCCGTGCAACCGGTGCTCGAGGGGCTGCTGGCGAAGGCGCCCGCGGATCGCTTCGCCGGCGCGCTGCAGGCGGCCGAGGCGTTGCAGGGGACGCTCGATCGGTGGCTGGCCCGCGGAGCGCAGCCGTGAGCGCGCGCTCGCTACGCGCGGCCGGTGCAGCACCGCTGGCCTCGATCCTGCGCGCGCCGACCCCGCCGCGCTGGGTCGAGGATGCCGTCGGCCACCTGCCCGAGCTGCTGCGCGATCATGCCAACTGCGAGAAGAAGGCCGCCTCGAGCGCGCTCGCCCTGATGTTCGCCTACGCCGAGGACACCCCGCTGGCGCTGGCGCTGTCGCGCCTGGCGCGCGAGGAGCTGCGGCATTTCGAGCAGGTGGTGAGAGCCATGAGCGCGCTCGGGGTTCCCTGCGCGCGCCAGCGCCCCGGTCGTTACGCGCAGCAGCTGCGCCGCGCGCTGCGCAGCTCCGATCCCGGGCGCAAGCTCGATCTGCTGCTCGCCGCCGCCCTGATCGAGGCGCGCTCGGCCGAGCGTTTCCAGTTGCTCGCGGTGCGCGTGCCGGCGCCGCTCGCGCGGCTGTACCGGGAGCTGGGAGCTTCCGAGGCGCGACACTTCGAGGTGTACACCGGACTTGCCTGCGGCGTCGCCCCCGCACAATGGCAGGCGCGGCTCGGGGAGCTCGCGGCGCGCGAGGCGGAGCTGGTGACAACCCCCGAGCGCCTGCTGCGTTTTCACTCCGGGCCGTTGCATCTGCGGCCGACCCCGGCCTGACAGTTGCTTACAATGAGCGAGCGTCCGCACCTGTTGATCGTCGATGACGACCGCGAGATTCGCGGCCTGCTCGCCCAGTACCTCGAGAAGCACGATTTCCGCACCACCGCGGTAGCCGACGGGAGGGAGATGCGGCGCGTCATGGAGCGCTCGCACGTCGACCTGCTGGTGCTCGATCTGATGCTGCCGGGGGAAGACGGCCTGTCACTGTGCCGCGAGCTGCGCAGCCGCTCGCAGGTGCCGATCATCATGCTCACGGCGCGCGGCGAGGACGTCGATCGCATCGTCGGGCTCGAGCTCGGGGCGGACGACTACCTGGGGAAGCCCTTCAACCCGCGCGAGCTGCTGGGCCGCATCAAGGCGATCCTGCGCCGCACGGCGCACGCGCCGCGGGACCCGAGCCCGGAGAGCGTGCGCGGCTTTTCCTTCGGCGGCTGGCGGCTCGATACCATCACCCGCACCCTCGCCGACGCCTCCGGCCGGGAGGTCGCCCTCAGCGGCGCGGAGTACCGGCTGCTGGCGGTACTGCTCGGATCGGGCAACCGCGTGCTCAGCCGCACGCAGCTGACCGAGTTGCTGCGCGGCCGCGACGCCGATCCCTTCGACCGCAGCATCGACGTGCGCGTCAGCCGCCTGCGGCAGATCCTGGGCGATGATGCGCGCGCCCCGCACATCATCAAGACCGTCTACGGCGAGGGTTACGTGGTCGGCGTCAATGTCGTGAGCGACTGAAAGTGCGGGCTCAAGCGATGCGCCTGTCCCCGTGGCCACAATCGCTGTTCGGCAGGCTGCTCGCGGCATCGGTGGCGGCGGTGCTGCTGGCGCAGGCGGCGGGCCTGTTCCTCATCGCCCAGGAGCGGGAGCGCTTCGTGCTGCAGGGGAGCGTGCGCGAGTGGGCGCGCCGCATCGCCGAGACCACTCTCATGCTGCAGGCGCTGGACGGCGCCGAGCGTGCCGCGGCGCTCGGCCGGCTGTCGGCGCTGCCCGAGCCGTTGCACCTGCCGCACCCGCCCCCGGTCGCTCACGGGCACCCGGGAGGTGCGGGGCAGCGCGGCTTCGTGCGCCTGCCGCTGCTGTCGGATTTCGAGCGCACCCTGGAGGATCAGGTGCACAGTGCGCTCGGCCCGGCGTACCTGGTCGAGGTGAGCGACACGCCCGAGCCCGCGCGGCCGGCGATCGCGGTGCCGGTGCCGTTCTTCGAAGCGCACGAGCTCGCGACCCACCCGGGCAGCGCACGGCACTACGACGTGAGCGTGCGTCTGCCGGACGGCGCGCCGCTGCTGTTCCGGGTGGAGAGCCTGCCGGAGGGGGCCCCGCTCCCGCGGCACCTGTTCGCCAACCTGGGGCTGCTGCTGCTCATCCTGGTGATCGTCCTGTACGTCGCGGCACGCAACATCACCCGGCCGCTGTCGGAGCTGGCGCGCGCCGCGCACAGCGTCGGCCGCGATGCGCGCCCGGCGCAGCTGCAGGAGCGCGGTGCCCGCGAGCTGCGCGACGCGGCACGCGCCTTCAACACCATGCAGGACCGCCTGCGGCGCTACCTCGACAGTCGCACCCGGGTGCTGGCCGCGATGTCGCATGACCTGAAGACCCCGCTGACGCGGCTGCGGCTGCAGGTCGAGACACTCGACAATCCGCCCCTGCAGGAGCGCATCGGCCGCGAGCTCGACGAGATGGAGGCCATGGTCCGCGAGGCGCTGGCCCTGTTCCGCGGCATCGAGGACGGCGAGCCGCCGGCCGCCCTCGACCTGAACGCGCTGCTCGGCAAGGTGTGCGCGGAGTTCACCGACATGGGGCGGCAGGTGAGCCTCGCCGGCCACGCTGCGCAGCCCCTGACGGCCAAGCCGCAGGCACTCAAGCGCTGTCTCACGAATCTCGTGGCCAACGCCACCACATTCGGCACGCGCGCCGACATCCTGGTCGAGGATGGGCCGGTGGTCGCGATTCGGGTGCGCGACAGGGGTCCCGGCATTCCCGCGCAGGAGCTGGAACGGGTGTTCGAGCCGTTCTACCGCCTCGAGTCCTCCCGCAACCGCGACAGCGGCGGCACGGGCCTGGGGCTGTCCATCGCCCGCGACATCGCGCAGGCGCACGGCGGATCGCTTACCTTGTCCAACCTCCCCGGCGGTGGGCTGGAAGCGGCGCTGCTGCTGCCGCGGGAGCGATGAGCCGTCAATGGCTGGCACCGCAGTCAACGCACGGCTCATCGCGGCGCGGGCTCACCTTCACACTCCCTAACGATTGCTCACGGCTGCGCCTGCCGCCGGCCCGTTAGCGTGGTCACCGCAATGCCGATGTTGGCACCGCCGCGCAAGGAGAGACTCATGAAAGCCACCGTACTCGCGCTCACCGCCTTATGGGCAGGCGCACTCATCGCCCAGACCCCGGCCCCGCCGCCGCAACACGCCGCTCACCTGGATCACCTGGAGAAGCTCGCGACGCTGCTCGATCTGACCGACGCGCAGCAGACCCAGGTGCAGGCGATCCTGCGGGAGGAGCACGCCAAGATCAGGGCCGCCCACGAGCAGGCCATGGTGTCCGGCATCCAGCCCGATCCAGAGCAGATGCGGGCCCTGCACCAGCAGATCAAGCAGGAGACCCTGCAGAAGCTCACGCCGGTGCTGTCGGCATCGCAGCTGAAGAAGTTCCAGACGCTGCAGGAGATGCACGGTGAGATGAGGCACCACTTCGGGCACGGCGCACCGCCGGGCAGCGCCAGCACGCCGCCCCCCGCGCAGAACTGACCGTGCCGCGCACCGGCGCTTGCCGTAAGCCGCTCACGGGCGCGGCAGCTCGCGCAGCTGGTATTTGCCCCGCTCGCAGCTCAGGTAGCTCCCCTGCTCGTACCAGGCGCCGAGCACGATGCGCTGTGCCGGACCGCCCTCGGTCTGCAGCTCGTGCATGCCCGGGCGGTGCGTGTGCCCGTGGATCATGCGCCGCACCCGGGCGGCCCGAAACGCCGCGGCCACCGCGCCGGCATTCACGTCCATGATGTAGGGTACCGTGCGCGCGGTGTGCCGCCGGCTGCCGGCGCGCGCCTCATCGGCCAGCAGCTCCCGGTGCGAGCGCGGCAGGGCGAGGAAGCGCTGCTGCCAGTCCCGGCTGCGCACCAGGCTGCGCAGCTCCTGATAGGGATGATCGTCGGTGCACAGCGCATCGCCGTGCGTGAGCAACACCTGCTCGCCATCGAACTGCGCCACCACGGGATCCGTCAGCAGGCGGCAGCCGCTGCGCTCGCAGAAACCCTCACCGAGCAGGAAGTCGCGGTTGCCGTGCAGCGCGAAGCAGGCGACGCCGCGCCTGGTAAGGGCGCGCAGTCCGCGGCACACCCGGTCTTTCTGCGGATCCGGGTCGTCATCGCCCACCCACGCCTCGAACAGGTCGCCGAGGATGTAGAGCGCCTCGGCGGTGGCGGCCTCGGTGGCGAGAAAGGCGAGGAACTGCTCGGTGGCCCCGGGCGCGCCGGCATCCAGATGCACGTCCGAGACGAACAGGCGCGCCACGTGCGCTACTTCGGCGAGAGGATCGTGTCCTGCCGCGGCGGCGGCACCGGGGTGAGCTCCGGAGCCGCGCGGGTGGCGCCGGCGGCGACAATCTCCATCTTCTCGATGATGACCGGCTTCAGGGGCGCATCCGACTTGAACGGTCCGGCCGCGCCGGTGGGCGTCTCGCCGATGCGATCGATGACCTCCATCCCCTGCACGATGCGGCCGAAGACCGTGTAGCCCCAGCGGGTCGGCACCGGATCCAGATCCGAATTGTCGACCAGGTCGACGTAGAACTGTGCGTTGCCGGAGTGCGGCGCATCCCCGCGCGCCAGACCGACGGCGCCGCGCTTGTTCTGCAGCCCGTTGCCGGACTCGTTGACGACGTTTTCGTGCGCCGGCTTGAGAGCGTAGCTGGTGGCATCGTGCCCGCCGCCCTGGATGACGAAGTTCGCCACCACACGGTGGATCAGGGTGCCGGAGTAGAAGCCCTCGCGCACGTAACGCAGGAAGTTCGCCGCGGTGAGGGGGGAGCGGTCCTGGCGCACTTCGATGACGAACTCGCCCATATTGGTCGTGACCTTCACCTGCGGATTCGGCTCCTCGGCGCGCGCCTCACCGTGCGGCAGCATGACGGCGAGCAGCAGCGTCGCGAGGGCGCCGCTGCGGGTGCGGGGCGAAATGGACATCGAATCCTCCGGGGTTGGACACGCGCCGGCCGCGAATTCTATAGCAGGCGGCAGGGGCGCGGCGCTTTGTTGAGATTCGTGCGTTTCCCGTACCATGGACCAATGAGCGCGAGCGCGATGTCACCTCCGGGCGGGCAGCCGCAGCCGGTCACCCGCTTCGCCCCGAGCCCGACCGGCGAGCTGCACCTGGGGAACGCGCGCACCGCGCTGTTCAACCTGCTGCTGGCGCGCCGCGGCGGGGGGCGTTTCCTGCTGCGCATCGAGGACACCGACACCGAGCGCAGTCGCGAGGCGCACACCACCGCGCTCATGGCGGACCTGCGCTGGCTCGGCATCGACTGGGACGCGGGCCCGGATCGGGAGGATGACAGCGGGCCCTACCGCCAGTCGCAGCGCGGTGCGCTGTACGCGCGGCAGTTCGCGCTGCTGGAAGCTCGCAGGATGGTCTACCCATGCTTTTGCACGGCGCTGGAACTGGAGCTGTCGCGCCGCGCGCAGCTCGCCGCGGGCAAGCCGCCGCGCTACGCCGGCACCTGCCGCGACCTCACCCTGGATGAGCGCGTGCGTCGTCAGGCACAGGGGCTCGCGGCCACGCTGCGCTTTCGCGTGCCGCGCGGGGAGCGCGTGACGTTCGAGGACTTCGTGCACGGTCCGCAGAGCTTCCCGACCGATGACATCGGCGATTTCGTGGTGCGGCGCGCCGACGGCTCGGCGGCTTTCTTCTTTTCCAACGCGGTGGACGATGCCTGCATGGGAGTGACGCAGGCGTTGCGCGGCGAGGATCACCTCACCAACACTCCGCGGCAGCTGCTCATTCTCGCGGCTCTGGGCCTGGCGGCACCGGCCTACGGCCACGTGGCGCTCATCGTCGGCGCCGACGGCGCGCCGCTGTCCAAGCGCCACGCGGCGGTGAGCGTGCGCGAATATCGCGAGCGCGGCTACCAGCCGCTCGCCCTCGCCAATCACCTGTTCCGGCTCGGGCACTCGACCCCGCTCCATGGGCTGCTCACGCTCGAGGAGATGGCGCGCGCATTCGATGCGGCACACCTGGGGCGCGCGCCGGCGCGCTTCGACGAGCAGCAGCTTCTGGTGTGGCAGAAGGATGCCGTGCATTCGCTCTCGCCGCAGGCGGCGCGCGCCTGGCTCGCGCCGCTCCTGCCCGCGGGGCTCGATGCGCACGCCAGCGACGCGTTCATCGCTGCGCTGCTGCCAAACGTGGTGTTGCCCGAGGACGCGCGGCCGTGGGTGGATATCGTGTTCGGCGGGCCGCCGCCCCTCGGGCCGGCCGCGGAGCGGATGGTGCGCGAGGCCGGCACCGGCTACTTCGCCGCCGCGGCAGCGGCGGCGGCGGCGAGCGGCAACGACCTGCCGGCCATCGCGGGCGCGGTGCGCGAGGCGACCGGGCGCAAGGGCGCGGCGCTCTACATGCCGCTGCGCGTGGCGCTCACCGGGCGCGAGCACGGACCGGAGCTCGCGCCGCTCCTCAAGGCGATGCCCGCCGGCAAGGCGCGTGAGCGGCTGGCGCGTTTCGCATGATCCGCATCCACAACTCCCTCAGCGGCGAGAAGCAGGAACTCAGGCCGATCACGCCCGGGAGCTTGCGCATGTACGTGTGCGGCCTCACGGTGTACGACTACGTGCACATCGGCCACGCGCGCATGCTGCTCGTGTTCGACGTCGTGAGCCGCTATCTGCGCCATCGCGGCTACCGCCTCACCTACGTGCGCAACATCACCGACATCGACGACAAGATCATCCGGCGCGCCACCGAGAATGGCGAGCCGATCGGCGCGCTCACCGAACGCTTCATCGCGGCCATGAATGAGGATTGCGGGCGGCTCGGCATCGCCCGTCCGGATCATGAACCGCGCGCCACGCAATACGTGCCGCAGATCATCGCCATGGTGGCGCAGCTGCTGGCAAAGGACTACGCCTATGTGGCCGCCAACGGCGACGTCATGTACGTGGTGGCGCGCTTCGCCGGCTACGGCCGGCTCTCCGGCAAGCGCCTCGCCGACCTGCGGGCCGGTGCGCGTGTCGAGGTCGACGAAGCCAAGCGCGATCCGCTCGACTTCGTGCTGTGGAAGCACGCCAAGCCCGGCGAGCCGGCGTGGGACTCGCCCTGGGGCGCGGGCCGGCCCGGCTGGCACATCGAGTGCTCCGCCATGTCCACCGCGCTCCTCGGCACGCATTTCGACATTCACGGCGGCGGCATGGACCTCAAGTTCCCGCATCACGAGAACGAGATCGCGCAGTCCTGTGCCGCGAGCGGGGACGAGTTCGTCAACCTGTGGATGCACAACGGCTTCGTCAACGTGGACGAGGAGAAGATGTCGAAGTCGCTCGGCAACTTCTTCACCCTGCGCGAGGTGCTGCCGGCGCTGCGCCACCCGGAGGTGCTGCGCTTCTTCGTTCTCTCGAGCCACTACCGCGGCCCGATCAACTACTCCCTCGAGCAGCTCGAGCAGGCGGATGCGGCCTTGGGCAGGCTCTACACCGCGCTGCGCGACCTGCCGGCGGTAGCGGGCGCGGCCGGCGCACACACGACGCGCTTCCTCGAGAGCATGGACGACGATTTCAACACTCCCGAGGCGCTGGCGGTGCTGCAGAACCTCACCCGCGAGGTGAACTCGGCGCGCGATGCGGGCGATCTGGCGCGGGCGGCGCAGCTGGCAGCGGAGCTGCGGGCGCTCGGTGGCGTACTCGGTCTGCTCGGCGTGGAGCCTGCACAGTGGTTCCGGCTCGCCAAGCCGACCGTCGGCAGGCGCGCGAGGGAGACGGGTGCCGCCGAGGGTGGCGGCGCGGGCCTGTCCGATGAAGAGATCGAGGCGCGCATCGCCGCGCGCTCAGCGGCGCGGCGCGCGAAGCACTGGGCCGAATCGGATCGCATCCGCGACGAGCTGGCCGCGGCCGGCGTACTGCTCGAGGACAGGCCCGGGGGCAAGACCGCCTGGCGGCGCGCGTAGCGACGCTGTTCTATGCATCGCGGCGCCGCCAACTTGGAACGCGACTCGTCGCTTCCGGGTTTCGGGTGTTCCATGGCACCTGGTATCAGTTTATGATATATAGCGATAGTCATTACCGGTGGAAGTTAGTGCCATGCCTTCGAGCTACACAGTCGGTGATCATTTCGAGACCTTCATCAAGGAACAGGTGGAAGGTGGTCGTTATGCGTCCGCCAGCGAGGTCATTCGTGACGGCCTGCGCCTCCTGGAAGAAGATCAGCGGCGCCGCCAAGCTGTAATCGACGGCCTGCGTGGGGAAATCGATAAGGGTCGCCGCAGCGGTAAAGCGAAGCCCGCCGCCGAGGTCCTCGACCGTCTTGAACGAAAATACACCAGGATGGCCAAAGACCGCGGCAAGTGAATGCGCGCACACTTCACGCCGCAGGCCGAAACAGACCTGGAAGAGATCGGCGACCACATCGCGCTCGACAATCCTGAGCGTGCTGTTTCGTTCATCAGGGAAATACGTCAGCACTGCGAGAAGATTGCCGAAGGCCCGTTTCACTACGTTGCACGTCCTGAATTGGGCGACGTCGTGCGGATCTGCGTACACGGGAGCTACCTGATTATCTTCGAGCCCTTCGTGAGGGTGCCCTTATACTGCGAGTGCTCCACGGTGCTCGAAACGTGCCTGGAATTTTCGACAGCTCCTGATCCCTGCAATCGTCGTTCTTCGTGCCGCCGCGCCGCGGCGCGCGAAGCACTGGGCCGAATCGGATCGCATCCGCGACGAGCTGGCCGCGGCCGGCGTACTGCTCGAGGACAAGCCCGGGGGCAAGACCGCCTGGCGGCGCGCCTAGACCCACGGCATCGCCGCGGGCACGATCCGGCTCGTGGCCCCGGTAGGGCCGCCGAGGAAGTTGCTCCGGCCAAGTCGAGGAGGCGCATACTCCCCCGAAATCGGTTCGCTTCGCCACGATGTACACCGCCCACGCCCAGGAGGAGATGCCATGTTCAAACACCCGTTGACTCTCGCGGCAGCAGCACTGTTGCTCGCCAGCGGCACGCATGCGCAGGTGAAGGACGACTTTGCCACCGGCAACATGCATTTCGATGCCAAGGCAATGCACGCCAATGCCGACGGAATGATCTCCAAGGATGAGTTCATGAAATACGGTGACACCATGTGGCGCACCATGGCCAAGGGCGCGCCCTCGATTCCCGTTGTTCAGGCCGCCCAGGACTTCGCCCGCGGCAATCTGCGCTTCAACGCCAAACCGATGGATACCGACCATGACGGCAAGATCTCAAAAGACGAGTTCATGAAATACGCCGAGCAAAAATTCGACAAGATGAAGAATTCGCAAGGCATGATTTCGGTGGCCGACGCAGCTGCGAACTTTGCCCGCGGCAACCAGCGCGTGGCCTCCAAGCCAGAGAATCCGGAAGCCAACAGCGCGCCGGCGAAGTAACAACTCCATCGCGCGCCGACGGACAAAAGGTGCCCTTCCTGATTGGTGCCCTTCCTGATTGATGGGTGACAGTGGTCGGGGTGACAGGATTTGAACCTGCGACATCTACGTCCCAAACGTAGCGCTCTACCAGTCTGAGCTACACCCCGGAGGATCGGGGCGTAATTCTACACGCCGGAGGCGCCGGCGCGCGCCGCGCGAAGATTCTGAG
>Ga0209156_10003262_pt1 | contig 12302 bp, 10 predicted proteins | sample GraSoiAngelo_124_FD_185881 | JGI IMG/M metagenome (GOLD analysis project Ga0209156, IMG submission 185881) | Grasslands soil microbial communities from the Angelo Coastal Reserve, California, USA - 14_0927_05_20cm (SPAdes) (version 2) | ecosystem: Environmental > Terrestrial > Soil > Grasslands...
ACGAACTATCCCTGTGTTCCGGACAGGCCGTGCAGTATCGATGACCAGCGCGGCTTAGCATTTTAATCGCCGCCATCACTCGAATGCACAAGACCAACTCCATCATCATGCACGCTCCGAAGATGTTGATCTTCGAAACGGTGTCGAACCTAGAGCTGTGGCCGAAAATCTTGCCGCACTACCGATATATCCGTTACCTCGAACGTGGGCCGAGTCGAAATATTGTCGTGATGGCGGCGACACGCTCCGGCATCCCGATTTCCTGGACTTCCGAGCAAATCATCGATCGGGATCACCTTGAAATCCGCTTTCATCATTTAAGAGCACTCACGAAAGGAATGCGCGTAGTTTGGACATTTCAGGATGCGCCGACCGGAGTGCTGGTCGAGATTAGACACGATTTGGCTTTTCGGGTGAATCTACTGGTCCCGATTGCCGACAAAATTATCGGTGATTTTTTCATTCATAACATCGCCAGTAAAACATTGCGCTGCATGAAGTCCTACGTCGAGGCAAGAGCGAACAAGGTCACCGCATGAGCCGTAGACGTGTTGTCATCACCGGGATCGGTCCAATCACTTGCGTCGGACATGGGCGCGAAAATTTTTGGAACGGAATTCTCGCCGAGAAGAGCGGTATCAACAGCATCGCGAGCTTCGATCCCAGCGCTTTCCGCGTGCGTTGCGCCGGCGAGATTCGCGATTGGGATCCGGAGGCATTTTTCCCGCCGCACCGGCTAAAACGGCTCGATCGTTACGCGCAGTTCGCCGTCGCATCGGCGAAACTCGCGCTCGATGACGCGCAGTTCGAATATTCCCGCGAAAAACCGCAAGACCGCGTCGGGGTCAGTTTTGGCACCGCACTGGGTGGTGTCTGCAAGGCCGAAGATCAATACATCCGATATCTGAAAAAGGGCGCCCGCGGAGTTCAACCCACGCTTGCTGTCCAGGTTTTTGGTGGGTCAGCCCATTCGAACATCGCGATTGACTTCGGTTTTCGCGGCGTAGGCACAACGAACTCGAATAGTTGTGCCAGTGGCACAGTGTCAGTGGGCGAAGCGCTGCGTTATATTCGGGATGATTTCGCCGATGTGATTATCGCTGGAGGAGCCGAGGCCCCTCTCACGACGATCACAGTCGGGGCATTTGACATCATTAAAACGATGAGCCGCTGGTCGGGCGATCCTGCGCTGGCCTGTCGCCCATTCGATCTATTGCGTGATGGATTCGTCATGGGCGAAGGCGCCACTTCTCTCATTGTTGAAGAGCTTGAACACGCTCGGGCACGCGGCGCACGCATCTATGCCGAAGTACTAGGTTATAGTTTGAATAACGATGCTTTCCACATGACCGCGCCCCTGCCAAGCGGTGATTCATGCATTCGCGCGATGCGCGATGCATTGGCGGATGCGCAACTGGCTCCCGAGCAGATTGATTATATCAATGCGCATGCCAGCTCGACGCAGCTAAATGATGGTGCTGAAACGATGTCGATTAAACAAGTGTTCGGTGCGGACGCGCAGCGAATTCCAGTCAGCGGGACGAAAGGCTATTACGCGCATCCGCTCGGCGCGACCGGCGCGATTGAGGCTGCGATTTGTGCACTCGCCCTGGATCGGCAGTGGATTCCTCCAACGATCAACTATCAGAATCCCGATCCGGCTTGCGACCTTGATGTCGTTCCGAATCACGGGCGTAAAGCCCAGCTTAATTATGTAATGAGCAATTCCTTTGGCTTCGGCGGAATTAACGCCTGCGTAATTCTGGGACGTGTCAGGTAGGCGCGGTTCACCTGAACCGTCCGCGAGTGATTGAGCTCAATCGCCCCTACCTAACAAATCTGGCCTGTTTTCCTTGGTTCTTTCGAGCGCCTGCTCTTTGCGCCAAGCTGCAATCTCCGCGTGATTTCCTGAAAGCAAAACGTTCGGAACTTTCCAGCCGCGAAATTCTGCTGGTCTCGTGTATTGCGGCGCCTCGAGCAAGCCGGCGCTAAAACTATCATCCACAGCGGACTGTTCATGACCGAGCACCCCGGGAACAAGTCTCACGATGGCGTCGACAAGTACAACCGCGGCAATCGCGCCGTTCGTGAGGACATAGTCGCCGATGGAAATCTCAAGATCGACGAGATGTTCGATAACGCGGTGATCGACCCCTTCGTAATGACCGCAGACGATGATGAGATGCAATTCCCGCGAAAGCTGCGCCGCCAGCTGTTGGTCGAATCGGTGTCCAGCAGGTGACATCAGAATAATTTTCGATTTTCGGTTTCCGATTTTCGATTTTTCGCTAATTTGGCCCCGCAGTTCTTCTACCGCCGCAAAAATCGGTTCCGCTTTCATGACCATGCCCTGCCCGCCGCCGAATGGAGCGTCATCAACAATGTGATGTTTGTCCCTCGTCCAGTCGCGCAGGTTATGGATCCGAAGATCGATGATTCCATTTTCCTGCGCCCGCTTCATGATGCTTTCGCTCAACGGGGCCCGGCAGATTTCCGGGAATAACGTCAGGATGTCGATCTTCATTTGACGGTTTTAAGGTGGATCGAGCGCTCAGCGCTCGATGCTAATTTGGCGGCGAAGCCGCATACTGATAACATCGCGCGACGGAGCGCGCGATCCACCTACTCCACAATTTCTAGAGTGGCCCGTTGGCCGTGCCGCGCAGCAGAGCTGGCGAGCAACGCACGAATCGCATGAATGGTTTGACCGTTGCGTCCAATAACCCGGCCGACGTCGCTTTGTCGTAGTTGTAACTTGAAGATCGTGGTCTTTCCGCTGGGAATTTCCGAGAGCATCATCTCATCGGGATATTCGACCAATTGTCGAATGATAAACTCGAGAAATTCTTTCACGTCGCTTCAGGCATAGACGCCGATGCTTCGGGAGGAGTGGCCGGGGACGGCTCTGGTTCGGCGGGTGCTGGCGTTGCCGCGACCGGCACAGACACTCCTTGCTTCTTATTTTTCTTGAGCAAACTCCGCACGGTGTCCGATGGCTGCGCGCCGCGTGCGATCCAGTATTCCGCGCGATCTACTTTCAACGTGCTGTTATGCCCGGGTTTTTTCGGATCGTACGTGCCGATGATCTCGATGAATCTCCCCTCGCGTGGGCTGCGACTGTCAGCGACGACCACTTTGTAATACGGGCGATTCTTCGCCCCTTCTCTGCGTAATCTGATTGAAACTGCCATGTTAAGTCCTCATTCGCGCCATTTGCGCCATTATCTTTTTCATTTTACCCGCGCTTTTCATCATCTTGCGCATCTGACCGAAGCGCCGCAGCAGATCGTTTACCTCTGTCACGGTGCTACCGCTGCCACGCGCGATGCGCTGACGACGCCGTGCATTTAGAATGTCGGGGCGCGTCCGCTCTTCGCTCGTCATCGAAAGCACAATTGCTTCCGTGCGCTTGAGCTGCTTCTCGTCAAACGAAAGGCCCTGCACGTTACTCATGCCGGGCAACATGCCAAGAATATTCTCCAGCGGACCCATCTTTCGCATCATCTTAAATTGCGCCAGGAAATCATTAAAATCGAAGGATGCCGTCCGCAGTTTCCGCTCCAGGCGTACGGCTTCCTCTTCATCGACCGCTTCGGCCGCTTTCTCGACCAGACCAATCACGTCGCCCATTCCGAGAATCCGGCCGGCCAGCCGCTCCGGAACGAACAGCTCGAATTGGTCGAGTTTTTCGCCGGTCCCGGCGAATTTGATCGGACGCCGGGTCACTTCACGCATCGATAAGGCCGCGCCGCCGCGTGCATCGCCATCGAGTTTGGTCAAAATAATCCCGGTCACTTGTAAAGCGTCGTTGAAATGGGTTGCGACGCTGACCGCTTGCTGGCCGGTTGCGGCATCGACCACGAGCAAAGTCTCCTGCGGTTGCAAAAATTCTTTCAGCTCTTTCAATTCCTGAATCAGCGCCATATCGATCTCCTGCCGGCCCGCTGTGTCGAAAATGTCGATGTTGGTCCCTTCCCGATCTTGCCATTCCATTGCCGCGGCGGCGGCGCGTCGAACATTTTTCTCGCTCGGATCGGGAGCGTAAACCGGGACTTCAATTTGCTTCCCCAATGTGGCGAGTTGTTCAATCGCGGCTGGCCGTTGCAAATCGCACGCAATCAGAGCCGGCGCGTGACCTTCCTTTTTCAAAAAACGCGCCAGCTTGGCGGAGGAAGTCGTCTTGCCGGAGCCGTTGAGGCCTACAATCAAGATGCGCGTCCTTTTGTCGAGAATGAGTGGCGCGGCGTCGCCTCCGAGCAACGCGGTCAACTCATCATGGAAAATTTTCACGATCTGCTGCCCCGGCGTGATGCTGCGAAGGACCGCTTCGCCGAGCGCCTTTTTCCTCACGCGGCCAATGAAGTTCTTCGCGACTTGAAAATCGACATCAGCCTCGAGTAAAGCCAGGCGAACCTGGCGGAGCGCGGCGTCGATGTTCGATTCGCTGATCGTGCCGTGGCCACGCAGTTCTTTGAAAATGTCCTGGAGCTTATCGCCGAGTTGCGAAAACATAATGGTAGAAAAACACGCTGCGTTTGACGAAAAGGTGGATCGGCCGCTCCGCGGGCGATGCTAAAATAATCCAGCTTCCGCCACGCGCGCCATCGAGCGCGGAGCGCTCGATCCACTCATTTCTTCGGAGTCGGCGTTGATTTTGCCGCTGCAGACACCGGTGCAGCTGCGGCCGTCGCGTCGATACCGAAAGTCCAGTGCGCCTCGACTTTTTTGCCCTCCGCTTTCGCGCTAACAATCACCGTGCACGAGTTTCCACGCAATTTTTGCGTCACTTGATATGAGACCATGCCGCTTTTCGGATCGTAACTCACGGGAACCACACCGAGTCCGCTGACGCGCATCTGGACGCTGCCGGGCTCGATTCCGCCGACACGGCCGAGGTTCGCCTTAATGAGTGGGAGCGCCGTGCGGACGGTGCTGCCATCCGCCGGTTGGGTCGAAAGATCAGCCGCGCCGACTTCAGCAACCGCGGCTGCTCCACCAGTGGAGGTGCCGATCATCTTGACCGCGTCAACGAATACTTTCGGTTTGTTCGCTTCAATCGCATAACGACCAAGCGAATCGAGCGGAGAGGTAAAGGTGATCGGTTGACCGTAAACGGTAAACATCGCTTCGTAACCGGCATTTCGGGCAAGTTCTTTGACATGCTCGTTATAATTGCCGAAGGGAACGGCGAAACAATTCACTTTGATCCCGAGCCGCTGCTCGAGCAGTTCCTTCGAGCCGACAACTTCATTTCGGACCCATTGCTCGTATTCGGGCCCGGTCAATTTTGTCCTGGTCCTCTTCCCGCCGGGGGCAGCCAGCATTATATTATGTCCCTCGCGCAAGTCTTGGTGCGTCGCAGTATGCGCTTCGATATCGACTCCGTTGTCACGCATGTCGGCTAGTTGTTCCCACGTGATCGCCTCTCCGCCACCCAAGCTTCCTCCGCGGACGCCTTCGGTATAAATGAACATCGTGAACGGGTACCCAAATTTTTTCATGATCGGCCACGCGACCTCGTATTGAGATTTCCAGCCATCATCGAAGCTGACGACCGCGCATCGCGGCGGTATATTTTTCTCGCCACGCCGCCACGCCAGCAAATCTTGCATGCTGATTACGGTAATCCCGGCATCTTTGAGTTGTTTCATCTGCGCCTCGAAATCGGCCGGTGTGATCTCGGTGCCCGGATAGCGAATTTTGTCGACCAAGCGGTGATAACAAAAGATGATGGTCTGCGCCGTTTGATCGACAACGGCTTTGGTAATTTTTGGAGGCGAAGCAGCTGGGCTAACGGCAGCCGCTGCCGGCGATGAGGTGGCCGGTTGAGAACCATTGGCGGCACTTTCGTGTCTTTTGCACATCGAAAAGTTCATCGCCAAAAGCAGAGGGATAATCGCAAATCGAATCATCATAAAAGAGGTACACGCTTTAAGTGCGGCAGGGCAAAAAACAAGTGCTTTTTATTTACAATCGCCGAAAAATAGATAGCTGATCAGCGAAAAACCCTTGGTGTAAGACACATTTTTTGCTATTGAATCAGAATGCCGCGCCTGATCAGCCGCGCTCTTGCCATCGGTCTCCTGGCTTTGTTAACTGCTTGCGCGACCGCGCCAAAAGCGGCGAAAAATACAGGCAAGACTTTTACGACAGTCGTTGTCGATGCCGGACATGGCGGAAAAGATAACGGGGCGTATCGCCGTTTCGGAGGCGCCGAAAAAATCGCCACCCTCGATGTAGCCCAGCGTCTCGATCGCAAGCTGCGCGAATCGGAAATCAAAACCGTAATGACACGCTCCTCGGATGTTTTTATTTCGCTGGATCAACGCGTCGCCATCGAGAATTCGCAAAAAAATGCCATCTTCGTCAGTATTCACTTCAACGACTCACGCCGGCGCGGCATACACGGCTTTGAGACGTATTATCATTCGGGAGATTCATTCGATCTGGCGAATCGGATTCAAGGCAAGCTGATGACGATCCCGCACTCGGCCAATCGCGGAGTGCACACAGCGAATTTCCGCGTCCTGCGCCTCGCTTACTATCCCGCGGTCCTGGTGGAGTGCGGCTTTCTGAGTAATCGATCCGAAGGCAGCCAGGCGCGCGATTGGGAATATCGCGAGCTACTGGCCGACAGAATCGCGGAAGCAATTGTCGAGCAACGTTACGGACCGGGCGTTTATCGCGGCTCAGCCCAGGTAGCCGCGCAGTCGCAGCCGGCGAGCACCGGCCAACAGCCAGTGCCGCCCGCTGTTCAGCATTAAAATTGTTTGCCGCGCTCTTCGCGACCGATCGCGGCCAGCACAATCAGTGCAACAAAAATGATTAGCGCAAAAAGCGCCAGCGCTTTCGCATAGTCCGGATGCCCGCTGGCGTCCCGAAAATGGTCTGCCAGCCTTGCTTCCACCACGGCTGTATTCGCGGCGAATAAATTCCCGAGCTGATAGGCAAATCCCGGGAAAGTTCCGCGCAGCTCCCCCGGTGAAAGCTCATTTAAGTGTACAGGCACAATTCCCCATGCGCCTTGCACCATGAATTGCATGGCAAATCCGCCAATCACCAACAGGGAGAAACTCGGCGAAAAGACCCAGGCGGGAATCAGAAGGATTCCGAACACCGCTGCGAAAATGATCGCGCGACGCCGGCCCCATTTTTGCGAGAGATGACCGACAATCGTTCCGCCGCAGATCGCGCCAAAAGCGTAGATGATCCCGGTCGCCGCCTTTTGCGTCACTCCGTAGTGGCGTTGTTCGCCGAGGAACGTTTGATACATGTCCTGGGTCCCATGTGACATGGCGTTGAACGCCGTCATCAAGAGAATCACGTAAAGAAAGAGGGCCCAGTGCCTTTGCAGGACGGTCAGCACATTTTTCCAAAAATCAGTCGGCGCGGTGCGCCGACGCAGCCATGCCGGTGATTCCGGCACCCGCGCGCGAATAAAAATGACAAGGAACGCCGGCAGCACTCCCGCCACAAATAGTCCGCGCCAGCCGAAGAACGGAAACACCGTCCAATAAACGACCGCTGCCAACAGATAACCAAAAGCGTAGCCCTGTTGTAGAAGTCCAGAGAACAACCCGCGCGCTGCGGTTGGCAAAGTTTCCATCGCCAGGGATGCGCCCAGCCCCCACTCACCCCCCATGCCGATCCCATAAAGCGCACGAAAAATCAGCAGCCAGGTGTAATTCGGCGAAAAAGCCGTGAGCAATTCCATCGCCGAATAAAAAATAATGTCGATCATGAGCGGAATCCGCCGCCCGAATCGATCGCCCAGCAGTCCGAAAATGAATGCCCCAAGCGGGCGCATCGCCAGAGTTAGAGTAATCGCATAACTGAGCTTGGCGATGCTCGTGCCGAAATCGTGCGCCATCGCCGCGATCACAAACGTCAGCAGAAAAAAATCGAAGGCATCAAGCGCCCAGCCGAGAAAACAGGCGACAAATGTATTGCGTTGGTCGCGATCAAGTGATTTGAAGAGCCGGACCGCTTCCATGGCTCAGTCAACTAATTGTCATGTCAAGCGAAGTCGAGACTTCTCTAGCTGGAGAATGCCGAAATCCGAATGACCAATGTCGAAATAATGACGAACGACGAGATAAGGAACAATTGAATGCGACGCTTGAGCTTCGGGCTTCCTTCGTAATTCGTCATTCGTGCTTCGTCATTTTCACGCTACCCTCCGCCGTGCGTTATCTCGTAAAAGCCCGCGTGAAACTCGGAAAGGACCGCGCCCTTGTCCAGGCGATTGATGAGCGCGTACTTGGCCGCGGTTCAATCGCCGGCGACGAATACTTGCACAACATGGAGCAAGCAAGGGTAACCGAAAATGGAGTGGCGCAATGGGTCGAGACTTGTTTTTGTGATCCGCCGCTGTCCGAAGAGCGGCCGTATTGGGAAGAATATTTCGACCTGCTCAGCGTGAAGGACGCCCACTTACGTCGCAATTGCCGGCACGAGAACGGAACCGAACCGTGGGCCTGCTGCAACTGCGATTGCACGCAGAAGCTGGAGGAAAAACTGCGAACGCAAAGCATGTCATTTCTCAACACATTGCGGTCAGAGAAAAGCGACTTCTAGGCCGCCTCTACAGCTTCGTCCCCCGTCGCGTTGTTGGGCACAATTCGTCATTTTGGCTTCGTCATTGGTCGGGTCTTATTCATTGCGAGCAAGCGAGAGCAGGAAAACGAGCAAGAAGTCCAAACCGACACATCTACGCATCATGATGCGTCAATTTGTTTCTTGAACACTGGCACAAACGCCGTTTAGTTCCCGACACTAATGGCGGCCGATTTTCATCCTCTGGAGGCGCTCATGCCCCAACGCATCGTCGTGCTTGACGGCGCGATGGGCACCATGATCCAGCGTTACAAATTATCGGAACAGGATTATCGAGGGAAACGATTTCGCGATTGGAAAGGTAAAGACCTCAAAGGCAGCCTCGAGCTTCTTCTTCTCACCAAGCCGGAGATCGTCGAGGAAATTCACACTCAATACCTCGAAGCCGGCGCCGACATCATCGAAACCAACACGTTCAGCGCCACCACGGTCGGATTGCACGATTTTCTTTTTGCGGGAGAACCGCCTGCAGGCCGCAAGAATCAGGATTTCTTCCAGCGCGTGGTGGACGATGTCGATCTTCGCGCGCTTGTGCATGAGATGAACGTGGAGGCGGCTAGAATTGCCCGCCGCGCGGCTAATCACGTCGCCAATCAAACAGGAACTCGCCGATTGGTTGCCGGATCGATGGGACCCCTTCCCGTGGCGGTGTCGATGTCGCCAGATGTAAACGATCCGGCTTTCCGCGCCGTCACTTTCGATCAACTCAAGCAGACTTATTTCGATCAGGCAAAGGCCTTACTCGAAGGAGATGTCGATCTTTTGCTGGTCGAAACCATTTTCGATACCCTCAATGCCAAAGCCGCGCTCTTTGCCATCGCGGAAGTTTTTGAGAAAACCGGAAAAAAAATACCGCTGATGATTTCCGGAACAGTGACGGACCGATCGGGGCGAATGCTGAGCGGTCAAACCGTGGAAGCGTTTCTCATTTCGATCGCACACGCCCAGCCGCTGATTGTGGGACTGAATTGCGCGTTAGGACCGGATGAAATGGAACCGTATGTCGAAGAACTGGCCCGCATTTCGCCGTACTTTATGAGCGCGTACCCGAACGCGGGCCTGCCTGATCCGTTATCCGAGACCGGGTTTCCAGAAACGCCGAAAACATTTACACCGAAAGTTGCCAAATGGGCGGAGAACGGCTGGCTGAATCTGGTTGGAGGCTGTTGCGGAACCACACCCGAACACATTCGCGCTATTGCGCAGACGGTTCGCGATTGCAAACCGCGAAAGATGCCTTGTAGGGCGTCTGGTTCAGACGCCGATCCAAACAAAACGGCGTTTCACAGAAATGCCCTACAACTTTCCGGGTTTGAGCCGCTCAATGTCACGCCAGAAATGGGTTTTGTTGTCATTGGTGAGCGTACCAACATCACTGGCTCGCCTAAGTTTTCGAAGCTGATTCTGGCGGGCAATTTCGAAGGTGCGCTCGCGGTTGCGCGTCAACAGGTTCGGGGCGGAGCGAACATCCTCGACGTAAATATGGACGAAGGAATGATCGATTCCGAAGCAACCATGACGCGGTTTCTGAATTTGATTGGCAGTGAGCCGGAGATCGCGCGCATTCCGCTCATGATCGACAGCTCGAAATGGAGCGTGATCGAGGCGGGCCTGAAATGCGTGCAAGGCAAAGCGGTCGTGAATTCCATCAGCCTGAAAAACGGTGAGGAGGAATTTCTCGCGCACGCGCGACTGGTTCAGCGATATGGCGCGGCGGTTATCGTAATGGCTTTTGATGAGCACGGCCAGGCAGACTCGTTCGACCGAAAGATCGACATCTGCGCGCGGGCTTACGATCTCCTGACCAAGCAGGCGAATTTCCCGGCCAGTGATATTATCTTTGACCCCAACATTCTTACCGTCGCGACCGGGCTCGACGAGCATCGCAATTACGCGGTCGACTTCATCGAGGCAACGCGTTGGATAAAGCAGAATCTTCCCGGAGCGCACGTGAGTGGCGGCGTAAGCAATATTTCCTTTTCGTTTCGCGGAAACAACACCGTGCGCGAAGCGATGCACGCGGCGTTTCTCTTTCACGCCATCCGCGCCGGTCTCGACTTGGGAATCGTCAACGCCGGACAGCTGGCGGTTTACGAAGAAATCGAGCCGGAACTGCGCGAGCGCGTGGAAGACGTGCTCTTAAACCGACGCGAGGACGCGACTGAACGGCTGGTGGAATTTGCGGAAAGGGTAAAAGCCAAAGATAAGACGCCGATCGAAGATGAAGCATGGCGCGCGGAACCTGTAGAAGAGCGTCTGAAGCACGCCATGGTGAAAGGCATTGTTGATTACATCGACATCGATACGGAAGAGGCGCGGCAAAAAGCAAGGCGGCCACTCGAAGTTATCGAAGGTCCGCTTATGGCCGGAATGAGTGTGGTGGGAGACCTGTTTGGCTCGGGGAGAATGTTTTTGCCGCAAGTCGTGAAGAGTGCGCGCGTGATGAAAAGGGCCGTCGCTTATCTGATGCCGTTTATGGAAGCGGAGAAATCTGAGGGCGCCAGGCCACAAGGTCGGATCGTGATGGCGACGGTGAAAGGTGACGTGCACGATATCGGCAAGAACATCGTTGGCGTCGTGCTGCAGTGTAATAATTACGACGTTATCGACCTTGGCGTGATGGTGCCAGCCGCCAAAATCTTGGAGACAGCGCGGGAAAAAAAAGCCGATGCGATCGGCCTGAGCGGACTCATCACGCCGTCGCTCGATGAGATGATCCATGTGGCGCAGGAAATGGAGCGTGAGGGATTCGATCTGCCATTGTTAATCGGTGGCGCTACGACGAGCCGGGCGCACACGGCGGTTAAAATCGCGCCCCATTATCGAGCAAGCACTGTCCATGTTGTGGATGCGTCGCGCGCGGTCGGTGTCGTAAATTCCCTGTTAAACGAGCAATTGAAATCAGAGTTTGCCGTGAAAACACGTAGCGATTACGCACAATTGCGCGAGGAGCATTCGGCGAAGACTCTCGGGAAAAAATTGTTGATGCTGGAAGAAGCGCGCGCAAATCGAGCGCCGATAGACTGGAGCACCTGCCAACCACCGAGGCCGGACTTCGTGGGCGCGCGCCCAGTTTGTCCAGCGATTGTCGATCTTCGGGACTACATCGACTGGTCGCCCTTCTTTCACGTCTGGGAACTGCGCGGCCGTTACCCGGCGATATTTGAGGATCCGGTAATCGGCAAACAGGCGCGCGAACTTTTCGACGACGGGCAAGAACTCCTCGAACAGGCCGCCGCAAGGAATTTGTTCACGGCGCGCGGCGTCCATGCTTTTTGGCCGGCAAACTCCATTGGTGACGATGTCGATCTTTACACTGATGAAACAAGAAGAAAGAAACTCGCCACATTCTATTTTTTGCGGCAACAAATGCACAAGCCGGCGGGGCAATTCAATCATTGCCTGGCCGACTACGTCGCGCCGAAATCAAATCCCGCAATGCGCAATCCGGAATCGGCGGATTATCTCGGCGGTTTCGCCGTTTCAATTCATGGCGCGGATGAACTCGCGAAGGAGTTTACCGCTGCAAACGATGATTACAGCGCAATTTTAGGGAAGGCACTGGCAGATCGATTAGCGGAAGCGTTCGCGGAGTATTTGCACAAGCAAGCACGCATCGCGTGGGGATTCGGACGCGATGAAAATCTGTCGCATGCCGATCTCATTCGCGAAAGATATCGCGGTAT